>ERZ1292633.58-Hain-H41-02um-R1-58-length-156513-cov-8_pt1 | contig 156513 bp, 148 predicted proteins | sample MGYA00564406_ERZ1292633 | MGnify/ENA primary metagenome ERZ1292633 (study PRJEB36523, sample SAMEA6512639) | groundwater metagenome | collected 2019-01-08 | study: AquaDiva: Metagenomics assemblies of 32 groundwater samples
GCCAGCACCGACGACATCTACATCAGCCCCAGCCAGGTGCGCCGCTTCAACCTGCACACCGGCGACATGATCGAAGGCGAAGTGCGCATCCCCAAAGACGGCGAGCGCTACTTTGCCCTGACCAAATTGGACCAGGTCAACGGCGATCTGCCCGAGAACAACAAGCACAAAGTCATGTTCGAGAACCTGACGCCCCTGTTCCCCAAAGAACAGATGCGTCTGGAGCGCGACATCAAAGGCGAAGAAAACATCACCAGCCGCGTGATCGACATCATTGCCCCGCTCGGCCGTGGCCAGCGCGCCCTGATCGTGGCACAGCCCAAGTCGGGCAAAACGGTGATGATGCAGCAGATCGCGCACGCCATCACGGCCAACTACCCCGATGTGCACCTGATGGTGCTGCTGGTGGATGAGCGTCCGGAAGAAGTGACCGAAATGCAGCGCAGCGTGCGCGGCGAAGTGATCTCCTCCACTTTCGACGAACCCGCCTCGCGCCACGTGCACGTGGCCGAAATGGTGATCGAACGCGCCAAGCGCTTGGTGGAACTGAAAAAAGACGTGGTCATCTTGCTGGACTCGATCACCCGTTTGGCCCGCGCCTACAACAACGTGGTGCCGTCGTCGGGCAAAGTGCTGTCCGGCGGTGTGGACGCCAACGCCCTGCAGCGCCCCAAGCGCTTTTTCGGTGCGGCCCGCAATGTGGAAGAAGGCGGCAGCCTGACCATCATTGCCACTGCGCTGGTGGACACGGGCAGCCGCATGGACGAGGTGATCTTTGAAGAATTCAAAGGCACCGGCAACTGCGAAATCCATCTGGAGCGCCGCCTGTACGAAAAGCGCGTGTTCCCTGCCATCAACCTCAACCGCAGTGGCACCCGCCGCGAAGAGTTGTTGCTGCAACCCGAAGTGCTGCAAAAAACCCGCATCTTGCGTCAATTCATGTACAACATGGACGAGATCGAGGCGATGGAGATGGTCTTGAAGAGCATGAAAGCGACCAAGAACAACTCCGAGTTCTTCGACATGATGCGACGCGGCGGTTGATACCCTATAATCGACAGGTTTTGCGGAAAGTGCACTCGGATAGGCTGAAGTGTGGCTACCGTAGCGAAAATAAAAGGATTTCCCCATGAAAGACGGCATTCACCCCAACTACCGTGAAATTTGCTTCCAGGACATGTCCAATGGTTTCAAGTTCGTGACCCGCTCATGCGCTAACACCAAAGAAATGATCACCATGGAAGACGGTCGCGAACTGCCTTTGTACAAGCTGGACACGACCAGCGAGTCGCACCCCTTCTACACCGGCACACAAAAGTCGGTGGACAACATGGGTGGCCGCGTGGAGAAATTCCGCAACCGCTTCGGCAAGACCACACTCACCAAATAAGTCTTTTTGGTGTTCCCCAAAAGGGCAGCCCGGGCAACCGGCCTGCCTTTTTTGCTTTTGGGGCCACGCAAAAGCTGGCCTGTGGTGTGCACATGCTTGGGCGCGCAGACTGCGCCTGCACGCACACACCAAGCCGCTCTGACCTGATATCTTCTGAACCTGTGAACCATCCCACCCCCGCCATCGTTGCGCAAAGCGCCGTGCACAGACTGCCACGTCTGGTCTTGATTTTGTTGTGCGCAGCCTATGTTCTGCCGGGCTTTTGGGGGCGCGCGCCCTGGAAATCGCAAGACATCGAAGCCTTTGGCTACATGCTGCGCTTGGCGCACCCGAGTGTGGGTGAGACCATCAACTGGCTCCGCCCCACCTTGCTGGGCAGCGCCGACAGCAACCTGGCCTTGCTGCCTTATTGGCTGGGGGCCGGGTTCATTCGACTGGCACCCGCAGGCCTCGAAGACATTTTTGCGCGGTTGCCCTTCATCGGCATGCTGATCGCCACGCTGGCGGCCACCTGGTACGGGGTCTATGCCCTGGCCCGCCACCCTGCGGCACAGCCTGTGGCGTTTGCCTTTGGCGGCGAGGCCAAACCCGCCGATTACGCACGCGCCATGGCAGACGGTGGCTTGCTGGCGCTCATGGCCTGCTTGGGCCTGGCCCGGCTGTCGCATGAAACCACGCCCGCACTGAGCCAGTTGTGCTTTGCGGCCTTGCTGTTTTTTGGTCTGGCCACATTGGCACGCCACCGCCTGCAAAGTGCCGTGGCCATCACCGTCGGCATGCTGGGCCTGACGCTCTCGGGCGCCCCCACTTTGGCCCTGTGGTTGGGCATTGGTGGCTCGGTCATTTGCGCCACAGCCCAGCCCGACCCGGCTTTGCGGCGCTTGAGCATGCTGGATTTGGGACTGCTGGCCCTCATTTGCCTGCTTTGCATCACCACCGCGGGTGCCCTGGATTTGTGGCGCTGGCGCGTGGTTCCCCACAGCATGCTGGACGTGCATATTCTGGGCAAGTTGATGCTCTGGTTCACCTGGCCCGCCTGGCCTCTGGCCCTGTGGTCCCTGTGGCGCTGGCGCGGTCAACTGGCACAAGGCTGGCGCTACCCTCACCTGGGTTTGCCCCTCTGGTTTGTCGCCATGACCGTCGGCGCGACCTGGTTCACCGGTTTGTCTGACCGCGCGCTGTTGACATCGCTGCCGGCCGTTGCCACCCTGGCGGCGTTGGCCCTGCCCACACTGAGACGCAGCCTGGGCGCCTTGATCGACTGGTTCACCCTGCTGTTTTTCAGTTTCTGCGCACTCACCATTTGGGTGGTCTGGTTGGCCATGCAGACGGGCACCCCCGCCAAGCCGGCGGCCAATGTGGCGCGCTTTGCCCCCGAGTTTGTGCCCACGTTTTCAATCGGTGCGCTGGCCCTGGCCTTGGCGGCCACCATGGCCTGGGCGGCGCTGGTCAAATGGCGCACCGGCTACCATCGCGCCGCCATTTGGAAAAGTCTGGTGCTGCCTGCCAGCGGTGCCACCCTTTGCTGGCTGCTGCTGACCACCTTGTGGTTGCCGCTGCTGGACTACGCCCGAAGCTACGCCCCCATGGTCCAGAAAGTGAGCCGTGTCACGGGCCCCACCCGCTGCCTGCAATACGCCGGCATTGGCAAGGCGCAAGGTGCGGCGTTGATGGTCCACGCCCAGGTCAAGCTGATGCCCATGCAAGCACCGCAAAACGACTGTGCCTGGCTGGTCATGGACAACACCAACCGTTCCTTGCTGTCGGCCAAGATACTGTCTTTGGGCTGGATGGAGGAAGCGACGGTCAAGCGCCCCACCGACAATGACGAGACCTGGGTCATCTTCCGCCCGGCCAAGGCCCTGAGCGCGCCTTCAGACAAGCCGCTGAACTGACGCATGTCCGAGCTGCGCACCATTGCCCGCCATGCAGGCACCGTGCTGGTGGGGCAACTGGCCGTCATGTCGTTCGGGATTTCCGACACCTTGATCGCTGGCCGCCACAGCCCGCAGGCACTGGCGGTCTTGTCCCTGGCCATGTCCATTTACATCAGCATTTACGTGGCATTGAACGGGCTGCTGCAAGCCTTGCTGCCGGTGTGGGCCGAGCTGCATGGCGCAGGGCGTCAGGCAGAACTGGGTCGCTCGGTCAGGCAGGCGCTGTACATTGCCGGCGGGGCAGCACTGGTCGGCATTGGCGGCTTGTGGTTTCCCGAGCTCTGGCTGTCGGCCACCGAAGTGCCCACCGCACTGTGGCCCGATGTCCGGGCTTATTTGCGCATCCTGGCGCTGGCCTTGCTGCCCTCACTGCTGTTTCGCATGTACAGCACACTCAATCAAAGCCTGGGCCACCCCCGTTTGGTGACCTGGTTGCAGGCGGGGGCCTTGTGCGTCAAGGTCCCGCTGTCCTTCGGTTTGACATTTGGTGGTGCAGGCTTTGCCGGCATGGGGGTGGTGGGCTGCGCCTGGGCCACGCTGGTGGTCAACACGCTCATGATGCTGGCGGGTCTGTGGCTGTTGCGCACGCAAGACATTTACCCACCTTACCGTTTGTGGCGGCGACCCGAACCACCCGATTGGCCCGTGATCCGGCGCTTTCTGGCGCTGGGCGTCCCGGCGGGTTTGTCCATCATGGTGGAAGTCACGTCGTTCACCTTGATGGCCTTGTTCATTGCGCGCATGGGTGCCGTGGCATTGGCCAGCCATCAAATTGCCGCCAGTTTGGCCTCTGTGCTGTACATGGTGCCGCTGGCCTTGGGCATTGCCAGCAGCGCACGAACGGGCTATTGGCTGGGGGCCGGACAGGCACGCAAAGCCCGGCGTGCCGCCGGGCTGGGCATCGGCCTGGCCATTGGCGCAGCCGCGCTGGGTGCGGGCATCTTGTTCTTGGGCCGCGAAGCCGTGGCCAACGCGTTCAGCACCGACCCCAGCGTGGTCCAGGCGGCCACGCTGTGGCTGGCCTGGGCGGCGTTGTACCACCTGGCCGATGCGGTGCAAGCCGTATGCGCCACCCTGCTGCGCTGCTACCGCATCACCTTGCGGCCCTTGCTGATTTACACCGCCTTGCTCTGGGGTGTGGGCTTGTACGGCGGCTACCTGCTGGCTTACCAAGGCCTTGACGGGGCAGCCTGGCCCATGCGCCCCCGTGTGGACACCTTCTGGATGACCAGCACCGCGGCCCTGGCCTTGGTTTCGCTGCTGTTTACCGCCATGGTCTGGCGCGCCTCGCGCATCCGGCCAGGGCATTGAGCGTCAGACTGCGTCCACCACTGGCCCACCCACTGGCCCAAACAATCCTTTCAACCACCTCGACCAACGGTCGAAAGAACTGAAAGGGCAAGTCAGTGTCAAAATTCAGCGCTGCCCGCACGCCGTTGCGTGATGGTGCAGCGCTCACCCACCTCCACCACTGTCACAAACCATGATCCTCGAACTCGCCGACATCCGCATCCACCCCGGGCAGCAAGCCGCCTTTGAAAAAGCCATTGAACTCGGTTTGAACACCGTGGCGTGCCAAGCCAAAGGGTTTCAGGGCGGCAAAGTCAACCGTGGCATTGAAAGCCCCGAACGCTATGTGCTGCAAATTTTCTGGGACACCCTGGAAGACCACACCGTGGGATTCCGTCAGTCCCCTCTGTTCACGCAATGGCGTGCCATCGTCGGCCCGTTCTTTGCCGCACCGCCTCACGTGGAGCACTTCGAGTTGACCGTCAAGTCGCAATAAGCCCACACGCCTGCCGACCCATCACCGTCAAGACGCCTCGTGCCCCGCCACCAAACGACGCAGCAAGTGCATGAATTGCGCCTGCTCATCCGGCTCCAGCGGCGACACAATCTCCGTCTGAATCGCCGCCACGGCAGCGGTCATGCCGGTCAGGGCCTGCAAACCTTGGGGCGTCAGCACCAGCAACTTTCGTCGCCGATCGACGTCATCCGCGCGCCGCTCGATCCAACCCTTGGTTTCCAGACGGCCAATCACCGAGCCCGACGTGGCGGGATCAAAAGCCACACGCTTGGCCAAAGTGATTTGGTCAACGCCCGGGGTATCCTGCAAGGCGTTGAGTATCGCGAACTGAACCGGCGTGACATCGACAGCCGCCAAATGGTCATTGAAAATGGCCACGGAAATTTGGTGGGCCCGCCGGATCAGGTGCCCCGGCGCAGCGGCCAAGTCAAAGCTGTGGTTCATGGTGGCAAGTCTCCTCAAGGCAGGGTTATCACCAGTCGCTGTGCTGGCGCAGGCTTCTATAGTAAGCGTGCTTAGCAAGTTTTTGTTGGATGGATTTCACCTTCCCCACATCCTCTACCCACCCGAAAGTCATTCATGAGTTTTGTTTTTCCCCCATCACCCGCCGTGTCTGTCCCTGTGCTTGGACAAGCCAGCCAGTTTCCGGTGCACCGCATTTATTGCGTGGGTCGCAACTACGAAGAACACGCCAAAGAAATGGGCTTCACCGGGCGTGAACCCCCTTTCTTCTTTTTGAAGCCAGCGGACAGCCTGGTGGTGGTCGAATCCGGTCAAACAGGCCAGATGCCCTACCCCAGCCTGACGCAGAACCTGCACCACGAGATCGAACTGGTGGTGGCGATTGGCACTGGCGGGCGCAACATTTTGGCGGCAGACGCGGTCAAACACATCTATGGTTACGCCGTGGGCCTGGACATGACGCGTCGGGACCTGCAAAACGACATGAAAAAGCAAGGCCGCCCCTGGTGCATTGGCAAGGCGTTTGACCACTCGGCCCCCATTGGCCCCATCACCCCCATCGCGCAAGCCGGTGACGTGAACCACGCCGAGATCAGCCTGCAAGTCAACGGCAGCGATCGCCAGCGCAGCAACGTCTCCAAACTGATCTGGAACGTGGCCGAAACCATTGAACACTTGTCGGCGGCCTGGGAACTGCAGCCTGGCGACCTGATTTACACGGGCACACCCGAAGGCGTGGCTGCTGTCGTGTCGGGCGACGTCCTGGTCGGCGAAGTGGCGGGCTTGGGCCGTCTTGAAGTGCACATCAAATGATGAACAAAAGTGCCTGACATCGCCAAATCATGGTGTTTACCCCGAGTAAAAATCGCAACACTTGCAACATAATTCATGTTTTTCACAGGCATTTACCGACCCACCGGTTGGTTTAATATTCATTTTTTCAAACACGAAGGAGACAAATTGATGAAATCACTTTTGAAACAAACCGCCTTGGCCGCAGGCCTGCTGGCTGCGGGCTTTGGCGTTCAGGCGCAAACCATCACGCTGAAGGTTCACCACTTCCTGGGACCTCAGTCCATTCAGCACACCACCATGCTGGGTGAGTGGTGCAAAAACATTGCACGGGACTCCAAAGACCGCCTCAAGTGCGACATCTTCCCGGCCATGCAGCTGGGCGGCACACCGCCCCAGCTGTACGAGCAAGCCCGTGACGGCGTGGTCGACGTGGCCTGGACACTGCAGGCCTACACACCCAAGCTGGCCAAACTCGAAGTCTTCGAGTTGCCCTTCATGATGACCAATGCCGAGGCCACCAGCCGCGCAGCCTGGGATTTCGCGCAGAAATACGCCCAGGACGATTTCAAGGACGTGAAGATGCTGGCCGTGCACGTGCACGGCCCGGGCAACATCTTCACCAAAAGCAAAGCGGTCCACACCATGGCCGACCTCAAGGGCCTGAAGGTGCGTGCGCCCACGCGCCAAGTCAACAAGATGGTGGCCATGATGGGCGCCACCCCGGTGGCCATGCCTGTGCCTCAAGTGCCAGAAGCCCTGTCCAAAGGCGTAATTGACGGTGCCGTGATTCCCTACGAAGTGGCGCCTGGCCTGAAGGTCAACGAGTTGACCAACTTCACGGCCGAAACCGACCGCAGCTACAACGCGCTCTACACCACCGTGTTTGTGGTGCCGATGAACAAGGCCAAGTACGAATCGCTGCCTGCGGATCTGAAAGCCGTGATCGACAAAAACTCGGGCCGTGAACTGTCGGCCTTCATGGGTAAAACCCAGGCCGGCCATGATGTGCCCGGCAAAAAGGTGTTCGAAGCCTCTGCCAACCAGAAGATCAGCGTGATCCCCAAGGCTGAGTTGGAAAAGTGGAAAAAGGCCACCGATCCGTTGGACAATGCCTGGGTGGCCGATATGACCAGCAAGGGCTTTGATGGCAAAGGCATGCTGCAAACCGCCACCGATCTGATCAAGCAATACACCAAGTAATTGGGGCTTGCCCAACACAGAGCAGGCGTGCACAGCATCCCTGCTCTGTTTTTATGTGCAGCACAGTTTATTTACGTCCAAAGCCACCCGCTGCTTTTTCTACTTGCGATACAACCCATCATGATGTTTTCAAACTCACTGGACCGCCTTGCCCGGTTCTGCAGCATTCTGGGCGGACTGGTCATGACCGCCATCATGCTGATGACCTGCTACAGCCTGATCAGCCGCAACCTGTTCGACTCCGCCCTCATTGGCGACTTCGAGCTGACGGGCGTCGGTGCCGGCGCAGCGATCGCCCTGTTCATGCCGCTGTGTCAACTCAAACACGAAAACATCATCGTTGACTTCTTCACCGCCAACCGCAGCGAGGCCTTCAATTTCAGGCTCGATCGCTTGGGTGATTTGCTGATGGCCGTCATTTTTTCCTTGCTGGCCTGGCGCTGCACGGCAGCGGCCATCAACGCGGTCGACACCATGGGTGCGTCGATGCTGCTGGGTTTTCCTGACTGGATTGTGTTCACCAGCATGGCCATTCCATTCGGCATCACCGCCCTCATTGCGGTCAACCAGATGGCTTCCCGATTCAACTCCAACGACAAGGCCTGCGCATGACCCCGATCATTTTGGCTTCGTTGATCTTTGGCATCATGCTGTGCCTGATGGTCATCCGCGTGCCCATTGCAGGCGCCATGTTCCTGGCGGGAACCGCCGGATTCATCCTGCAGACCGGCGTTCAGCCTTACCTGAACTTTTTGAACAACCTCGCATTTGCCCGATTGGCCAACTACGACCTGTCGGTGATCCCGCTGTTCATTCTGATGGGGCACTTCGCCACCCAGGGCGGCATCAGCAAGGCGCTGTTCCAGTTTGCCGCAGCCGTCATGGGCCGCTTCAAAGGCGGCCTGGCCATGGGTGCCGTGCTGGCGTGCGGTGCATTTGGTGCCATTTGCGGCTCGTCGGTCGCCACGGCCGCCACCATCACGGGTGTGGCGCTGCCTGAAATGAAACGCCACGGCTATTCGGGTCGGCTGTCCACGGGCACGCTGGCGGCCGGTGGCACGCTGGGCATCCTGATTCCGCCTTCGGTGCCGTTGGTGATCTACGCCATCCTGACCGAGCAAAACATCGCCAAACTGTTTGCAGCGGCGATGATGCCCGGCATCATCGCCATGGCCGGCTACATGATCGCCATTGCCATTTATGTGCGCGTGGTGCCCGGGCAAGCCCCCGACCAGGAAGACCGTGAAAAGCTGACGCTGGAATCGCTCAAAGGCATCTTGCCCATCGCCACCATCTTCATCATCGTGTTCGGTGGCATTTACGCAGGCTTCTTCACGCCCACCGAAGGCGCTGCCGTGGGCGCCGCATCGACCTTTTTGGCTGCTTTGCTCAAACGCGAACTGACGTGGGACAAATTCCTGCATTGCTTCCACGCCACAGCGCTCAGCTCGGCCATGATTTTCATGATCTTCATGGGCGCCGACGTGATGAACGCCTCACTGGCGCGCACCCAGGTGCCCGGCCAATTGGCCGAGTTGGTCGTGTCCATGAACCTGGCCCCGCTGATGGTGGTGTCCGGCATCTTGCTGCTGTATGTGGTGCTGGGCGCCGTGATGGATGAACTGAGCATGCTGCTGCTGACCATCCCCATCTTTTTCCCAATCATCATGAAGCTCGACTTTGGCATGACCCCGGAGCACACCGCCATCTGGTTCGGCATCATGGTGCTGATGACCGTGGGTTTTGGCATGCTGGCACCGCCCGTGGGCCTGAACGTGTACGTGGTCAACGGCATGGCCAAAGACGTGCCGCTGAGCGAAAGCTACAAAGGCATCATGCCTTTCCTGATCAGCGACACCATCCGCACCTTGCTGCTGCTGTTCTTCCCTGGCATCTCACTGTTCCTGATCCAGTACCTGACTTGAGCCTCGGTCTGACCTGATCAGACCCTCTGTCCTGCAAAGCCTCCGAAGCCCCCGCCCCGGAGGCTTTTTTCATGGCGAACTGGTTAGACTCAACACTGACCTGCAGCCCCAAATTTCACCCACTCTTGATCCCCCTCCATGATGTTTGACCGCACCATCCGACATTGCCGCCAATGCGGTGCCCTGGTGGCCCGCCGCTTGCCGGACGACGGCGACACCCGTGAACGGGCCATTTGCACCGCGTGCCACACAGTGCACTACGAAAACCCGCTCAATGTGGTGGGCACCGTGCCGTGGTGGGGCGATCAGGTCTTGCTGTGCCAACGCAACATCGAGCCGCGCAAAGGCAAGTGGACGCTGCCCGCCGGCTTCATGGAGCTGGGCGAATCCACCGCCCAAGGCGCAGCCCGGGAAACCACCGAAGAAGCTGGCGCACAATTCATCATGGAAGACCTGTTCACCGTGATGAGCGTGCCCCGCGTGGGGCAAGTGCACCTGTATTACCGTGCCCGCCTGACCAGCCCGGTGTTCGATCCCGGGTACGAGACCATGCAAGCGCAATTGTTCACAGAAGACGAGATTCCCTGGGATGAACTGGCCTTCAGAACCGTGAAAGAAACACTGGAACACTACTTTGCCGACCGGCGTGCTGGACACTTCGGCACGCATGCGTTCGACATCGCTTGAGGCTTAGGCCTGCAGGCCCGTTCAACAGGCCAACGACCTCACACGTCGATGGCTTGCGCCGACCCCGCCTGCTTGCGCAATTCAAACTTCTGGATCTTGCCGGTGCTGGTTTTGGGCAACTCGCCAAACACCACCGCGCGGGGCACCTTGAAGCCCGCCAGGTGCTGCTTGCAGTGCGCCACGATCTGCTCGGGCGTGGTTTGAGCGCCGCTTTTCAGCTCGACAAAGGCGCAAGGCGTCTCACCCCAACGGGCATCGGGCTTGGCCACCACGGCTGCGGCCAGCACATCGGGATGGCGGTACAGCATGTCTTCCACTTCGATGGATGAAATGTTCTCTCCCCCCGAGATGATGATGTCCTTGCTGCGGTCCTTGATCTTGATGTAGCCATCGGGGTATTGCACCGCCAGATCACCACTGTGGAACCAGCCACCGGCAAAGGCTTCCTGTGTGGCCTTGGCGTTTTTCAGATACCCCTTCATGGCAATGTTGCCGCGGAACATGATCTCGCCCATGGTCTCACCGTCCTGCTGCACAGGCAGCAGGGTCTCGGGGTTGAGCACGCGCACGTCGCGCTGCAGGTGGTAGCGCACCCCCTGACGGGCGTTCAGACGGGCCCGCTCGCCAATGTCCAGCCCATCCCATTCGGCGTGCTGGGCGCAGACGGTGGCCGGGCCATAGACCTCCGTCAAACCATACACATGGGTCAAGTCAAAGCCCATGGCTTCCATGCCCTCGATCATCGACGCCGGTGGCGCAGCCCCCGCCACCATGGCTTGGATGCCCGCCGGCACACCCGCCTTCATGGCCTGCGGCGCATTGACCAGCAGACCGTGCACGATCGGCGCACCACAGTAATGCGTGACCCCATGCTGCCGCATGGCCTCAAAAATCAGCTGTGCATCGACCCGGCGCAAACACACGTTCACGCCCGCACGCGCCGCCACCGTCCACGGAAAACACCAACCATTGCAGTGAAACATGGGCAAGGTCCACAAGTAAGTGGCGTGCTTGGGCATGTCCCATTCCAGGATGTTGGAGACCGCATTGGTCGCCGCCCCTCGGTGGTGGTAAACCACCCCCTTGGGGTTGCCGGTGGTGCCGCTGGTGTAGTTCAGGGCAATCGCATCCCACTCGTCGGCAGGCAGGCTCCAGGCAAATTCAGCGTCGCCCCCGGCCACAAAGGCGTCGTAAGTCAGCGCGCCCAGCGGCTCACTGGCGCCGCTGTACAGCGCGTCGGTCACATCGATCACCAGCAGGGGCCACTTGGCTTGGCGCAACGCCAAAGCTTGTTTCATCACCCCGGAAAACTCAGGGTCCACGATCACCACCTTGGCCTCGCCATGGTCCAGCATGAAGGCCAAAGTTTCCGGGTCCAGCCGGGTGTTGAGCGCATTGAGCACCGCGCCCGCCATCGGCATGCCAAAGTGCGCCTCCACCATGGGCGGCGTGTTGGGCAGCATCACCGCCACGGTGTCGTTTTTGCCAATGCCCGCCTGCGCCAGCGCACTGGCCAGCTGGCGGCAGCGCCGGTAGGTGGTGGCCCAATCCTGGCGCAAATCGCCATGCACAATGGCCAAGCGGTCGGGATAGACCTCGGCCGTGCGCTCGATGAAAGACAGCGGCGACATCGGCGCATGGTTGGCCGGGGTTTGTGGCAGGTCTTGGTCGTAAATGGAGGTCATCAAAATTCTTGAAACTGTGGGCAAGTCCGATTGGAGGGCGCTTGCCTGACCCCAGGCTGAAATCCGACGCCCTTCGGCGCGTTCGGACCCAGCCTTATCGGCGAAAATACCCGGATGGCCATCCCCCAGTCTTTCATTCAGGAGTTGCTGTCCCGCGTCGACGTGGTCGACGTCGTGGGCAAATACGTGCAACTCAAGAAAGGCGGCGCCAACTTCATGGGCCTGTGCCCTTTCCACGGTGAAAAGTCCCCCAGCTTCAGCGTCAGCCCGACCAAGCAGTTTTTTCACTGCTTTGGCTGCGGCAAAAACGGCAACGCCATCGGTTTCCTGATGGAGCATGCGGGCATGACCTTCATCGAAGCCGTGAAAGACCTGGCCCAGCAAACCGGCATGCAGGTGCCCGAAGAACAGCAATCGCCCGAAGACCGCGCCAAAGCAGCCGCCCAAAAAGCCAAACAGGACAGCCTGAGCGATGTGCTGGAAAAGGCCGGCAACGCCTACCGGGAACAACTCAAGATCACGCCCCGCGCCGTCGAATACCTCAAAGGCCGGGGCTTGTCGGGCCAGATCGCCAAGCGCTTTGGCCTGGGCTACGCGCCCGAAGGCTGGCGCAGCCTGGCCAGCATCTTCCCGCAATACGACGACCCGCTGCTGGCCGAAAGCGGCTTGGTCATCGTCAACGAAGAAGACGACAAACGCTACGACCGCTTTCGCGACCGCATCATGTTCCCGATCCGCAACATCAAGGGCGAGTGCATCGGCTTTGGCGGGCGCGTGATTGGCAGCGGCACGCCCAAATACCTGAACTCGCCCGAAACCCCGGTCTTCCACAAAGGCCGCGAACTGTATGGCCTGTACGAAGCCCGCGAGGCCCTGCACAGCGCAGGCTACGTGCTGGTGACCGAGGGCTACATGGACGTGGTGGCGCTGGCCCAGCTGGGCTTTGCCAACGCCGTGGCCACGCTGGGCACGGCCTGCACACCGGACCATGTGCAAAAACTCTTCCGCTTCACCGATGCGGTGGTGTTCAGCTTTGACGGCGATGGCGCAGGTCGCCGCGCCGCCCGTAAAGCGCTCGACGGCGCCCTGCCCTACGCCACCGATGTGCGCAGCATCAAGTTTTTGTTTTTGCCCGCCGAACACGACCCCGACAGCTATGTGCGTGCGTTTGGCCAAGAAGCCTTTGCCGAGCAAATCAAACAAGCCATGCCCTTGTCGCGCTTTTTGATCGAAGCGGCCAGTGCAGACTGCGACCTGCAAACCGCCGAAGGCCGCGCCCGCCTGTCCAGCCAGGCGCGTCCGCTGTGGCAACTGCTGCCCGAAGGCGCGCTCAAACAACAACTGTTGTCCGAACTGGCGCAACTGATCCAGCTGGAAACCAGTGGCCTGGAGCGCCTGTGGAGCCAGCAGGCGGCCAGTGAGCAACGCTTTGCCTCTGCAGGCCGTGGCCACCACAACGCCCCGGGTACGGCCTCATTCCCCCCCAGCGCCAGCTTCAGCGCAAATGCCGCAGCCCATGCCAACGCCGCCTTCCAGGCCGCCAGCGCGGGTGCCGACGAGTACCACTTTGAGCCCCATGCGCCACACCCTGGCGAGCCACCCGCCTGGGTTGGCGACAGCAGCTATGCCACGCACAGTTCAGGCGCACCCGCCTACGGCGGTTACCAAAACACCGGGGGCAACAACTGGCCGCGCAAAAACCCCAACTGGACACCCAACAGCAAGTTTGGCAACAGCCGCTTCAAGCGCGAGCAGGCGCCCGTGTTCACCGGCCCCCGCACCGTGCCTGCCAGCCGGGCCGACCACGCGGCGCGCCTGTTGTTGGGCAACATGGCGTTGTGGGAAACGCTGGCCGGTGAAGACCATGCCATGCTCTGCGCCCTGCCTGCGCCACACGGGCCTTTGTTTGCCTGGCTCGAATCTGTGTTTCACGAGCAAGGGGCTTTGGGTTGGTCCACGTTGCACCATGACATGCAAGGCCAGGCTTTTTCCGAAGATGCCCACCGCTGGATGGCGCAAGACAAACTGAACGCCGTGGCCGGCAGCGAAGACGCCCCCCCGCCCGACCCACAGGAAGCCCGGCTGGAATTGCGCCGCCTGCTCACCATGCTGATGATTGACCGACTCAAGCAGCTCGAAACCGAAGCCCTGAGCCAAGCCAGCACGGGCCAGGATCCCGAAGCCCAGCAACGCTGGCGCAGCCTGCACGAACGCCGCAAAGAGCTGATGGCAGCGGCTGCAGCCTTGCAATCCACGCCGTAAATCAGCGCCGTATCAGCCCTGGATCACTTGCCCAACATCTGGTTGAGCTTGTCGGCCTCAAAGGTTTCGCTGATCGCCGCATCACCGGGCATTTGCATCTGCTGCTGCGCACACAACTGCTCCAGGGCTTTCCAGATCATGGCAATCTGGTGTTCTTGCCCGGCAGCGTTGTCGATCAGGCCACGCAGTGCCTGGCTGACCGGGTCATCGTCTTGCGTGATGCCATAGGCCGTGAACTTGCGGTCTGTGCCCGACACATCGGCGCTCTCACCCACTTTGGAGGGAATGATGCGCGCCGGGATGCCCACCGCGGTGGCCCCGGCAGGCACCGGTTTGATCACCACCGCATTGCTGCCGATCTTGGCGCCGTCCCCCACTTCGAAGCCGCCCAGCACCTTGGCCCCAGCGCTCACCACCACATCGCGGCCCAGCGTGGGGTGGCGCTTGGCCCCTTTGTAGAGCGAAGTGCCGCCCAAGGTCACGCCCTGGTAAATCGTGCAGCCGTCACCAATTTCGGCTGTTTCGCCCACCACCACACCCATGGCATGGTCGAAGAAAACACGCTCGCCAATCTTGGCACCCGGGTGGATTTCAATCCCGGTCAAACCACGCGCGACATGCGAGATGAAGCGCCCCAGCCATTTGAAACCATGGTTCCAGCACCAATGCGCCCGGCGGTGCAGCACTAACGCGTGCAGCCCCGGATAGCACGTCAAAACCTCCCAGGTGGTGCGCGCAGCAGGGTCCCGGTCGAGGATGCATTGGATGTCGGAGCGAAGGCGAGAAAACATAGGCTGCAAGTCTAGCGCTTGGCGCTGGCGGTCTGGATCATGGCTTTGGCCACCCCGCGCAGGATGTGGATTTCTTCCGGGCTCAAATCCGCGCGGTTAAACAACTGGTTCAGGCGCGGCATAAGCTTCTTGGGCGCGGCTGGATCCAGAAAACCAATGTCGGTGAGGGCCTGCTCCCAATGGCCGAGCATGCCCGCCACCTGCTGGGCATCGGCCTTGTCGGCGGGCGCCGTCAAGTTTTGCACCGGAAAACCACCCAAGGCCACACGCCAGTCATAAGCCAACACCTGAATGGCCGAGCCCAGGTTGAGCGAGCCAAACTGGGGATTGGTCGGAATCGACAAGGCCACATGGCAGCGGTAAACGTCTTCGTTTTTCATGCCAAAACGCTCGGAACCGAACAAGAACGCCACGCACTGCGCGGGCGCACCGGGTTGGGTCAGCTCGGCAAAGTGCGCCCGGGGTGAGCGGGTGGGCGGACCAAAGTCACGCGGCGTCATGGCGGTGGCACACAAATGCGTCACGCCCTCCAGGGCTTCGTCCAGCGTGGCCACCACGCGGGCCTTGGCCAGCACATCGTTGGCCCCGCTGGCGCGCTGGATGGTTTCTTCTTTGCGCAACACATTGGGCCAGCGCGGCGCGACCAGCACCAGGTCATCAAACCCCATGACTTTCATGGCTCGGGCAGCGGCGCCCACGTTGCCAGCATGGCTGGTTTCTATCAAGATGAATCGGGTTTTCATGCCCCGATTGTCCATGCTGAAAGCACCCTCGCCGAAGCAACACCTTCGCGTCATGACGCCAAAATGACGAACGGCCCCATTTTTCATGAGAAAATGCACGCTTCGCCGCCGCGATCGTGCGTAGGCCAGTCCAGTTCTTCACACAATTTATGTCGTCCAATCTCCACCCCATGCTCAACGTGGCCATCAAGGCTGCGCGCGCCGCTGGCGCCATCATCAACCGCGCCGCGCTCGACGTTGAAGCGGTTCGCATCTCGCAAAAACAAGTCAACGACTTCGTCACCGAGATCGACCATGCGAGTGAAAAAGTCATCATCGACACCCTGCTGACCGCCTACCCGGACCACGGCATCCTGGCCGAAGAATCGGGCAGCACGCATGGCAACCCGGCCGCTGACCACATCTGGATCATCGACCCCCTGGACGGCACGACCAACTTCATCCACGGCTTTCCTGTTTATTGCGTGAGCATTGCCCTGCAAGTGCGCGGCAAGATCGAGCAAGCCGTCATTTACGACCCCACCCGCAACGACCTGTTCACGGCCACCAAAGGCCGTGGTGCGTTCATGAACGACCGCCGCCTGCGCGTGAGCAAACGCATCCGCCTGCAGGAATGCATCATTTCCACGGGCTTTCCCTTCCGCAAGGGCGACAACTTCAACCAGTACCTGCGCATGATGGGCGACGTGATGCAACGCACCGCCGGTTTGCGCCGCCCCGGCTCTGCCGCCCTCGACCTGGCCTATGTGGCCGCAGGCTTCACCGATGGCTTCTTTGAAACCGGCCTGTCGCCCTGGGACGTGGCTGCAGGATCGCTGTTGGTGACTGAAGCCGGTGGCCTGATTGGCAACTTCACGGGCGAGTCCGATTTCTTGGAACAAAAAGAATGCCTGGCCGGCGCACCCCGCATTTACGGCCAGTTGGTTGGCATCCTGGGCAAGTTCAGCAAATTCGCCAGCGCTGGCGACAAAGCTGCCGTGCGCAGCGCAGTCGAGACCTTGAGCCGCGACCGGACTTCGGACAGCCACGACCCGGAGGCCGAAGCCCCTGATGCAGCGGCTGAAGGCAGCGAACCCAAAGACGCCCCTTTTTAAACCATGACCGCGCTCGACCTGAGTGCCCACACCCCCATGATGGCCCAGTACCTGGGCATCAAGGCGGAGTTTCCTGACACGCTGGTGTTCTACCGCATGGGCGACTTTTACGAGTTGTTCTTTGCCGACGCCGAAAAAGCCTCCAGCCTGCTCGACATCACCCTCACCCGCCGTGGCCAGTCGGCCGGGCAGCCGGTGGTCATGGCGGGCGTGCCCTTCCATTCGGTCGAAACCTATCTGGCCCGCCTGATCAAACTGGGCGAATCGGTGGCCCTGTGCGAACAGGTCGGCGATGTGGCCACGGCCAAAGGCCCGGTCGAACGCAAAGTGGTGCGCGTGGTCACCCCCGGCACCCTGACCGACACCGAGTTACTGCCCGACAAAAGCGAAGCCATCTTGCTGGCCGTGCACCAGGCGGCCAAAAACCGCTGTGGCCTGGCCTGGCTGAGCGTCACGCAAGGCGTGGTGCATCTGGCCGAATGCGCGCAAGACGAGTTGGCCGACTGGATTGACCGCATCAGCCCGAGCGAGCTTTTGGCCAGCGCGGGCATGACACCCACGTTTGAGCAAAAACTGCGCGCCCTCAAAACCACCGGACGCGGCAGCTGGGCGCTGGCCCTGCGGCCCGATTTTCAGTTTGACGCAGGGCTGGGCCAGCGCAAGCTGCTGGAACAATTGCAAGCCGCATCCCTTGCCGCTTGGAGCGCCGATGCCCTGCCAGACGCACACGCCGCCGCCGCTGCGCTCTTGACCTATGCCGAACACACCCAGGGCCGCAACCTGCCGCATGTGCAGCGGGTGCAGGTGCAGCGCTCGGACATGTTGATTGACCTGCCCGCCAGCACCCGGCGCAACCTGGAGCTGACCCAAACCCTGCGCGGCGAAGACGCCCCCACGCTGTTTTCGCTGCTCGACACCTGCATGACCGGCATGGGCAGCCGCTTGCTCAAAAGCTGGCTGCTCAGCCCGCCACGCAACCGCCAAGCCGCCACCGACCGCCTGCAAGCCCAGGCCGTGTTGCGTGGCGACAGCGGCGCGGGGGCCTGGAGCAGCCTGCGCGAACAACTCAAGGGCGCGAGCGATGTGGAACGCATCACCGCCCGCACCGCGCTGCGCCAGGTGCGCCCGCGCGAGCTGGTGGCCCTGCGCCATGCGCTGGCGCGTGCGGCAGCGCTATCGACGCAATTGCAGGCACTCGGCCCCGAACCCGGCACCTTGCTGGCCGGCATGGCCCGCTGGCTGACACCGCCCACACATTGCTCCGACCTGCTGCAAATGGCGCTGCTTGAAGAGCCCTCCACCCTGGTGCGCGACGGCGGCGTGATCGCCGATGGCCTGGACGCAGAGCTGGACGAGCTGCGCAACATTCAGACCAATTGCGATGCGTTTTTGCTCGACCTGGAAACCCGCGAAAAAGAGCGCACCGGCATCAATAACCTGCGGGTGCAGTTCAACAAGGTGCACGGCTTTTACATCGAGGTCACGCAAGGGCAACTCGACAAAGTGCCTAGTGATTACCGCCGCCGCCAGACCCTGAAAAACGCCGAGCGCTTCATCACGCCCGAGCTGAAAACCTTTGAAGACAAGGCCCTGTCGGCGCAAGAGCGTGCACTGGCCCGCGAAAAGTGGCTCTACGAAGGCCTGCTCGACCAGCTGCAGCCCTATGTGCCCGCACTCACCGCTTTGGCTCAAGCCATGGCCAGCCTGGACGTGCTGTGCGCCCTGACCGAGCGCGCACTCACCCTGAACTGGTGCGCACCCGAGTTCAGCAAAGAGCCTTGCATCGAGATTCGCCAAGGCCGCCACCCGGTGGTCGAGGCGCGCCTGGCCGAGCTGTCGGGTGCCAGCTTCATCGCCAACGACACGGTGCTGGGCTCGCGCCAGCGTTTGCAGATCATCACCGGCCCCAACATGGGCGGGAAATCGACCTACATGCGCCAGGTCGCACTGATCGTGCTGTTGGCCAGCATCGGCAGCCATGTGCCCGCCAGCCGTTGCCGCCTCGGGCCGATCGATGCCATCCACACCCGGATCGGTGCGGCCGACGACCTGGCCAACGCCCAATCGACCTTCATGCTGGAGATGACCGAAGCCGCGCAAATTTTGCACAGCGCCACGCCCCACAGCCTGGTGTTGATGGACGAAATTGGCCGTGGCACCTCGACTTTTGACGGCCTGGCCCTGGCCAGCGGCATCGCCACGCACCTGCACAACAAAACGCAGGCCTTTGCGCTGTTTGCCACGCATTATTTCGAGCTGACCGAGTTCCCCGCCACGCACACCGCCGCCGTCAACATGCACGTGAGCGCAGCCGAATCGGGTGCGTCCATCGTGTTCTTGCACGAGCTGCAACCCGGCCCCGCCAGCAAAAGCTACGGCGTGCAAGTGGCACGGCTGGCAGGCATGCCTGCGGCGGTGCTCAACCACGCCCGCCATGCGCTCAGCGCGCTGGAAGCCGGTGCCAACGAAAGCCGCCAGCAGGTGGACCTGTTTGCTGCGCCGCCCGAGACCGAAGCCGCAGGCCCCTCGCCCGTGGAGGCGGCACTGGCCCAAATCAACCCCGATGCGCTCAGCCCCCGTGAAGCGCTCGACGCCTTGTATGCTCTGCAGCGTCTGATCCCCAAAGCCTCAAAAGACTTCCCAACATGACTTATTGCGTTGCCGTCAAAACCCGCGCCGGTTTGGTGTTCTTGTCCGACTCCCGCACCAACGCGGGCCTGGACCAGATCAGCACTTTCCGCAAAATGATCGTCTATGAAAAAGCCGGTGACCGCTTCATGGCGCTGCTGTCGGCGGGCAACCTGAGCATTTCACAGTCGGTGCGCGAAGTGCTGCAAATTGAAAAACTGGTCGAACCCGGCCAGGACGAACCGCTGACCATCTGGAACGCCAAAAGCATGTTCGACGCCACCCGCGTGCTGGGCGCAGCCGTGCGCCGCGTGTACGAGCGCGATGCCGCCGCCCTCAAAGCCTCGGGCGTGGAATTCAACGTGTCCATGATCTTCGGTGGCCAGATCGGCGGGGAAGGCATGCGCCTGTTCCAGGTCTATTCGCCCGGCAACTTCATCGAAGCCACCGACGAAACGCCCTACTTCCAGATTGGCGAATCCAAATACGGCAAACCGGTGCTGGACCGCGTCGTCACGCCCGACACCCCGCTGGACGAAGCGGCCAAATGCGCTTTGGTGTCGATGGACTCCACCTTGAAGTCCAACCTGTCGGTCGGTCTGCCGCTGGACATGGTGGTTTACCAGACGGGCAGCCTGCACACCGACCGCATCATGTGCATCGACGAGCACAACCCCTACTTCCAGATGCTGCGTTCCAGCTGGGGCGACAAACTGCGCCAGATGTTCGACAGCATCGAAGACCCAATGTGGCACGGCGGCGCCACCAACATCCCGCTCATGGTGCCACCGACGCGCAACGCCTTGCTCAAGAAGATCACGACGCCAGACGAGAAGCTGATCTGATGACCGCCCGCATCATCTTCTCGCACGGCAACAGCTTTCCGGCCAGCACCTACCGGGTGATTTTCGACAGCCTGCGCCAGCGCGGTTTTGAGGTCGATGCGGTGGAGAAGTTCGGACACGATCCGCAATACCCGGTCACCAACAACTGGCCGCATCTGGTCGAGCAATTGGCCGACTTTGCACGCAGCAAGCAAAGCCATGACCAACCTGCCTTCCTGGTCGGGCACTCGCTGGGCGGCATCTTGAGTTTGATGTGCGCCGCACGCCACCCTGAGCTGGCACGGGGCGTGGTCTTGATCGATTCACCCGTCATCGGTGGCTGGCGCGCCACCACCCTGGGCCTGGCCAAACGCACCCCGCTGATTGGATCGCTCTCGCCCGGACGCATCAGCCAAAAACGCCGCAACCACTGGCCCAGCCTGCAGGCCGCGCTGGATAATTTTCAGCACAAAAAATCTTTTGCCCGCTGGGATCCGCAGGTTTTACGCGACTACATCGAACATGGCACCTGCGATGACAATGGCCAGCGCGTGCTCTGCTTTGACCGCGAGGTGGAAACCGCGATCTACAACAGCCTGCCGCACAAGCTCGACAGCTTGCTCAAGCGCCACCCGCTGAAATGTCCGGCCGCCTTCATCGGTGGCACGCACTCGGCAGAAATGCGCCAAGCCGGTATGGAACTGACCCAACACGTGGTCAAAGGCCGCGTGATGATGCTGGACGGCTCCCACCTGTTCCCGATGGAAAAACCCCTGGCCACCGCAGCGGCCATCGAAGCGACGCTGCGCAATCTGGGCGCGTGATGGCTGTGGGTGCTCAGCCCACAATCGTTGGAGTTAAAACTCCGACCGACAAGCACACCCCATTCAAGCGGCCCAGGTCACCAGCCCGCTGTAGCTGGTGCCCAGCACCACCAGGCCGAACACGATCCGGTACCAGGCGAACACCTCAAAGCTGTTGGTCGAGATGAACTTGAGCAACCAGCGCACGCACACCCAGGCGCTCAAAAACGAGAACAACAAGCCCACCGCAAACATCGGCGCATCGGCCCAGCTGAGCAAGGCACGCTCTTTGTAAAGGCTGTACGCGCCTGCGCCGATCAGTGTGGGGATGGCCAGATAAAAAGAGAAGTCCGTCGCCGCCTTGCGCGACATGCCCAACACCATGCCCCCAATGATGGTCGCACCGCTGCGGCTGGTGCCGGGAATCATGGCCAGGCACTGCACCAGGCCCACCTTGAGCGCATCGCGCCCGCGCATGTCTTCCACCTCGTGAATTCGCACTTTGCTGGCCGGACGACGCTCGGCCCACAAGATGATGAAGCCGCCAATGATGAACGTGGTGGCCACCACAGCAGGCGTGAACAGGTTGGCCTTGATGGCTTTGCCAAACAACAAGCCCAGGATGACGGCGGGCACAAAGGCGATGAACACATTCAGCGCAAAGCGCTGGGCATCGGCATGGCGCGGCAAGGCGCGCACCGTGCTGCTGATCTTTTGCCAATACACAATGATCACCGCCAAAATCGCCCCGGTCTGGATAGCGATGTCAAACACCTTGGCCTTGTCATCGTCAAAACCCAGCAAAGCACCCGCCAAAATCAAATGCCCGGTTGAAGAAATCGGCAAAAACTCAGTCAAACCTTCGACCAAGCCCATCACGGCGGCTTTGAGCAACAAAACAGTGTCCACACATACTCCTGAAATCAGAGCAGGATTATCGCGGCAGCACACACAGGGGAGGCAGCACAGCCAAAGAAGCACACACCGCAGCACCAAAAAAGCGGGATTTCAGGCGCTTCACGCCGCTCCAGGCACGTTTCATCGCAAACCCGCAGCAAAATGAAATCTTTCAAACTACATTCAAGTCACTTCACCGCCCCAACCCACCCACAGGCACACCCCATGCAAATGACCCCCACCATCGCCGTTCACATGGCTGCCGCCCTCACTGCCGTGGCGTTGGGGCCGTTGGCACTTTGGGCCCGACTGGGCCGCACCAAACGTCCCCGGCTGCACCGCGCTTTGGGTTACGCCTGGGTCACCTGCATGATCGCGGCGGCGCTCACCGCGCTGTTCATTCGCGACTTCAACTTGCCCAATATCGCGGGCTACACGCCCATCCATTTGCTGATCCCGCTCACACTGGGCAGCCTGTTTTTCGCATTCAGGTTCCTGGCCAAAGGGAACATTCCCGGACACCGCAAAACCATGCAATGGCTTTACTTCAATGCCTGCATCGTCGCGGGGGCCTTCACGCTGCTGCCCGGACGCTATCTGGGCGATTGGTTGTGGGCCGTTTGAGCAGGCGCAACGGACTGGTTTGGGCTGACACGTTCACAACTGAAAGACACTGTGCAAACTCTGCAACACATCCCCGTTTGGGTCTTCGCCCTGTTCATCGGTCTCGTCGCTTTGGGGCTGCGGCAAACGCGCACACGGCAGATCGCCAGAAAACGCTTGCTGCGGGTCAACGTGGCGCTGACCGTGGTCACGCTGGTGGGCGTGGTGCAGCTGTGGCGGCACACCCCTTGGCTGTCGATGGCCCTGGTCGCCTGGGCCACCAGCTGCTTGTTGGCAAGCTGGCTGCTGGGCCAAGGCGCTGCCCCAGCAGGGGCCCACTACAACCCAGACACCCGGCGCTTGAACGTACCCGGCAGCTGGCTGCCGCTGGCCTTGTTCATGGCCCTCTTTGCCTGCAAGTTTGCAGTGGGCATGCTGACCGCCACGTCACCGGAAACCTTGCGCAGCCTGCAAGCAGCCATCGGCATCAGCGCTTTGTATGGGCTTTTGTCCGGCATCCTGAACGCTCGCTCCTGGCGCCTTTTGAAACTCAAACCCATCGTCTGAAAGGCACCCCATGCCCACGCCAATGACCACATTCACCCACCTGGCCTGCATCGCCAGCGCCTTGCTCACCGCCAGCGCCAGCCAGGCGCAACCGACACCCGTGGGCATGCGCCAGATCCAATCCGGCAACATGCCCATCACCTTGGTCTACCCCACAGCGGCTGCGGCTCAAGACGTCACTTACGGCGCATTCACCGTCCAAATCGCCAGCAACGCCGCGCCTTTGCCTGCCGCTTCAACAGCGGCAACTGGCAAGCGGGCGCTCATCGTCTTGTCACACGGCACCGCAGGCAGCGCCCTGCCCGACCACGCGCTGGCCGCCACGCTGGCCCGCGCCGGTTTTGTCGTGGCCCAGCCCGAGCACCGGGGCGACAACTGGCAAGACTTCAGCAAAGCAGGCCCCGAAAGCTGGCAAACCCGCCCACAAGACGTGAGCGATGCCATCGACGCCGTGGCGCATGACCCGGTGTTGGCACCGCTGGTGGACACCCGCCGTGTGGGCGTGCACGGCATGTCGGCAGGCGGTGTGACGGCCTTGGCGTTGGCGGGTGCGCAGTGGCGCATGCTTGATCTGGCCCGACACTGTGCCTGGCACTTGAACGACGACATCGGCTTTTGCCTGAACGGACTGGCCGAGCACCCGGTCTGGCAAATGGTGCGCAAAGGACAGTTTTTCATGGCCAGGGCCTTGTCAGAGACCAATGCACCCGCCAGCATGAAAGCGGTGCACGGCGGCAAAAGCAGCAGCGAAGCCCCAGACCCGCGCCCCGACACGCGCGTGGCAGCCGTGAGCGTTGCCGTGCCCGTGGGGGCCATCTTCACAGCACCAAGCCTTGCGCGCATCACCCTGCCCATGGGCCTGACCACCGCAGGCCAGGACCTGGTGCTGGTGCCGCGCTGGCACAGTGACCACATATTGCAGCACTGCAAAACCTGCACCACTTTGTCAAACCACCCGCAAGCCGGACACTTTGACTGGCTCTCCCCGTGGCCAGCCAGCGTGGCCAAAACCGTGGCCGCCACCCAAATGCGCGGCGGCATGCCCAACCCGGCGTTCACGGACACCGAACGCCAAAAAGGGTTTGACCAGATCGCTTCGTTCTTCCAGAAAACGCTGCACCCATGACTGCCTCCCGCCTTCTCATTTGGCTGCCGAAAGACCAACGAAAGCCCTTGCTGCAACGCCTGCTGATCGTTTGGTTGGTGGCTTTTCCGATTGCCGTGGCCACCTGGATGGGGCACAAAAGCGATGGCCTACCGCACCGCTTTGACGTGTCGCTGGTCTATGCCTACGCCATCTCCACTTGCATCTGGTTGTTCACCGATGTGTCGCGTTTTGTATTCAAGCGCCTGCTGCGCTCACAAGGACCGCACCACTGGCCGCCTGCCTTGCGCGCCAGCCTGATGTTGCTGCTGGGTATTCCCTTGGGCTATGTGTTGGGCACGCTGGTGGGCGACGCTTATGCGGGCTGGTCCACCTGGGATTTGTGGCACTTCAACCGCAACCGATTTGCAGGCATGGTGGTCAGCTCGGTGGCCATCAGCGCGGCGTTTGTGGCCTTCTTTTACCAACGCGCCAAAGCCGAATCGCTGGCCCAAGAAGTCACACAGTCGCAGCTCATGCTGCTGCAATCGCAGCTGGAGCCGCACATGCTGTTCAACACGCTGGCGCACCTGCGGGCGCTGATCGGGCACGACACAGGCCGTGCCTTGGCGATGCTCGACCACTTGAACGACTATTTGCGCACCACGCTGCAGGCCTCGCGCCAGCCTGTACACCAACCCCTTCACCCGCTGGCCGACGAATTTTCTCGGCTGCACGATTACCTGAGCCTGATGGCGATCCGCATGGGGCCGCGTCTGGTGTTTGAACTTGACTTGCCGCCCGCACTGGCCGCAGCCCGGGTGCCCAGCTTCATCTTGCAGCCGCTGGTCGAAAACGCCATCCGACATGGGCTTGAGCCGGTGGTGGCCGGGGGTCGCATTGTCGTGCAGGCCCGCGCAGAAGGCGATCAACTGCTGCTGACGGTGCGCGACAACGGCTGCGGCATCAGTCAACTGGCGCTGACCGAATCGACTCATGCTTTGATGCCCGCCACCGAGCGCCCCGTCGCATCCTGGGGCCTGACCCATGTGCGACAGCGCCTGCACACCTTGTACAGCGAACGCGCAGGCATGCACATCAGTCCCGTGCCCACAGGAGGCACCTGCGTGGTGCTGACTTTGCCTTTAGCAACACCCGCCGCCACATGAACATTGCCGCCACCGCCCTGATCGCCGAAGACGAACCCCTGCTGGCGTACGCCCTGCAAAGCGAACTGCACGCCCTATGGCCCGCACTGCGCGTGCTGGCCACCGCAGGCGACGGCCTGAGCGCCGTGCAACTGGCGCTGCAACACCGCCCCGATGTGCTGTTTTTTGACATCCGCATGCCTGGCCAAAACGGGCTTGAAGCTGCGGCCGAGCTGGCCGAAGAGTGGCCTGAACACCACGCCTTTCCGCTGCTGGTGTTTGTCACGGCCTATGACCAATACGCCATTGCCGCTTTTGACGCGCAAGCCGTGGACTATGTGCTCAAGCCCGTGCGTGCCGACCGGCTGGCCCAAACCGTGGCGCGGCTGCAAAACGGCCTGCGCCAACGCGAGATCGGCCCCAACAGCAACGCCCAACTGGACCCGGTGCTCAGCCAGCTGCGCGCATTGCTGAGCGCGTCCACCGAAGCGGCCAAACCCGAGGCCCCATTGCAGCTGCTGCAAGCCAGCGTGGGCACCCAACTGCGCATGGTGCCCGTGGCCGATGTGCTGTATCTGGAAGCCGCCGACAAATACGTGCGCGTGTTCACCACCGACGGCACCGAAGTGCTGCTGCGCACCCCGCTCAAAGAACTGATGCAACGCCTGGACCCGCACGTGTTCTGGCAAATCCACCGAGGCAGCGTCGTCCGCGCCACCGCCATCGAATCCGTCACCCGCGACGAATCAGGCCGTCTGAGCCTGCGCCTCAAAGGCCAGCCCATGCGGCTGGGCGTGAGCCGCCTTTACGCACACTTGTTCAAGGCCATGTGAGCCCGGGGGCCTGCGCCCCCAGCTCAGGCGAGGTGCAAGCGCGCCCGGCGATGGCGACGCAAGTGCCAGACCGCCATGGCCAATGACGCCAGCTGCAAGACCGCGCAAAAGTAAAACGGCGCCCCCATGCGCCAGTCGCCCCGGGGCAGATCCGACACAGCCGCCAGCAAAGGGGCGCCCAGCATCGGGGCCACCACCGCCGTCAAACTGGTCAGCGCACTGACCGCACCCATGGTCTGTCCCTGGCTGCGGCTGTCGGCAGCCGACGAGATCAGGCTTTGCACCGATGCGGCCACAGTGCCGCCCAGCAAGTTGGCGGCGATGATGGCGTACATCATCCAGCCCTGAGTGGCCGAGCCAAACAGGCCGTAGGCCAGCGAAGACGACACCAGCCCCATGATGAGCAGCTTGTGCACCGCAAAGTGTTTGAGCAAGCGGCCCATCAGCACACCTTGCACCAGCACCGCCACGATGCCCACGGCCGCAAGCGACCAGCCGTTTTCTTGCGGCCCCCAGCCAAACTTGAAGCTGTTGTAGAGCACCCAGACGGTATAGAGGACAAACTGTGCCAGACCGCTGAGCGCCACCACGCCCACCAACGGCCCCACGCCTTTGAGCTGCGCCAGCTTGCGCAGCGATGTGACCGGGTGCGCAGCGGCCCAGGTGAACGGTTTGCGCTGCGCTGCAGGCAAGGACTCGGGCAACACGAAGTAGCCATAGAGCCAATTGAGCAAGGTCAGACTGCCCGCCACGTAAAACGGCAAATGCAAATGGACCGCCCCCAACAAGCCGCCCATCACCGGCCCGATGATGAAGCCCAGGCCCATCATGGCGCCCAGCAGGCCAAAGCGCCTGGCACGTTCTTCGGGCGCAGAAATGTCGGCCACATAGGCGTTGGCAATCGCCGCGTTGGCCTGCATGGCACCGCCCAGCGTGCGCACCGCAATCAGGCCCCACAGGGAATCGCTGAGCGCCGTGCCAAAAAAGCTCACCCCCAGCCCCATGAAACCCAACAGCAACACCGGCCTGCGCCCATAACGGTCAGACAAGGCCCCCAGCACCGGAGAGGCCAGAAAGTTGGCCACACCAAACGCCACCGCCGCCACGCCATACCAATAGGCCTGATCGGCCTGGCTGGTGGAAAAACTGCCCACCAGTCCGGGCAACACCGGAATGATCAGGCCAATGGCCGCCATGTCGATCAACACAGCCAACATGATGAACGGCATGGCCGCCTCGCGCGAACGAAATTGACGTTGAAAGCGTTCACGCATGAGGCTGCTCCGATGGCTGGTGGCCGCCAACCGGCGACAAGCCCGCCAGGGCCAGTTGCAACAAATGGCGCTGAATGTCTGCAGGCCACGGTGCTATCAGGGTCTCAAAACGGGGACGGTCAGCGGCAAACAGGGCTCTGGCCGCTTCCTCAAAACCTTCCAGGCTGCCCGCCATGGCCGACATGAAGCGGTAGCTGGCTTCTTGCGACAAACGCCTTTGGTCTTGCGTCTGGCTGTCTTTGCGCGCTTGTTCTACCAGCTTGCGCAGCGCCACCGACGCCCCGCCGGGTTGGCCAGCCAGCCAGGCCCAGTGGCGCGGCAGCAAGGTCACCTCACGCGCCACCACCCCCAACTTCGGACGGCCGGGACCAGATTTGGCCACAGCGCTGTCTTCGCCCGCGTTGCCCTCAGTGGCCTGTGTGGGCGACTGAGCCGCCGGGTAAGCCAAGGCCAGTCGGGTCAGCATCTCGGCGGGTGTGCCCCGGTGGTCAAAGTCAAGGATTTCGCTGCTGCGGGCGTTGAACACCATGAAGCGGGCCAATGGCCGCGCCTCGGTCGCGGCCTTGACCTGCAAGGCCACTTCGGCCAACAGACCACGCGCCAAACAGGCAGGCCCTTCAAAAGCAATGAAATCAGATTGAGTAATGGGGAGAGTTGCGTCGGTCAAAACAGGCTTTCAGGATGACAAGCCCGAATTATACCCGGATTAAATTAAATCACCCGGGTTAAATTGATTTAACCGCACGCAAGCCCTGCTTGATACCGATCAGCGACGCCAATTGTCGTAGTGCCTGTCGCGGTCGTCATGCCGGTCGTCGCGCCGCGCGCCTCGGTCACCCTCTCTGCGGTCATGGCCCCAACGGCGCTCATGCCCATGCCCCCAGCCATAAACCGGCGCCACGACACGGGGCACATACACCACCCGAGGGGGCGGTGGCGGGGCATAAATGACCCGAGGCGGCGGGGCATAAATCACCGGCCCAGGTATCCCCACCTGGGCATACACCGGGAAATGACCGATCCGGGACGACACCACAACCGACGGCTCGACCACCACCGGATGGGCACAGCCCACCTGCACAAAACCCAGGCCCAGCAGGCCGAACAGAGCCATGGCTCTCGAAATGGATGGTTTGAATGAAAAACGCATTGGAAAGTACCTCTGATGGCGTTGACTTTGATTGAAAGCAAGCTCCCTGCGCCTTTAGCGCAGCAGCCTGGCGTTCGGTGCACGGCCAGCGCTTCACAATGGTTTCCAGTCGTAACGGAACCCACAAAGGCAGACCCCCGCCACCCCCTAAAATCAAGCGCTATGACCACCCCCACCCACAACGACACCCCCGCTGAGCACAAAGTCAGCAACTTCCTGCGTCAGATCATCGAACACGACCTGGACAAAGGCACTTACACCAGCCGCCGCTGGGCAGGCAGCCCCGGCGACGCCGCTCACCACGCGGCTGGCCAGCCGGACCCGGCCAAAATCCGCACCCGCTTTCCGCCCGAGCCCAACGGCTATTTGCATGTGGGCCACGCCAAAAGCATCTGCATCAACTTCGGGCTGGCCAAAGAATATGGCGGCGTGTGCCACCTGCGCTTTGACGACACCAATCCCGAAAAAGAAGACACCGAATACGTCAACAGCATCATCGACGCCGTGAAATGGCTGGGCTTTGACTGGGCGCAGATGGGCCAGGCCGCAGGCTCCGCCGTGCCCTACCAGGCCAGCGACTACTTCGACTTCATGTACCGCGCCGCCGAAGCCTTGATTGAAGCCGGCCACGCCTATGTGGACGAGCAAAGCGCGGAAGACATGCGCGTCAACCGGGGCGACTTTGGCAAGCCCGGCGTGGACAGCCCTTTCCGCAGCCGCACGCCCGCCGAAAACCTGGCGCGCTTTCGCGAAATGCGCGACGGCCAACTGGCCGACGGCGCTGCCGTGCTGCGCGCCAAGATCGACATGGCTTCGCCCAACATCAACCTGCGCGACCCGGCCATCTACCGCATCCGCCGCGCCACCCACCACCACACCGGCGACAAATGGTGCATCTACCCGATGTACACCTTTGCCCACCCGATCGAAGACGCGCTGGAGCAAATCACCCACAGCATCTGCACGCTGGAGTTTGAAGACCAGCGCCCGTTTTACGACTGGCTGATGGCGCGTTTGTGCGAATCGGGTCTGCTGGCTGCGCCCAGCCCCAAGCAATACGAATTTGCCCGCCTGAACCTGACCTATGTCATCACCAGCAAACGCAAACTGGCGCAACTGGTCAATGAAGGCAAAGTCAACGGCTGGGACGACCCCCGCATGCCGACCATCGTAGGCCTGCGCCGCCGGGGCTACACGCCTGAGAGCCTGCGCCTGTTTGCCGACCGCATTGGCGTGACCAAAAGCGACAGCTGGATCGACTACAGCACGCTCGAAGGCTGCCTGCGCGAAGACCTGGAAAACAAAGCCCACCGCGGCATGGCCGTGCTCGACCCCGTCAAGCTGGTGCTGAGCAATTGGGCCGAGGCCTTTGGCAGCGACAGCTACACCGAAGACTGCACCCAACCCGCCCTGCCCCACAGCGCGATTGCCGAAGGCCAAACACCCCCAGCCGACCGCACATTCAAGATCGGCAAAGAAGTGTGGATCGAGCGCGAAGACTTTGAAGAAGTGCCGCCCAAGGGCTACAAGCGACTGTTCCCGGGCAATGTGGTGCGCCTGAAAGGCGGCTACGTGATCGAATGCACCGGCTGCGCACGCGACGCGGCTGGCAACGTGACCGAGGTACACGCCAAAGTCATCCCCGGCACCAAGAGCGGCACCCCCGGCGCCGACAGCGTCAAAGCCAAAGCCGCCATCACCTGGGTGGCTGTGGCCGACGGCGTGCCAGCCGAAGTGCGCCTGTACGACCGCCTGTTTGCCGACGCGCATCCCGATGCAGGCGGCAAAGACTTTTTGTTGTCGCTCAACCCGAATAGCCTGAAAGTGGTGACTGCTTACGTGGAGCCCTCACTGGCCACCGCGCAGCCAGACCAAAAGTTTCAGTTTGAGCGGTTTGGGTACTTTGTGGCGGACCGGGCGGATCATGTGGCGGGGGTGAAACCGGTGTTTAACCGGATGACGGGATTGAAAGATTCTTGGGGGAAATAAACAACTGCGGGTACTTCCGAATAAAAAGCCAGTGCTCCGACAAGGAGTGCTGGCTTTTTCACAGGAGATAGGCTTTCGATCAGCTCGAGCCGACCATCATCATGTCGTAGTGCGCCTGCTGATTGGTCTTCTCGAAAACCTGCTTGAAAATTTCCAAGTAGGAATCGATGGAGGCCTGGTCGAAGGTGTAAAAGGCGTCGTCGTGCGAGAAGTGCGACCCGTCGTTGACCCAGGCGAACAGTGACCTGCACATAGCCTTCTGCTGCCCCTCGAACTGGTCGCAAATTTCGTCGAAGTCCATCCGTCCCAGAATCTTGAAATAGTTCTCCAAGATACGCCGCATGGTGTTCTGCACGGTCAGCGGCGACTTGTCTGGGCGGCGCAGTTCCTCCCACAGCAAATCGTAGGACGTCTTGATCGGGTTCGTGTTGTGGCGCTCGACGACAGTGCCACCGGCCCCCTTTCTCACCGTCCAGTAGCTGCGCTCTCCGACCTTGGCGTCACCGCCCCTGTCGGACGTGTAGGTCACCTCCTTGTGGAAGTAGACATTGTGGGTCAGGACGAAAATCTGCTTGATGCCGCCGATGTTCTTCCGCACCGGATCGAACAGCGACTTGACGAGGCTGCTAACGATGAACAACACGTCGCTGTCCATGCTCGAAACAGGATCGTCGAACACAACGATCCTGTCGGCGGTCGTGCCACTCTCGCTCTCGCTGCCTTTGAGCAGGTGGAAGAAGTAGAGGAAGGTGACGAATGAGCGCTCGCCCTCGCTCAGCGAATCCTTTGCGTCGCTTCCGTCGGCCCTCACCAGCTTGTAGAACGGGCCGTCGTCGGCCTTGGCGATGCTGAAGTTGCGGAAGCCGAAGGACTTCAGCAGGCCGTTAATGCCCTCAATAGTCGGCTCTATGCTCGTCGCCGACTTCTCCAAATCCTTGATCTCCTTGCTCTTGACCGTCTTTGACGCGTTGGCTTCCTGAATTTGACCGTTCAGGCTAGCTATCGCCGCGTTGAGGCCAGTGCGCTTACCCGCATACGCTTTCAGTTCGGCTTTGAGCTCAACCTCCAAAATGTACTTCCAGACTTGCTTGGTTAGATCTGCCCGTTCTTTGGTGATGTTCTTGGCGATCTCGTTGTGGACAGCCACGGCCGCGTTGGCGTTGGCGATCAATTTGGAGGCGGCCTCTAGCAGTTCAGACATCGGCTCAATGTGGGCAGGCAGGCTCGGCTCCTTAGCCTTGTTCGCCAGCAGCAGCGCGTTGGTCGCCATGCGCGCCTCGATGGCAGAGCGCTCCACCTCGAACGCCGCCATATCCATGAACCGAGAGCCACCATCCACCACCGCCTTCAACTTGGCGCGCAGGGCGTCGGCGTCGCAGGCGTAGGCGGCTTGCAGGTCGGCAATGGCCTTAGTGTCCTTCGCGAACGTCTCGTCGAAGTAGCTCGACAGACTGGCCTCGAAGCTTTCACGGACCTTCTGCTGGCAGAACGGGCAAGTGGGCTTGCTACGCTCGTAGAACGCCTGACCCTGCTTGACCCAGTCGCTGTTGTCAAGCCGCTGAATCAGTTCCGCGATGTCCACGTCCGCCTTCCCAATTACCTTCTTAGCGAGGACGGGATTCGACTCGTGGCCGACGATGTCGGCAGGGCCGAGACCTGGAACGGCGACCTCGACGACGGGCGTCACCCCGAACACCGTCTTGGCCTTATCCCGGAGGTAGTCCAAGGATTTCAACTCGGCATTGTTCGACGCCAACTCCGCCAGCACGCGTTCCTTGAACTTTTCCGAGCTATTGCGCGCCCCGGTGAACGCTACGCTGAAATCCCCGTCGTGCTTTTGCTTCTGGTCCCAGCACTTACTCTTGATGTGGGCCTCCAAGTCGACGAGCTCGCCCTTCTTCCCTGACTTTTGATCTTGACCTTGCAGCGTGTTGGTCAGCTGCTCGAGGGTATTGACGATGCCATCGTGCTCGGCCTTCTTCGCCGCGATGGCCTGGAGGTTCACGATGTCCTCCACGCCCAAGGTAAAAATGCCTTTGAGGCGCGGAGCGGAATTAAAGTTGCACTCGATGAAGTCGCGGTTATAGACCATCGGCTCCAACGGTGTCCCCTTCTTCCAAACGAGGGCGCAATCCGGATACGCGCCGGGATTTGCAATGACCTTGGTGATGGTGGTCTTACCTGCGCCGTTGGTACCGAACAGGAAATTGAATCGCGCGAGGCGATCGAGAACTTGGGGCTTGAGACCATAGGTCGCGGTATTCGCAATGCTCAAAGATTCGATCATGGAAAACTATCCCCCTATTTCTGAAAGATGCTGGACTCGAAATGGAAATCCACACCCAATATCAACCGCTGCGTCGCCAACGTTACCTACACTTATAACTGGCGTGCTTCCTCACGCTTGTCTTCGCCCTCGGTACAGACATGCGTCCAACACCTACACCCTTCCACCAACCCCCTTAAATTTCTCCACAAACGCGGCCACTTTTTGAAACACGGTTTGCTTTTTGGTCAGGTACAGCGGATTTAAGGGGCTCATTTTGGGGAGCATGGCGTTGAGTTCGGTGCCGTTGTCGCTGGCGTATTCGCGCTTGAGTGAGTGGACGATGTAGCGCTTGGCGGCATCGGCGTTCAGGTTTTCTGAGCTGATCAGCTCTTGCGCTTCGCGCAGCTGTTCGGCTTGCGCAAAGGTGAAGAAGGCTTCGATCACGCTGGCTTTGTCGTCGAACTGGCTCAGGTCTGTCTGGTTGATGAAGTCCACCAGCAAGCTCTCTTTGGCACGGTTACCCAAGCTGGCGCGAATGGCCCGGCGCACGTCTTCCACCAAAGCGGCTTTGGTCTTGATCTTTTTGTTGTTATCAAAAATCAGCTCGAGGATGTAATCGAGGTTGATCTCCTGCGACTTGAGCAAATCCACCTCAAACACCACATCGTCCCAATCGACGCTGGACTGCTCTGGCGCCCCGCCCTCACGCTGGCGTCGCAGCCAATCGCGAATGTCGTTGTAGGCCGAGCGGTAGTCTTGAATCGCCCGCTCGCTGGGAATCCGCACGCTTTGCATGGCCGCAAACTCGGCATCGCTCAGCCCATGCTGCGCCTTGAAGGCCTCTACCGCCACCGCGTCGCGCACGTCCAGGCTTTGCGCCGCTCGCAGGCTGGCAAATTCGTCGAAGTTTTGCAGCACGTTTTCTATGCGCAAATACTCGCCGAACACTTTGGCAAAGGCTTTTTTGTCGGCCTCTTTCTCGATGGCCGATGGGTCAGGAAAGCGCTGCTCCAGCTCACCCACCACCTCGACGTAACCACGACGCGCCTCGCCCGTCACGATGTCGGTGAAGCCTTCCATGTATTCCTTGTAGCTTTTCTCCAGCACCACGTTTTTGGTGTTGGTGTCGCCAAACAAGGTGATGGCGTCTACCGTGGCTTTTTCCAAGTCACGGAAGGTCACGATGTTGCCAAAGGTCTTGGTGGCGTCAAAGATCCGGTTGGTGCGCGAAAACGCCTGAATCAGGCCGTGGAAGCGCAGGTTCTTGTCCACAAACAAGGTGTTGAGCCTGGGAGCGTCAAAACCCGTGAGGAACATGCCCACCACAATCAGCAAGTCAATCTCGCCCGCCTTGACCTGCTTGGCCAGATCGCGGTAGTAGTTTTGAAAGCCTTGGCTGTCCACGCTGAAGCTGGTCTTGAAGTGCGCGTTGTAGTCGGCGATGGCTGCGGTCAAAAACTCCTTGGCGCTGCTGTTCAGGGCTGAGACTTCCATGCTCTCGTCCTGAATATCACCAATCGCTTCTTGCTCTTCATTGGCCGCAAACGAAAAAATGGTGGCCACCTTCAGCGGCCGAGGTGTCGTTTGGCTGTCCTTCTGCAGGTCTTTGAACGACTCGTAATACAACTTGGCCGCGTCCACGCTGCTGACGGCAAACATGGCGTTAAAGCCATTTCCTGCCTGAGAAGCCCCCGGCTGCAGGCGGTGGGTTTTTCGGCGGAAGTTATTCAGGATGTACTGCGAAATTTCTTCAATTCGCTTGGGGTGCAGCAAGGCCTGTTTGTTTTCAGCGGCGGTCAGCGTCTTCTCGTCCTGCTCGGTTTCAATGGCTTTGAACTGTGGGCGCACACCCTCAAAACTCAATAACTGCTCGCGATAGTGCTTGTATTGTTTTTTGCGAGTGGTCAGCTCGGTGGTCAGCTCGGTGGTCAGCTCGGTGGTCAGCTCGGTGAAGCTGTCCAGTATGCGGACGATTTCGGCTTGGATTTCAAGCGATTTTTTGGGGTTGTCTGGGCAGGGGATGGGGATTTTTAGCTTTTCAACCACAATGGCATCAAGAGTTGGAATGCCCGCAACTCGAACCTTAGACCGCAAAAAGTTTTGATGCCCAATCAAAGCGAAATACAAATAGCGATTGTTCAAGATACCGCTGTGCTCTAAACAAAAGCAGCCGTCAGAAGACCAGAAGTCTATAGAGCTATAACCAACGGTTCCCGCAGAGGCGCCGACGTTAATAATCATCACAGAGTTGGCTGGACGGTTTGAATCAGTGAAATAGCCCAACGGATCTAATCCGCCGTGGTAGACAGGGAATTTTTCGCCCTCCGTGAGCAGGCTCTTGGTTAATCGCTTGCCACGTAAGACGTTCGTTATTTCCCCCAGCGCCTTCCACTCCACCGCCACCCCATCCAGCAGCTTGTCCAAAAAGTTCACGCCGCTCATGCCTCGTCCCCCTGCAATTCGCGCTCGATTTGTTCAATGCTGGGCAGGCTGCTCCCAAGGTTTTCCGGCAGGGCGCGGGTGAGTTCATAGCTGGAGACGCCAATCGGCTTATCGACACCACGCAGGGTGTATTCGGCCAGCACGCGATTGGGTTGCTGGCACAGGATCAGGCCTATGGTGGGTTGATCGGTTTCGTGGCGGAGCTTGTCGTCCACCACGTTGCAGTAGAAGTTGATTTTTCCGGCGTATTCGGGTTTGAAGTCGCCGCGCTTGAGGTCGATCACCACATAGCAGCGCAGCTTGAGGTGATAAAACAGCAGGTCGATGTAGAAGTCCTGATCGCCGATATCAAGGTGATATTGCCGCCCAACAAAAGCAAAACCTTGGCCGAGCTCTAGCAAGAATTTTTCCAGATGGGCGACAAGGCCGGTTTCCAGTTCACGCTCGTGAAATCCGGGTTCCAATGTCAGGAAATCGAACAGATAAGGGTCTTTGAGGGTTTGTTGCACAAAATCTGAATCGGGCGCGGGCAGGCGGCTGGCGAAGTTGCTGACGGTGCGGCCCTGGCGGTGGTGGGCGGCAGACTCGATCTGCATCACCAAGATGTTGCGGCTCCAGCCGTTTTGCAATGTGGCTTGCATGTACCAGCGTCGGGTCGGCAAGTCCTTGACCTTGGCCATCAACTCTGCGTGGTGCCCCCAGGGAATGGCTTGCAGCAACTGCGCCTGAAAAAGAGCCGCAGCCTGTGGCACTTCTGGGGCTGCGCCGCTTTGTGCCACGGCTTGTGGCACAAAGTCCACCAGCGGATATTCGCGGTAGAAGGCCAGCATGCGTTTGATATTGCGCTCAGAAAATCCTTTTTCCTCGGGAAGCTCATTGTGCAGGTCACGCGCGAGCCCCGGAATCACACCAGCACCCCAGCCTTCCTTTTTCTGGCGCTTGTCGATCAGCGCGCCAATGTCCCAGTAAAGCCGGATCAGCTCGGCATTGACAGCCAGCACAGCCCGCGTTTGGGCGTGGCGGACCCGCTGCTTGATGTCGCTGAGCAGATCAGCGTAGCCCAGGGGCAATCCTTGTGGCACCTCACTCACGCTTCACCTCCTTCAATCTCGGCCACGATGGCGTCAATGTCTTTGCGCAACTGGTCGATCTTGGCCACGGTGGTTTTCAGCTCGGCATTGATCTGGGCAATGTCCACCACTTCGCGGGTGTCTTTGGCCTCCACATAGCTGCTGACGGACAGGTTGTAGTCGTTGGCGGCAATGTCGGTGTGGCTGACCGAGCGGGCAAAGTGATCCACGTTGGCCTTGCTGTCGAACACCGCCATGATTTGGTCGATGTGCTCATCTTTGAGCACGTTGTTGTTGGTTTCCTTTTTGAACAGGCCGCTGGCATCGATGAACTGGGTGGTGGTGTCTGCCTTGTGTTTGGACAACACCAAAATCGTCACAGCAATGGTGGTGCCGTAAAACAGATTGGGTGCCAGCGAGATGACGGTTTCCACATGGTTGTTGTCCACCAGGTATTGGCGGATTTTCTGCTCCGCACCACCTCGGTAAAAGATGCCGGGAAAGCAAACAATGGCAGCGCGGCCTTTGCTGGAGAGGTAGCTCAGTGCGTGCAGCACAAAGGCAAAGTCGGCCTTGGACTTTGGGGCGAGCACGCCTGCGGGTGCAAAACGGTCGTCATTGATCAGGGTGGGGTCGTCGCTGCCAGTCCACTTCACGGAATATGGTGGGTTAGAGACGATGGCATCAAACGGTTTGTCGTCTCCAAAGTGCGGTGCATTCAAGGTATCGCCCAGCTCGATGTTGAACTTGTCGTAGTTGACGTTGTGCAAGAACATGTTCATGCGCGCCAAGTTGTAGGTGGTGTGGTTGAGCTCTTGCCCCCAAAAACCGTCTTCAATCAAATGCTGGTCGAAGTGCTTTTTGGCTTGCAGCAGCAGCGAGCCCGAGCCGCAGGCTGGGTCGTAAATTTTGTTGACGCTGGTTTGCTTGTGCATGGCCAGCTGGGCAATCAGCTTGGACACGTGCTGCGGCGTGAAAAATTCACCGCCCGATTTGCCGGCGTTGGCGGCGTAGTTGGAGATGAGGAATTCGTAGGCGTCGCCAAACAGGTCGATTTGGTTGGTCTCGAAATCGCTGCCTCCAAAGTCGCCAAAGTTAAGCTCGGCCACGCCTTTGAGCACAGCGGCCAGACGGGTGTTTTTGTCTTTGACGGTGTTGCCCAGGCGGTTGCTGGTGGTGTCGAAGTCGGCAAACAACCCACGTATGTCGCGCTCCGACGGATAGCCCAAAGCGGAATTTTCGATGGATGAAAAAATGGCAGCCAGATCGGTGTTCAGGCTTTCATTGGTGTTGGCGGTGGCGACCACATTGGCAAACAACTGACTGGGGTAAATGAAGTAGCCCTTGGTTTTGATGGCGTCGTCTCTGACCGCTGGGGTGATGACGATGTCGTTCAAGCGGGCGTAGTTGATGCTTTCATCACCGGCTTCGATGTAGCTGGCAAAGTTTTCGCTGATGAAGCGGTAAAACAAGGTGCCGAGCACGTATTGCTTGAAGTCCCACCCGTCTACGGCACCGCGCACATCATTGGCAATTTTCCAAATTTGGCTTTGCAAAGCTGCGCGCTGCTGGTTACTCGTCATTCTGAAACCTTGTCGTTGTTTTGGGTGAATAGGGGGCGTTTCGTTCGGCTTTTTGAACCACGCGCAATGCTGGCAAGCATATCAAGCGCGGAGGCTCAAAAAGTGAGCTTTTCGGTTCAGTCATACGTCGATGGTGCAGACGGCCACAGCCACGCAAAGTCAAACGAAAGCTGCCGGTGATGCCGGATGGTCAGCAGGTACACCGTGGCTTCAGTCTTGGGGCTTGCATCCACCGCCACATACAGCATCAGATAGTCGCCGTGCTGGTATTCGCGCAGCGCGTCCGGCGCTCCCGCAGGCATGGCCGCCAGCAGCGCCAGCGCCTCGGCAGACTGGGGTGGGTTAGCCAAATAGCGCCGTCCAATGCGCTGAAAGCGGCGCAGGTTGGGGATGACAGTGGTGCGAAGCTCGGCCAGCAAGTCATCAAACGCTAAGCCAGCGTCTGCTTCCACCAAGAACGCTTCGATGGCGTCCAGGCGCTCCAAGAAGCTGGCGGTCAGCTCGACCCGATACAGCGGATCAGCCACGCTGTTTGGCGGTGAGTTTGATGGCGGTCTTCCGCCGTTGTTGCAGTTGGTCGAACGCGGCGTCTGCTTCAACCGTGCGGCCCGCTGCGATGTCGGCCAGGCCGCGCTTGGCGTCGTCGATCAACAGCAGGTGAATGCGTTCGCGCTCCAGCCGGTGGTAGTAGTCCAGCCGGTCGGCGTCGATCAGCGCCACGTAGCTCTCACCGTTTTTGGTGATGATCTTCTCTGCCCCGGCCTTGGCCTGGTCGGCCAGTTCGGACAGATGGGAGCGTGCTTGCGTGAATGGCACGACGTCGCTGGCAGAAAACCCCATGACAGGCTCCTTGGACATTGCAGAATTCTGTACATTCTAATCCAACTCAATTTTTTGCTGATTGAGTCGTCCCTGAAGAACTCGATTCAATTCAGGGCGCTGGCTCGAAATGAATTTCGCAATAGCGCAGAATTAAACATAACGGCGGTACTGGATGACGTGGCAACGACCACCATTATATTAATAATTATTTTATTAAAAATTGTGAAATTTATTTCGAACATCACTTCGGGAAAATCAAAAAATTATTCCTGAATATCTTCCTGCATTGTTCTGCATGCTTGTATACAAATTCATTGAACTTTTCTGTAGGCACCAGGTATTTATTTCGATAGTCCGCATCACTGCTCATGCTGACAAATAAACCATCGCCGATCATGTCCTGCATTCTGTTGCGCAAAGCTTTCTCAGTCAAATGAGATGAACTGAATAATTCTTTAAGCGATCTCTCAAGTTGCGCGCCCTCTCCAATGGCACGTTGCGCTGTAGCAAAATACAAATGCCGACCGGTCATGGTTCGCATATACGGCATATTCTCAATTTCCCAGTGCTGTAGCTCTGCCAAATTCGACATCAGGGCAGCCATCTCAGCATGGTCCATTTCATTTGAAAGCATTGGAAATTACCCTATTATTTAAAGAATCGACTGACACTTTAAATCAGCTCCTTCCAAATTACAAGAACTATTTTCCCGGAATTTTATTCTCCTTAGCTTGCTGGGCTGCAACTTGGTCGCGACCAACCCTTTTCAGGTCGTCGGATGGCGGTCATCCCATTTCTACACCTGCGCGGCCTTTGCAAATCAAGGCCGTGGCAACGCTGGCACAACCCATTCAGCGCTCGCCCAATGATTGGGTGAATGTTTTCGTGACGGGTTTGGTCAAATAGCTCAGAACTGTGCGTTCCATGGCTTTGATGTCCACGCTGGCCGACAAGCCTGGGCGCAAATGGATATCACCCGCTTTTTGGCCTTTGAACTCGGCTTCGCTGATGAGGATGCGCACACGGTAGTAGCTGTGAGGCCCTTGTTTGGTGTCTTCCGTCAACACATCGGGGCTGATGTAACTGACTTTGCCGCGCATGCCACCGAAGATCGACGAGTCGTACGCATCAAGTTTCACACTGGCCGATTGACCGACAGTGATGAAGGCGATATCGGCCGGACTGATTTTGGCTTCGGCGACCAAGTCTCCCCCTGTGGGCAACAACTCCAACACCACATCACCTGGGCGCACCACTGCGCCCAACGTGGTCATGCGGATGTTGTTCACCACGCCTGCACTGGGCGAGATCAATTCGGTGTGCTCAAGCAACTGGCTGCGGTCACGCAGTTGTTCGCCTTGGGTGTTGAGCTCTTCTTGCGCCTTCGTCATTTCGGACTGGGCGTCTTGGAAGTACTTGTTGCTCTTGTTGCTGATTTGCGCCTCAATGTCGGCCACCGTGCGCTCCAGGCGCAAGATTTCTGCTTGGCTCACGTCACCGGTGACCTTGAGTTCGCTGTTGATACGCAGCTCTGTCTTGGCCAGCTTCAGTATCTTTTGCAACGACTGAATGTCGTCCTTGTAAGCCGTTTGGCGCTTGTTGTACAGATCGGTTTGGTTGCGGATGTAGTCAGGATAGGCTTTGAGGTTGGCATCAAAACTCAAAGGTTTGCCATACACCTCTGCCTGCAAGCGGGCCAGTGTGATGCGCAGCGCAGCCACTTTGGCCTGGCTGTCGGCCACGGCGGCTTGGGCACGTTCCTTTTCGAGGGTGACCAGCAACTGCCCTTGTTTGACCGCCTCACCTTCTTCTACATGGATTTTGGTGACCACACCGGCATCGGGTGACTGGATAATTTGCGTCCGGGCGGCGGCGATGATGACCGCGGGCGCACGGGTGACTTGGTCGATCTCGGCCACCGAAGCCCAGCCCACCAAAGCCAGCAAGCCACCCACCATGATAAAAATGCTGCGGCTGGCACCGCGAGGTTCGGGCATGTCCGCAGGGTGCGACACGGTGCGGGGCTTGACCATGGCGGGCGCCTTGACCTTGTGCTCGGGCTGCGCCGGGGCGGTGGCCTGCGTCTGTGCTGGGGCACCCCCTGCGTGCGCTTGAATGACCGGTTGTGCGGCTTGGGACGCTTCAGGATTCATACGGGGATCTTGTTGAGGTGTCGTCATGCTGTGGCCCCTGTTGTGGACGCCCGAGTCGCTGCGTTAGCGGGCGGCTGTGCCGATGCATTGGACTGACTGATTTTTTGCAGCACTTCGTCACGCGGGCCATCGAGCACCACGCGATTTCCAGCCACCACGATGATGCGTTGCACCAAAGGCAACACACTGGGTTTATGGGTGACAACGATCAGGGTTTTGCCATTGGAAGCCTCCTCGGCCAACACGCGCAAGCACTGGCGCTCTTGTTCGTCGTCCATGGTGGCGGTCGGTTCATCCAAGAGCAACACGCTGGGATTGGTCAATACCAAACGGGTAAAGGCCACCAGCTGCCGCTGCCCTCCACTCAAGCCCTTGCCGCCTTCGGCAATAGGACGGTCCAGACCGCGCGGGTGCGCTGCCACAAACCGGGCCATGCCCGTGCGGTTCATGGCGGTCTGAATGATGTCGTCACCTGGGTCGGCCATGCCAATGAGCAAGTTTTCGCGCAAAGTGCCTTGGAACAGGCGGTGGTCCTGCTGCAAATACCCCACCTGACGGCTCATGACTTCACGGCTGATGTGGGTGATGTCCAAACCATCGAGCAGAACGCGGCCTGTTTGCGTGTGGTACAGGCCGCTAAGCACGCGCAGCAAGGTGGACTTGCCCGCGCCGATGGGGCCCAAAATGGCCACTCTCTGCCCGGCAGGAATCTCAAGTTTGGGCACCTGCAATGCGGCCGGATTGGGGGCCATGGGGTTGCCCGAGCCGTAGGCAAATTCCACATCGTCCAGCACATAGTGCCCGCGCACATGGCCAGGCACCAAAGGGCGCTCCACGCCGTGGTGATCGGTTTTCAGTTCGTAGAGTTTGTTCAAGCCGTCGGCGGCGGCTTTGGCGTGCGCGTACTGCACCATGACGCCGGGCAACGCCAAGATCGGTGCCAGAACACGGCCACTGAGGATAGAGCAGGCAATCAAGGCACCCATGGTCATTTGGCCCTGCATCACGGCATAGGCACCTGCAGCCACCAAACCGGCATAGCTGATTTGCTGAATGGAGGCCGACAAATAACTCATGCGCTCCGTGGTGTGGCGCATCTTCAAGTCGTTTTGGATGGTCTGGCCATTCACCCCCAGCCAGCGCGACAAGAATTTCCACCCGCCAGAGCCGGCCTTGATGGTCTCAACACCCTCTACAGCCTCCACCAACAAGCCTGTTTTCATGTTGGAGATGGCCGCACCCTCTTTGGCCAGCTGGTCTATCTGTCGGCGTGCAGACAAACCAATCATCACTGCAAAAATGGAAAACAAAGCCGGAACAACCGCCACAATGGGTGTGCCGATGACCGCAATGATGACCAAAAACAAGATCCCCAAGGGCAAATCGACCAAGGTAAACAAGGTGCTGGAGGTATAAAAACTGCGCACCTGTTCGTAGCCACGGATCTGGCTGGCCAAGCTGCCCACCGAGGGCGGCAACTGGTCTACCCGCAATTGCAACAAACGTTGAAAAATTTCACGCGACAAGCGGATATCCAGGCCAATGATGACGTGGTCCATGATGTGGGAGCGAGCGTACTTCATGGCCAGCTCGATCAACACCGACAAAGCCACCCCCGCCGACAGCACGATCAAGGTGTAGTCACTGCGGGTGGGAATGACACGGTCATACACTTGCATGCTGTACAGCGATGTCGCCAAGGCCAGCAAACCAATGAACATCGATGCCAGAACCGACTCCCACAAACGGGGCCGATACTGCCGCAATGTGCTGTTCACATGGTCTTGAAACCCCAGCTGCTGGGTGCCGTTTTCGGGGGCAGACAATGGGGCATCGCTCACAGCCAAAGGCACGATGGCCGAGCGCTGTTGCAGTCCGTTTGACGGCAAAGGCACCGTGCCCTTGGTGCCCAAAGCCAGCCAACGCCCCATGGGATCCTGGTCAACGATGACGCACCACCCCATGACCTCGTGATTGGCCAACAAAGGCAATTGCGCACGGTCCGGCAGGGCCAAAATAACAGGCTCCCCCAAGGCCATGCGCTGGCACAGCACGCCCAGCACATGCAAAGGGTCGTCCGATTCTGGCAAATGCTGCAAACAGCTTTGAAGACGCAAACCGTCCAGGGCCACGCCCTGAACCTGTGCCAGTTTTTCAAATGCCCACTGAAGCTGGGCTGACGAATGGGAGGTCTGCATAAAGTTTCGCGTTATTCGGCGGGTGATGGGCTTTGCCCAGTGCGGATTTGCAAGCGGTACATGGCGCTGACCATCGTGGCGTGTGCGTCCACGAGGTTGTATTGGTTTTGCGCCAACTCGCGCACCGCGTTCATCAGGTCTTGCCAGGTTTTGCGCCCGGCGGTGAACTGGCGGCCATAAGATTCAAGCACGGCACGGGAGCCCTGCACAGATTTGTCTAGCGCCACCATTCGGCTGCGACTCGAGGTGAATTCGCTGTGGTCGGCGTACAAAACCTCCAGCACATTGCGCATGGCGGTTTCAATGGCCTGCTCTTGGCTGGCTGCCCGGCTGACCAGGGCTTGGACCTCCAGGCCGGTGGACAACCCTGCTCCTGGCGTGTAGCGCAAGCCCACAAAACCGGTCAAGCTGTTGTCGGTGCTGCCCATGGGTTGGTCCAGGCGCACATACACCTGCGGCCACTGCTCAGAGCGCTTGGCCTCGATGCGCTGCTGTGCCACCGAAACATCTTGACGTGCCTTGATCACATCGGGGTGCTGACTGGCGATGTCGCGCCAGTTGGTTTGCCCAAACTGGCGTGCCACATCGCTGGTCTGCAACAAGCTGGGCGCAGGCGCCGGGCGTTGCGCCATTTGGCTCAAGTCTTCGACACCGGAATACTGCTCAAGCTTGCTGAGCGTGACTTGCCGCGCATTGAGGGCCTGTGTCAGCTCGACCTCGGTTTGCAAGATACGGGACTGCACCAGTTCCAGATCGATGGGAGGAGACACATCGGCGGTGACGCGGCGCAACATTTGCTCGCGGTATTTCGCCAATTGGTCCAAGGTGTCATGCGCCACGCGGATACGACCATCGGCAGACAGCAGGTTTTGCCAAGCGTTGATGATTTGCATCGACAGCGTTTGGTTTTGGATGCCAATGCGTGCTTCGTTGCTGGCCACATTGCCTTCGGCTTCGCGGATACGTGCATCGGTGCGCCCACCATCCCACAGGTTTTGCTCAAGCCGCAGGGCGCGGGAGGAGGAAACGTTGGTATTGGTGCTTTTGCTCTCGACAATCGCGGACAGGGTAGGCCAGCGCTGGCGCTCGACAGCACGCAAGTCTTCGGCAGAGGCGCGGGCGTCCAAGCGGGCTGCCTGCATGCTGGGGTGCGCCAAAGCGGCCTGTTTCAGCAAATAGGGCAGGTGAAGCACACCCGACTGCACCGCACTCGCCACTGGCGTTGCGGGCGGCAGCGGCCCATTGCCGACAGCCGGCTCGGCCAGAACCTGCGCTGCGGTCAGCAGACAAGCCAAGCTCAGCGCTGTGAGGTGCCTGCTGGGATGGGGGTATTCAAAGTGCATGGTGGTTGCTTCTTTATCAAAGCGGGTACTGCTGGCCGGTGTGAGGCATATCAGCCGCCGCATGAAGCCCGAACAAGACAAAAAGCCAAGCCGTTTTCTTAAAAAAACGACTTGGCTTTTTGTATCCTTTTTGAATGAGGATGCAGTTTTTGACGCGCTCAAGGACAAGGTGTTGGGTTGAATTGGTTAAATTTTTCAGTGAAATACCAAATTCACAGAATCTTTCGACCATAGGTGATTTGATAGTTTTAAATGAATTATAAATCTGTAACAAAGGAACTTTATTCCCCCTCTTCCGGAATTCAGTCACCTCGCGGCCTGCCGAACCCCTCACACGCTGTAAACGGCAATTCAGGTCTGGGGCAAAAATTAGGGCTTCACGAAAAATGAACCGCCAGTTGTTCCGCACTTCTGTGAATGAAGCTGTGGACAAGTGCGGGGAAATGTGCGCCAGCCCTTACCCCATGCGGCCTGGCTCAAACTGCCCATGAAACAGGCAGTTGCGCCGTTTACTTTTTCTGCACCGGGTTGGCCAACAGCAAGTTGGCCGGATAGGCCCGCATAAATTCACGGGCTTTTTCGAGCGGTGCCGTCAGCCAAGCGCCATAAGCGCCTTCGTTCAGAATGGCGGGCATGCGTTTTTCGTTGCCGTTTTGCTGGTAGCGGTTCATCAGTGCGTGGCTGTTGGCGTTCACCGTCAGCATGGTGAAACTGGTGATGCTTTCGCCGTCTTTGACCCAGTGCTCCCACAAACCGGCCACGCCCATGGGCTTGCCATCCACTCGGGCGATGCGGGTAGGCACGGCTTTGCCGTTGCGCCAGTCGTCTTCGAAAAAAGCCTGCATGGGAATGATGCAGCGCTGGCCCTTGAGCCAGGTTTCACGCGTCGGCGTGGCGGTGCTCATGGTTTCGTAACGCGTCGCGGCCAGTTTGGTCGAACGCAGCTTGGCGTCAGATGCCGACTTCACCCAGGTGGGCACCAAACCGAATTGACCTTGGGTCAACTGCATCACCAGCGGCTCGGCAGACGCTGGGCTGGCCAAGGCGTCGGACGCCTCATCCGCCTGAGCCGGCACGCCAGGGTCGGGTGCGGCTGGCTGCAACGGCTCGGCCTTGCGAATAAAAAAACCAGGTTGACGCGGCCAGACTTCTTTGCCCAGCAAGTGGTCAGGGGGTGCGACGCCAAAGGCTTCGGCATACAGGTCGGCGCTTTTCAGGCATTCGTATTGGGTGCTCATGCGGGGGGATGCTAACCCACGGACCCCACCGGCCCCAGCGTGACGCTCCGACCTGATACGCTCGCAGCCTTGCCCCATCCCTTGCCTCTGATGCCCTGCCCATGCTGATCCGCTTCAACAAACCCTATGGCGTGCTCAGCCAGTTCACGCCCGAGGGGCGTTGGCGTGGGCTGAAGGACCACATTGACCTGCCGGGGGTCTATGTGGCGGGGCGGCTGGATGCCGACAGCGAAGGTTTGCTGCTGCTGACCGACGATGGCACCTTGCAGGCCCGCATCGCCGACCCGCGCTTCAAGATGGAAAAGACCTATCTGGTGCAGGTGGAAGGCGTGGTGAACGACCAAGCCCTCACCGATTTGTGCAGGGGCGTGACGCTCAACGATGGCCCCACCCTGCCCGCCCGCGCGCGTGCCGTGCCCGTCCCCACCGACCTGTGGCCGCGCCATCCCCCCATCCGGGAGCGGCAAAGCATTCCCACATCCTGGTTGGAGCTGGTGATCCGCGAGGGCCGCAACCGGCAAGTGCGCCGCATGACCGCCGCCGTGGGCTTGCCCACGCTGCGCTTGATCCGCACCGCCGTGGGGCCCTACAACCTGGCCGACTTGGCCCCTGGCACCTGGCAAGAAATCCCTGTGTGAACGGGCCCGACAGCGAAGCGCCATCGTTTCGGCCACAATCAGCGCTTGTTTAAACCACAGGACCCCGCATGTCTGAATTGCTGAGCAAACTGCAATGGCGTTACGCCACTAAAAAAATGGACCCGACTCAGGTCGTGCCGCAGGAAAAAGTAGACCGCATCGTCGAAGCCGCACGTCTGGCCCCCACCTCCAGCGGTCTGCAGCCGTTTGAAATCATCGTGGTCAGCAACGCCGCCGTGCGTGCACAAATCCAGCCCAAGGCCTCCAACCAGGCGCAAGTGACCGAAGGCTCGCACCTGTTGGTGTTTGCCGCCTGGAACAACTACACCGCCGAGCGCATCAACACCTATTTCGACTTCACCAACGCCGAGCGTGGCGGCACCAACGAAGGCTGGGAAAACTACCGCCAGATGCTGCTCAAGAACTACCCGGCCCGCGACCCGCAGGTGAACTTTGAACACGCGGCCCGCCAGGCTTACATCGGCCTGAGCGCTGCCTTGATCGCTGCGGCGTTTGAGGAAGTGGACGCCACGCCCATGGAAGGCTTTGCCCCCCAAGCCGTGGACGAGATTCTGGGCCTGTCAGCCCGTGGCCTGCGCAGCGTGGTGATCGTGCCCCTGGGCTACCGCGCCGATGAAGGCGACTGGCTGGTCAATCTGAAAAAAGTCCGCCGCCCCCGCGAACAGTTCGTCACCGAAGTGGCGTAACGGCCACTGCGCCATGCCGCCACTGGGGCGGCACTTTGGGCTGCAGTCCTTGCCCGCACAAAGCCGCAGTTTCTGCGGCTTTGTGCTTTAACATCAGGGCACTCCCAAACCGGAGGGCAACCCAAGGAAACACCATGGCCAAAGGCGAACAACGCAGCAACAAAATGGCCAAAAAGCCAAAAAAAGACACGTCACCCCCCAAGACGTACACGTCCGATCGCCCGATGGCCCCGGCCACCTTTGTGGCCCCGCGCGGCAAAGCCAAAGACAAATAAAATGCCCCCAGGCCCACCATGGCCGGGCCACAGAACCAGCACAGCGCTTTGCACATGCCTGAGAATTTCCAGATCTTCACCGTCCGGGTGCTGCCCGCCGACCTGCAATACGACGTGGAAGGCGACCTCACCTTGCTGGAAGCCGCCGAGATGTCGCGGGTCCAGCTGCCCAGTTCTTGCCGCAACGGCACCTGCCGCACCTGCATTTGCCGGCTGGTGAGTGGCGAAGTGGCTTACACCGTGGAATGGCCCGGCCTGTCTGCCGAAGAAAAAGCCGAAGGCCTGGTGCTGCCCTGCGTGGCGCGGCCCCTGTCCAACGTGGTGTTGGACCAACCCGCTGCCACAGCCGGTTGAGCCCCCACTCCCACAAGACCTCCATGACCCCGATCCACGAAGACGCGCACCTGCTGGTGCTGGAAAAACCCAGTGGCCTGCTGTCGGTGCCCGGACGCGGCCCCGACAAGCAAGATTGCCTGAGCAGCCGCGTGCAGGCCCAATACCCCGAAGCGCTGGTGGTCCACCGGCTCGACCAGGACACCTCGGGCCTGTTGGTCATGGCGCGTGGCACGGAGGCACAGCGGCGCATGAGCCGCCTGTTTGAAACACGCCAAGTGCACAAACGCTATGTGGCCGTGGTGGCGGGGCAAGCGCTGCAAACCCAACAGGCAGCCCCCGCCAATGCAGAAGGTTGGCGCACCATTGAGGTGCCCATCTTGCTGGACTGGGAACGCAGGCCGCTGCACATCGTGCACCCCGACGGAAAGCCCAGCCGCACGCACTGGCGCCCCCTGCAAAGCAGCGACACGGCCACGCTGGTGGAGCTGGAGCCCGTCACGGGCCGCACGCACCAATTGCGGGTGCATTTGCAAAGCATCGGCCACCCCATGCTGGGCGATGCACTGTATGCGCCAGCCCCCGTGCGCGCGCTGAGCCCACGCCTGATGCTGCATGCGCAGTCACTGGCTTTTCCGCACCCCTTCACAGAGATGCCCATGGCGTTTGAGGCCCCCATCGACTGGTCAGCCCAAGCACCCTACGGTCACTTTCAGGCCGCAGCCCCCCTGTCTTTTGAGGACTTCCAGCAGCAAGCACTGGCCCAGGGTTTTGACGAAGTGCTGGTGCGCACCTGGGAACCGCATCAGGTGCTGGACACGCACACCCACCCATTTGCGGTCAGCGCCCGGGTCACGTCAGGACAGATGTGGTTGAGCACCGGCAGCCAAAAGCGCTATCTCACGCCGGGTGACACATTCACACTGGAGCGCGACCAAGCGCATGCCGAACAGTACGGCCCCGAAGGCGCGACCTATTGGGTTGCTCGTAAAAACTGACAAGCGCACATCGCGGCTCAATCGTCGATGCCCAGCTCCTGAATTTTGCGGGTGATGGTGTTGCGGCCAATGCCCAGCTTTTGGGCGGCCTCAATGCGCCTGCCGCGTGTCGTGGCCAAAGCGGCTTGGATCAGGCTGGTCTCAAAACGGCGGGTCAGCACATCCCAGACATCGGTGCGGCCCGCGTTCAGCAAGGCCATGGCCTCTTGCTCCAAACCCGGCTCCCAGGTCGCGGTTGAGGTGGGGGCCAAGGCATCGGTCGGCCGACTGGCCACATCGGCATCGGCAGACGCGTCCAGCAAAGCGGCACCGTCAACGGCCCCAGCAGCACCCACGCCGGAGGCGGCCAAGGGTGCTGGCGGCGCAACCGCAGCAGCGCTACCGCGGCTGTCCAGCACTTCGGGCGGCAAATCCTTCACTTCAACCACTTGCGCAGGCGCCATCACCGTCAGCCAGTGACAGATGTTTTCCAGCTGGCGCACGTTGCCAGGAAACTGGAACTGGCTCAGACGTTCCAGCGCGGCATCGGCAATGCGCTTGGGCTCGACCCCCAACTGCTGGGCGCTGCGCTGCAAAAAGTAGCGCGCCAGCACGGGCACGTCTTCGCGCCGCTCGCGCAAGGCAGGCAAGCGCAGCCGGATCACGTTCAGGCGGTGGTACAAGTCTTCGCGGAACACGCCTTCCTTGACACGTTGTTCCAGGTCCTGGTGCGTCGCCGCGATCACGCGCACATTGGCCTTGACCGCGCTGTGCCCGCCCACGCGGTAAAAGTGGCCGTCTGACAAAACGCGCAGCAAGCGGGTTTGCAAATCAAACGGCATGTCGCCAATCTCGTCCAAAAATAGCGTGCCGCCATCGGCCTGCTCAAAGCGGCCCCGGCGCGAGGCCTGTGCACCGGTGAACGCGCCTCGCTCATGGCCGAACAATTCGCTCTCTAAAAGGTCTTTGGGAATGGCGGCGGTGTTGATGGCCACAAAGGGCTGGTTGGCGCGTGGCGAGTGTTTGTGCAGCGCATGCGCCACCAGCTCTTTACCCGAACCCGACTCGCCCGTGATCAGCACCGTGACATGGCTTTGCGCCAGGCGTCCAATGCCACGAAACACATCCTGCATGGCCGGGGCCTGCCCCAGCATTTCGGGGGCATCGGCCATTTTTTCTTCGGCCACATCTTCGCGTTGGCTCTCGTCCACGGCGCGGCGAATCAACTCCACCGCCTTGGGCAGGTCAAACGGTTTGGGCAGGTATTCGAACGCGCCGCTCTGGAAGGCCGAAACAGCACTGTCCAGATCCGAGAAAGCCGTCATGATGATGACGGGCAAACCGGGCAAGCGTTGCTTGATGGTGGACAACAGATCCAGACCCGAACCTCCGGGCATGCGGATGTCGCTGACCAGCACTTGCGGGCCACCACCGCCCTCTTCAGCGTCCAGGGCTTTCAGGACTTCACGCGGATTGGTGAAGCTGCGGGTGGGCAAGCCTTCGCGCAACAATGCTTTCTCAAGCACAAAGCGAATGGATTGGTCATCGTCTACGATCCAGATCGGCTTCATCTGAGGGGCTTTCATTTGTTCAAGGCAACGGAATCAGAATTTTGAAATCCGTACGGCCGGGCTCGCTGTCACACTCGATCATGCCGTGGTGTTGCTGCACAAAAGTTTGCGCCAGCGTCAGCCCCAGGCCAGAGCCGCCTTCGCGCCCCGAAATCAACGGGAAAAAAATGCGGTCCTTGATCGAGTCTGGTACACCAGGCCCGTTGTCGATGACATGCAATTCCAATGCCAGGCGATAGCGCTGCTTGCCAAACGTGACTTGCCGCAAGATGCGGCTCTTGAATGTGATCTGCGCATCGCCTTGGGCCATGCGCTCTTGCAGAGCCTGCGCCGCGTTGTGCGAGATGTTGAGCACGGCCTGAATGAGTTGCTCGCGGTCACCGCGAAACTCGGGGATCGAGATGTCGTAGTCACGCACCACCTTCAGGCCCCGGGGAAACTCGGCCAGGATCAAGGTCCGCACGCGCTCGCACACCTCGTGGATGTTCACATCGCCCACCACATGCGGCCTGCGGTGCGGGGCCAGCAGGCGGTCCACCAGGGTTTGCAGGCGGTCGGCCTCGTGGATGATGACCTGGGTGTACTCGGTCAACTCTTTGTCGCTCAGCTCCATCTCGAGCAACTGGGCCGAACCGCGAATGCCGCCCAGCGGGTTCTTGATCTCGTGGGCCAGGTTGCGGATCAGCTCTTTGTTGGCCTGCGCTTGTTCGAGCAGCCGCTCCTCACGCTCTTGCCGGGTTTGCTGCTCCACCGGCAGCAACTCCACGATCACCTCATCGGACTGGTCAGAAGGCGCGACGATCACATGCACCGGCAACGTGTCTTCGTGGTGCAGGCGGCGCAGCTGTGCTTCGTAGCGCAGGGCGGCAAATTCGTTGGACTGCGCGCCCACCAAGGCCGTGACCAAGGGCTGCGGATCGACAAAGTAATCGGGCAAGTGCGTGTCGTACAGCGTGCGCCGCGACATGCCCAAAGCATCTTCGAGCGCGGCGTTGACAAAGCGCACACGCCCTTGGCCTTGGAGCACCGCCACGGGCGTGGCCAATAAATCAAAAGCTTGAAATCGGGAAGTGGGCGTGGTCATGTTCGGGGCACTTGGGGCAACGTGGGAAAACCGTGGGCGCGAGGGGGCGATGCGGGGTTGGTGTGGTCAAGGTGGGGTCAATCGGGCGGCGGCGGCAGCAGGCGGCACACCTTTGGGCGCGGCGGGTGTGGCCCCTTGTGTAGCGCGCGCCAACTCGCGCTCCAGGGTGTCGATGTCGCGCTCGGCCCGCTCGATGGCCCCGTGTAACACGGCCACACGGTCCTGGTTTTGAGGTGCAGCGCCGTATTCTGCCGTGCCGGGTTGAGACAGCAGCATTTCGACCTCTCGCTCCCAAGCTTGGAGCTGCTTTTGGAGCCGCACCAACTCTTGAGTCAAACCACTGCGTGCACTGGGCTGGGGTACAGGCTGGGATACTGGCTGCGAGGGCACCACACGAGGGGACTCAGCGTGGGGGCGCACACCCGGAATCACCGTGACCGATTGCCCGGGCAGACGCGCACAGCGGCTCACGTCGCGCGGGGCATTGGTGTATTCGTGGCCGCAGCGGTAAATCGCTTCTTGGGCAAACACGCGCCCGCCCCCAGCCAGCCACAGGCTGAACGCCAGAAAAAAAAGGACGGCCGAAGCCGTCCTTTTTTGGTTTGCACGGATGGGAGCCATGCCGTGCATGTCCGCTTACAGCGAGTAGTACATGTCGTATTCCACAGGCGACACTTCCACACGGCTGCGGTTGACTTCTTGCATCTTCAATTCGATGTAAGCGTCAATCCACGAGTCGGTGAACACACCCCCCTTGGTCAGGAAGGCGCGGTCAGCGTTGAGTGCGTCCAGCGCCTGGTCCAGACTGGAGCAAACGGTGGGCACCAATTTGTCTTCTTCTGGTGGCAGGTGGTACAGGTCTTTGGTGGCTGCTTCGCCGGGATGGATCTTGTTCTCGATACCGTCCAGACCCGCCATCAACAAAGCCGCAAAGCCCAAGTAGGGGTTGCACAATGGATCGGGGAAGCGGGCTTCCACGCGGCGGGCCTTGTCGCTGGCGACGTTGGGAATGCGGATGGAGGCCGAGCGGTTCTTGGCCGAGTAAGCCAACTTGACCGGTGCTTCATAGTGGGGCACCAGGCGCTTGTAGCTGTTGGTGCCAGGGTTGGTGATCGCGTTCAGGGCACGGGCGTGCTTGATGATGCCACCGATGTAGTACAGGGCAAATTCAGACAAACCGGCATAGCCGTTGCCAGCGAACAGGTTCTTGCCGTCTTTCCAGATGGACTGGTGCACGTGCATGCCAGAGCCATTGTCGCCAGCGTAAGGCTTGGGCATGAAAGTGGCTGTTTTGCCGTAAGCGTTGGCCACGTTGTGGATCACGTACTTTTGCAGCAATGTCCAGTCGGCACGCTCGACCAAAGTGGAGAACTTGGTGCCGATTTCGCACTGACCTGCGCCAGCCACTTCGTGGTGGTGCACTTCGACCGGGATGCCCACGGATTCGAGGATCAGGGACATTTCGCTGCGCATGTCGTGTGTGCTGTCCACAGGAGGCACTGGGAAGTAACCGCCTTTGACACGGTTGCGGTGACCGCTGTTGCCGTTCTCCATCTTGGTGCCGCTGTTCCATGGGGCTTCGGCTTCGTCGATGGCGTAGAACGTGTTGTTCGGCTCGGTGCTCCAGCGCACGTCGTCAAACAAGAAGAATTCTGGCTCGGGACCGAAGTAGGCGGTGTCGCCCAAGCCCGATTGCTTGAGGTAAGTTTCGGCGCGCTTGGCGATGGAACGTGGGTCACGCTCGTAGGCCTTGCCATCGGTGGGTTCAATCACGTCGCAGATCAAGACCAGGGTGACTTCTTCAAAGAAGGGATCGATGATGGCGCTGTTGGGATCGGGGATCAACAACATGTCCGAGGCTTCAATGCCCTTCCAGCCAGCGATCGACGAACCGTCAAAGGCTTGGCCTTCTTCGAACTTGCTTTCGTTGAACTGCGACACGGGCGCAGTGATGTGCTGCCATTTGCCACGGGTATCGGTGAAACGGAAGTCGACGAACTTGACTTCGTTCTCTTTCACCATCTTCATCACGTCTGCGACGGTCTTGGCCATCAAATTCTCCTGAATGGAAAGGGGTTAAAAAGCTGACTTTCGGGTGTTGCAGTTTCTGTGCCAACCTGGCGCGACAAAACGCACCCGAACGACCCAAGATTGTGCCTTGAGCCAGCGTGGTTCTGCACCTGCCACAGAGAAAAAAGCGAAGCGCTATGGACAGCTGATTCACCAAGGCCGGTATCGCCCGGTTTTTCAGCCACGACAGCGCAGCCAAGATGCACTTTAATTGTGCGCAATCGCACTATTTTGGTGAATTTTAAATCAACGCACCAACTCTGGGCCATATTCCAGCGGGAACGCCGCCAGGTCTTGCCGCAAGTCAGCATAGGCCCGGTCCGCCTCGGCGGGGGCCCCTTTGACACCCAATTCGATGTGGCGGCCCCATTGCGGGTGGTCCACGCTGGGCAGGCTGAACACCTTGACACCGGGGTGCGCAGCTTCGATGGCTTCCATCAGCGGGGTCAGCGTGGCTTCCATGGCGCCGAAAATGATCACCGATTTTTCGACGTGGGCATTCTGGCGGAAGTGGGCGCTGTAATGGGTGTCCAGCACCGACTCGATCATGGGCCAGGCCATGACCGGAAATCCGGGCACAAAATGCACTGCACTGCCGCCAGCCCCCTGACAGCTGAAGCCGGGAATCTTGTTGTACGGGTTGCGGATGATGGCTGCGCCCGCGGGGAACACGCCCATGTCCAAGCGGCGGATGTTGTCAGGACGGTCCGGCTCGTAGGCCACGCCCTGCTCTTGGGCTGTGTCTTGCATGCGTTCCTGGATCAGCCGCTTGGCTTCGGGATGCAAGGCCAAGGGCACACCCAGAGCGCGCGCGGCACATTGGCGGGTGTGGTCATCGGGGGTGGCCCCGATACCGCCGCAGCTGAACACCACATCGGCCGATTCAAACGCCCGCGCCAAGGTGGCAGTGATACGATCCGGCGCATCGCCCACATAGTCAGCCCAAGCCAGGCTCAGGCCACGCGCAGACAGCAGCTCGATGACTTTGGGCATGTGCTTGTCCTGGCGTTTGCCGGACATGATTTCGTCGCCAATGATGATCAGGCCAAAAGTGGGGGACATGCGGGAAGGCTCTCTGCAAAGGGGTCAAAGTTTGGGCCGGGATTCGACATCGGTGACGCCGTCCTCCTTGTCGTCCATGCCGGCAACCAACCGGGCGGCGGCATGGGGCGAAACCGGCACGGCGGGCAAGACATCGTCGACCACGGCGTGCTGCGGTTCATCGCGCAAAGCCTGCAAGGCGGCCAACGCGAAATGGGCAAACCACAGCGATGAAAAGGCAAACACCAAGGTGTAGATCCAGATGGCGAGGGGCACCAAAATCACAAAGGCGGCCGCAAACAAAGCCCCCGAGGCCCAGACCAGGCTGGGCGCCGCGCCCATGAGACCGGTGACCACGCCCATGCCCAGCAAACTCATGCGGTGGCGCGCCATCAAGGTGTGGCGCTCGTCGGCGCTGGCAAACTCGGCCAGCACATCAAAGGCCATGACACGGTAGGTCAGCCAACCCCAAATGAGCGCGGGCAGCAGCATGGCCAGTGGGGGCACCAACCACATGGGCAAAGTCAGCAACAAAGCGCCCAGCGCCAGCAGCAAAGACAACAATGTCCACCACAGGCTCAGCCAAAACCCACCGCCGTGTTTGCGTTGCATGCCTGCAAAGCGCCGATCGGCCACCAAACGCGTCAGCGACGGCGTCATCAGAAACGACACCGCCAGCAAGGAGGCCACCACCACCAGTGGCGTGACCGAAAAAATCACCAACAAGGGGGCCACCACGGTCTTGAGGTCTGGCAAGCCAATGCCTTCCAGCCAGCGCCAGACCACCGCAAGCCAGCTGGAGGCGTCCAGCCAGCCGCGCACCCAGGTGACGGCGATGTCCCAATACCAATAACCTAGCAACCAGGACAGCGCCACGATCAGCACCAGCGGAAAAACCGACAAACCGATCACCCGGGGGTACAGGCAATACATCACCGCGCGCCAAAAGGAATCGATCAACAGTTTCATGGACGAAAGCTTAACCAACTTCATGCCACTTGGCGACGCCTCGAAAAATGAAAGTCAATGGGCATTCGCGCGCAGGGGCGCGCTCCCACAGGGGTTCAGGGGCTTTTGTGGGAGGCCGCCCTTGCGGCCGAATGCATTCGCACTCAGGCCCGTCCCAGCAAGCGCAGCACGCCTTGTCGCTGCTGCGCCCAAAAGCCCGCGCCGTAGTCGCGGCCCTGCTCCACCTGGTCACGCACGCCGGTGGGGTCATAACGCCGCTGAAAATCGGCGGTGCCAAAAAGCATGTCCCACCAAGGCAGCAACACGCCAAAGTTACAACCGCCCAAAACCACGCGGCCCGCGCGGTGGCTTTCGTGGCCAATGCCCATGCCGTGGTGCCGCCGGTGAAAGCGCGGGCTAACCCAAAGGCGTTCGCCCATGCGGCCAAACCAGACACGCACATTGGCATGCTGGAAGCTCTCACTCAACTGGCCAATGGCCACCAACGCCACAAACTGCCCCGGCCCGACACCGATCAGCACCGCCACCACCGACAGGATCAAACTGGTCACGACGTCGTCAAGCAGGTGGTTGCGGTTGTCTGACCACTGCGTCATTTGCCGCTGCGCATGGTGCAACGAATGCAAGGCCCACCAGAGGTCCGACTGGTGCTGCGCCCGGTGAATCCAGTAATGGATGAAGTCAAAAACCACCAGGTACAGCACAAAACTGACCAGCGCCAGATCGGTCACCCCAGGCCACAGGCCGTCCAGGTGCAGCGTGGGCAAGCCCATCACACGCAGCATGCCCAGGCCTTGCTCAAACGCGTAGTCGAACGTGAAAAACATCACCAGCTTGAACAAGCCCAGCCGGTGGATCAGGGTGTACAACACGTCCACCCGCACCGCTCGGCGGTCGGTCACCGGCTCCACCGGCCAGCGCCGCTGCATCGGGCCAATGACCACCAGCATGACGACCAATTGCAACAAGCCCGCCACCAGCCAGCCCGTGCCTTCGTAGGCTTTTTCGAGCAATTGGCTCTGGCCCGCGGCCACGGCGATGGGTTGCACCACCCCCTCGTAAAGGGCGGCCTGCAAGCCTTCAAACAGGTCGATCAAAAAGTCCATGGTGTTCAGGGTCGGGTAGCGGGCAAAGCCGACAGCGCCAAGGGGTGCTGGCGAATCCAATCGCGGTAAACAGGGTGCTCACGCAAGGTGGCAAAGCACAGGCCCCGCGCTTTCAAGCCCCCGATCAACGGCTCCAGCACCGCCGGAGCCCAGGGGTCTTGTCGCGACCAGATGCCCAGGTGCGCCACCAAGATGTCGCCCGATCGGATATTTTTCAGGGCTTTTTGCAGCAGCTGCGCGTTGGGATACGGGTCGCTGGGCAACTCATCACCCAGAAAACCAGCATCGGCCCAGCCCACATGGGCGAAACCGCATTGCCGCGCCGCTGCCAACAGGTGGCTGGAGGTTTTGCCGCCCGGCGCCCTGAACAACGGCAGCGGGGGCTGTCCGGTCACGTCCTGCAAGCGGCGCGCCGCCTGGCGCAAGTTGTCACAGTAGTTTTGCGCGGTCCAAAGCAGTGTCTGCCCCGCGTGTTCACCCGCGCTGGGGCGGACGCGAAACTTCGGCACACCGCCTTCTTGCACATCGGCACGCCAAGTCGCATGGTCCCAGGTGTGCGAAGCAAAGGCATGCCCTTCGGCAGCGCGGGCTTGCCACCAGGGGGCCCAGTGCTGGCCCAGGCTGCCATCGCCTTGCTGGGTTTTTTCGTGTGCGGCAAAAAAAGTCACGGGCACGTGTTGACGCTGCAGCACTTCAGCGATCAACGGGGCCACCGCCATGTGGCCCGTGTCGAACGTCAGGTAAACAGGCTGTGCGCAAGGGGCCGCGGCCAAGGGCACGCTGCCCACCCCCAGCAGGATGAAGGCGAAGACACGAACGGTGTCAGTTGCGCGGCGCATGGTCCAGTGTCCACACGCCGTGGGGCGATTTGCCCACCGGAATTTGCCGCAACACCTTGCGCGTGGCGATGTCGATCACGGTGAGTTTTTTGGCCCAGCGTGAGGCCACGAGGATGGTTTGGCCATCGGCCGTGATGTCCATGCAATCCGGGCCCGAGGGGCCGGGGAACTCGGCCACCACGCCCATGTTGAGGTAATCAATTTGGCTGATCGAATTGCCCACGCGGTTGCTGACCAGCACGTGGCGCTTGTCGCCCAAGGCCCGAAAAGCGTGTGCGCCTTTGCCCGTGGGAATTGTTTTAACCAGCTTAGGCTGAACGGTGCTGATGTCGTAAACCTCGACCCCGTCATGGCCCATCACGGCCACCAGCAAGAATTTGTCGTCGGGCGTGCCGAACACATCGGCGGGCACCGAGCCGATCTGGGTGCGTGATTTCAGGGTTTGCGTGCCCAGGTCAATGGCCACGAGCTCGTCGCTGTCCTGCATCGACACCCAAGCGATCTTGCTCTGGCTGTCGATCCACAGGTGGCTGGGTGTCTTGCCGGTGGGAATGCGCTTGGCCAGCGTCGCGTTCTGGCCATCCCAACGGTAAATGTCGACATGGTTCAAGCGGTTGGCAGCAATCACGAACCACTTCATGTCGGGCGAAAACCGCAGTTGGTACGGGTCCAGGATGCCGGTCACGGTGCGCTGAACCTGTGCGGTGCGCGGATCGATGAAAGTCAGTGAATCGCTCAGTGCGTTCGCCACAATGACCGATTTTTCATCGGGCGTGAGGTACAGGTGGTGCGGCTCTTTGCCGGTGGGAATGCGCTTGGTTTCGGTCCAACTGACCGGGTCGATCACACTGACATTGCCATCCAGGGAGTTGAGAACAAAAACCGGTGCCGGTGTCTTGGCCCACACCGGGCTGCCCACTGAAGCCCCCAAAACCCACGCCAAAATGCTGAAAAATGTACAAAAACGGTTCACATCAAGCTTTCAAAATCGCGCTCCAGTGTAATCTGATCGCCTTCATGGCATTCAGACGCAGACCCCCATGGTTCAAAAAGTAAGTGTTCAAGGCATCCAAATCGAAATCCTGCAGATCGCAGGCCATGCGGCCCCCATGGGTCCGACCCTGGTTTTTTTGCACGAAGGACTGGGCAGCATCGCCCTGTGGCGTGACTGGCCCGCCCAGTTGTGTCAGCGCTTGGGCTGTGCAGGGCTGGTCTATTCCAGGCGGGGTTACGGCCAGTCGGATCCGGTGCCCGATGTGCGCGGCCCTTCGGGCCAAACGGCAGGCTTGCGGCACGGCCGCTTGCTGCCCGACTACATGCACCACGAAGCACTGAGCGTCTTGCCGGCCTTGCTGCAGACACTGGGCATCGTGCGTCCCGTGCTGCTGGGCCATTCGGACGGCGGCACCATCGCGCTGCTGCATGCGCGCCATTTTGAGGTGGCCGCTTGCGTGGTCATGGCACCGCATGTGGTGGTCGAAGACATTTCGGTCACAGCCATCACGGCAGCCCGCGAGGCTTATGAAAAGGGCCCTTTGCGCCAGCGCCTGGCACCCTTCCACGCCGATGTGGACTGCGCCTTTTGGCAGTGGAACGAGGTCTGGCTGAGCGCCGCCTTCCGCAGCTTCGACATCCGGCCAGAACTGGCTGGCCTGACCGCGCCCTTGCTGGCCATTCAGGGAGAAAACGACCCTTACGGCACCCTGGCCCAAATCGAGGACATCGCGGTGCGTGTGCCCCAAACGCAACTGCTGAAACTGCCCAACTGCGGACATTCGCCTCACCGCGATCAGCCAGAAGCGGTGGCACAAGGCATCGCGGCCTTCATCCAAAGCCTGTAGGTCGCTTCAGATCCGACATCATCTGCCAACCAGAACACGTTGGGGCTGAAGCCGCCGACCACAGGCCTTCCCGTAGGTCAGAGCTTCAGCTCCGACGCACGTGAACGAACCACCAACATTTGTCGGCTGAATCCATCAAGGCTTGAGGAAGGCCAGATCGTCTTCGGACAGCCAGCGCCACTGACCAGGGGCCAGATCGTTCAAGACCAGGCCGCCGATTTGCGAACGGTGCAGACCTTCCACCCGGTTGCCCACAGCTGCCAGCATGCGTTTGACCTGGTGGTATTTGCCTTCGGTCAGGGTCAGCCTGAGGTGCAACTCACCCACCGCTTCGCAAGCTGCCGCTTTGACGGGTTTGGGGTCGTCTTCCAGCACCACACCGGCCAGCAATTTATTCACCATCTCGGGCGTGATCGGGTGTTTGGTGGTCACCTCGTACACCTTGGGCACATGGTGTTTGGGCGAGCTCATCTTGTGAATGAATTGACCGTCATCGGTCAGCAGCAGCAAACCCGTGGTGTCTTGGTCCAGTCGGCCCACCGCCTGCACGCCCTGCACCGCCGCCTTTTGCGGACGTTGGCGCAAAGGCGCAGGCAACAAGGTGTAAATGCTGGGCCAGGTGGAGGGTTTTTGCGAACACTCGGTACCCGCCGGTTTGTTCAGCAGCACATAGGCTTTGTCTTTGAATGGCCAATCGGTGCCCTGCACATTGAAATGCAGGCCGTCCAGTTCAAAAAATTCGCCCGAGTCGGTCACGGTTTCACCGTTGACCTGCACATGCCCCTGCTGGACCAGGCCAGCACACACACGGCGGGTGCCAAAGCCCTGGCTGAACAAAATATCTTCCAGGCGCATGGGTTTGAGAGATTTGGCTTTCATGGGGCATGATTGTCGCTGCGAAATCAGTCCATTCAGAGCCAACCCCGAGCTTTGCAGGAGATACCTGGCCATGCACGTTGCCATTGACACCCTCACCCGCATGACCGATGCGCTGGCGGCCTGCCAGCAAGGCACTTTGCCGCAAAACGAAATGATCAAACAATGGCGTACTGGTGCGACCGACCTGCCTTTGCCCGAAAAATTTGGCGTTGTGCTGGGCGATTTGCTCGACCGCATCGAGGCCAGCGCTCTGTTCAGCGGAGAAAGTTGCTCATTCAGTCAGCAAGGCCTGTTCGACAACCTGCAACTGTGGGCCGACAAGGCACGCGCCAAACTAGCCACCCCGTAATCTGGAGGCGGGGCATGTCGTGAGAACGCCCCCGCGCGCGAATGGGTCATCTGCCACCACATGCTTTCGGCCGCAGGGGCGGTCTCATGTCTACAAACAGCCCGTTTTTAACGATCTCAAAGTTTCCACCCTCACCAACGACAACGGGCCCCGAAGGGCCCGTTGTTGGGTGCAAAGCGCTGAATTACTTCAAAGCCTTGAAGCGCACGCGCTTGGGCTTGGCACCCTCTTCGCCCAGACGGCGTTTCTTGTCGGCTTCGTATTCTTGGTAGTTGCCGTCAAAGAACACCCACTGGCTGTCGCCTTCGGCCGCCAGGATGTGGGTGGCGATGCGATCCAGGAACCAGCGGTCGTGGCTGATGACCATGATGGAACCGGCGAATTCCAGCAGCGCGTCTTCCAGGGCGCGCAAGGTTTCCACATCCAAGTCGTTGGACGGTTCGTCCAGCAGCAACACGTTGCCGCCAGCGATCAGGGTTTTGGCCAGGTGCAGGCGACCGCGCTCACCACCGGAGAGCATGCCGACTTTCTTTTGCTGGTCGCCGCCGTTGAAGTTGAAACGGCCGCAATACGCGCGGCTGGCCATCTGGAACTTGCCCACGTTCAGAATGTCCAGGCCACCCGAAACGTCTTCCCACACGGTTTTGTCGTTGTTCAGGTCGTCACGGTTCTGGTCCACAAAGGCCATGCGCACGGTCTGACCGATCTTGACTTCGCCACTGTCCGGTTGTTCTTTGCCGGCGATCAGCTTGAACAGGGTGGATTTACCGGCACCGTTGGGACCGATGATGCCGACGATGGCGCCCGCAGGCACCTGGAAGCTCAGGTTGTCAATCAGCAAACGGTCGCCAAAGGACTTGCTGACGTTCTTGAACTCGAACACTTCGTTGCCCAGGCGCTCGGCCACAGGAATAAAAATTTCCTGGGTTTCGTTGCGCTTTTGGTATTCATGGTCAGACAGCTCTTCGAAGCGCGCCAAGCGGGCCTTACTCTTGGCCTGACGGCCTTTGGGGTTGGAGCGCGCCCATTCCAATTCTTTCTTCATGGCCTTGGTGCGGGCATCTTCGGTGCGCTGCTCGGTGGCCAAACGGGCGTCTTTTTGCTCCAGCCAGCTGGAGTAGTTGCCTTTGTAGGGAATGCCGGAGCCCCGGTCGAGTTCCAAAATCCACTCGGCGGCGTTGTCCAGGAAGTAGCGATCGTGGGTGATGGCCACCACGGTGCCCGAAAAGCGCTGCAAAAACAGCTCCAGCCAGTCCACCGATTCGGCGTCCAAGTGGTTGGTAGGCTCGTCCAGCAGCAACATGTCGGGGCGCGACAGCAGCAGGCGGCACAACGCCACACGGCGTTTTTCACCGCCGGACAGCTTGCCAATGATGGCATCCCAGGCGGGCAGGCGCAGCGCATCGGCGGCGATTTCCAGCTGGTGTTCAGAGGCATCGCCAGCGGTGGAGATGACGGCTTCCAGCTGGGCCTGTTCGGCGGCCAGCGCATCGAAATCGGCGTCTTCTTCGGCGTAGGCGGCATACACCTCTTCCAGGCGAGCTTGCGCGGCCTTGACTTCGCCCATGCCGCTTTCCACGGCTTCGCGCACGGTTTGCTCAGGATCCATCACCGGTTCTTGCGGCAGATAACCAATCTTCAGGCCCGCCATGGGAATGGCTTCGCCTTCGATCTCTTTGTCGATACCGGCCATGATCTTGAGCAAGGTGGACTTGCCCGAACCGTTGGTGCCCAGCACGCCGATCTTGGCGCCCGGAAAAAAGGACAGCGAAATGTCTTTGAGAATGTGCCGCTTGGGCGGCACGATCTTGCCAACCCGGTTCATCGAAAATACGTATTGAGCCATGTGTAACCCTGAATAAAAATGGGCAAAGACGCGAAACCCGAAGGGTGCCCGCTCTGCGCCGCAAGCCTGGCAGTAGATGCCCGGTGCGGCTTGCGCAACCCAGCATTATCCCAGCTTGCCGCGCCGGTCAGCAAAAAATCAGACCGTGCGCTCTGACAAAAGGCCTGGCCGGCTGGAAAATTGGACCAGGCTGCTCATCGCTTCCAGCTGCACGCGGGCGCTGCGCTGGCCATAGACCTCGGCCCGGAGCCAGAGGCATTCGGCGTCCAGCCCCTCATCCGAACCCAGACTGCACCACCAGACCCGACCTTCGCCATCCCAGCGGTAACCGCGGGACTTGAGTTTGTCTTTGGCCTCGAACGGTGCGCCCGTGGCGCGCAGCTTGTAGCGGGTCTGCCCGGCACCCGCCATCAGCCGCGACAAACCCGTCTGGCCATCGGCCAGTGGCGAGGCCAGCACCTGCAGCAAGGCATGGCAATCGACCTGCGCCCGGTGCGCGTCATAAAACCATCCCCGCTCGGACGCCAAGAACTCCAGTTTGGCCGAGCCACTCCCCTCTTTTTTCCAGTCAATGCCCATGAACGAACACGCCCAGGCCTTGCCGGCAAATAACGGAAGGCGGGCCTCCACAAACGGGCGGTCAAACCCGGCGTTGTGCGCCACGATCAGATCGGCCTGCGCCACCAAGGCAGCCACCGCCGCATCGTCGATGCGCTGGCCCTGCACCATGGTGTCGTCGATGCCGGTGATCTCTTGAATGGCTGGTGGAATCGGCTTGCCCGGGTCTTCAAACGACTCGTAAATCGTCACCGGCCCCACCGGCTGGCCGGTGGCGGTGTCCACAAGCACCGACAGCATGGCCAGCTCGATGATCTTTTCGTTTTTACTGTCCAGCCCCGTGGTTTCGGTGTCCAGCACGATCACGCGCTGCGTGGCCTGCGCCGTCACAGGCCCATAGTGGCTGTGCGACACCAAACGGCGCAACACCCGAAAGTCAGGGTGCTGCGCCAGGGTTTGAGCCATGGCTTCGGGGTCGGGGCCAGGCACAGCGGTCTGAGGCGAGACCTGGGGTGCAACTTGGAGGGCAGTCGCGGCAGCCGGCACAGTCTCTGCAACAGAGGGTGTGGCCACCGGCGGCGCCTCGCGCAGCACCTCCGGCTTGTGCTGGCGCGGTCGGTCCGCCTTGCGGGATGGCTCAGCGGGTTCGGCCTCAAAGCCGAAAAAACTCATCTGGTCGGTCTTGTTCATAGCCACAATTAAACCGCGTCTTCGTGGCCCTCAGATGGGGCATCCGACAGAAATTGGGACAGCTGCCCGGACAAGCGACTCAATCGAGCTTGATCCCCAGATCCACCGCCAGCTTGATCCAGACGGGCACTTCGACTTCCCAGTCTTTGCGCGTGTCCGCCAGGTTTTTGGGCTTGTTGGGGATGGCAAAGGTCTCGCGCAACTTGGCCGCTTTGTCGGTGTTGGACCAGGCCACGGCTTCGTCGGCCAAGCGTTTCAGCACGGCTTCGGGCGTGCCGGCCGGGGCCACCAAGGGCAGCCCGCCTTCCAGGGTGACGAGCTTGGCCGTATCGCCTTGCTCCATCAGGGTGGGCACGTGGGGCAGTTTGGGCGAGCGGTAGCTGCCCGTCACACCAATGGCACGCACACCGCGTGCAGCCACGGCATTGAAGGCCAGGTAGCTGCCCACCGCGATTTGCGATTGGCCCGAAGCCACGTCCAGCCACATGGGCGCTTCACCGCGGTAATGCACCGACTGGATTTTTGTGCCGTGCATGCGGTTGGTCTGGTCGGCCACCATGTGCGGGTAAGAGCCCGGGGCGTAAGTGCCCATGGAGGTGGGGTTCTTTTTGGCCCAGGCCACAAATTCGGCCATGTTGTTGGCCGGGATCTTGTCGTTGATGCCCACCACCAACGGGCCCGAGGGGAACACGGTGACAGGGGTCAGGTCTTTGTCCAGGTTGTAGGGCAATTTGGAATACAAGATGCGGTTTTGCCAAAAGGTGCCCGAGGTGCTCATGACCAGGGTGTAGCCATCGGCCGGCGATTTGGCCGCCGCATCGATGCCGATGATGGCCCCGGCGCCCGGCTTGTTGTCGATCACCACCGGCACACCCAATTGGGTGGCCAGGTGATCGCCATAACTGCGGGCCAAGGCATCGGTCAAGCCCCCGGGCGGGAACGCCACAATGATCCGAATGGGCTTGGCAGGCCACTTGGGTTGGGCCCAGGCATTGACCAGCGGGCCGCTGGTGGCCACCGCGGTGGCCGCCGCAGCGGCAGTTTGAAGAAAGGAGCGGCGGTCAGAAAAGGGCTTCATGGTGCTGCGTGTGAACGGTTTGTGATGCCGTTCAGTCTAGGTGGGCCATGTCTTTAGGGCATTGGGGTTTGAACCCATGACCTGACCTGTGGGGGACATCCCTGGGCCTTTTTTGCTTTGTGCGACAATGCACCCCGTTGTGGCCTCCAGTTGCCGCAACATCAGCACTTCTGCTGGGGCCTGACCCGGGCAACGCTCAAAACAAGCGCCTGCGGTTTCCATGCCCACCTTAAGACCTATCGGCCAACACTGGTAACTGCCAACAGCAGTTGAATGAGCCGATACCCGCGCCGGACATGGCGCTCTGTAAAAATGAACTTTGAAGAATTGAATCTGGCCCCGGCCATCATGCAAGCCGTGCGCGAGCTCGGTTACGACACCCCCACACCGATCCAGGCACAGGCCATTCCAGCCGTGCTGGCAGGGCATGACCTGCTGGCTGGTGCGCAAACCGGCACCGGCAAAACCGCCGCCTTCACACTGCCCATGCTGCACAAGCTGAGCCTGGGCGAACCCGGCAAAAACCGCTTTGGCGGCAAAGCCATCCGCGCCCTGGTGTTGACCCCCACCCGCGAATTGGCCGCTCAGGTCGAAGAGTCGGTGCGCGACTACGGCAAACACCTCCAGCTCGACTCCACCGTGATCTTTGGTGGCGTGGGCATGAACCCACAAATCAGCAAGATCAAACGCGGCGTGGACATCCTGGTGGCCACACCCGGCCGTTTGCTCGACCTGCAAGGCCAGGGTTTCCTGGACCTGTCCAGCATCGAAATGCTGGTGCTCGACGAAGCCGACCGCATGTTGGACATGGGCTTCATCCACGACGTGAAAAAGGTGCTGGCCCTGGTGCCCAAAGACAAGCAGAGTCTGCTGTTTTCGGCCACCTTCAGCGATGAAATCCGCGAACTGGCAGGCAACCTGCTCAAGAACCCCCAGAGCATCCAGGTCACGCCCAGCAACACCACGGTGCAACGCATCACGCAAGTGATCCACCCGGTGGGCCGCAGCAAGAAAAAAGATGTGCTGCTGCACATCATCCAGAAGCACGGCTGGAGCCAGGTGCTGGTGTTCACCCGCACCAAGTTTGGCGCCAACAACGTGGCCGACTTCCTGACCAAGAATGGCGTCAAGGCCATGGCCCTGCACGGCAACAAGAGCCAGACCGCCCGCACGCAGGCATTGGCAGGCTTCAAGAGCGGTGACATCCGTGCCTTGGTGGCCACCGACATTGCAGCGCGCGGCATCGACATCGAAGACTTGCCACACGTCGTGAACTTCGAGATCCCGAACGTGTCCGAAGACTATGTGCACCGCATTGGCCGCACCGGCCGTGCCGGTGCCAGTGGCGAGGCGGTGAGCCTGGTCTGTCTGGACGAAGAAGGTTTCATGATGGACATCGAACGCTTCACCAAGCAAGAGATTCCAGTGCAATTGCTCGAAGGCTTTGGCCCCGACGTGGGCGAAGTGGCCGAGCCCATCGCCATGGGTCGCCAGACCTTGTGGGGCGGTGCAGGCAAGCCACCCAGCCGCGACGTGATGGCCGCGGCCGCCAAAGCCGCACGCCAAGACATGATGCAACGCATCCGCGACAACAAAGTGGCGGTCGGTGGCGGCGGTCAAGGCCCACGCCAGGCACGCGGCGAAGGCCAAGGCCCAGCCCGTCCATCGCGCAACGGTCCCCCACCATCACGCCGCAATGGCCCACAAGGCGCCCCGCGCTTTGAAGGCCAGGGCGACGGCCGCCGTGAAGGTGGTCGCGAAGGCGGTCGTGGTCAGGAACAACGCGGCGATCCCCGCTTTGACAACCGGGGTGACGGCCAAGGCCGTCCCGCACCGCGCGGTCCACGTCCTGAAGGCCGTGGCCCAGCCCGTGGGGGCCAAGGTGGTCAAGGCGGTCAAGACCGTCGCCGTCAAGATGGCGACGAGTTGCCACGCCACATCGACCCCTTGAAAACCACGCAGTTTGCACGCCTGGACTTGCCCAACCGCAATCCCGTGCGCTCCAGCGGTCAACCCGATCCAACACGCACCAGCATCGACAGCCTGGCCAGCGGCAACCGCCGCCGGGGTGGTGGCAATGGTGGCGGCAATGGCGGTGGTGGCAACCGCGGCTTTGGCGGCGGTGGCGGCGGCCGCGGCTTTGGTCGCTAACCAAAGCACGCCCCTCCATGACAAGAGCCCGCAGATGCGGGCTCTTTTTTTGGCCATTCGCGCGCAGGGGCGCTCCCACAAGAGGCCGGAGGTATTTGTGAGAGGCCGCCCCTGCGGCCGAATGGCGAATCAGTCCCGCACGAACAAGGTCACCAGCGGATCGGGCCCCACCTGACGGCTCCAATGGCCATGCACGGCCGCATCAAAAGTGGCTCCTTCGGGCAGCGTGTCGCCCGAATAGAAAAATTCACCGGGCCCAAAAATACGCGAACTGCCGTCTTGCAAAAAAATCTCCATCTGACCGCCCAGCACAAACAGCCATTGCGGATCCCCAGAGCAATGGAATGTGCTGCGAAAACCCACCGGACTTTGGCGCAACTGGCACGCCGCTGCAGGCAGCAAGGCCGACAACTGGCTTTGGGGCGTGCCTTCGGTCAGGGGTACAAACTCGTCCCGAAAACGGGCGCGACCATCGGTGTCGGTGAAAAGGATGGTTTTTTTCAACTGGGTCATGGTCCTGTGTCTCGGTCTGAATAGAAAGCGCCGATTGTCACCCAGACAACAGCCTGTGATGCGGTGTCTGGCATAGTCACACGCAGTTCACCACCCTGCCGCACGGCATCCACCGCAAGAGACGACATGACCACGACCCCTCTGAAAATCGTTTTCCATGGCCAGAATGCCGCCAATTTCCGCCAAGGCTTTGAAGCCCTCATTGCCCCTGAACACCAGATCCACGACCTGAGCGACGCACTCGACCAGCCCGGCGAACGTGCGCACTATGAAAGCGCCGATGTGGTGATCGGCATCAAGCTCAATGACAGCATGCCCATCCCGCTCAAGGCCCGTTTGTTCCATGCCCCGGCGGCCGGCACCGATGCGGTCAACACCGCCTTGTTGCCAGCGCCCTGCGCCCTGGCCAATTGCTTTGGCCACGAAAACGCCATCGCCGAATACGTGCTGGCCGCCCTGCTCACACGCCATGTGCCGCTGGCGCGCGCCGACCAGGACCTGCGCCAGCAACGCTGGACTTACTGGGCGGGTCGCCCCACCGCCTTGCGCACCGAACTGGGTTCGCAAACACTGGGTCTGCTGGGTTTTGGGCACATTGCCAAGACCGTGGCGCTGCGCGCCAAAGCCTTGGGCATGCGGGTGCATGTGGCCAACCGCAGCCCCATCAGCCACCCCACGGTGGACCAAAGCTGGACCCTCGATGCCCTGTCAGAGTTCATGGCCAGTGCCGACACCGTGGTGGTGAGCCTGCCCCTGACCGAGAACACGCAGGGCCTGGTGAACGCACAGGCACTGGCGGCCATGCGGTCCGACGCGGTGCTGATGAACGTGGGGCGCGGTGCCGTGATCGATGAAAAAGCGCTGTACGACGCGCTGGTCTCGCGCCAGATCGGCGGTGCCGTGATCGACACCTGGTACCAGTACCCCACGCCCACGCAAACCGAATGCGCGCCATCGACATACGACTTTGCCGCCCTGGACAACGTGTTGATGACGCCACACATGTCGGGCTGGACGGCCGGCACCGTGCGGCGCAGACAGGAAACCTTGGCCGAGAACATTGCCCGTCTGGGCCGGGGCGAAGCGTTGATCAACGTGTTGCACGGGCCAGCCTGAACGACAGCACAAGCACAGGATCCGCTGGGCGTGGGGTGGGGCCGGGCGCCGATTTCTGGTACCCCAGCATGAGGCGCACGGCCCCACCCCATGCCCAGCTCAGTGGTTCAACTATCCACTGTAGGTCGGTACCTTCAGGTCCGACGTTCTTCAGGTGCTTTCGCGCTGCACGACCTCGAAGCCCAGATCCAATTGCGGCACCGCGGGTGCTTCGCCGCGCATGAGCGTCAACAGCATCTGCGCGGCGGCCTGCCCGATCCGGGCGCGGGGCGTGCGCACCGACGTGAGCGTGGGCAGCATCTGGTCACTGCCCGTCAAATCATTGAAGCCCGCAATCGCCACCTGGCCCGGCACAGAAATGCCCAGACGCAATGCGGCCATCAGGGCGCCTTGTGCCAGGTCGTCGTTGCAAAAAAAGATGGCGTCCACCGCGGGGCTTTGTTGCATGATTTGCGCAAACAAGTGTCCGCCCAGGGCCAGCGACGATGGCGCGGGATTGAGCCATTCGAGCGTCGGCTCGTACAGCCCCGCTTCTTGCAAGGCACTGCGCCAGCCGTACAGACGCTGCATCACCCGGGGGTCGAGTTGGGCCGCCGCAAACGCAATGCGGCGGTAACCCTGGGCCAGCAAGTGCCGGGTCATGGCCGCACCGGCATCGGTCTGGCGAAACCCCACGCAATGGAGGCCATCGCTTTGTTCGCTTGCAGGCAAATCCATCAGGTGCACGCAAGGCACCTGGCTGGCGGCCATCAATTTGCGGGTGGCCGGGTTGTGGTCCAGGCCCGTGACCAGCAAACCCGCCGGACGGTGCAGCAATTGTTCACGCAACAACTGCTCTTCTTCACTGGCGTCGTAATGGGTCACGCCCATCAAGGTTTGGTAACCCGCCGCACGCAAGGTGGCTTGTGCCGCGTCCAGCAAGTCGACGAACAAGGCGTTGGACAGCATGGGAATCAAAATGGCCACGTGGTCACTGCGCTGCGAAGCCAAGGCCCTGGCCGCAGGGTCCGGGACATAACCGAGCAAGGCGGACACCGCCGTGACGCGCTCGATCAAGGCCGGGTCCACCGCCCGCTCGCCGCGCAGGGCACGCGACACGGTGCTCGGACTCACGCCGGCCGCGCGGGCCACGTCGCTCAAGGTCACGCGGCCCGTGGCGCGGTGGCTTTTGATGGGCAAAGAGGGTGTGGGCAAGGGTTAATCCGTAGAAAAATGGCCGATCAGCTCCGCTAGGATAGCGCTATCCGAAGGTTCGGGCGACAGTGGAATTCACATGCTGCGTATTTTATAAATACGGCGACAAAGAACACCAGCTGAAGTTCAGCTTTTTTTTACCCCTCTTGGACAGCGCTATCCAAGACCCTCTGATTCAGGAATTTTTGCCTTGTCCAAACCCGACGTTCTGGCCGTTGCCAAACTCCACCCCTTCTATCTGAAAGCCCTGGAATCGGTTTACACGGTGCACGACCGCACCCATGTCACCGACCCTGCCGCGTTCACCGCCCTGGCCCCCCGCATTGTGGGTGTGGCCGGTACGGGTGAAGCCAGCGTGCCAGGCAGTCTGTTGGCGCAACTGCCGCATGCCAAAGTGGTGTCGGTGTTTGGCGTGGGCTATGACGGTGTGGATGTGGCGGCCGCCATCGCGCAGGGCATCCCCGTCACCCACACGCCCGACGTGCTGACCGACGACGTGGCCGACCTGGCCATGGGTCTGGTGCTGTCCGTGGGCCGAACCATCCCCCAAGCCGACCAATTTGTGCGCGCAGGCCAGTGGCCCAGCGGCCCGATGGCATTGGGCCGCAAGGTGTCGGGCGCCCGTCTGGGCATTGTGGGTTTGGGCCGCATCGGCAAAGCCATTGCCCGGCGCGCCAGCGGTTTTGGCATGTCGATCGCCTACACCGCACGCACCGAAAAAACCGATTCGGGTTTCCAGTTCTTCCCCTCGGCCACCGCGTTGGCGGCGCAGGTGGATTTTCTGGTCGTCATCACGCCCGGCGGCGCAGGCACCAAACACCTGATCAACGCCGACGTGCTGAAGGCCCTGGGCCCGCGCGGCTTTTTGATCAACGTGGCGCGTGGCAGCGTGGTGGATGAGCAAGCCTTGGTTGATGCTTTGCAAAACGGCACCATCGCCGGCGCGGGGCTGGACGTGTTTGCCAACGAGCCGCAGGTGCCCGAAGTGCTGCGGGGCCTGCGCAACGTGGTGCTGACACCGCACATGGCCAGCGCCACCACCGAGACCCGCCAGGCCATGGCCGATCTGGCCTTTGCCAACATGCAGGCGGGCACGTCGGGCACCCCCTTGCGCACACCGGTGCCCGAGTGTGCGGCCCTGACCAAGTGATGCACGGCCTGCTGCCATGAGCCATTCACCATTGCGCCTCATCGTCATGGGTGTGTCCGGCTGCGGCAAATCCACCATGGCCTTGGCCCTGGCTGAACGCCTGGGCCTGGACATGGTCGATGGGGATGACCTGCACCTGCCCGAAAGCGTGGCCAAGATGCGTTCGGGCATTGCCCTGGATGACGCCGACCGCTGGCCGTGGTTGGACCGCATTGGCGCGCACCTGGCCCAGGCCCAGCAGCCCGGCCGCGTGGTCGCCTGCTCGGCCCTCAAACGCGCGTACCGCGACCGCATCCGCCAGCAAGCGGGCGTGGTGTGCTTCTTGTTTTTGCACGGCGATTTCGCGTTGATTCAACAGCGCATGCACCAGCGCGTGGGCCACTACATGCAGCCCGGCTTGCTGAACAGCCAATTCGAGGCCCTGGAAATTCCACAGGCCGATGAATCCGACGTCATCACCCTGCCCATCACCGCGCCGGTGGCCGACCTGCTGACACAAGCGCTGGCCCGTTTGCAAGCGCACACGGCCACCACACCCCCACGTGCTCACGCCACGCTCTGATTTTTCAAGGACGCTTCCCATGTTCATCCGCTGTGCATTCTTCCAAGGCAACGTCAAACCCGGCATGGAAGACGCGTTCAACCGCTACATCCGCGACCAGCTGGTGCCCTTGTGGACACGCTTTCCCGGCGCACAAGAAGTGCGCGTGTTGCGCCAGGTCGAGAGCGACGTCGCCGATCCGCATTTCGGCATGGTGCTGTCGGTGCGCTATCCCAGCCGCGAATCGATCGAGATTGCCCTGGCCTCTGAAGTGCGCATGCAAAGCCGCGAAGTGTCCAAGGATTTGATCGCCATGTTCGATGGCACCGTGTTCCACACCGTTTTCAGCGCAGACGAATACGCGCTGCCCACCGACTGAGTTTTTTCAACCGAGCTTTTCAACCAGGAGACAACACCATGAAAATTTCCCGCATCCTTCTCGCCTGCCTTGTGGCCGCCGTGGGCTCCAGCGCTTACGCCGCCAAGTTCAACCTGAAAATGGGACACGCCGTCAACACCACCGACGGCCAACACGCGGCCGCCGTGAAGCTGGCCGAATTGGTCAAGCAACGCACCAACGGCGATGTGGAAATCACCATCTTCCCGGCCAACCAGCTGGGCAATGACGGCGCCATGATCAATGGCACACGCGGCGGCACGATCGACATCGTGTCGAGTGGCGCGTCCAACTTCAACGGCATCGTGCCCAACACTGCGGCCATGGAGCTGCCATTTGTGTTCCGCAACGCGCAACACGCCTACACCGTGCTGGACGGTGCCGTGGGCACGGGTGTGCTGAACGAATTGGCCCCGCACGGCCTCAAAGGCCTGGCTTACTGGGAAAACGGCTGGCGCGCGTTCACCAACAACAAGCGTCCTGTCCACAAGCCAGAAGACTTGAAGGGCTTGAAGATCCGCTCGACCCCCAACCCGTACCACATCCAGGCCTTCAAGTTGCTGGGCATGAACCCCTCGCCCATGCCAATCGCCGAGCTGTACACCGCTTTGGAAACCGGCACCTTTGACGCACAGGAACACCCCATCAACGTGACTTGGTCGTCCAAGTTTTACGAAGTGCAAAAACACCTGACGGTGAGCAACCACGTTTACTCGCCACTGGTCGTGGCCATGAACAAAGCCAAATTCGACACACTGCCTGCCAATTACCAGAAGATCGTGGTCGATGCGGCCCGTGAAGCGGCCACCTACCAGCGCAACCTGAACGCACAGAACGCAGGCAAGGTCATTGCCGAACTGAAAAAGTCCGGCATGCAAGTGATCGAGAACGTGGACATGGCCCCCTTCCAGAAAATTGTCTCTGCCGAAATTGCCAAGACTTTTGGCGAGAAGAGCGGCACGGCTTTGCTCAAAGCCATCGAAGACACCAAGTGATGGTTTGACGGACAGCACGCCCCCTCTTTGGAGGGGGCTTTTTTGATTGACGTATGAAAAAAATCAACGACCTTTTCTTTCGGCTGGCGGAATTCACGCTGGTCATCATGTTGTCGGCCATGGTCATCATGGTGTTTGGCAACGTGGTTTTGCGCTACGGCTTCAACGACGGCATCATCAGCTCGGAAGAGTTGTCACGATTTTTGTTCATCTGGATCACCTTCCTGGGGGCCATTGTCACCATGCGTGAAAACGGCCACCTGGGTTTGGATTCCATCGTCCGAAAACTCAGCCTGAACGGTAAAAAAGTGGCCTTCGCGGTGTCCAATGTGCTGATGCTGGGCTGCTGCGTCCTGATGTTTTACGGCACCTATAAACAACACAACATCAACGCCAGCACCCATTCGGCCGTGACCGAAATCCCCATGAGCTGGGTCTATGGCGTGGGCTACATCACCAGCGTGGCGATGGGCTTGATGATCGTGGGCAAGCTGGTTCGGCTGGCCAAAGGTGAATTCAACGAGGCCGACCTGATCCAGGTCCAGGACTCTGAGGAAGTCATCACCGTACACAGCAGCGAGGCGACCAAATGACCGTTCTTGTTTTCATCGCTTCCCTGCTGGGCGCCATGGCGCTGGGCATGCCACTGGCTTTTTCCCTGATCGTCTCGGGGGTGGCCTTGATGCTGCACCTGGACAACTTCGACACGCAGATCGTGTCGCAAAACCTGATCAATGGCGCAGACAATTTTCCCTTGATGGCGGTGCCCTTTTTCATGCTCGCCGGTGAGCTGATGAACGCGGGCGGCATGAGCCGCCGCATCGTCAACTCGGCCATGGTGTGGGTCGGTCACTTCAGGGGCGGTCTGGGCTATGTGGCGGTGTTTGCCGCCATCGTCATGGCCAGTCTCTCGGGCTCGGCCGTGGCCGACACGGCGGCCTTGGCGGCGGTACTGATGCCCATGATGCGCGATGCCGGTTACCGCATGGACCGTTCGGCGGGCCTGATCGCGGCAGGCGGCATCATTGCGCCGGTGATCCCCCCCTCGATCGGTTTCATCTTGTTTGGTGTGATCGGCGGCGTGTCGATCTCCAAGCTGTTCATGGCGGGCATCTTCCCCGGCATCCTGATGGGCCTGGCCCTGATCGTGACCTGGTGGGTTGTGGCCCGCAAAGACAAGGTGGTCGTGGCCGAGAAAGTGGCGTTCAAAAAACGCATCTCGGTGACCATCAACGCGTTCTGGTCTTACCTGTTGGCCATCACCATCATCGGCGGCATGAAGATGGGCATCTTCACGCCCACCGAAGCGGCTGTGGTGGCCGTGGTGTATTCCTTGCTGGTGGGCTTGTTCATTTACCGTGAGATCAAGTTCAAAGACTTGTACGGCATCATCCTGGCCGCAGCCAAAACATCGTCGGTGGTGATGTTCCTGGTCGCAGCGGCCCTGGTCTCGGCTTGGCTGATCACGGTGGCCAACATCCCGGCACAAATCGTGGAAATCCTGCGCCCCTTCATCGACAACCAGACCTTGCTGATGGTCATGCTGATGCTGCTGGTGATGGTGGTGGGCACCGCGCTTGATTTCGCACCCACCGTGCTGATCCTCACCCCCGTGTTGATGCCTTTGGTGCGTGAAGCGGGCATTGACCCGGTTTACTTTGGCGTGCTGTTCATCATCAACAACGCCATTGGTTTGCTCACACCGCCTGTGGGCACCGTGCTCAACGTGGTGTGCGGCGTGGGTCGCATTCCGATGCACGACGTGATCCGTGGCGTCATGCCCTTCCTGTTGTCCCAAGTGGTGGTCATGGGCGCCCTGATTGCGTTCCCCAGCCTGGTCATGATGCCGCTCAAATGGTTGCTGATGAAATGAACGTTCTTGACACTTTCCAGCTGCAGGGCCGCCGCGCCCTGATCACCGGCTCCTCGGCCGGCATTGGCCTGGCCCTGGCCGAAGCGCTGGCGCAAGCCGGAGCCCACGTCATTCTGAATGGCCGCACGGCCAGCAAAGTCGCAGACGCTGTGCGAGCCCTGCACGCCCAAGGCCTGTCGGTGGGCACTGCGGTATTTGATGTGACGGATGCCGACAGCGTGCGCGCTGCGGTCGAGCACATCGAAGCCGAAGGCCCCATCGACATTCTGGTCAACAACGCGGGCATGCAAATCCGTGGGCCGCTGCACGAATACGCCGACAGCGACTGGCACACCATCATGAAAACCAATCTGGACAGCGTGTATTTCGTCGGCCAGGCGGTTGCCAAAAAGATGATTCCGCGCGGTCACGGCAAGATCATCAACATCTGCTCGGTGCAAAGCGAACTGGGCCGCCCTGGCATTGCCCCCTACACCGCGACCAAAGGTGCAGTGAAAATGCTCACCAAGGGCATGGCGATTGACTGGGGCCAGTTTGGCATCAACGTCAACGGCATTGGCCCGGGCTACTTCAAAACCGAGCTGAACCAGAAACTGGTCGATGACCCGACTTTCAGCAGCTGGCTGGTGGGTCGCACACCCAGCCGCCGCTGGGGCGATGTGCAAGACCTGGGCGGTGCTGCGGTCTTTTTGGCATCCGACGCCTCGCGCTTTGTGAACGGCCACATCCTTTATGTCGATGGTGGCGTCACCGCCACACTCTAAAATCACCCCCTCTCTTTTCCAGGAAACTGCCATGAAATCCGTTGTCTGCCACGCGGCCAAAGACCTGCGCATCGAGAACACCGAACTGCCCCCTTTGGGCGAACACCAGTTGCGCGTGAATGTGGCCTATGGCGGCATTTGCGGCTCGGACCTGCACTACTACCAGCATGGCGGCTTTGGCACCGTGCGCATCAAGCAGCCCATTGCGCTGGGCCATGAAATTTCGGGCGTAGTGGCTGACTGCGGCGCTGCAGTCACAGGCCTTCAAAAAGGCCAACGCATCGCCATCTCGCCTTCGCGCCCTTGCGGCCAGTGCCGTTTTTGCCAGGCCGGCCAGCACAACCACTGCCTGAACATGCGCTTTTACGGCAGCGCCATGCCCTTCCCCCACATTCAAGGGGCCTTCAGCGAGCAACTGGTCATCGAGGGCTACCAGGCCCACCCAATTGCCGACCACCTGAGCTTGTCCGAAGCCGCTTTGGCCGAACCGCTGTCGGTCGGCCTGCATGCCATTCAGCGCGCCGGCAGTGTGCTGGGCAAGCAGGTCTTGGTCACCGGTTGCGGCCCCATCGGCTCGCTGTTGATCGGCGCCTTGCGGCGTGCCGGTGCCGCCCGCATCGTGGCGGCCGACATTGCCGATTTGCCCTTGCAATGCGCCAAGGACATGGGCGCCGACGAGACCATCAACCTGAAGACCCAGGCCGAACGCATGGCCCCCTACAAAGTGGACAAAGGCCAATTTGACACCGTGTTTGAAGCCTCGGGCAGCGAAGCTGCCTTGCGCGTCGGTCTGGACACCATCGCACCGCGTGGCGTGCTGATCACCGTGGGCATGGGCGGCGACATCAGCCTGCCCATGACACAGATCGTGGCCAAGGAGATCGACCTGCGCGGCACCTTCCGCTTCCATGCCGAATTTGCCACTGCGGTGCGCTTTTTGAACGAAGGCCTGGTCAACGGCAAACCCGTGATCACGGGCATCTTGCCCCTCGACCGGGCCATCGAAGCCTTTGATCTGGCCGCCGACAAGAGCCAGTCCTTGAAGGTACAAATCGCCTTCACAGAAGCCGCCATTTGAGCCTCCCATCATTTAAAAATCTGAAAGACCCTCTGATGAAAAAAGTTGCCCTCGTCACGGGTGCCAGCTCTGGCATTGGCCAGGCCTGCGCCCTCGGTTTGCTGCAGGAAGGCTGGCATGTGGTGCTGGTCGGCCGTCGCACGCAAGCGCTGCAAGAAACCATCGCCAAAGCCGGCGACAACGCGGTCAATGGCGTGGCCGTGTCGGCCGACGTGTCCAGCGAAGAACAGGTCAAGGCTTTGTTTGACCAGGTGCGCGCCCAATTCGGTCGCCTGGACTTGCTGTTCAACAACGCCGGCATTTCACTGCCCACCACCCTGCCTGGCGACATCGGCGGTGACGACTGGCGCCGCATGGTGGACGTGAACCTGAACGGTGCGTTCTATTGCCTGTCGCACGCCTTCAAGCTGATGCAAGAGCAAAGCCCGCAGGGCGGCCGCATCATCAACAACGGCTCCATCTCGGCGCATGTGCCCCGTTATGGCTCGATCGCCTACACCGCCACCAAACACGCCATCTCGGGCCTGACCCGCGCGGCATCGCTGGATGGTCGCGCTTTCAGCATTGCGGTTGGCCAAATCGACATTGGCAACGTGGCCTCGGACATGACCGAAAAAATGGTCAAGGGCGTCCCCCAGGCCGACGGCACCATCAAGGCCGAACCCCGCATGGACATGTCGGCTGTGGTCGAGACTTTCCTGACCATGTCCCGCTTGCCTTTGTCGGCCAACATCCTGTTCACCACCGTGATGGCCACCAACATGCCCTTCGTGGGCAGAGGTTGAGCCAGCCCATGCAAGCGATGGACATGGACATGGGTCTGATCGGCCTGGGGGTGATGGGAGAAAATCTGGCGCTCAACTTGGCGCGCCATGGTTTTGCAGTCAGTGGCTTTGACCTGGATGCCGCCAAGCGCAGCCGCTTTGCAGAGCGCACCCAAGGCCTGAAAGCACACGCGGCGCACACGCTGCCTGATCTGGTGAGCAGCCTGCAGCAACCCCGCTGCATCTGGCTGATGGTGCCTGCCGGTGCCGCAGTCGATGCCGTTCTGGCCGAGTTGATTCCCCTGTTGAGCCCGGGCGATGTGGTCATGGACGGTGGCAACACCCTCTACACCGACACACAGCGGCGCATCGAGGCCTTGGCGGACAGCGGCATCCACTATGTGGGCGCGGGCGTCAGTGGCGGCGAAGAAGGCGCCTTGCGCGGCCCGGCCCTCATGCCGGGCGGGTCGGCACAAGCCTGGCCACGGCTGCAACCCATGCTGCAAGCCATTGCCGCCAAGACCGACGATGGCCAAGCCTGCTGCGAGTGGATGGGTCCTGGCGGTTCAGGCCACTTCGTGAAAATGGTGCACAACGGCATTGAATACGCGGACATGCAGACCATCTGCGAAGCCTATTGGCTGATGCACCACTTGCTGGGCATGCACCCCAGCGAGATGAGTGCGGTGTTCCGCGCATGGAACCAGGGCGAGCTGGCCAGTTACCTGATCGACATCACGGCCGATATCCTGGCACACACCGACCCCGAAACGGGCGATGCCCTGGTCAACCTGATCCTGGACACCGCCGAGCAAAAAGGCACCGGCAAATGGGCCAGCCAGATCGCGCTCGATCTGGGCGTCACAGCCCCGACCATTGCCAATGCCGTGTTTGCACGCACCGTGAGCGCGCTGCACACCGAACGGGCCAAGGCCGCGCAGGTGCTGCCCGGCCCCGCCCCGCGCGAAGCGGGCCAACGTGAAGTGGTGGTCGAACAAATCAAGAACGCGCTGCTGGCCGCCAAGATCTGTGCCTACGCACAAGGCTTCAGCCTGCTCAAGGCGGCCGACCATGCGCACCAATGGCAACTACCCATGGGCACGGTGGCGTCGGTCTGGCGTGCGGGTTGCATCATCCGTGCAAGCTTGCTGGAAGACATTCGCAGCGCCCACGAACGCACGCCCGATCTTGACAACTTGTTGATGGACAGCCACTTTTCCCAAGTGATGGCCCGCTGTCACCAGGACCTGCGCGAAGTGGTGGCCATGGGGGCTTTGCACGGCGTGGCCGTGCCCTCGTTCATGAGCGCTTTGAGCTACTACGACGCTTACCGCTCTGCCCGCCTGCCCGCGAACTTGCTGCAAGCCCAGCGCGATTACTTTGGCGCACACACCTACCAGCGCACCGACCGGCCTGGCAAATTCCACACCCGTTGGGGTGAACAATAGCCCGCCCTATCCATCGGAATGCGCCCAAGAAAAAACCCGCCAAGTTGCAAGACTTGGCGGGTTTTTTAATCCAACAGACAAAAAGGTCTCATCGGCTGATGCGCACCACCGCATCGGCCCGCTTGTGCAGATCGGGCAACAGCTCCATGCCCAAGCCTGGCTTGCCATTGAGGCTGATCATGCCGTTTTTCACCTGCGGCAACTCGGTCACCAGTTCCTTGTACCAACCGCTGTAGAAGGCGCGCACGCTTTCCTGAATCAGTGCATTGGGCGCGTGCAGCGACAAGTGCGTAGAGGCAGCCCACACCACCGGCCCGGTGCAGTCGTGCGGGGCCACGGGCAGTTGCCAGGCATCGGCCATGGCGGCGATCTTGCGCGCCTCGGTCAGGCCGCCGCACCAGCTCAAATCGAGCATGGCCACACCCGCCACGCCGGTTTGCAAATAGTCTTTGAAGCCAGCTTTGTAGCTCAGTGTTTCGCTCGCGCAGATCAGCGCCTTGCAGTCCACCGCGTACTGTTTGAGCAAGTCCAGGCTGTCCATGCGGATCGCGTCTTCGTGCCAGAAGGTGTCGAACTCTTGCAGGGCGCGGGCGATTTTTTGTGCCATGGGCAAACGCCACAGGCAGTGAAACTCGACCATGATGTCCATCTTGTCGCCCACCGCCTTGCGGATCTTGCGGAACGGCTCCAGCGCCGTGTTCAGGTCTTGTGGGCTGATGTATTGACCGTGCGATTTTTCAGCGGCCATGTCAAACGGCCAGATCTTCATGCCGGTGATGCCCTCGCTGAGCAGTGACTCGGCCACCTCATCGGCGCGGTGCAAAAAGCCTTGCAGGTCTTCGTAAGGCCCGGCTTTGCTGGCCAAGCCCCAATTGGCGCTGGTCTGGTTGACGTTGCTGCGAATGTATTGGTAGCCCGCGCAGGTGTTGTACACCCGAATCTCGTCACGGCTTTTGCCGCCCAACGCCGTGTACACGGGCATGTTGGCGGCTTTGCCAAAAATGTCCCACAAGGCGATGTCCACCGCAGAGTTGCCGCGTGTTTCAGCGCCCGACCCGCGCCAGCCCAGGTAACCCGTGATGTCGCGCAAGCGTGACTCGATGGCCAGCGGGTCTTGCCCCAGCAACTTGGGCCCCGCCCATTCGTGCAAATAGGCCTCGACCGCTTGCGCGCCCATGAAGGTCTCGCCAAGCCCCACCAAACCTTCATCGGTGTGCAAGCGCACCCAGATGATGTTGGGGAACTCTTCCAGACGAATGGTTTCAAGCTGGGTAATTTTCATGACAAATTGAATGGAAGACGTTAAAAAAGCCCCACAGCTTTGGGCCGTGGGGCTGGCTGTGGCAGATCAACCGCCGCGTGCTTTCTTGAGTTCATCTTGCACGACCTTGATGGCATCGGCGCCAATCGAGTCCTTGTGCTTGTCGTACACCGACGCCACTTTGGCGCGGATGCGGTTTTGCTCGGCCGCGCTGACTTCGTTGACCTGCATGCCCTTGGTCTTCAAGGCGGCCAGCGACTTTTCGTTCAAGGTCCGGTTGGCTGCACGTTGCACCTTTTGACCTTCGGCAGCCGCTTCACGCAACAAGCCTTGCTCTTGCGGATTCAACTGGTCCCACAACTTTTTGCTGTAAAGCACCAAGAAGGGGGTGTAGGCGTGGCGCGTCACGCTCAGGTACTTTTGCACTTCATTGAACTTGGACGTTTCAATGGTCACAAAGGGGTTTTCCTGGCCGTCAATGGTTTTGGTTTCCAGCGCGGTGAAGACCTCCTGGAAAGCCATGGGCACGGCGTTGGTGCCCAAGGTCTTGAAGGTGTCCAGGAAGATGTTGTTTTGCATGACGCGCACCTTCACACCTTGAAAGTCTTCCAGCTTGGCCACGGGACGCTTGCTGTTTGTCAAGTTGCGGAACCCGTTTTCCCAATACGACAGATTGACCAGGCCCGCGGCTTCGAGCTTGGCATTGAAGTATTTGCCAGCTGGGCCGTCCAGCACCGCATCGGCTTCTTTTTCGTTGGCAAACAGGAAGGGCAAGTCGAACACACCCAACTCCTTGACGATGCCCACCAAGGGCGAGCTGGAGGTGCACACCATCTCTTGCGTGCCCGCGCGCAAGGCTTGCGTGGCTTGCAAGTCACCGCCCGCCGAGCCGCCCCAGAATGCGGTGATCTTCATCTTGCCGCCCGATTTGGCGGTGATGATGTCCTGCATCTTCTTGACCCCCACGGCCACCGGGTGGTCTTCGTTGATGCCGTTGGTGAATTTGATGTTGCGATCGGCAAATTGCGCCATGGCACCTGTTGCGACCAAGAAAGTGCCTGCCAGCAAGGTCACCAGATTTCTGCGTTTGAACATGTTTGTCTCCTCAAGATTGAACACAGGGTTAAAAAATCAGCTCAACATCCACTTCATGGGCACGATCACCAAGGAAGGGAACGCCACCAGCAAAAACAGCACCACCAGTTGCGCGAGCAGGAACGGCATCACCCCTTTGAATGCCGCGTCCATGTTGATTTTGGCCACACCACACACCACGTTGAGCACCGTGCCCACCGGTGGCGTGATCAGGCCGATGGCGTTGTTCATGATGAACAACACACCGAAATACACCGGGTCAATGCCCGCTTGTTTGACCAGGGGCATCAACACGGGCGTCAAGATCAGCACCGTGGGCGTGAAGTCCAGCGCGGTGCCGACCACCACCACCAAGACCATCAAGATCACCATCAGCAGCATCTTGTTGCCCATGAAGGGCTCCATCATCTTGGCCACTTCGGCTGGAATATTGGCCACCGTGATCAGCCAGGCACTCACCATGGCAGCGGCCACCAGGAACATGATCACGGCCGTGGTCTTGCCCGCCGTCAGAATCAAACCGTACAGCTTGGACCACTGCAATTCACGGTACACAAAAGCACCGACCACAAAGCTGTAAACCGCCGCCACCACAGCCGCCTCGGTCGGCGTGAAGACACCGAACTTCATGCCACCGATGATGAACACCGGCAAACCAAATGCCAGCAAGCCATCCCGTGTGGCCGCCAATTTCTCATTCAAGGGCATGCGCGGTGCAGCTTGCACGTTGTCGCGTTTGGCCACCCACCACCAGGCCAGGCCAATGGCCACACCCATCATCACGCCCGGCACGATGCCGGCGATGAACAGCTTGGTGATGGACACGTTGGCCGCGACACCAAAAATGATGAAACCGATCGACGGCGGAATCACGGGCGCAATGATGCCGCCTGCGGCGATCAGCCCCGCCGAGCGCCCCACGTCATAACCTGCAGCACGCATCATGGGGATCAACAAGGCTGCCAGCGCAGCGGTATCGGCCACGGCCGAACCCGACAGCGAAGCCATGATGATGGCGGCCATCACGGCCACATAACCCAGCCCACCGCGAAAGTGCCCCACCCAGGCCATGGCCATGTTCACAATGCGGCGACTGAGTCCGCCCGCATTCATGAATTCACCGGCCAACAAAAAGAACGGCACGGCCAGCAAGGGAAAGTTGTCCGCGCCATCGACAAAGCGCTGCGCCAGGATCTGGCTGTCAAAAGCCGGAATGACACCCGTCGCCGCCATGTAGGCCATCAAGGACAAACCACACACCAGCAAAGCGTAGGCAATGGGCATGCCAATGGCCATCGCGGCCAGCAGGCTCAAAACGAAAATACCGACGGTCATGGACGGCCCCCTTGTGGCATCTGGGTGGGCGCCTGAGTGGGCAACTCCACCGTGTCTTCCGACTCGATGACCACCACCAGGTCTTCTTCGGCCAATTGGCCGGTCAGCAATTGGTAGAGCATGTGCACATTGATGATCGACATCACCACACTGACCACGTAGCCGATGCCGTAAACCCAGATCATCGAAATGCCCACCACAGGCGAGACATTGCTCACCTGCAGTTCATGCATCTGCCAGGTGCCCATCAGAAAAAGAATGTTGCAGCCCAGCATCAAGGCTTCACTCAGAAAAAAGCACACCTGCTTGCCGCGCAGCGACAAATGGCGCACCAAACTGTCCACCCCCAGATGCCCTTTTTCGCGCATCGCCACCATGGCGCCGATGTAGGTCAGCCAAATGAAGCAGTAGCGCGACATTTCGTCCGAGATGTCGATGCCTGAGTTGAAGCCATAGCGCAAAACCACGTTGCCAAAGACCATGAAGACCATGGCCACCAGGCAAAGGACCACCAAGAGTTCCAGAAATTTGAAAAACAAATCGATGATTTTTTGCATTCAGCAGTTCACTTTCAAACTTTGCGCACGCGTGCAGACGCGCCCGGCACGCGGGGCAATTTGCGGCGTGTGGACAGCAGGCGTTCAATGTCGGCTTTGGCACCGTTGATGAGCACCATCAGCGCGCGCTCGGCCTTGGCGGGTGAACGGGCGATCACGGCATCGAGCACAGCCCGGTGCAAGGGCAATGAATTGCGCGGTCCGTCTTTGACGCGGGTTGACAACTCGAAACTGGTGCGCAGCAAAGCGCTGAGCGCCTTGCCCATTTGCACCAGCATGCGGTTGTGCGAAGCGGTCAACAGCCCTTGGTGAAAACGCAAGTCGTGCACCACATAGTCGCCCCCGTGTTCAATGGCGTATTTCATGCCCTGGTAGGCATCTTCCATGTCGGCGATGTCAGCGGCCGTGGCTTTTTCGGCGGCGATGCGCACCGCGGCGGGTTCCACCACGGCGCGCAATTCTTGCAATTCCTGCAGGAATTGGGGCGTCAAGCCTGCCTGGGCCTGCCAGGTGATCACGTCCGGGTCAAACCAGTTCCATTGCTCTTCGGTCAGCACCCGCGTGCCCACCTTGGGTCCGGTGGAAATCAGGCCCTTGGCCACCAAAGACTTGATGGCTTCGCGCACCACGGTGCGACTGACCCCCAACTCTTCGCAAAGCACGGGCTCCGGTGGCAGGCTGGTGCCCACCGCATAGCGCCCGGACAAGATGGCCTGCCCCAACAAATCCAGCGTGTGACCGTGTACGTTTTTAACCATGTATAAAACCCATTGGTCGCAATCATATGATGAATGAGCACCGACACAGCACTGCGGAAAACCCTGTATCTGTCGAGTAGGCGTCAAGGGTTTTCACCTGTGTCACGGGTTTGTCATTTCGCTTGAAATTTCTCTATCATCATACGATTGAGTCATTTCATTTTCCACCTCATCTTCACACTGCCATGTCTTCATCCCCCCGCAAAAAACCCGAAGAACTCCGCTCCCAGCAATGGTTTGGCCGCCAAGACCGCGATGGCTTTGCCTACCGCAGCTGGGTCAAGGGCAAGGGTGTGCCGCACGACCAGTTTGACGGTCGCCCGGTGATCGGCATCTGCAACACCTTCAGCGAACTGACCCCCTGCAACTCGCACTTCCGCACCCTGGCCGAACAGGTCAAGATTGGTGTGTACGAAGCGGGCGGCTTCCCGCTCGAATTTCCGGTCATGTCGCTGGGCGAAACCCTGCTGCGCCCGACCGCCATGCTCTACCGCAACCTGGCCAGCATGGACGTGGAAGAAAGCATCCGTGGCAACCCGGTCGATGGCGTGGTGCTGCTGATGGGCTGCGACAAGACCACGCCCAGCTTGCTGATGGGCGCCTCCAGCGCCGGCCTGCCCACCATTGGTGTGTCGGGCGGCCCCATGCTGAACGGCAAATGGCGCGGGCAAGAACTGGGCTCGGGCACCGGCGTGTGGAGCATGAGCGAGCAGGTGCGCGCGGGCACCCTGAAGCTGCAAGATTTCTTTGAAGCCGAGAGTTGCATGCACCGCAGCCACGGCCACTGCATGACCATGGGCACCGCCAGCACCATGGCCAGCATGGTCGAAGCCCTGGGCATTGGCCTGCCCGGCAACGCCGCCTACCCTGCGGTGGACGGGCGCCGCAATGTGCTGGCCCGTGAGGCAGGGCGGCGCATCGTTGAGATGGTGCACACCGACCAGACCATCAGCCAAGTGCTCACGCGCGAAGCCTTTGAAAACGCCATCCGCACGCTGGCCGCCATTGGCGGCTCGACCAATGCGGTGATCCACCTGATCGCGATTGCAGGTCGCCTGGGCTTGAAACTCACCGTGGACGACTTCGAGCGCCTGGGCAGTGAGTTGCCTTGCCTGTTGAATTTGCAACCGTCGGGCGAGCACCTGATGGAAGACTTTTGCTACGCCGGTGGCCTGCCGGTGGTGATGAAAGAAATCGAGCACCTGCTGCACAAAGACATCGTCACCGTGAGCGGCAAGACCGTGCACGAGAACATCGCCAGCGCCGTCAACTACGACCCGCGCGTGATCAAAAAGTTTGACGAACCCTTCAAGGAAAAAGCCGGCATCGCCATCCTGCGCGGCAACCTGGCCCCGCGAGGCGCGGTCATCAAACCCAGCGCCGCCACCCCCGCGCTGATGGTGCACACCGGGCGTGCCGTGGTGTTTGAAGACAGCCACGACTTTCACACGCGCATCGACGACGAAAACCTGGACGTCGATGAGCACTGCATTTTGGTTTTGAAGAACTGCGGCCCCAAGGGCTACCCCGGCATGGCCGAGGTCGGCAATATGCCGCTGCCGCCCAAGGTGCTGCGCAAGGGCATCACCGACATGGTGCGCATCAGCGACGCGCGCATGAGCGGCACCGCCTACGGCACCGTGGTGCTGCACACCACGCCCGAAGCCGCTGCCGGCGGCCCATTGGCGGTGGTGCAAAACGGCGACATGATCGAATTGAATGTGCCCGAGCGCAAGCTGCAACTGCTGATCAGCGACGAAGAACTGGCCACGCGCCTGGCGCAATGGAAAAAACCCGAGCCCGCCATGCAGTCGGGCTACTGGAAGCTCTACATCGACCATGTGCTGCAAGCCGACGAAGGTGCCGACATGGACTTTTTGGTCGGCCAGCGCGGCGCGGCCGTGCCCAAAGACAACCACTGACTCACGCAGATGTGCGACGCCCCGAATGATGACAGGCACATTCGCGCGCGGGGGCGCACTCCCACAGGGATCGGGTTTTATGTGGGAGGCCGCCCCTGCGGCCGAAGGCTGTTCTTTCACAGTAAGACAAGGAGATACCCATGCGCATATTGATCACTGGTGGCGCCGGATTTGTGGGTGCCCGCCTGGCCCGCGAGATTTTGAAACGAGGTCAACTCAAAGGCCAAAGCGTCACCGAACTGGTGATTGCCGACCTGTTCCCTGCCCCGGCTGACCTGCTGGCCGACCCGCGCGTGAAGGGCCATGCCGGCCCCATGCTGGAACAAGGCGAGCTGTTCCAAAGCGGTTTTGACGGCGTGTTCCATCTGGCCTCGGCCGTGTCGGGCGAATGCGAGCTCGACTTTGACTTGGGGTTGCGCTCCAACCTGGACAGCAGCCGCTTGCTGTTCGACCGCCTTCGTGCGTCAGCCGAATCATTGGGCAAAGTGCCGCGCCTGGTGTTTGCCAGCTCGGTGGCGGTCTTCGGGCCCGATGTGGGCAACCCCATGCCCGACCGCGTGACCGACACGACCTTGCCCACACCGCAAACGTCATACGGCACGCACAAGCTGATGATCGAGTACATGCTGGCCGACTACACCCGCAAGGGCTACATCGATGGCCGTGCAGCACGCCTGATGACCGTGACTGTGCGTCCGGGCAAACCCAATGGGGCGGCGTCTTCGTTTTTCAGCGGCATCATCCGCGAGCCCTTGGCCGGCACCGACACCCTCTGCCCGGTCGACCCCGATGTGTCGCACCCCGTGTCCTCCCCAGGCAACACCATCCATGGCCTGATCACCGTGTTCGAAGCCAGCCGCGAGGCCATGGGCAGGCGCATGGCGCTGAACCTGCCGGGCCTGAACGTGAAGGTCAGCGACATGCTGGCCGCTCTAGAAAAAGTGGCGGGCCCGGCTGTGCGTGCACGGGTGAAGTTTGAACGCGACCCACGCATCGCAGGCATTGTGGCCAACTGGGCCAAAGGCTCGACCTCGGACCGCGCCAACGCCCTGGGCCTGACCGCCGATGCCAGCTTCGAAGCCGTCATTGCGCAATACATCGACGACTGCCAAACCCGGCCCGGCTACCCGGCCGAGGCTTTGAACGGCTTGCAGTGATGTGCAAGATGCGGCCACATTCCCCTGGGCGTGGTCGCTGCTGACGCCTGCCTTAAAAATGCGTGCTGACCGCCCCGCTGATGGACCCATCGTCTTCCATGACCGCCATCCAGCGCCATTTGTCAAACGTGGTGCAGGGATGAGAAATGCCCAACGCCACCCGGTCACCCACCTGCGGGACAACCCCCTCGGGGGCAAACACCATGTGCGCGTGCTGATCGCTCAGCGCTTGCACCTGCCAGCCCTCCGGCGCGGCGGCAATGGCCCCGGGCGCGCGCTGCCGCTTGGGCGCCCAGCGCACCGGCATCGGCATGCACTGGTCAAAAGACAGGTCACGCCGTCCGGCATTCAGGATGGCCAAACCCGGCTCGGGCACCGACTGCACCATCGTCCAAACCTCCAACGCAGGCTGCAACGACGCACTCAGGCCCTCACGTTGCTCCACCAGCTTCAGATAGCGGGCGTAGTTCCAGTGGTCGTGCGTGACATAGCAACCCGAACGCAACACGCCTTGCACCGGGCGACTTTGAACCTGCAACTTCAGCATCGGGATCACCAGGTCGAACACCGCCGATCCGCCGGCCGAGAGCAACACCTCGTCACCGCCCCACAGCTTCTGCGCATCGAGCTGCTGCACCAGCGCTTGCACGCTGCGCACCAGGGCACTCACGGCCTCGCTGTCGTGCGCACTGTCGCATCGCCCCAGCCCGCCTTCGTAACACTCCACCCCACCCAGGCGCACCACGCCCGAAGTGGCCATGGCCTGCGCCAAAGCCAAGGCCTGCGCGTGCGTGCGGCAGCCTGTACGGTAACCGGCAATGCCCAACTCCAGCAGCACGTCCCAGCAACGCGCATTCTTTCGCCGTCGCCCCCAATCGGCCAACGCCTCCAATTGCGCCAGAGAATCCACGCAAAACCAGACCCGCGCTTGCGGGTGTTGACACAGCAGCCAGTCCAAGCCGTCCAGATCGGCATCGGACGCCAACTGGTTGGCGATGATGGCGCGTTGCGCGCCGGCCGCCAGACCCACACGCAACTGGTGCACATGGGCAAACGTCAGCCCCCAGGCCCCGGCTTGCAGCTGCATGCGAAACAGCTCGGGCGACATGGTGGTTTTGCCGTGCGGGGCCAGCGCCACGCCTTTGCGCTGAACAAAGGCCTGCATCCAGACCAGGTTGTGCGTGAGTGCCGGACGGCGCAACACGGCCACCGGGTACGCCGTCTCATCATGGAGCAAATTCCAGCCGCGATCACCCAGTTGCGCGACGGTGCAGGGCTTGGCGGCGAGCGGGAAACCTTTGCACGCCCCATCCAGGACAAAATCGCCATTCAGACCGGCGACCGCCGTGCCGGTGTTTTCCATCCCCATCTCCATTGCATTGCGCACCATGTTTTGCTCCACTTCCAGTGGCGTCCATTTTGGCGATGATTTGCCCTCTTCACTCTGAACCGTCGTTTTTTTTCACATGACATCACCCACCAAAACCCTGGACATCGTGGCGCTTGGCGAAGCCATGGTCGAGTTCAACCAAACCCAAGACCAAAATCAAGACCAAAATCAAGACCAAAATCAAGACCAAAATCAAGACCAACAAGCTGACGCGCCCGCGCTGTACCTGCAAGGCTTTGGTGGTGACACCAGCAATGCCGCCATCGCCGCAGCCCGTGCGGGCGCGCGGGTGGCGTATCTGAGCCGCCTGGGCACAGACCGCTGGGGCGACCACCTCATGGCTTTGTGGCAACGTGAAAACGTGGACACCACCACCGTGCTGCGCGATGCCCAAGCGCCCACCGGCCTTTACTTCGTGAGCCACGATGCACAGGGCCACCACTTCAGTTACGCCCGCGCAGGCTCTGCCGCCAGCCGCATGCAGCCGCAAGACCTGTCGCAGCACTGGGCCGACGCCGTGGCCCGCAGCCACTGGCTGTACCTGTCCGGCATCTCGCAGGCCATTTCCGCATCGGCCTGTGACACGGCGTTGGCGGCCATGCTGCACGCCCGCAGCGTAGGCACGCGTGTGGCCCTGGACTCCAACTTGCGCTTGTCCCTGTGGCCACTGCCCCGTGCGCAAGCCTGCATCCGCCACGCCATGGGCCTGTGCGATCTGTTTTTGCCCAGCCTGGAAGACATGACGACGCTGACCGGCCTGACCCAGGCGCACGACATCATCGACTGGAGCCACGCACAAGGTGCCGCGCAAGTCGTGCTCAAGCTGGGGGCCGAAGGCGCACTGGCCAGCGACGGCCAACAGCGCCGCCACGTGCCAGGCCATGCGGTCCAAGCCGTGGATGCCACCGGCGCGGGCGATTGTTTTTCCGGCAATTTGCTGGCACGTCTGGCCGCAGGCGACGACCTGTGGGCCGCCACCGTTTATGCCAATGCCGCCGCCTCTTTGTCGGTGCAAGGCACTGGCGCTGTGGCACCGTTGCCTGATCGGCCTGCCGTTCTTCACATGTTGTCGAAAGCCAGGCCCGCATGAGACCGTTGATCGCCATCGACTGGGGCACCTCGGCGCTGCGGGGTGCCCGACTTGGCCCCACCGGTCAGGTGCTGGACTCGCGTGCATTTGCACGCGGCATCCTGAGCGTGCCAGCGGGCCAGTTCGCCGCCGTGCTGGACGAACTTTTTGGCGACTGGTTGCAAGCGCCGGATGTGCTGTGCCTGATCTCGGGCATGGCCGGCAGCCGCCAGGGCTGGCAAGAAGCGCCCTACTGCCCCTGCCCCGCAGGTTTTGCCGAATTGGGCCAGCACCTGCTGTGGCTAGAGCCCGGCCGCATCGCGCTGGTGCCCGGTCTGAGTTGCATGGCCGGCGGTCCTTTGGACGCTCCCGATGTGATGCGCGGCGAAGAAGTGCAAATCTTCGGTGCACTGCAACTGGCGCAACGCGACACCGCCACACTGGTGCTGCCTGGCACACACAGCAAATGGGTTCAGGTGCAAAACGGCCGCGTGACCCGCTTCAGCACCTGCATGACCGGCGAGGTCTATGCACTGATGGGCCAGCACTCGATTTTGGGCAAGACGCTGGAGTTGAACAGCGCCTTTGACGAAGCCGCGTTTTTGCAAGGCATCGCGCAGAGCCAGCAAACAGGCAGCGTGCTGCACCACCTGTTTGGGGTGCGCACACTGGCGCTGTTTGATCGGATGTCCCCCACCGCCCTGCCCAGCTATTTGTCGGGCCTGTTGATTGGTGAAGAACTGCGCAGCCAGACCCCGTCTGCCACGTTTTCCGCGTCGAATCCCTTGATCCTGATCGGCAGCGAGACCCTGACGTTGCGCTACACACTGGCCCTGCAACACCTGAACATCCCCTGCCAAAGCCACGGCGCCGAAGCCACCTGGGCCGGCCTGTTTGCCTTGGCCACCGCTTGCCAAAACACCTGTTTGTGATGCCCCCATGACCACTTTGACCACCCCCGTGACAGCCCCCCACACTTCCGCATCCACACCTGCTCAGGCCTTGTCGCAAGCCATGGCGCAACGGCCCCTGATCGCCATCCTGCGCGGGCTCACGCCTGCTGAAGCGCCCGCCATGGGCGAGGCCTTGGTCAGCAGCGGTTTTGCCATCATCGAAGTGCCACTGAACTCGCCACAGCCTTTGCAGAGCATCGCCACGCTCGCGCAGCAATTTCCCCAAACCCTGATCGGCGCGGGCACGGTCTGCCACGCACAACAAGTGAACGACGTGCACGCCGCCGGTGGCCGCCTGGTCGTCGCGCCGCATTTCAACCCCGCCGTGGTCGCGCAAGCCCTGGCGCTGGGCATGGTGGTGCTGCCCGGCGTGGCCACGCCCAGTGAAGCCTTTGCGGCACTGGACGCCGGTGCACACGGGCTCAAACTGTTTCCTGCCGAGATGATTTCCCCCGCCGCCGTCAAAGCCCTGCGGGCCGTGCTGCCCCCCCACACCCCCTTGGTCCCTGTGGGCGGCATCACGCCCAACAACATGGCCGCCTACCTGGCGGCAGGGGCGACGGGTTTTGGTTTGGGTTCGGCCTTGTACGCGCCGGGCCGCAGTGCCGAACAGGTGCGCGACATGGCGCGGGCATTTGTGCTGGCACTGAACGCAGCGGCCCCCTGAAGGAGGCAGCTGCGGCGCGCTTTACTTGATGAAGCGGATCTGCGCGTTGATGCGCTCGAGGATGGGTTTTTTCTTTTCGTTGAAAACGGCCTTGTTCTCCTCGATCAGGTTCTTTCCCTTGGTGTCGATCGAGATGATCAAGGGACCGAACTCCTTGACGCGGTTGACCCACAAGGTTTCGGGCATGCCCAGATCGGTCCATTCAGCGGCTTCGATCTTTTCGACTTGCGTGGCCGCCAGCACGGCGCACCCCCCTGGAAAAATGGCATGCACCGCCTTGTTCTCCATGCAGCCTTCTTGCGTCTCAGGGCCCATGCCGCCTTTGCCCACGATCAGTTTCACACCGGTGCGCCGGATGAATTCTTTTTCAAACTTCTCCATGCGCATGCTGGTGGTCGGGCCGATGGAGACCATCTCGTATTCGCCGTTGTCTTTTTGGCGCACGATCGGGCCGGCATGGAAGATGGCACCGCCTTCGAGGTTCACCGGCAGTTCGCGGCCCAACTCGATCAGGCGGCGGTGCGCCACGTCACGGCAAGTGACCAAGGTACCGGTCAGGTACACCACGTCACCGATGTTCAGTGACTCTAGGTCTTCGTCTCGAATGGGAGTGGTCAGAATTTTTTTCACAGTTTGAATCCTTGGTGCGAGATCACTTCGTAGGACATGTCGGCATGGATCTTGATCTTGCCGCGGCGGTGCGCCCAGCAACCGGTCGAGACCGCCACGCCGATCGTGGAGGGGTGACGGGCCGACGACTCGATGTTCACGCCCATCACGCTGTTGTTGCCGGTCAGGCCTTGGGGCCCCAGGCCCAGTTCGTTCAGGCCATCGGTCAGCAGCTCTTCCATCAGGGCCGCGTTGTCGTTGCTGTGGCGCGATGTGACGGGGCGCAAGATCGCCTTCTTGGACAAGCGTGCCGCTGTTTCCGCCGAGGTGGACACACCCACCCCCACCAGCAGTGGCGGGCAAGCGTTCACGCCACGCGAGGTGATGACATCGAACACGAACTCGGCCACGCCTTCATAGCCCTGGCCGGGCATCAACACCTTGGCTGCGCCAGGCAGCGTGCAACCGCCACCGGCCATGTAAACATCGATCGTCACGCTGTCATCGCCGGGCACGATCTCCCAGTCCAGCCACGGGATCTTGGAGCCCGTGTTGGTGCCGGTGTTCTTTTCGACAAAGGTTTCCACCGCGTTGTGGCGCAGCGGGCCGTATTTGGTCGCCCCCTCGGTCGCACCCAGCAGGATTTCTTCCAGTTCGCCCAGCAAGGGGAAGTTGGCACCTGCCGTCAGAAAATACTGGATCACACCGGTGTCCTGGCAGCTGGGGCGATCGAGCTTGTCGGCCGCTTCCTGGTTTTGGCGCATTGATTCGTACACCTCCTTGGCCAGGAAGTTGACTTCTTTTTCGCGCAGTTCACCGAGTTTCTCGGTCACATCGGTGGGCAGCCGTTTGCCGATGTACGAAGTGAACTTCGCCATCACATGCGTCAAATCTGCGACGGCAGTTGCTTTGTCCATGGGGATACTCCTTTGGTTCGGGGATTCAGTCCAAGGTGACCTTGCCGACTTTCACAAGCTGGGCGAATTTTTCGGTCTCTTCCTTGATTTGCTTGGCCATTTCTTCGGGCTTGTTGCCCACCGGCTCGGCGCCGATGTCCATCATTTGTTTCTTGAATTCGGGTGACTGGATGATCTTCACCACCTCGGCGTTCAGGCGTGCCACGACCGCCTTGGGCGTGGCCGCAGGGGCCAACAAACCAAACCAGGTCCCGATTTCAATGTGGGGAATGCCCGCTTCTTGCAGCGTTGGCACATTCGGCAAGGCGGACGAACGCTTGGCTGTCGTCACTGCCAGCGCCTTGAGCTTGCCTTCCTTGATGAAAGGCAGCACCGGTGTGATGGTGTCAAACGACATGTCCACCTGGCCGCCCAGCAAATCGGTGGTCAAGGGTGCGCTGCCTTTGTACGGCACATGCAGGATCTTGGCGCCGCTTTCCATCTGGAACTGGGTGCCGATCATGTGTTGCGCTGTGCCGTTGCCGTTGGAGCCATAAGCCAACTTCTCGGGGGATGCCTTGCCTGCGGCCACCACATCTTTGACCGAGTTGTAAGCCGACTTGGCACTGACCGTCATGACGTTGGGCACCATCGCCACGGTGGTGATGGGGGCCAAGTCTTTTTCAAAGCTGTATTTCAGGTTCTTGTACACACTGCTCGCCACGGTGTGGTGCACCGCCCCCATGAGCAAGGTGTGGCCGTCTGCCTGGGCTTTGGCAACCAGGTCGGCGCCCAGCGTGGCACCGGCACCGGGTTTGTTGTCCACGATCACCGGCTGCCCCAGGGCGGGCGACAACTTGTTGGCCACCGCTCTGGCCAGCACATCGGTGGTTCCACCGGCCGGAAAGGGCACCACGATGGTGAGCGTTTTGCTGGGCCAGGTTTGCGCCGATGCCAGGGCCCAAGCACAGCACAGGGCCGTTGTGAGCAGGGGTTTTCTGAAGTTTTTAAACATGTTGTCTCCTCGTTTTAGGCTGAACAGCCACCCACTGTGGCGGGTGGAACGGGAGCAACTTTAACGATCAACAAGCTCAAAAAATGCCTGTATATTCAAATCATTGTTAACTTCAAGTTAAAGATATGAGCAAGCTGATCAGCCCCTCCGATCTGCGGTTTTTCATGACGCTCGCCAGCGCCGGCTCACTGAGCGCAGCAGCGCGGGAACAAGGCGTTTCCCCGGCCGCGGTGAGCCGGCATTTGGGGCTGATGGAGTCGCGCTTGGGCAGCCCCTTGATCAACCGCACCACGCGCAGAATGAGTTTGACCCCGGAGGGGGAGATTTACCTGGAGCACGCTCGCAAAATCATGAGCGACATCGAAGGGCTGGAAAGCCAGTTGCTGGGCGCGACGGCGGTGCCCCAAGGTTTGTTGCGGGTCAATGCGACCTTGGGGTTCGGGCGCAGCCACATTGCGCCGCTGATTTCCCGCTTCACGCAGCAATACCCCAAGGTGGACATCCAGCTGCAACTGTCGGTGAACCCGCCCCCCAGCGGAGACGATGCCTTTGACATTTGCTTTCGCTTTGGCAACCCGCCGGACTCACGCTCCATTGCGCGCTTCATCGCGGCCAACAAACGGGTCGTGGTCGCTTCGCCGGCCTACATCCAGCAACACGGTGCGCCGCAAACCCCGCAAGAGCTGGTGCAACACAACTGCATTGGCATTCGGCAAGGCGACGAGGCCTACGGCTTGTGGCGATTCACCAGCACCAAAGGCAAAGGGAAAAACCAAACCACAGCGGCCGAAAACGTCAAGATCCGGGGCAACCTGACCACCAATGACGGCGGGGCCGCGCTGAACTGGGCACTGGATGGGCACGGCATCTTGCTGCGTGCCCAATGGGATGTGGAAAAGCATCTGGCATCCGGTGAACTGGTGCCACTGCTGACGGCCTACAACAGCCCCGATGCCGACATCTATGCCATCTATGCCGAACGGCACAGGACATCGGTCAGGGTGAAAGCCTTGATCGATTTTGTGGCCGGCGCCTTTCAACACCGATGAAACCTGACCGGGGTATTGGCCGGACAGCAGTATCTGCTTGGCGGCGGTGCTCGCTCACTTCAAGTCGCGCAAGCGCGTGTGCGCAGCCCCTTGCCAATCGGGCGGAAGCTGGTGTTTGGCTTGCTGGTAATGGTGGGTATAGACATCCAGATAAGCCTGCAGACAGTGCGCCGCATGGGCTTCGCCCGCCAGATCCAGGCACAGCGAGGCCACTTCGCTGGTGCAAAAGTGGTCACCACGACGCGAACGACGCAAGGTGTAGCGTGAGACCTGCTCGGGGTTCAAACTGAGCACCGGCAAACGGTTCAGGTACGGGCTTTTGCGGAACATCTTGCGGGCTTCGGGCCAGGTGGCGTCGAGCAAGATGAACAGCGGGCGTTGGCCCGCGTGGGTCGGAGGCACGTCCTGCACCACCCGCTCGGGCGCCACAAACTCACCCGGGAACACTACCAACGGCAGCCACTGCGGATCGGCCAGCAGCGCCAGCAAGGCCGGATCCACCTCGGTACGCGCCCAACCAAAGGCATAGGTGTCTTGCACCACATCGGCGATCAACCAGCCCGTGTTGCTGGGCTTGAGCGGCTCGATGTCGGCCATCAGCAAACACACACCCGACCGCGTGGGTATCTCGGGCCGCACGCTGCACATGCAGTGGCTGGGCACCAGGCGGCAGCCCGGGCAGCGCTCCCCCTTAATGCCGCCTCGGGCTAAAAAGGGCTTGGCGCTGCGGGCCAGGCGAGCGGCGCGCAAACGCGAAACGGCATGCGGCGATACGCCGTGACTGTCTTCTTTTTGGTCTTCTTTATGGCACTCTTTTTGACCCACTTGATGGTCCTCTTTGTCGTTCATGCATTTTCCGCACCTGAGAAAGAACATCCTTCGGCCGCAGGGGCGGCCTCCTACAAAAAACCGCGAACCCTGCGGGAACGCGCGCCTGCGCGCGAATGCCTTTCATCATCCTGGGCGTCACCCAGCAAAATGAATCCGGGCAATGGTACTGGATGCTCCGGCCTGTCCGAACGCGAACCACCCAGAGAAGTCGCCAAGGTGGTTGCCATTTGGACACGCTTTGCGCAAGCTGTGCCGACGTCCATCCCACCGGAACCCGAACATGAGACTTCTTCACACCATGCTGCGCGTGGGCAACCTGCAACGCGCCATCGATTTCTACACCCAGGTGCTGGGCATGAAACTGCTGCGCACCTCGGAAAATCCCGAATACAAATATTCACTGGCCTTTTTGGGCTACGGCAACAACCCCGAGCATGCCGAACTGGAGCTGACCTACAACTGGGGCGTCGAAGCCTACGAGATGGGCACGGCCTATGGCCACATCGCGCTGGGGGTGCCCGATGCCGCTGCGGCCTGCGAAAAAATCAAGGCCGCAGGCGGTCATGTGACTCGCGAAGCCGGCCCGGTCAAGGGCGGCACCACCGTGATCGCGTTCGTGACCGACCCCGATGGCTACAAGATCGAGTTGATCCAGCGGACCGAATTTGCGGGTGAGCAAGGATTGCGCTGAACAAACGCTCAATCATCTGTAGGTCGGCGGCTTCAGCCCCGACGTGCGTGCGTGGCCAGCCAACTGGTGTCGGAGCTGAAGCTCCGACCTACCCATGCATCAACGCGGCAATTGAGTGGCCTCGCGGGCCAGTGCCTCGATGCGTGCCCAGTCGCCCTGCGCCAGCGCGTCCGCGGGCACCAGCCAGGAACCGCCCACGCAGGCCACATTGGGCAGGCTCAGCAGGTCGTTCGCGTTTTGTTGCGTCACGCCACCGGTGGGGCAGAACTTCACATCAAAAAACGGACCGCTCCAGGCCTTGAGCATGGCCGGGCCGCCCGCTTGCATGGCCGGGAAGAACTTGAGTTCGGTGTAGCCGTCTTCTTGCGCCATCATGATTTCGCTGCCGGTGGCCACACCGGGTAAGAGCGACAAACCGTGGTCGCGGCAAGCCTGGCCCACAGTCTTGGTGTAGCCGGGGCTCACAGCAAACCGGGCACCGGCTTTGGCCGCCGCTGCCGCATCGGCTGCGCTGCGCACCGTGCCTGCGCCCACCACGGCCCCGGGCACTTCTTTGGCAATGGCTTCCATGCACGCCAGTGCTTGCGGGGTGCGCAAGGTCACTTCGAGCATGCGGATACCGCCTGCGACCAGTGCACGCGCCATGGGCACGGCGTGGGCCACATCGTTCAACACAATCACGGGGATCACGGGGGCGTCCTGCATGACTTGCAGGGCGGTCAATGGACCATTCAGATTCACAGCCATGTGCAGGCTCCTTCTTCGGCTTTGAGCGCATTGCGGCGCATGTTGGCAAACAGTTCACGGCCCATGCCCACGCCGTTGGCGGCGCGCAGTTCGGCGGGCATTTGGGCCAAGGGACGGGCGGCCCATTCGGCCTCGCTCACCAGCACTTGCAAGGTGCCCGCCACGCCATCGAGGCGGATCAGATCGCCGTCTTGCACCTTGGCCAATGGGCCACCGGCAACGGCCTCGGGCGAGACATGAATGGCCGCAGGCACTTTGCCGGACGCGCCGCTCATGCGGCCATCGGTGACCAGCGCCACCTTGAAGCCTTTGCCTTGCAACACCGCCAGCGGCGGGGTGAGCTTGTGCAACTCGGGCATGCCGTTGGCTTGCGGGCCTTGCCAGCGCACAACACACACGATGTCACGCTCCAGTTCACCGGCCTTGAAAGCGACGTGCAGTTCTTCTTGCGAGCTGAACACACGGGCCGGGGCTTCGATCACATGCAGCTCTTCGGGCACAGCCGAAATCTTGATCACGCTGCGTCCCAGATTGCCTTGCAAGAGTTTCAGCCCCCCGGTGGCGCTGAACGGCTGGGAGGCCGGACGCACCACGGACTCGTCCTTGCTGGCACCGATGTCGTTCCAGACCAGTTGACCGTTGTGCAAGGCGGGCATGCGGGTGAATTCACGCAGGCCACCGGCACGCACCGTGAGCACGTCGGCGTGCATCAGGCCGGCATCGAGCAGTTCGCGGATCACATGACCCGGACCGCCAGCGGCCTGGAACTGGTTCACATCGGCGCTGCCGTTGGGATACACGCGGGTGAGCAAGGGCACCACGTCCGACAGGGCCGAGAAATCATCCCAGTCGATCACGATGCCAGCGGCACGCGCCACGGCCACCCAGTGGATCAGGTGGTTGGTCGAGCCGCCGGTGGCCAGCAAGGCCACCATGGCGTTGACGATGCAACGCTCGTCCACCAGTTTGCCAATCGGCGTGAAGTTTTTGGCCTTGACCAGCGCCAGCACGGTGCGGGCGGCCTCGCGTGTCAGTTCCTGGCGTACACCTTCGCCTGGGTTGATGAACGCCGTGCCTGGCACATGCAGGCCCATGGCTTCGAGCAGCATCTGGTTGCTGTTGGCCGTGCCATAAAAAGTGCACGTGCCTTGGGCATGGTAGGCGGCCGATTCGGCTTCGAGCAGTTCGGGGCGTCCCACCAGACCCAGTGCGGCTTTTTCACGCACCTTGGATTTTTCGTTGTTCGACAAGCCGCTGGTCATGGGCCCGGCGGGCACAAACACCGTGGGCAAATGGCCAAACTGCAGGGCCCCGATCAACAGACCCGGCACGATCTTGTCGCACACACCCAGCATCAGGGCGGCATCAAAGACATCGTGGCTGAGCGACACGGCCGTGGCCATGGCGATCACGTCACGGCTGAACAAGCTCAGCTCCATGCCGGGCGTGCCCTGTGTCACGCCATCGCACATGGCGGGTACGCCACCGGCCACTTGGGCGGTGGCACCGCATTTTCGGGCCTCGTCCTTGATCAGATCGGGATAGTGCTGCAACGGCGCATGGGCCGACAACAGGTCGTTGTAGGCGTTGACGATGCCGATGTTGGGCGCGCGCGGGGCCACCACCTTGATTTTGTCGAGTGCGGTGGCGCGGCCTTTGTCGTCTTCGGGCATGGCCGCAAAAGCATGGGCCACATTGGCACAGCCCAGGCGCTGGGCCCCGGGGTCTTTGTTGGCGGCCTCGTCGATCTGCTGCAAATAAGCCTGACGGGTCGGGCGACTGCGCTGGGCGATGCGGGCGGTGACGGCCGCCACAGTGGGATGAAGTTTCATGGGCATGGGCCTGACGGGAAGCAGGCGGATGTTTCAGGACAAAAGAACCAACAGGGGGCTGTGACGCCCCGGTTGGTAACTAAGTTACATCATCCATGGTAACCGTGTTCACCCGCTTTGGGCCGTTATGCCGGTTACAGACTGGGTACAAGTTGCGCAACGCCAGTTCAGTTCATCAACAGCGACAGCGCGCGAACCACCAACAAAGCCCCACTCATGCCCAAGAGGCTGAAGATGATTGGCTTCAATGTTTGGGCGTCGAAGCGCTGCGCCAAGCGGTGGCCGCACCAAATGCCCAAGAAAGCAGAGGGCAGCAACACCAAAACCCATTGCCAGATTTCGGGTTGGTTGAGGTTGCCCGTCAAGGCCGCGCTGGTCAATGCGGTACTGGACAAGAACAAGATGGTGATGGGCATCGTCGCACGCAAGGCCTGTGGGTCTTCCAGGCGCTTGGTGAGCCACAGCATGACCACCGGCCCGGCGGTGCCAAACATGGTTTCGATCAAGCCCATGAAGAACCCGGCCACATTTTGCGGAATCCAACCTGACACATGAACGAAGGGCGCTGAGGCTCTGAATCCCCGGATGCCCACCCAGATCACGTACAGGCCCAACACGGCCAGCAAGCCCTGTCCGCTGGAGACTTGCAAGAGCGCTGATCCGGCCAATGCCCCCACGATGACGGAGGGCAGCAACCGTGGCAGTTCACGCCAAGCGACCTCGCGGAAATTCAAGCCGGTATGAAAAAGCGAGGTCGGGATGTCCGTCATCAGCACCAGGGGCACGACCAGTGTCAGGGGCCAGTGCCAGGCCAACAGCGGAATGATGATCAAGGCCGAGCCAAAGCCGGTCACGCCCAGCACCAAGTAGCCCAAAAAGACCACGCCGGATTGGAAAAGAGGCAACGACTGCCATCCGATGCCCCATGCGGAGGGGTCTGCGGCTTTGAATAAATCAAACAACATCAAAACTCAATACGACGCCGGGGTGTGCACCCACAAAACCACGGCGGGCACTTTGCCGGGGTTGTGACAGCGGTGCGGGCCTTTTCTGGTGAAAGAGAAACTGTCACCCGCTTCCAGCATCAAGGTTTTGCCATCCACTTGCAGCTCCAGCACGCCACTCATCACCACGCCAGCTTCCTCGCCTCGGCGCTCGCGATCGCGGTCACCCGTTCTGGCACCGGGCTCAAACGTGGTCTCCACCAGCAGCAATTCACCGCTGATGGACGGGCTGAGAATTTCTTCATGCACGCCTGAGCCATGAAAATCCATGGCTCGCCGATGGGCTTTGCGCACCACAAAGCCGATTTCATCGGCATCAGGGGCCGACTCGGATCGGAAGAACCAGGAAATTTGCACGTCCAGTTCGCGCGCGATTTCGTGCATGGCCGAAATACTGATTTCGGCCATGCCTCTTTCAATCTGGCTGAGCCAGCCCACAGAGCGGTTGATGCGTTGCGTCAATTCAACCAGCGTCAGGCGTTTGGCACGCCGCAGGTCACGGATCTGAAAACCCAGAATTTGCTGAGGCGTCAGTGTCGCTGGGGTTTTTTGCGGTGCTTTTTGAGCGGTCTTTTTGACCGCGACAGGGGTGGATCGTGGGCTCATGGTGTGTTCAATCGAGGACCCGCAGGCAACATGCCGGGCAATGCGGTTTGCAGCCATTGTGCCCACGTACGGACCAGATCACAGCGATCCGATACGCCATTGCACGCCCCCTGGACTGGCCGATAACGGCCAGCGGTTTTCACTTTTTCTGCGGTCTGAGCCGTCGCATGGGACTGGTCAAGCAACGAGGAGCCCACGGGGAAAGGCAGCATGTGGACCTGTCCTTCAAAGACCGTCCCAGCCACGCGGACCTCTCGGAGTTTGTCCGCGCCCAATTGCATGGGGTCATCTTCCAAGACCACAAAATCTGCCCGCTTGCCTGCTGCAATGGAGCCAATTTCGTCTTCCAGACGCAAGGCCCAGGCGGCATCAATGGTCACGCCCCGCAAGGCTTGCATCAATGGAATTTTCTCTGTTGGCCCCAAAACCTGACCGCTTTGTGTCACCCGATTCGCGGCACACCAGGCCAAGGTCAATGGCTCGGTCGGGGCCATCATGAAATCGGAATGGAAGGACACCCGCATGCCCTCACGCAACATCGACGCAATGCGCGTGAGTTGCGCCGCACGCTCTGGCCCAAGACCAAAAATACTGTAGTCGTCACCCAGCGTATGCAGGTAATAGGGGTTGACGGTGGCATGGATGCCCAGTGCCGCCATGCGCGCGGTTTGTGACTGGGCATGAAAGCCCACATGGTGCACATGAAAGCGGTGGTCAAAGCGCGGCTGCGCTTGCTGCGCGGCTTCCACCGCGTCGAGCACCGCGTCCATGCCGCCGTCGCCATTCACATGCACATGGATGGTGTAACCCGCCTTCCAGGCCGCCAGCACACCGGCCTTGAGCACCGGCGGAGCCATCAGCCACTCGCCCTGGTGGCCGTCCAGATAGCCCGGCCAGCGCATTTGCATCAGCTGCGAAAAAATCGCGCCATCGGCAAACAGCTTGATGGCTTTGGCGTTCCAGATTTTTCCTTGCCGTTTGCCAACCTGGTCGTCAATCGCGGCGAGCCCCGCCTCAAAGTCAATGGGCTGATCCGGCGGGCCCAGTTCGGTCTGGGTGGCGCGGTTGGCATAGCCTCTCACATCAAACACATTGACCACGCGGCAGGGCGTGTTCTCTTGATGCAAAACCTGATCGAGTGCCTTGCCTTCGTATTCGGGGGCCAAAGCGCCATACAGCATGTCCACTGCCGTGGTGATGCCGCCCATGTGCATCAACTTGGTGGTCTGCCGCAGGCCTTCGTAATACCACTCGGGTCGCATGAAATAAGGCAGCATGCCCAACAAGACAGGCTTGCAGCCCGTTTCGTAAAAATGCCCTTTCTCCCAGTCGATTTGAGGATGGTCTGCCCATTCTTCACGCTGCAGCCCCAGCTTCTCGAATGCACGAGAGTTCAAATAGGTTTCATGGAACGACCTTTGCCACAAGATGACAGGCCGGTCTGGGAACAGCTCATCCAGCAGTTGGCGGTCATAACGGCCATGCAAGTCGGGCTGGTAACCCCAGGTGATGAACCAGTCGGCTGGATCAACCGCTGCCTGCGCTGCTTCAAGCAATGCCTTGCGGTATGCCTCGGGGGTTCTGGCTGCAGGCACGAGTTCGCCACTGGGCTGACGCCAGGCTTCTGGCGCAATGGTCACCATCGGCATCAACAACGCGCCCAGGAAGGGATGGATGTGGTTGTCGATCAGCCCGGGCATCAAGACACGGTCCTCAAACTGCCTGTCAATGGTCACTTTCCGCCCCGTCATCCAGGCATCCATCTCCTCCAAAGAGCCGACCGCCACGATGCGCCCCTGGCTGACCGCGACAGCATTGGCCTCGGGCAAGGATTCATCCATGGTGTAGATGCGCTTGGCTAGAAAAATCGTCAGCTCTTCAATAGTGGAGGACTGGCTTGTAGACATACAAACACCTTTTTGATGTGTGCGTTGGACAGGCACTGAATTGAAGATTCAATCAAGTGAAATTTATATCATGATTTTCATTATCGCGCGATTACCGAGCATCAATCAAACCCGTGCAAACACCTACACCAGCACGTAATTACAAAGGAAATCTGTACATCCAAGGGAAACTCCCAATACTTCAACAATTCACAAGAGTGAAAATTCTGATGCGAATTTCATCCAACAAGCACATTCGGTATTCCGCACTTTGAAAGGACTTTCCATGTCTCTGACCTTGCATCTAAAAGCCAATGCCACCAAACTTTGCAAGCGCACTGCGCCCATGCTGTTGCTGGCGTTGCTCAGTTTCGGAGCGGCTGCGCAAGCTCAAACCTACGCGAACAAGAAGATTTCCTTCATGGTGCCCTGGCCTGCCGGCGGTGCCACCGATGTGGTCGCACGGGTGCTGAGCAGTGAACTGCAAACCAGCCTGGGCCAGCCCGTGATTGTGGAAAACATCGTCGGCGCTGGTGGCTCGATTGGCACCACCAAAGCGCTCAAAGCCCCGGCCGACGGGCACACGCTGCTGGTATCGACTCAGCAAGACCTGGTGCTCTCGCCCTTCAGTTACAAGTCTGCCAACTACAAGCATGAAGAAGCACAAACCGTGGCCTTGGTGGGTTACACCTCGGTGATGGTGGTCGTGCGCAATTCCTTGCCCGCACAAACCTTTCCAGAGCTGGTCGCCTTGATGAAAGCCAGTACCGACAAGCCCCTGTCTTACTGCACACCAGGCGCGGGGACCATTTACCCCTTGATCATGGATCGCATCAACAACCAGTTGCAAACCAAGAGCCTGCAGGTACCCTACCCCGGTTTTGGCCCCTGCCTGACCGACCTGGTCGGCGGCCGCATTGACTTTGCGCTGCTGCCCATCGCCGGCCCATTTCCGGACTATATTGAATCTGGAAAGATTCGCGGCTTGGCCCTGCTCAGCGACAAGCCCAATGCCCGCTTCCCCAAAGTCCCACTGGCCAGCTCATTCAAAGGCCTGGAGAACACGAACTTTTCTTTGTGGTCGGCTGTGCATGTGAGCTCTGCCGTGCCTGCCCCCATCGTGGAACAGTTGAACAAGGCTGTTTTGGCTGCCTTGGCCAAGCCTGAAGTGCGCAAAACGATCGAGGCCACAGGTGCGAGCGTTTTTGAGCCCACAACCGTCAAGCAGGCTCACGCTTTTTACCTCGACGATGTGAAGGTATTGGGTTCACTGGCCAAAGCCTCGGGTTTTGTGCCGCAATAAACCCAATGGGCATTCGCGCGCAGGGGCGCGCTCCCACAAGGATTCGGTTTTTTGTAGGGATGCGCTCCCACAAGAGTCCAATTTTTTGTAGGAGGTCGCCCCTGCGACCGAAGGCTGTTCTTTCACAGTAAGGGCTGACACCCATCGCCACAGTCGTCCCAGAGTCGCCCCTCAAGCGGGTAGTGGCTGTTGAAGCAAGCGCTTTGCTTGCACCCTGTCAACCCAGGGTGCAAGCAAAGCGCTTTCTTCATGGTCGATCCACATTGGTTTGTCTGTCTGTTTGCCCACACAAAATGGCGCATCCCTTTGGGGATGTCTCGCTATCATTTTTTGGCGTTGAACGGCGCAGCTATTTTCTTTAATAAATCACATCTTGAAGGAATGACCATGTTGAACACCCAAAAATTCTTGTCCCTGGGCTTGATCGCCTTCACGTTGAGCTTGAGTGCCTGTGGCGCGATGAAGGACTCGAGCACGATGGTCTTCGGTGCCCAACTTGCGGGGGCCCATGAGGTCCCGGCCAACACCAGTGCAGGCATGGGCATGTTGAACGCCACCTTGGACAAACGAACCCATGTATTGAGCTGGACGGTGACCTATTCGGGCCTGTCCGGCCCAGTCAAAGCGGGCCACTTCCATGGCCCAGCACCCGTTGGCGTCAGTGCCGGCGTGGCATTGGGCCTCACAGGCCCAATGGAAAGCCCCATCAAGGGATCCGCCACATTAACAGCAGCTCAGACGGCAGAGCTGATGTCTGGAAAATGGTATGTCAACCTGCATACCGAGACCCATCCAGGCGGCGAGGTTCGCGGTCAAGTCATGCCATCGCCGTAAGCGCATCAGGAAACCGGACTATCCGATCGCGCTGGCTTGCTGCTGAATCTGACACAAACCTTCTCTGTAGCTTGTCACCGCGAAATCCGGGAAGCGTCGCTTGAACTTGCCAGAGTCGAACAAGTTGTCCTGCTGGTAGCGGGGCAACAATTCGCTGATCTCTCGGACTTCCTTTTTGAAGAGTCCCGCCACCGTCATCGTGAGGCGACCGATGACGCTGTACGCCGGTGGCCGGCCAAACACATCCGCGGCCAATGCCACAAATTGTTGGTAGGTCAACCGGTTGTCATCGCAGGGCAGATGCCAGGTCTGGCCGTAGGCATCCGGCGCATTGCCCAACACTGCCAGTGCACGACTGGCATCCGGCGTCCAGATCAAGGTGCGCAACGTATCGTCACGCACCGGCACGCGGGACTTCTGGCCAAGTTTCAGCCGGTCGATCACCAGCGCGTTGGTGAAGCTTTGGGTCTTGCCGGGGCCGTAGAACTCCGGGGCGCGGCCGATGAGCACGGGGATGTCACCTCTCGCCATCTCCTCCAGCACCATGGCAGCCATCTCTGCCCGCACCTTGCCCTTGCGGCCATTCGGCTCAAAAGGTGCATCCTCCTTCAACAAGCGATCGTCTTGCGGGTACATGTAGGTGTTGTCGAAATAGACGAACTTGGCGCCCGCTGCGCGAGTGGCATCGAGCGCGTTGCGCAACATCGTCGGGAACTGGGCTTCCCACACCGCCGTATCCGGCGGCAGACCCGCGGTGAAGTACACGACATCGCTGCCCGTGACGGCGGCCAGCGTCTGCTCGGTGTCGAGCAAATTGGCGGCAACCACCGCATCGGTGGCGTTGACCTTGCGAGGGTTGCGGCTCACCAGCCTCAGCTCGGTGGTGGTGTTGCGCACCAGTTCGCGGGCCAACTCCACCGCGATCTGCCCGGTAGCGCCAAGAATTGTTTGCATGACTTTTTCCTATCTTCGGTGACTGCCGCGCGTTCAGAGCGGCGTGGGGGTAGCTTAAGGTTCAACTTAACTTGAATGTCAAGCGTATTTTTTTGAAATTTTCTATCCCCTGCTGCTGCCTTTCTTGCGGCTGGCAATCCCCATGCTGTCCAACACCCGCACGGCGTTGTCCGCGCACGCCATGTCCGCGGGCTTGGCATCGATCAGCTGAATCAGCGACTGCAAATGGGCCTTGCTCTGCGCCAGGCGCACCTCCATGGTCTCGATGTCGTTGATCTTTTTGCGCAAGGCCAGCAACAGCTCGTCGTGCTGCCAATGGGCAATGTCCTGCGGCAGGATTTGCTTGATCTCGTCCAGCGTAAAGCCCGTCTGCTGCGCGTTGGCGATGATGGACAGGACGGCCACCGCTTCCAACGGGTACTCCCGGTAACCATTGGTTTGACGACCCACGGCGTTCAACAGTCCCTTGGATTCGTAGAAACGGATGGTGGAGGTGGCCAAGCCGCTGCGCTTGGCCAGTTCGCCGATTTTCATAAAGCACCTTCTTGTTGCGTTGTCATCCAGTTCACTGGATTTGGTTGACCTCAATCGCCTGGAGCAAAGCCTTGGCCACCGCCTTGCCCGAACTCGGGTTTTGGCCTGTCACCTCTGCCGGTTGTGCTGCCGCAGCCTGCACCAGAAACGTCGCCATGAGGCCGGGAAGGATGCGCTTGAGCAGGGATGTGAACATGCAGGTTCCTGATACCAGAGTCGGAAAACTCGGCACTCTAACCTTCAAGTCAACCTGAAGGTCAAGACATTTTCGATCTGAAATTTTAAAAATTCTCGAACCATTGACATCCAAGTCAGCTTGAATCTGATGGCGGCGCCATCGCAAGCCATGTATTGACCTGGACCGTTCTAATCCCCGTTTGCGCTGAAAAGTCGGTCGCTGATGGGGCTCTTTCCGTACCAGCGCCGATAGGCCGTCGAAAAGGCGCTTTGATTGGCATAGCCAAGCAACAGGCTCAGCTGGACCAATGGCATAGAGCCTCGGCTGACAATTTCAAAGGCCTTGATGCGACGATAGTCTTCGAGCAAACCGCCAAATGAGGTGTGCTCTTGCGCCAGGCGGCGCTGCAGGGTGCGGGGGTGAATATGCAACAGCTCTGCAACCGCGTCCCGGGTGCAACGGCCGGTGGCCAGCAACTGCGCGATCAGTCGTTGGGTGACTTCCACCATGTTTGATTCCGTTTGCTGGCGGGTCTGCTCCAGGTAGGCGCGCACGATGGGTGAAATGCTGGCATCGCGCACGGCCGTTGGCACGCTGAGCAAGGCGCGATCGACATAGACGGCATTGACGGATTCGTTGTAAGAGATCTTGCAACCAAAGAAACGAGCGCCGAGCCTGGATGAACTGAGCGGTGCATGTTGCATGCTCACACGCAAAATTTTGGGTTTTGTAAGCCCAGATGTGATCGCCAAAAACTGGTAGATCCGGCACAGGCTCAATTCAACCATTTGCGCTCCGCCACCTGCATGGGGCTTGGCTGCATAGGTGATACGGGCATGGTCGGTGCCTTCATGATTTCCAAATTCAGTGTCACAGTGAAAGGCGTTGGAGTGGATGGACAAGTTCAGCTGAACCGCGTGGATGGCTTCGCCTACGGTATCGGTCAGCCGTGCCGCCAAACCCACGGGGCCCAAAAATTCCATGTTTTGCATCTGGCCCAGACGAATGCCAAGATCCGGGCAATCCCATTCGCTTGCGCATGCCTCAAGCAACTTGCAAATCGCCGCATATGAAACCACCATCTCAGGATCTTTCAAGGCTTGCTCTGTGAGCCCGACACGGCTGAGCAGCGGCTGAATGGGTTGATGCAAGAGCAGCGCCAAGCGATCGAGCCCATACAGGGAGCTGGGGTGCGTGTAATAGACCGATTCGGTTCTTTTCTTCATGGTTTTGCGCTCAGAACAGCAAGTCTGCGTCGAAAAAGTGTCTTCTATTCATAATCGATTGTCTTCTATTCGAAAGACAAGCTGCTGACACCTGCCTACCATTGCGCCTTAAAAGCACGAGGAGACACGACATGATCACCCTGTTACACCCATCCGATGACGTATGGATTGCCCTGAGCGACCTGGCCCAAGGCGCGACGCTCGAAGGCGGCCTGGTCACGACGGGGCCCATCCCGTCCGGGCACAAGGTCGCAAGGCACGCGCTCAAACAGGGTGCCTTCGTTCATCGGTATAGCCAAATCATTGGCGTGGCCACGCAAGACATTCAGCCCGGAGACCACGTGCATGTGCATAACCTGGGCATGGCCGAGTTTGAGCGTGATTACGCCTTTGGCACCCAGGCCAAAGCGACCGACTTCGTCGCCAATCCCGGCACCTTCATGGGCATTCACCGTGCCAACGGCAAGGTGGCAACGCGCAATTACATCGGTGTGGTTTCCAGCGTCAATTGCTCCGCCACCGCGGCCAAACAGATTGCCAGGCACTTCGAGGGAAAACTCGACGCCTATCCCCATGTCGATGGTGTGCTGGCACTGACGCACAAAAGCGGTTGTGGGCTCGACACGCCGATCGAAGGTGTGGACATGCTGAAACGGGCGCTCAAAGGTTATGTCGATCACCCCAATTTTGCGCACATCATCGTGGTGGGTCTGGGCTGCGAAATCGCCAACCTGGGCGACATATTGGGCGGATCGCCCGGTGATTCCATGTCCATTCAAGCGCTTGGCGGCACCCAAAAGTTGGTGACAAAAGCCATTGAGCGGATCACATCTTTGTTGCCCGTCATCAATGACGTCCAGCGCGAGCCCGTGCCCCTGCGTGAACTCAAACTGGCCATGCAATGCGGGGGCTCATCCGGTGTGTCTGGCATCAGCTGTAATCCGGCGCTGGGTTATGCCGTTGATCTGTTGGTTCGCCACGGTGGCACGGCAATTCTTTCTGAAACCACCGAGACCTATGGCGCCGAGCACATTCTGACCGCCCGAGCCGTCAACGCGGAAGTCGGCCGCAAACTGGTGGACCGCATCCAGTGGTGGGAAGATTTTGTCAAGCCACGCGGCTTGGTGATCAATAACAATCCATCGCCTGGCAACAAGGCCGGCGGCTTGAGCACCATCATTGAGAAATCGCTGGGCTCCATTGCCAAGGGTGGCACCAGCAACCTCAACGAGGTTTATCTCTATGCCGAGCCGGTTGAGCCAGGCCGAGGGCTGGTGTTCATGGATGCGCCTTCCTTTGATCCGGTGGGTGCCACCGCGCAGGTCGCTGGTGGCGCCACGGTGATGGTGTTCACCACCGACCGCGGCTCGGCCTTTGGTTGCAAACCAGCGCCTTCGATCAAGCTGGCAGGCAGCACGCAGCTTTACCAGCGCATGCCCGATGACATGGACATCAATGCCGGCACGATTCTCGACGGCAGTGAGACGATTGAACAGGTTGGCACGCGGATTTTCGAGCGCATCGTCGCGGTGGCCTCGGGGGAACGCACCCTGAGCGAACAAATGGGCTACGGCGAAGAGGAATTCTGCCCCTGGGATCTGGGCGTCATGCTCTGAGTTCAACAACAAAGACAGGCGTCTATTTACCATGAGCAAACGCAGCGACATTCTTTCCAACAGTGCCAGCCCCTTGATGAACATGTTTCGCAAGGGCTTGCTGCACGGCGCCGGCATTGATGCCGAACAGCTCAAGACCCGTCCTTTGATTGCCATTGCCAATTCGCACACCGAATTGACGACGGGGCACGCCCATCTGGATCGCCTGGCCGCCAAGGTGCGCGATGGCGTGTTGGCCGCCGGTGGTGAATGCGCAGAATTCAACGTGCCGGCGCCCTGTGATGGTGTGGCCATGGCGCACGACGGCATGCGCTTCGTGCTGGCGCAGCGTGATCTGATCGCCGATCTGATTGAAACCCACTTGCGGTCACAGCCCTACGATGGGGTGGTGTTCATCGCCGGTTGCGACAAGATCAACCCGGCCATGATGATGGCCATGGCCAGGCTGGACTTGCCCGCCATTTACCTTGGTGGCGGACCGGGTCAAATGGACATCCGCAATGTTGACAACCCGTCGGGATCAATCGACCACGGTGATTTTCAGACGGATGCCCATCGCCTGGACAAGTCACTCACCTGCGCTACCTGTGGCGCCTGCGAAATCATGGGTACAGCCAATACCTTTCAGTGCCTGGCAGAGGCCTTTGGCATTTGCCTGCCCGGCAGCAGCAATATTCCAGGCTGGCACGCCGACAAACTCAAGGCGGCGCGGCGCACCGGTGAACGTATTGTCGGTCTGGTCCACGAAGGTCTCAATGCCCGGCAGATGTTCACGCCTGCCGCCTTCAAGAATGCGGTGGCCACGGCCATGGCGATTGGCGCATCGACCAATACGGCACTGCATTTGCCGGCGATCGCGCACGCGGCTGAAGTGCCCTTTGGACTGGCTGAATTTGAGGCGGCCGACCATATTCCAACGCTGCTGGCGGTAAGCCCGAATGGTCCTTTCGGCATTCAGGATCTGTGGGCGGCCGGTGGCATGCCAGCGGTGCTTCAACAGATTGCGCCGCACCTTGACGGCAGCGTGATGACAGTCACCGGCAAATCCTTGCAGGCCACGATGGACGCCGCGCGGGTGCGCAATGCCAAGGTTATTCCAGCGCTGGATCAGGCTTTTCGCCGACGCGCCGGCATCACCATTTTGCGCGGTAACTTGGCACCCGAGACCGCTGTGATCAAGCAATCAGGAGTGTCAGAGGACATGCTCCATTGCCAGGGTCCGGCGATCTGTTTCAACTCTGAGGAAGAAGCTATCCGGGCGATTGGCGACGGGCACATTCAGGCCAATCATGTGGTGGTGCTGCGTTACATGGGGCCGAAGGGGGCGCCGGGGATGCCAGAAATGCTCGGCGCCACTGTGGCGCTCAAGATGGCCGGATTCAAAAATGCCGCCTTGGTCACGGATGGCCGATTTTCTGGCGCCACCTCGGGACCCTGCGTCGGCCACATCTGCCCGGAAGCCTGGCAAGGGGGGCCGATTGCCCTGATCGAGGACGGGGATCTGATTGAAATCGATATCCCGAATCGGGCGCTGACCCTGCATGTGGATGAGACGACGCTGACGCTCAGACGTCAACACTGGGTACCCTACCAGCGCCAGGTTCCCGTGGGGTTCATGCGCCGCTACCGTCAACATGTTCTTCCAGCCAGCGAGGGCGCGGTGTTGACCTGATTGCAGCTTGGCATGGGGTTTCGGCTGACGTGAAAATCAGTTTTCGACCGGAATGGCCGAGTTCAGCCAAGCGCCCATCGGCAGTCATTCAATTTCTGAACTGCGTCCTGATTTTTTCTGCCAGAACCTGGATGCCCACCTCCATTGAGGAGGTGTCGGCATGGTTGCTTGACAGGTCAGTCGAGCGAGAGGTTCTGTGTCTTGACCACTTGCTTGTACAGAGAGAATTCGGTCTTGATCTGTTCGGCAAATTGCTCAGGGGTGTTGCCCAGAATGACCGAGCCGGTACCATCGATGCTCTTTTGCACTGCAGGGTTGGCCAGCACCTTTTTGACTGCGGCATGGACCGTGTCAACGATTTCTTTGGGTGTGCCTTTGGGGGCCACAATGCCGTAGTAGGCCATGCGATTGACAGACTCCAGACCGACTTCCTTGAAGGTAGGCACATCAGGCAGCACCGCCAAACGCTTGGGAGCCGCCACCACAATGGGGACCAATTTGCCGGCTTTGATGAAGGGCAGCGAAGAAGGCAAGTTGTCCAGGTTCATGCTGACTTGACCCGCCACCACGTCGTTCAATGCAGGACCTGCACCACGGTAAGGGATGTGCGCCATCTGAATGCCCGTCGAGGCTTTGTACATCTCCATGAGCATGTGGGTGATGCTCCCTGTGCCCGTCGATGCGTAGGCGTATTTGCCAGGATTGCTCTTGAGTTCCTGAACGAAGCTCTTGTAGTCGTGGCCTGGGAATTTGGGCGTCACCGCGATGATGTTGGGTGTCGCGGCGATGTTGATGATGGGCGCGAAGTCTGTCTCGGGGTTGTACGGGAACTTGGGGGTAATGGCCGGATTGGTGGCGGTGGTGGACACCGTGGCCATGCTCAAGGTGTAGCCATCGGGTTTGGCGCGCACCCCCTCTTGTGCACCAATGGTGCCGCCAGCACCGGCTTTGTTGTCCACCACGATCGGATGACCCAACTCCCGGCCCAGTGGTTCGGCAATCACTCGGGCGATGATGTCGGTGGTCCCGCCTGGTGCAAACGGCACGATGAGACGAATGGGTTTGTTGGGGTAGGCGTTTTGAGCCAGGGCCGCACTGACTGCGGTGAATGCCAAGCTGCAAAGAGCGGCGCGTGCGCCATGGCGAAAAAGTTGGGTAGGCATGAAAGTCTCCTTGGTGGTGATGAAAATAGGGGGTCAGAATTTGCAGCTCAGATGCTGCGGCGAACCAGTTGCTGCGGGCCCAGCTCGGTGCAGGTGCTGACCCCCAGCATGGCCATGTTGCGGTCCACTTCGTCGCGCAGCAGTTCGATGGCATGTGCAACGCCCGCCTCGCCTGCCACAGCGGCGGCATAGTTGAAGGGGCGGCCAACCAACACCATGCGCGCACCCAGCGCCAAGGCTTTGAGCACGTCCGAACCCCGTCGGAAACCGCTGTCGATCAGCACCGGAAAATCAGGGCCTACCGCCGCGACCACGGCTTCCAGCACGCGCATGGGCGAGGTGGCGCCATCCAGCTGTCGCCCCCCGTGGTTGGAAAGCACAATGCCATCCACGCCCAGGCGCTGTGCATGCACGGCATCTTCCACATGCAACAGTCCTTTGAGGACCAGCTTGCCTTTCCACCGCTGACGGATCAGCGCAATGTGTTGCCAGCTCAAATGGTCACGCGCAGAAAAGTCGCGCAAGACACTGGGTGACATGATGGGCGCGCCCCTTGTGGCGAATGAATTTTCAAAGTGCGGCATCCCATGGCGCAGCAAGGTGCGCAAGAAAGTGCCACCCACCCACCGGGGTCGCACAATGCCATCCCAGGCCAGGCGCAGGCTGGGGCGCATGGGTGTGGAAAACCCGGTGCGGATGTTGTTCTCGCGGTTGGCAGAGATCGGAATATCGACCGTCACAACCAAGGTGCCAAAGCCTGCTTTTTCCACCCGGTCGATCAGTGCGTCGATGCGCTCCTGATCACCGGGCAAATACGCCTGAAACCAGGTTGCAGGGGACTCTTGTGCCACTTCCTCCATCGGGATCAGCGAGGTGCCACTCATGATCGAAACAATGCCGGCCTGTTGTGCGGCCCGCGCCAGGACCACATCTCCGCGGTAGGTGGACAGCGCATTGATGCCCATGGGGGCAATGCCAAACGGACTGCTGTAGCGCTGGCCAAACAGCTCCACCGACTGTGTCCGTTTGGAAACGTCGTGCAGCACACGCGTCACGAAACCGTATTCAGAGAACACATCGCGGTTATCCCTGAGTGAAGCACCGTCTTCAGCGGCACCGGCGATGTAGCCAAAGATCGGCCTGGGCAACCTCCGACGCGCAGCCTCTTCAAAATCGTGCAGCGACAGCATGTTGCGCAAGGCGGCGGGAAGTGTCACCGGGGAGGGTTCTGCGTAGTTGGCCATGGCGTGAAGGACGTGAATCGATGGGGTGGTTGCGACTTTAGGTTCCTGGCATTTCAAATAAAAGCGATATATTTAGAATCTTCATGTTCTCTTTTTAGAAACAACTTCAACATGCCCATGCCCTCCATCAAGCAGTTGGAAGCCTTTTGGTGGGCGGCAACCTGCACCAATTTCGCCACCGCAGCCGAACGCGTCCACCTGTCGGTGTCGTCCCTGTCCAAGCGCATTTCAGAACTGGAGGCCGCGTTGGGCCACCAGCTGTTTGACCGCAGCGGTCATCGGGCCGTTCTCACCGAGGAAGGGCAACGCTTGCTGCCTTCCGCACTCGGGGTCCTCAATGCCATGGCCGCGCTGAGTCAGACACTGGATGCGAACGTGGCCCTGATGGGCCGCTGCCGCTTTGGCGTGGGCGATCTCTCTGCACTGACTTGGTTGCCCCACTTCGTGGCGGCTGCGCGTCGGGCACATCCCCAGTTGGAGCTGGCGCCCTGTGTCGATGTCGGCGGGGTATTGGAGCGCCGCCTGGCGGACGGTGAACTCGACTTTGCGGTGATTGCGGGACGCAGTTCGCGTTCGGAACTGCTGTCTCAGCCGGTGGGTTCTGCGCACTTCAGCTGGGCAACAGCCCCTGGTTTGTCAGGCTCAGACAAGCTGGACGCAGCAGAACTCTTGCAGCGCTCGCCCTTGGTGACGCTGCCCCAAGGGGCAGGTACAACACGCTTGCTGGATGAATGGTTGCAGGAAAACCAGGCGTCCGTCCACGAACGCATTCATTGCAACAGTTGGGGGGCCGTGGCCGGCATGTTGCGGCTGGGGGTGGGCGTGGGCTTTTTACCCACCCATTGGGTCACAGCCTTGAACCTTCGCCTCGTGCATTCGCCAACACCGCTGGTCCCACTGCATTACACATTTCAGTGGCGGCGTGGCGATGCACGGTCACTGATCGCCACCCTTCACCCACTGGTTCAAGAATGCGTGGATTTTCGGCATCACCCATTCAGCCCATGACTTGAACTGCTGACCTGTGACAAAGCCCGGGATTGAAGCGCTGCCTATACTTGCACCATGAACATCGCCGACCTGCGCAAGAGTTACGAAAAAGCCGAACTCAACGAAAACGCCTCCCATGCCGACCCCTTGAAGCAATTTGGCCAATGGCTGCAAGAAGCCATCACCGCCGAAGTGCCCGAGCCGAATGCCATGACGCTAGCCACCGTGGCCAGCGACCTGCGTCCCAGCACCCGGGTGGTGCTGATCAAGGGCTACGACGCGCACGGCATCGTCTGGTACACCAACTACGCCAGCCGCAAAGGCCAGGAACTGGCAGGCAACCCGTTTGCCGCGTTGCAGTTTCACTGGGTGGAGTTGGAGCGGGTGGTACGCATCGAAGGCCGGGTCGAGAAAGTCAGCGACGAAGAAAGCGACGCCTACTTCCACAGCCGCCCGCTGGACTCACGCATCGGCGCCTGGGCCTCACCGCAAAGCCAGGTGATCGACGGACGCACCGTGCTGGTGACCAACGCCGCCAAATACGCCGCCCAATTCATGCTCAACCCGCCCCGCCCACCACACTGGGGCGGCTACCGCCTGGTGCCCGATCACTGGCAGTTCTGGCAAGGCCGCAAAAGCCGACTGCACGACCGGCTGCGTTACACCCCCCAGGGCGACGGCTGGTTGCGCGAGCGCCTGGCACCTTGATCTGATGCGATCTGCCCGCTCAGGCAGGCAACAAGGGCAACACGGCCATCACCGCCGACACACTCAGCACCGCCATGGCCGTTGACACGGCCACGCCTGCGGTCACGGTCTCTTCTTCCTTGCGGTAACGCTGCGAGAACAAAAACACGTTGGCACCGATCGGCAAAGCCGCCGCCACGGTCATGACCGCCAGGTGCAGCCCCCGCAAACCCAGCAACCAGCCCAAGGCCAGCATGAGCAGCGGATGCAGCACGGTTTTCACCAAGGACAGCTTGAGCGCGGACTTGAATTGCTGCCCAATCGGGGTTTGCGACAGCGTGATGCCCACCAGCACCAGCGCGATGGGACCAAAAGCGCTGCCCAGCAAAGCCAGCGGGCGGTCCACGATCGGGTGCAGCCCCCAGTCGGTTTGCGCATAAAGCAGGCCCACCAGAATCGGCAGCGGCACCGGGTGGATGATGGCGTTGCGGATGGCAGACGCCACGGTGCGCCAGATCGGGCGCGGCTGACCCGACAAGGCCGCTTGTTCACGGGCCACCTGCAACTCCAGCACCAGCGTGGCCGCACTGAGCAACACCAGCGCGTGCAAGGAAATCAGGGTGAACAGCAGCACCAGCCCCTCTTGCCCGTAGGCCAGGCCCACCAGCGGCACGCCAATCATCAAGGTGTTGCTGAAAATGCTGGCCAACGCCAGCACCGAGGCACGGCTGTTGCCGCCATACACCCACAGCATCGACACGAACAAAGTGCCTGCAACCAGAAAATACTGCACCACCGGCCTGAAATCGAGTTGTTCAATGTGCACGCTGCTCATGGTGCGAAACAGCAAGGCCTGGGTCAGCACCAGGAACACCAGGTTCGACAAATCACGCACCGACTCGCCGCGCACCAGCTTGGCCTTGTCGGCAACCAGGCCAATGAAGATGAGAAAAACCACAGGCAAAAGCGAAGACAGGACGGGGTGATCAAGGTTCATGGGACTGCCGGCTTAGCCTCGCACCAGACGTGCAAACGTCTTTTTGAACTTCGCCACCTTGGGTGCGGCCACCGCCAGGCAATAGCCCTGATCGGGGTGGTTCTCAAAAAAGTCTTGGTGATATGCCTCGGCCGCGCTGTATTGGCTCAGTGGCAGCACTTCGGTCACGATGGGCTGGTCAAAGGCCTGGTCTGCGGTCAATTCGGCGATCAGGGCACGCGCCACCTCGGCCTGTTCGGGCGTGGTGAAGTAAATGCCGCTGCGGTACTGCGTGCCCACGTCGTGCCCCTGGCGGTTGCGGGTGGTCGGGTCATGGATGACAAAGAAAATTTCCAACAACTCACGGGTACTGACCTGGGTCGGGTCGTAAACGAGCTTGACCACTTCGTTGTGCCCTGTGCGCCCGGTGCAGACCTCTTCGTACGTGGGCGACACGGTGTGGCCATTGCCATAGCCCGACTCCACATCGGTCACGCCGCGCACCTGAACATACACCGCCTCGGTGCACCAAAAGCACCCGCCGCCCAAGGCCAAAGTTTCTGTCATGTTGCTTCCTTCTGTGTTCAGCGGGATTATCGAACGTGCACCGCATCGCCCTGCACCACCTGCACAAAATCCTTGAGCGCAGTCTGGTCTCGACCGCTGCGCCACAGACAGCGCGTGTCGTAGCGCACATCCACCGCGTTCAGCGGCACAAAAACCGCCCCGGCCAAGGCCGATTGCTGCAAAGCCTGCGGCACCAGCGCCACCCCCTGGCCCTGCGACACCAAGGACACCACGCTCAGCCAATGGCGCAACTCGTGCACCACCTGCGGCATCCAGCCCGCGTGCTCACACAGCAGCAAGATGCGCTCGTGGTAGTCGGGCGACACGGTGCGCGACACCACCACAAGGTCTTGCCCGGACAGAGCTTCCAGGCCCAGGCTGGCCGCCCCGGCCAGCGGGTGGCGGGCCGGCAAACACGCCACCAGGGGCTGGCTGGCCACCAACACCTGATCAAAACCCGGGGGCACCCGGGGCGTGTGCACAAAACCCACATCCAGCCGGTCACGCAGCAATTCAGACAACTGCTCGGTCGAACTCAACTCACGCAGCACCAGCCGCAAACGCGGGTGGCTGGCCTGAAAACGGCTCAGGATCTGCGGCAAACCGCAATACAGCATGGTGCCGGCAAAGCCGATCTGCAATTGCCCGGACTGGCCTTCGGCCACATCGCGCGCCTCGCGGGCGGCCGCCGTGGCCTGGGCCAACAAGGCCCGGGCGGCCGGCACAAAAGCCAGGCCAGCAGCGGTGAGCTGCACGCCCCGGCTGTTGCGCGTGAACAGCTGCGCCCCCACCGAGGCCTCCAACTGCTGGATGTTCAGGCTCAAGGGCGGCTGCGAAATCGACAGGCGCTGGGCCGCGCGGCCAAAATGCAGCTCTTCGGCCAGCATGAGGAAATAGCGCAGGTGACGGAATTCCATGAATTTAAAAAATGTATTGCTGAATCGATAATCAATATTAGACAACTATTCATGAAAGACCAACAATAGCGGCCAGAGCCAAGGCATGGACACCCGCTTTGGCGGGCATGACAAACTCCCACCAACCAGACAGGGGCCGAATGGCCCTTTGTTCTCCACCCATTTCCCAGGAGCCCTCATGAAACCCACTTTCCAATGGAACGACCCCTTCTTGCTGAGCGAGCAACTCAGCGATGACGAGCGCGCCATCGTGGACGCCGCCCACACGTTTTGCCAGGAACGCCTGCAAACCCGCGTGTTGATGGCCGCACGCCACGAAAAGTTTGACCGCGAAATCATGAACGAGGCCGGGGCCATGGGCTTTTTGGGCTCCACCATCGAAGGCTACGGCTGCGCCGGCCTGAGCTATGTGGCCTATGGCCTGATCGCGCGCGAAGTCGAGCGCGTGGACAGCGGCTACCGCAGTGCCATCAGCGTGCAAAGCTCGCTGGTCATGCACCCGATCAACGAATACGGCAGCGAAGCCCAGCGCCAAAAATACCTGCCCAAACTGGCCACCGGCGAATGGGTGGGCTGCTTTGGCCTGACCGAACCCAACCACGGCTCCGACCCCGCCAGCATGCTGACCCGCGCCAAGCCGGTCGATGGTGGCTTTATTTTGAACGGCGCCAAGATGTGGATCACCAACGCGCCGATTGCCGACGTGTTCGTGGTCTGGGCCAAGCTGGAAAACGAAGACGGCTCGGTGGGTGGGCAAGAAGCCATCCACGGCTTCATCCTGGAAAAAGGCATGAAGGGCCTGACCGCGCCGAAGATCGAGGGCAAGATGAGCTTGCGCGCCAGCATCACCGGCGAAATCGTGATGGACGAGGTGTTTGTGCCGTCCGAAAACCTGCTGCCCAACGTGAACGGCCTCAAAGGCCCGTTTGGTTGCCTGAACAAGGCGCGCTACGGCATCGCCTGGGGCGCTTTGGGCGCCGCTGAAGACTGCTGGCACCGCGCCCGCCAGTACACGCTGGACCGCGTGCAGTTTGGTCGCCCACTGGCGCAAAACCAGTTGATCCAGAAAAAACTGGCCGACATGCAAACCGAAATCACCCTGGGCCTGCAGGCTTGCCTGCGCGTGGGCCGCCTGATGGACGAGGGCAAAGCCGTGCCCGAGATGATCAGCATGATCAAGCGCAACAGCTGCGGCAAAGCCTTGGACATTGCCCGCCTGGCCCGCGACATGCACGGCGGCAACGGTATCCATGACGAATACCACGTGATCCGCCACATGATCAACCTGGAAACCGTGAACACCTACGAAGGCACGCACGATGTGCATGCACTGATCCTGGGCCGCGCCCAAACCGGCTTGCAGGCGTTTTACTGAACAACGCCTGACCCGCCAGACCAAGGGGCTTCGGCCCCTTTTTCTTTACCTGCGCTTTACCTTGTTGCGGATGCCACGCCTTGACGAAACAGGGGTCCTGGGAATACATTACTAACCAATCAGTCATTAAACAGTGTGTGAACCCCCTCGACCCAGCCCCCCCCCACAAACGCGAACGCCGCAAACAAGAACGCCCCGGTGAATTGATCGAGGCGGCTTTGGACCTGTTCGTGGAAAAAGGCTTTGCCGCCACCCGCGTCGAAGAAGTGGCTGCGCGGGCGGGTGTGTCCAAGGGCACGCTGTTTTTGTACTTTTCCAGCAAGGAAGACCTGTTCAAGGCCGTGGTGCGCGAGAACTTGGTCAGCCCCTTTGTCCAAGGGGCCGCTGAGGTGGGCCAATTCCAAGGCCATTGCGGCGAACTGCTGGAATGGATGCTGCTGCAATGGTGGCACCGCTACGGGGCCACCAAGACATCGGGCATTTCCAAACTGATCATGAGCGAAGCGACCAATTTTCCGGAGTTGGCCGCTTTTTACCGCCACGAGGTCATTGAGCCCGCCCAGGCCCTGGTCCGCTCGGTGCTGCAACGCGGCATCGACCAGGGCGAATTCCGCCCGGTGGATGTTGAGCTGGCCCTGCACTCGGTCATTGCCCCCGTGCTCTTTCTGGTCATGTGGAAGCACTCCCTGGGGCCCTGCTGCCCGGCCTCCGAGCAAATCAATCCCGAAGAATTCATCACCCAACACGCCCGCTTGCTGGTGCGTGGTCTTTCCCCTGTCTGAATCCCCATGAAACGTTCTACTCTCTGGATCCTCTCTGGCGTGGCTGCGGCCATGGCGCTTGCAGGCGGTGCCCGCTGGGCCAGCCAGCGCAAGCCGGCCCCCAACATGGCCCCAACGGCGGCGACCTCGGTCGCCAACCTGATCGAGTTGAGCGCCAACGATGTCGTGCCCGTGCAAAAAATGGACATGGTGCAGGGGCTGCCCGTCTCGGGCACGCTCAAAGCCAGCCAAAGTGCCATGCTCAAAGCCCGCGTGGTGGGCGAACTGCTGGACCTGGTGGTGCGTGAAGGCGACGTGGTCAAAGCCGGTCAAGTGATCGCCCGCATTGACCCCACCGAATACCTGGCCCGCGAACGCCAAGCCAAACAACAAGCCGATGCGGCGCAAGCTCAGGTCGACATCGCGCAAAAGCAGTTTGACAACAACAAGGCCTTGCTGGAACAGGGCTTCATCTCACCCACTGCCTTGCAAAACGCCACGGCCAGTCTGAACGGCGCCAAAGCCACGCAACTGGCCGCTGCGGCGGCGCTGGATGTGGCCCGCAAGGCGCTGGACGATGCGATTATCCGCACCCCGATCAGCGGCCAGATTGCCCAGCGCCTGGCCCAACCCGGCGAACGCATGGGGCTGGATGCCCGGATTGTGGAGGTGGTCAACCTCAGCCAGCTGGAGATCGAAGCGGCATTGCCCGCCACCGATGCCAGTCTGGTGCGCACCGGCATGCAGGCGCAGTTGAAGGTCGAGGGACTGGACGAGGCCATTTCGGCCAAGGTCTTGCGCATCAGCCCCGCCGCACAAGCGGGCAGCCGAAGTGTGCTGGTCTATTTGGGCGTGACAGGCCAGGAAGGGCTTCGGCAAGGTCTTTTTGCACAAGGGCAACTGGGCACCCGCAGCTTGCAAACACTGGCGGTGCCGCTGTCCAGCGTGCGCACCGACAAGCCATTGCCCTACGTGCAAGTGGTGGAGGGCGATCGGGTGCGGCATGTGCCGGTCACAACAGGCACGCGGACCGAAAAGACCCAGCAAAACATCACCCTGACCTGGGTCGAAGTGCAGGGTCTGACCGAAGGAGCCCAAGTGCTGACCGCCAGCGCAGGCGCGGTTCGCGAAAGCACCCAGGTGAAGTTCACCGCTGGCGCACGCTGAAAGAGGCCGTTCCATGTGGTTCACCCGTGTCAGTCTGAAAAACCCCGTCTTTGCCACCATGGTCATGCTGGCCTTGGTGGTGCTGGGCCTGTTTGCCTACCAACGCCTGAAAGTCGACCAGTTCCCCAACATCGACTTCCCGGTGGTGGTGGTCAGTACGGAATATCCCGGCGCATCGCCTGAAATCGTCGAAAGCGAAGTCTCCAAAAAAATCGAAGAAGGCGTCAATTCGATCGCCGGCATCAACGCCCTCACCTCGCGCAGCTACGAAAACCAGTCGGTGGTGGTGATCGAGTTCCAGTTGAACATCAATGGTCGCAAGGCGGCCGAAGATGTGCGGGAAAAAGTGGCCGCCATTCGCCCAAGCCTGCGGGCCGAAGTGAAAGAACCCAAGGTGCTGCGGTTTGACCCGTCTGCCCGCGCCATCTGGTCACTGGCCGTGGTGCCCGAAACCGTGCAAGGGCAAACGCCCAGCGCGGTGGAGTTGACCAACTGGTCTGAGCAAGTTCTCAAAAAGCGTCTGGAAAACGTGCGCGGCGTGGGATCGGTGTCTTTGGTCGGCGGCACACGGCGCGAGATCAACCTGTACCTGCAACCCGCCGCCATGGAGGCCCTGGGCGTCACGGCAGACCAGGTGGTCAATGCCGTGCGCAGCGAAAACCAGGATCTGCCTGTGGGCGCCATCCGCTCGCTCGAACAGGAACGCATGGTTCAGATCGAGTCACGCATGAAGCGGCCCGAAGACTTTGAACGCATCATCGTGGCCAACAAAGGCGGGGCCTCCATCCGGCTGTCGCAGGTGGCACGGGTGCAAGATGGTGCTCAGGAACTGGACACCCTGGCCTTGTACAACGGCCAGCGCACCTTGCTGCTGACGGTGCAAAAAGCCCAGGACGAAAACACGATCGATGTGATCGATGGCCTGGTCAGAACCGTGGCGGAGATGAAAAACCAGACGCCCGCAGGCATCCGGCTCGAGCCCATCACCGACAGTTCACGTCCCATCCGCGTGGCAGTCAGCAACGTGCGTCGCACCCTGATCGAGGGCGCCATCCTGACGGTGCTGATCGTCTTCCTGTTCCTGAACTCCTGGCGCTCGACCGTCATCACGGGCCTGACCCTGCCGATCTCGCTGATCGGCACCTTCATGTTCATGCAGATGTTCGGCTTCACCATCAACATGGTCACGCTGATGGCCTTGTCCCTGTGTGTGGGCCTGCTGATCGATGACGCGATCGTGGTGCGCGAGAACATCGTGCGCCATGTGCAAATGGGCAAAAACGCCTGGAACGCCTCCATGGACGGCACGCAGGAAATTGGCCTGGCCGTGCTGGCCACCACCTTGTCCATCGTGGCGGTGTTTTTGCCCATCGGCTTCATGCAAGGCATCATCGGCAAGTTTTTCCACGAGTTCGGCATCACCATCGTGGCGGCGGTCATGATCTCGATGTTTGTCAGCTTCACGCTCGACCCCATGCTGTCCAGCATCTGGCACGACCCGAGCATCGAGACCCATGGCCAGCACCACGCCCCCGTGACTTTTTACGACAAGACCCTGGGCCGGGTGACCCGCTGGTTCGATCAGGCCACCGAGCGCCTGGCCGAGGCTTACCAAAAAATTCTGGCCTGGTCCCTGGTCCACAAACGCAAAACCGTGCTGATGGCGGTGGGTATTTTTGTGCTGAGCCTCTTCATGCTGCGTTTTGTGGGCACCGAGTTTGTGCCCAAGGCCGACTTTTCGGAAACCACCGTGAATTTCCAAACCCCTGTGGGCAGCTCGCTGGAAGCCACCGAAGCCAAAGCCAGGCAGGTCGAGGCCATCATCCACGAGTTCCCCGAAGTGCGTTACACCCTGGCCACCCTCAACACCGGCAACGCCTTGGGCAAAAACAGCACCAGCATTTATGTCCGCCTGATCGACCGCAAAGACCGTCAGCGCAATGTGGACGACATGTCGGGCCTGTTGCGTGACCGACTGCGCCAAGTGCCCGGCATCACCGTGACGCATGTGGGCTTGCTGGATTCGGTGGGCGGCAACAAGCAGGTGGAGTTTTCTCTGCAAGGCCCCGACCAGCGGGAGCTGGAGCGTTTGGCACTGGGCGCGATGGCGCAAATTCGCAACATCCCCGGCCTGGTGGACCTGGACTCCAGCGTGAAAGCCAACAAGCCAACCATCCGCGTCGAAATGCTGCGCGACTCTGCTGCCAACCTGGGGCTGGGCACCAGCCAGATTGCAGGGCCTTTGCGCACCCTGGTGGCAGGCCAAACAGTGGGCAACTGGCGTGCACCTGACGACCAGACCTACGACGTCAACGTGCGCCTGGCACCCGAAAGCCGCAATGCCCCGCAAGATCTGGAGCGCTTGTCGTTCAACGTGGGGGCCGGCCCCGACGGCAGCATGCGTGTGGTGCGCCTGGGCCAGGTGGCCAAGGTCAGCGAAGCCACCGGCTCCAACCAGATCAACCGGCGCGAGCTGTCGCGCGAAGTGGCCATCAACGCCAACGCCTATGGCCGGGCGGCAGGCGAAGTGTCTGCGGACATCCGCAAGGTAATGGACAGCATCGCCTTGCCCCCCGGCTACCGCTACCAGTTTGGCGGCTCCACCAAAAGCATGACCGAGTCGTTTGCCTATGCCCTCTCGGCCCTGGCGATGGCGGTGATCTTCATTTACATGATCTTGGCCAGCCAGTTCAAAAGCTTCCTGCAACCCCTGGCCCTGATGACCGCCCTGCCGCTCACCTTGATCGGGGTGGTGCTGGCGTTGATGGCGTTCCACTCCACCTTGTCGATGTTCTCGGTCATCGGCGTGATCATGCTGATGGGCCTGGTCACCAAAAACGCCATCTTGCTGGTGGACTTTGCCATCCGGGCCAGAGAAGACGGCATGGAGCGCAGTGCGGCGTTGCTGTTGGCCGCCAAGGTCCGTTTGCGCCCCATCCTGATGACGACCCTGGCCATGATTTTCGGCATGGTGCCGCTGGCTTTTGCCATGACCGAAGGCTCTGAACAACGGGCCCCGATGGGCCAGGCTGTGATCGGCGGGGTCATCACCTCGTCTTTGCTGACCCTCGTGGTCGTGCCCGTGGTGTATTGCTACATGGACGACCTGGCGCAATGGTTTCGCCGCAAAGCAGGCCTGGCCCCCAGCCGTCAGGGACATGACACGGCCGCCCCTTAAAATCACCCTCATTTAGCGACAACCCCTTCAGGAGTACCCAATGGATCTGAATCAAGCCCGATTCAACATGATCGAACAGCAAATCCGCCCATGGGAAGTGCTGGACCCGCAAGTGCTGGAACTGCTCTCGGTCGTGCACCGCGAAGACTTTGTGCCCTTGGCCAACAAAGCACTGGCCTTTGTGGACATGGACATCCCTTTGGGCTCAGCGCCCAACCAGGTCATGTTGGCACCCCGTGTGCAAGCGCGCCTGCTGCAAGATCTGGCCGTGAAGAAAACCGACAAAGTGCTCGACATTGGCACAGGTTCGGGCTTCATGGCTGCGTTGCTGGCCCACCAAGCCGCCCAAGTGCTGAGCCTGGAAATCGACGCGGGCCTGGCTGCACAAGCCCAGGCCAATCTGCAAAAAAGCGGCGTCACCAATGTCACCGTGCGCACAGCCGATGGCAGCCAAGGCGCGGCCGCAGACGGCCCGTTTGATGTGATTTTGCTCAGCGGCTCCGTGGCCGAAGTGCCTGCCGCATTGCTGCAACAACTGAGCGTGGGCGGACGTCTGGCCGCCATCGTGGGTGACGAGCCCATGATGCGCGCCACGCTGATCACCCGCACCAGCGAAAACAGCTGGACCACCACCGAACCCTGGGACTGCACAGCACCCCGCCTGGGTGGTTTTGCCGAGCCCTCCCGTTTTCAGTTCTGAGCGCACTTCGCGATGGAGCAGATCCCCCCCGCACAAATGGCCGACTGGGCCAAAAACCAGGCGCAGCGCCCCATCTTGCTGGATGTGCGTGAAGGCTGGGAATGCCAGACGGCCAGCGCCCGATTGGACGCGGCGGACCTGATCCACATGCCCATGCAAACCATTCCGGCGCGTCTGAGTGAACTGGACAAATCCCGGCCCATTGCCTGCCTGTGCCACCACGGCAGCCGCAGCATGCAAGTGGCCGCCTTTTTGCAGCAGCATGGTTTCCAGGTGGCCAATGTGGCTGGCGGCATCCATGCCTGGTCCATGCAGGTCGACCCGAGCATTCCCGTTTATTGAGCCGTTGGGCACCCCTGATTTCTGAAAGACACATCCCCATGAAACTGCGCATCCTGCCTTTGACCCTTGCCCTGACCGCTGTGTTGACCGGTACCGCCCAAGCCCAAAGCCTGGTTCAGCTTTACGAAGCGGCCAAGGGCTACGATGCCTCGTTCAAAGCGGCGCAATCCCAATACCAGGCCAACCTGGCCAAAGCAGAACAGGCCAAAGCCTTGCTGCGCCCGACCGCAGGGCTGGGGGCCACCGCCAGTGAAACCGACTTCGACAACAAGGTCACCGCTGCAGGTGAGGGCCGCTTTGGCACCCGAACCGCCACGCTCAACGCCAGCCAACCGCTGTTCCGCCCCGCCAACCTGGCAGGTTACCGGCAAGGCCTGAAGCAGGTTGCAGTGGCCCAGGCGCAACTGAAAGCCGCCGAGCAAGATCTCATCGTGCGCGTCAGCCAGGCCTACTTTGAGGTGCTCACCGCACAAGAAAGTCTGGCTTTTGTGAAAGCCCAGAAGTCAGCGGTTTCCGAACAACTGGCTGCAGCCAAACGCAATTTTGAAGTGGGCACATCCACCATTACCGACACGCGCGAAGCACAAGCCCGATTCGACCTGGTGACCGCCCAGGAAATTGCCGCAGACAACGATTTGCGCGTCAAAAAGTTGGCGCTGGACCAATCCGTGGGGACCAAGAACGCACAACCCCTGGCCCTCAAAACGGGGGCCAACCTGAACCCGACCGCCAGTGGTGACGTCGAAACCTGGGTCCAGCAAGCCACCGAACAAAGCCCGGGCATTGAACAAGCGCGCGTGGGCCTGGAAGTGGCCCAACTCGAAACCGAAAAAGCCAAGGCCGGGCACCTGCCCACACTGGACCTGATCGCCTCCTATGGCGGCACGCGGTACCGCAATGGCGGCGTTCCATCCGCCTCCAGGATCGAAAACAACACCGGCACCCTCAGTTTGAGCTTCAACCTGCCCTTGTACGCTGGTTACGCCACCCAAAACCGCATCCAGGAAACCGTGGCGCTGGAAGAAAAAGCACGCAACGACCTGGAAGCCGCTCAGCGGACAGTGGCGCAAGCCACACGCACGGCATTCTTCGGCGTGCAATCCGGCCTGGGTCAAGTCAAGGCCCTGGAAGCCGCAGAGGCCTCCAGCCAAAGCGCACTGGATGCCAACAAACTGGGCTATCAGGTCGGCGTGCGCATCAACATCGACGTGCTCAACAGCCAAAGCCAGCTCTTCCAGACCAAGCGCGATCTGGCCAAAGCACGCTACGACGTGCTGCTGGGGCAGCTGAAGCTGCGTCAGGCGAGTGGCGTTCTCAAGGAGGAAGATGTGCAGCGCTTGAACGGGCTTTTCGGGCAATGAATTCACGTCGTCTAAGCACCTGTTGACCGCCATGTGACGCAGTCAAAGTGAAAGTCTGAAATAAAAATACCAGCCCATGGGGCTGGTATTTTTTGAGGCGTACGCGTTTGCAGCACATGCCGATGCGTGAACAAGCAAGTTCTTCAGCGCAAGCGGCTTGTTATCATCGTTTGGACAGCGCCACACCCGGCTGCTTGAAATCGTACTTCAGTGCCGCGTAACGGAAGAAACACTCGAGCGCGATGAAAAAGCAAAACAGGAAGCCTTCTGCGCCGCACAGGAATCCACGGCGAAAAACGTACAGCTTGAGAAAGATGGCGAGCGCCGACGCAAAGCCACGCAACACGCCGCCGGTCTTGCCCACCTGCGCCCGCTTGGCCGCACCGTGCTGCACGTATTGAGCCAGTTTGAGCAAACTGCCGTGCACCGTTTCGCGCGAATAGTGCAACAACCGCTCTCGGAACTTGAGCACAGGCCGCGTCCCATTGCGCATGACAGCGCCTTCATGGACCACCCCTTCAAATTTTTCAACCGAGGCGGTTTTGAACAGGCGTTGCACACCCGCCGTTGATTTCATCAACGTGAGCGGGCGACCATAGGCCACCTGGTTCCACAGCACTTCCCAAATGGCGTCGCGCCCACTGGCCACAGCAGCGCGGATTTCATCGGCCAGGGCATCACCGATCACTTCATCCGCATCCAGAAAGAAAATATAGTCCGCCTTGACATGTTGCAGCAGGCGCGTGCGCTGGACGGCAAAGCCTTGCCAGTCATCGTAACGGTGAATTTCTGCCCCCATCTCCTGCGCGATGTCGCGCGTGCGGTCGGTGCTGCCACTGTCCACCACCACGATCTGGTCGGCAAACTTGGCGCTTTGAATGCATTGGGCAATCCGGCGTTCCTCGTTCATCGTCAGGATGCCAATGCACAGGGTGGGTCGATCGATAGGCTTCATGGTGCGTTCCATTCCAACAAGCCGCGCCAGCGTCCCCACATGCGGGCCACCAACTTGGGCGAAAACAGGATGACCCTCAGCGGCAAAGCCAGGGTGGTTGTCCAGATCAGCTGCCTTCGCAAACGTCGCGCCGCCTGCAAGGACTCGTGCTTGTTCAAAAAAATCAGTTTCGATTGTGCGTGGTGGTAGCCGCGCAGGTACTCGCTTCGCCAGGGTGACCGGCCACGCACCGAGCCGCGTGAACGGTGAAGAACCATCACCTGGGGACACAACACCATGGGCAATTGGGCTTGAAAAAGCCGCAGGCACAAGTCATCGTCTTCGTAGTACAAGAAGAAGCGCTCATCAAAAAACCCGGTGATGGCCATGCGCTCCATGCGCAGCAACATGACGGCACCGCACACAAAGCCCACGCACAACGGCCCTTCTGCGGCGCCGCCACGGCTGGTCCAATAAGCCGAAGGCCAACGGTAATTCACCTCTGCCCGCTCTTCGGTGGCCATGAGTTGGGGTGCAACGACGGCCGCGTCCGGAAAACTGTCGGCAGCCTCCAGCAAGGCCTGCAAGGCTTGCGGCGTCATTTCGCAGTCGGGGTTGAGGAGCAATGCAAAAGGCGTTTTGACCTGGGCAAGTGCCCGGTTGTTGGCTGCGCCAAACCCGAGATTGCGGCCATGTGCCAGCACCGTCGCATGTAACCACAGCGCTTGCGCTTGGGTCGCCGTCGCATCGTCGCTGCCGTTGTCCGAGATCACCACATGCGCGCAAGTGGACAACAAGGGCGAGAGCATCGGCAAACAGTGCGCGCTGTTGTACGTCACCACCACAACGGTGACCTGTGGAAATGCCCCATGGTTCATGCCTCGCCTCCGTCCATGGTGATGATCGAACGCAAAGCCGCCATGTGCAGGGCCACGGCACCCCGGCCTTTGGCCAACAACTGGACGGTGGCGGCTTGCGCCTGCGCCAGCCATGGCGGATGGGCCAAGGCAAACACCACCTGGTCCAGGGCGGCTTGCATGTCCTGCACCCGCACGGCGGCACCTTGCTCGGCAGCCAAAGCTGCGGCATCGGAAAAATTGAACGTGTGCGGCCCCATGACCACAGGGCAGCCGCAAGCCGCGGCCTCAATGAGGTTCTGTCCGCCCAGTGGCGCAAAACTGCCGCCCAGCAAAGCCATGCGACTCACCAAGTAGTAAGCCTGCATTTCACCCAAGCTGTCACCCAGGACCACATCGGCTGCGGCGACACGCAAGGCATCGGGTGCGCCAACGCCCCAGTTGCTTCGGCGCTCGCAACGCCATCCGTCTTTTTCAACCAAGGCATGCACTTCATCGAAACGCTGGGGATGGCGGGGCACCAGCAGCCACAAAACACCCAAGGCCTGAAGTTGCGTCAGCCGGGAAGGCTGGGACTGCAAGGCCTGCAGCCACATGGCTTCCTCGCCCTCGCGCGTGCTGGCCAACATCACGACAGGTCGGGTCGCCAGCACGCCTAGCCAGCGCATGGCCAAGCTGTGCGCCGGCTCAGAAACCGTCACATCGAATTTGAGGTTACCGACCACCCGGACATCCTGGCAACCCAACTGCTGCAAACGCTGTGCGTCGGCGGCCGATTGCGCCAGCACCAGGCTCAAGCCACGGTAAGCCGGAGCGGACAGCCAAGACCAGCGCTCGGCCTGACGCCAGGATCGATCACTCATGCGGGCATTGAGCAAACACAATGGCACCCCCGCATGGCGGCACGCCTGGACCAGGCCCGGCCAGACTTCGGTTTCCATGAGCAAGCCGATGCGGGGCTGAAAGTGCTGCAAGAATTGGCGTGTGGCCTGGGCTGTGTCCCAAGGCAACCAGGCCTGTTCATCGCCTGACTGCAGCAAGGCCCGGCCCTGCACCAGCCCTGTGGCGGTGCCATGCGTCAACAACAGGCGCATGCCGGGAAAGGCCTCTCGCAAAGCAGGCAACAACAAGGCTGCGGCGCGGGTCTCGCCCAGCGAAACGGCGTGCAACCAGACCCATTCGCCTTGGGGCACATCGCCGACATGGTGTCCAAAGCGCTGTGCCACATGCAGGCCGTATTCAGGCTCTTGCTGTGCACGGCGGCGCAGCTTGCGGCGCAGCAACGGCTGCAAGAGCTGCAACACCACACCGTAGGCGGCCAACGCCAGCCGCTCGAGCCACGTCAACCCAGACGAAGCCTGCGCCATCAAACGGGGGCCTTTTCAAACAGTTGCTGGTACACACGGCCAATGCCCTCGGCCTCGCGGGCCAGGGAAAAGTGTTCCGTCACCCGTGCCCGCGCGGCCTCCCCCATTTGGGCGGCGCGCTGCGGATCACGCAGGACCGACAGGACCGCCTGGGCCAGGCCAGGTGCATCACCCGTGTCCACCATTTCACCGGTCTGCCCGGGGATCGCCAATTGGTCAAACGCGCCCGTGCGTGAGCACACCAGCGCACAAGCCGTGGCCGCGGCCTCAAACGGCGTCAGGCCAAACGGCTCATAGCGCGGGCAAGCCACGCACAGCAGGCAACGCTGGTACCACAGGTGCACTTCACCGGCAGGTACTTCGCCCAAAAACACAATGCGGTCATGCAAGCCCGCCGCATCGATCTGGCGCTGCAGGTCTTGCTGGTAAGCCTGGTGCTGGGGCTGCGCCAGACCAGCGATGACGGCTGTGGCCCCCGGCAATTGGGGCAAGGCCTGGATCATGGCGTGCACAAACACATCGCTGCCTTTGTCGGGCCGCACACGGCCAAACACACCAATGCCGTACTGTCCCGGCAAGCCCGAATCGGCCCAGGCCTTGAGCTTGTCTGGTGGTGGGCTGAAACGTGAAAGGTCAATGCCATGCGGCACCACAGCGGTGGTGTTGGGCACAAAACTGGCCGCCAACGGCGTGGTGGAGATGACCGCATCCATTTTGGAAATCAGCCAACGTGGAAAGCGCCCATGCAAATGCTGTGCGGCCGAGGTGAACACCAGCTTGATGGGCAGGCGCAACACATCGCGCGCAAAAATGGCCGCCATCATTTCCGGGTCACGCCGCACATGCCAGATGCGAAACGGCCGCCCCGCAGGCGGCTGGCGCGACAGCGCGATGGCCTCACCCAAGCGCATGCCATCGATGTCGTTGGACATGCGCGTGCCACAAAAGCCCAACCGCCACTGCCGGGCTTGCAAAGGCACCAGCGCATTGATGGTGGCCGACACGCCGGTGTAGCGTTTCTTCAAATTGAACACGATGACCTCGGGGTCCGTGCTCAGCCCATTTTGGAAAGCGTTCATGGTCCGTTTTTCCTCAGCTGCCCGCTCAGTGGGCTGCCGCAGCCACTTGCGCGTCGGGCTTGACCGAGCGCAACAGCGCCATCATCTCGCCTTCGATGCGGTGCAGCGCCGCTTCGGTCTGCCCTTCAAAGCGCAGCACCAGCACCGGCGTGGTGTTGGAGGCGCGGATCAGGCCAAAGCCATCGGGCCAGTCCACGCGCAAACCGTCAATGCTGCACACTTTGGCGGGGGCCTTGAAAACGTCACCGGCCAAAACCTGCAGGGCGCTGGTCACGCGGTGCGGTTCGCCTTCGGCACAGGCCACGTTCAGCTCGGGCGTGCTGAAGCTGCTGGGCAAAGCGTTGAGCACGGCGTTGGCATCGGGGCTCTGGCTCACGATCTCCAGCAGGCGGCAACCGGCATAGGTGCCATCGTCAAAACCGTACCAGCGCTCCTTGAAGAAGATGTGCCCGCTCATCTCGCCGCCCAGTGGGGCCTGACCACCTTCGGCCTCAATGGCCTTCATCTTGGCTTTGATCAGCGAATGACCGGTTTTGTACATCAGGGCTTTGCCGCCGGCGGCCTCGATGGCCGGGGCCAGGCGCTGCGAGCACTTCACGTCAAACAAGATGGTGCCGCCGGGCACGCGCTTGAGCACATCTTCGGCAAACAGCTGCATCTGGCGGTCGGGGTAAATGTTGTGGCCGTCTTTCGTGACAATGCCCAGACGGTCGCCATCGCCGTCAAACGCCAGGCCCAGTTCGGCCCCGGTGGTTTGCAGGGCCTGCATCAGGTCTTGCAGGTTTTCCGGCTTGCTGGGGTCGGGGTGGTGGTTGGGAAAGTGGCCATCGACTTCGCTGAACAGCTCGATCACTTCACAGCCCAGCGCGCGGAAAATGCCCGGCGCCGAAGCCCCCGCAATGCCGTTGCCCGAATCGACCACGATTTTCAGGGGACGCGCCAAGCGGATGTCGCCCACGATGCGCTGCGTGTAATCGGCGAGCACGTCCAAATGGGTCACCGTGCCCCCGGCTTTCAGCTGCCAGGTTTCGGCCTCCATCATCTGGCGCAAGGCCTGGATTTCATCGCCATAAATGGCCCGCCCCGCCAGCACCATCTTGAAGCCGTTGTAGTCTTTGGGGTTGTGGCTGCCCGTCACCTGGATGCCACTTTGGCACACGGTGTGGGCCGCAAAATAAAGCAGAGGGGTGGTGGCCAGGCCGATGTCGATCACCTGAACACCTGCAGCCACCAGCCCACGCACCAAGGCGGCTGACAGGCTGGGGCCACTCAGGCGACCATCGCGCCCCACCGCCACCTGGGTTTGGCCTTCGGCCATGGCCTGCGTGCCAAAAGCTTTGCCCAGGCCTTCGGCCACTTGCTCGTGCAGCGTCGAGGGCACCACGCCACGGATGTCATAGGCTTTGAAGATCGAAGGGGTCAATTGCATGGGATGGACTTGAATAATTGAAAGACCGCCAGGGCCGATTCAGGCATTGTCCCCGCATTGTAGGTGGCTCGCGGTTCGAAACAGGCGCGAAACCACAGGTCCGAAAACGGCACATACCAGGCGCCTTTTGTCGTTACCATCTTCAGCCATGCGTCGCTCAGCCTCACCCACAGCTCCCCCGCCCAGCCCTGACGCCCAGGGGCTGGATGCCGAGCGCTGCTACCAAGCCATGGCCGACAAAGACGCGGCGTGGGACGGTTTATTTTTCACAGGCGTCACCTCCACCGGCATTTACTGCCGCCCCGTTTGCCGAGTGCGCTTGCCCAAAGCCTCGAACTGCCGATTTTTTGAAACCCCCGCACAAGCCGAATCCCATGGCTTTCGGCCCTGTCTGCGCTGCCGCCCCGAATTGGCCCCGGCACGCCGCCATTGGTCGACCACCGATGCGCAGCTGCAGTTGGCGCAAAGCGCCGCTGATCTGTTGCAGAGCGCGGTGCGGCAAGGCCAAAAACCTCAGCGCATGAGCGACTTGGCCGCACGGCTGGGGGTGAGTGACCGCCATTTGCGGCGCGTGTTTGAGCGGCAGTGGCACGTCTCACCCGGGCAATACCTGCAAACCCAGCGCCTGTTGCTGGCCAAGCAGTGGCTGCACGATACCCACTGGCCAGTGGCTCAAGTGGCCCAGGCCAGCGGTTTTGGTTCCACACGGCGCATGTATGCCGCTTTTGCCCAACATTACCGACTCAGTCCAGCCCAATTGCGCCCCGCCAAAGTGCAAGCCCCGTTAGCCCCCGCCTCCCCCGCCATGGCGCACGCACTGACCCTGCCACTGACCCTGCATTACAGGCCGCCATGCCAACACATGGCCTTGTGGCAATTTTTTCGCGAGCGGTCTTTGGAGGGCATGGAATGTTGGCAAGGCGAAGGGCCCCAGGCTGTGCTGCGCAGAACCGTTCACTGGCCGCATGGGCCAGGCCATCTGCAAGGCTGGCTGCAAGTGCACTGGGACGCCGAGCAACCCTGTGTGCATTTGGAGGCCAGTGCCAGCCTGATGCCCGTGCTGCCCGAGGTGGTCGCGCAAGTTCGCCACTGGCTCGACCTGGATGCCGACCCGGCCCACATTGACCAAATTCTGGGCCACGACTTCCCTCAAGCCCTGGGTCAGCGCTTACCCGGCGGTCTGGACGGCTTTGAGCTGGCGGTGCGTGCCATTTTGGGCCAGCAAATCACCGTCAAGGCGGCCCGCACCCTGGGGCAACGGCTGGTCAACGCTTTGGGCGACCCCTGCGAGACGCCCTGGCCCGGCTTGAATCGGACCTTTCCGACCCCCGCCACCCTGGCCAAGCCAGAACACGCGGCCCTCATGGGCAGTCTGGGTGTGGTGCGGCAGCGGCAAAAAGCCATCCAGGCCCTGGCCCAGGCGGTGCACTCTGGTGCTTTGGACTTGCGGGCCAGCGCCCCGCTGTCGTCCACACTGGACACCTTGCTGAGCCTGCCAGGCATTGGCCCCTGGACGGCGCACTATGTGGCCATGCGCGCCTTGCGCTGGACCGACGCCTGGCCGGTCCAAGATGTGGCCTTGCAAACCGCCCTGGGCGTGCGCCAGGCCCAGCACCCTGGCCGCACACTGGAGCGTCTGGGGCAGGCTTGGCAACCCTACCGCAGCTATGCCTTGATCGCGGCTTGGCAAACCCTCTCACCCTCACCGAGCTGAAATCCATGCGCAAACTGTTGACCCATTCACTGGCCAGTCCACTCGGGCCCATCACTTTGGCCGCCTCGGCGCAGGGCTTGTGTGGGGTTTGGTTTGAAGGCCAGCGCCACGGCCCCAGCCCCTTATCCATGCAACACTGGACACCGTCAGCCACACACCCCGTGCTGCAAGAAGCCGCACGGCAGTTGCAGGCGTATTTCGATGGCCAACAGCAGCCATTCGATGTGCCGCTGGACCTGTCGCACGGCACCGCCTTTCAGCAATCGGTCTGGCAGGCCTTGCGCCAAATTCCCTTGAGCCAAACCGCCAGTTATGGCGATCTGGCCAAACAACTGAACCATCCCAAAGCCGTGCGCGCAGTCGGCGCGGCCGTTGGGCGCAACCCAATCAGTATCATCGTGCCTTGCCACCGCATTTTGGGTGCGGGTGGCCAACTCACGGGCTATGCAGGCGGGCTGTGGCGCAAAGAAGCGCTGCTGCGGCTTGAAGGCCATCTTGCTCTCTGACCTCTTTTCCATGACTTCATCTCACGCCAAAGGCTGGCTGGCCGATTTTTTGTTGCTGGCCGCCATCTGGGGTTCATCGTTTTTATTCATGCGTCTGGCTGCCGTCGAAATGGGGGCACTGCCCACAGCCGCGCTGCGGGTGGGCATCGCCTCGGTTTTTTTATTGCCGCTCATGTTGGCCAAAGGCCATTGGGCAGCGCTGCGCCAGCACTGGCGGCCCGTGTTGTTCGTGGGCGTGCTCAACAGCGGCATCCCGTTTGCCTTGTATGCCTTCGCGGTGATGCACATCACCACCGGCTTTTCATCCATCCTGAACGCCACGGTGCCGCTGTTTGGTGCCGTGGTGGCCTGGGTTTGGCTGGGTGACAAGCCCAGCCTGTCACGCACGGTGGGCCTGGCCATCGGATTTGGCGGTGTGGTCTTGCTGGCCAGCGGGCAGGCGAGCTTCAAGCCCAATGCATCGGGCATCGCGCCAGCATGGGCCGTGCTGGCCTGTCTGGCGGCCACCACGTGCTATGCCCTGGCGGCCAGCTTCACCAAAAAACACATCCCCAGCCTGCCCCCCTTGGTCACGGCCACAGGCAGCCAGATCGGCGCCACACTGGCCCTGGTCTTGCCTGCCTTGTGGTTTCGACCCGATCACTGGCCCAGTGTTTCGGTCTGGGGTTCCTTGCTTGCGGTGGGTGTGCTGTGCACGGGGGTGGCCTATTTCCTGTATTTCAAGCTGATTGAAAGCGCCGGGCCCGCCCGCGCTTTGACGGTCACGTTCCTGGTGCCGGTTTTTGCCATCGCTTATGGCGTGCTGTTTCTGGGTGAAAGTGTCACCGCCTGGATGCTGCTGTGCGGCACGGTGATTTTGCTGGGCACCGCCTTGTCCAGCGGATTGGTCAAGCTGCCGGGGCGTTGAGCGGGCGACAGGCCTGGCCAAATCTGCGTCGGAGCTGAAGCTCCGCCCTACAGGAGGATTGGCAGGTCGGTGGCTTCAGCCCCGACTGACCATTTTCACGGGGTATTCCTTTTGCACATCGCGGGCGCGCAACTGCCCACAGCCACCATCCACATCCTGCCCGGCAGATTGGCGCAACTTGGTCAGCACCCCGCGCTGGTGCAAAGTGCGGGCGATTTCGGCCGCCCGTTCCCAGCTGGGCCGGGCATAAGGCAAATCGGGCACGGCGTTGTAAGGGATCATGTTCATCAGCGCGTATTTGCCTTTCAGCAAGCGCACAATGCCGTCGATTTCTTCGGCGCTGTCGTTCACGCCCTCGATCAGCGTCCACTGGTACTGGATCGGGTAGCCCGTGGCGCGGGCGTACACCTCCCCTGCATCGACCAGGTCTTGCGGGTCAAAACGCGGCGCCCGGGGCAACAACTGCGCCCGCAAGTCAGCGCGTGTGGTGTGCAGTGACAAGGCCAGCGCAGGCTTGACCCGGCCTTGCGGCAAGCGCTCAAACACCCGCGCGTCGCCCACCGTGGAAAACACCAGGTTCTTGTGCCCGATGTTGCCTACCGTGCCCAGCAGGTCCATGGCCTCCATCACTTGGTCCAGGTTGTGCGAAGGCTCGCCCATGCCCATGAAAACCACTTTTTTGACAGGCCTGAGCGTGCGGGCCAGTGCCACTTGGGCCACGATTTCGGCGCTGCCCACCTGCCGGATCAGGCCCTCACGCCCCGTCATGCAAAAAACACACCCCACCGCGCAGCCCACTTGCGATGAAACGCACAGGCCATCACGCGGCAGCAACACACTTTCCACGGTCTGGCCATCTTGCAAACCCACCAGCAAACGGGCCGACCCGTCTTGGCCGGGGTGCTGTTCACGCAAAGTGGCTAAGCCGGCCAGTTGGGCGCTGAGGGCGGGCAATGCCTGGCGCAAGGCCGTGGGCATGAAGCTTTCCAACGGTCTGCGGCCACTGTTTTGCGGCTGTGCCTGTGCCCACAGGCGCAGCACACGCTGTTCATGCCGTTCGTTGGCCCCCAGGGTGCGCAAGTGGTCGCGGATGTCCTGAACGCTGTGCATCGGCTTCAGTAATGCGGTGGAATCTCGTCACGCAAATTGCGCACCTCCGCGCCGCCACCGGACTCGGGTAAGCGCTCGCGCATTTGACGCAGTTCTTGAATCAGCGCGTCAATTTGCTGCTGCTGACGGTAGACCTGGGCATTGAGCTGGTCCAGCAGGTCTTCGGTGAAGCCGGCCTTGATCTCCAGATCGACCAGGCGGTTTTCTATTGCGGTGGGAATGTCCATGGGCTGTATTGGACATGATTTTGGCCAGGGCTCTTTGACATCTTTTATAATTTGCACATCGCCGAGTTACTTGAACTACTTGCAGGGCGATTCATAAATCCTGCTAAAGCGTTCGCCAGGCTCCGGGTTTTCAGGGTCGGCAACGCCGACAAACCACTGAAACCAAGGAGTTTATTCATGTCCAACGACTACCTCTTCACCTCCGAATCCGTCTCGGAAGGCCATCCCGACAAGGTTGCCGACCAAATTTCTGACGCGATCCTCGACGCGATTTTTGAGCAGGACCCGCTGTCCCGCGTGGCCGCCGAAACCCTGACCAATACCGGTCTGGTGGTGTTGGCCGGTGAGATCACCACCAACGCGCATGTGGACTACATCCAAGTCGCGCGCGACACCATCAAGCGCATCGGCTACGACAACACCGAGTACGGCATCGACCACAAAGGCTGCGCCGTCATGGTCTGCTACGACAAGCAGTCCAACGACATCGCCCAGGGCGTGGACCACGCCAGCGACGACCACCTCAACACCGGCGCTGGCGACCAGGGCCTGATGTTCGGCTACGCCTGCTCAGAAACACCCGAGCTGATGCCGGCGCCGATCTACTACGCCCACCGTCTGGTCGAGCGCCAAGCCCAGCTGCGCAAAGACGGCCGCCTGCCCTTTTTGCGCCCTGACGCCAAGAGCCAGGTGACCATGCGCTATGTGGACGGCAAGCCCCACAGCATCGACACCGTGGTGCTGTCCACCCAACACAGCCCCGACCAGAGCGAGACAGCCACCAAGATGAAGGCCAGTTTCACCGAAGCCATCATCGAAGAGATCATCAAGCCCGTGCTGCCCAAAGAGTGGCTGCAAGACACCAAGTACCTGATCAACCCGACCGGGCGTTTCGTCATCGGCGGCCCGCAGGGTGATTGCGGCTTGACCGGACGCAAGATCATCGTCGACACCTACGGCGGCGCCTGCCCGCATGGCGGCGGTGCCTTCTCCGGCAAAGACCCATCTAAAGTGGACCGTTCGGCCGCATATGCTGCCCGCTATGTGGCCAAGAACATCGTGGCCGCAGGCCTGGCCACCCAGTGCCAGGTGCAGGTGGCTTATGCGATTGGCGTGGCTCGCCCCATGAACATCACCGTCAACACCGCCGGTACCGGTGTGATCCCGGACGACCAACTGTCTGCGCTGGTGGCCGAGCACTTTGACTTGCGTCCCAAAGGCATCATCCAGATGCTGGACTTGCTGCGCCCGATCTACAGCAAGACCGCCGCCTACGGCCACTTTGGCCGCGACGAGCCCGATTTCACCTGGGAACGCACCGACCGCGCCGCCGCTTTGAAAGCAGCCGCAGGCCGGTAATCTCCCGTCACCCCGGCATGGGGGCCAAGCACCCGCCGCTCAACGCCTGCCCCATGCAGGTTGAGCGGCTTTTTTGTGTGGCAGCCGGTACAGACCCGCGCAGTGGCTTGTTTTGACAATCGCATCAAACCACTTCGGCAGCACAGCCCATGTTCCAAGACCGCCTCGATGCCGCCCGCCAGTTGGCCAAAGCCTTGAAGAAGTACCAAGGCCAAAACCCCTTGGTGCTGGCGATTCCCCGGGGTGCCGTGCCCATGGCGGCATGGATCGCCCAGGCACTGCATGGGCAACTCGATGTGGTGCTGGTGCGCAAACTGCGGGCCCCTTTTCAGCCCGAAGTGGCCATCGGTGCAGTGGACGAAACGGGTTTGGCCTATTTGTCACCCAGCGCGGCCACATGGGGCCTGGAGCCAGCGTATGTGAAAGCTGAAATTCAGCGCCAGATGAACACCCTGAAGGCACGGCGCAAACAATACAACCATATCCGTGCGCCCATTCCGGTCAAGGGGCGCGTGGTCATTGTGGTGGACGATGGCCTGGCCACAGGGGCGACCATGGCGTCTGCCCTCCATGCCCTGCGCAGAGACCAGCCACAGCGTTTGGTCTGCGCCATTCCGGTGGCCAGCCCGAATGCCTTGCCCACCATCGCGCCACTGGCCGACGAAACCGTGTGCTTGTCTGCCCCCGATGACTTCGTTGCCGTGGCGCAGTTTTACCGGCACTTCCCGCAAGTGGACGATGCGCAAGTGCTGGCGTCGTTACAAACGAAATTCGGTCCTTAAGCGCTGATCCAAGTCTGTGGTGCTCAAGGATGTCAAGTCCAGCACGTGTTGGGCCAGCAGAGCCTTTTGCACCGACGCGTCCAGGTGCGCGGCCAACTCGCCCATGAAGGGGTTGGACACGACCAGGGCCAAAGCCTTCACGCGGTGGTTCAAGACCGCCTCACGACAATACGCCGCCAAGGTCTGCGCAAACGCGCTGCGCTGCTGCTGCTTGAGGTCGGACCGGGGCGCCAAACCGGCACGCCCGCCCAACGAATGCCCCAACGGCGCGCGCTCGGTCTCGCTGGCTGGCATGCGGCTTTGGGGGTTCACCCAATCGGCCAATTCCACCAAGGGTTCGGTCAATGAGGTGCGCTCAAAAAGCCGCGCCTGCGCAGCGTTGGCCACCAAGATCCAATGTGTTTGCGGCATGACCGAATCCCTTTTTGCGAGTGAAGATGGTTTTGATTTTTTGGCCATCCGCTCGAAGGAGCGCCTTTTGGGTTCATCACCAAAAACAAGCACCCAGGCGGCGGCCAATGGTCCGGACCCTCCCAGAAGATCCGGATCGCCTGAACCCGAACGCCTGGGGCTCAGGATATTTTGAGCAACTGGCTCTGCCCGTTGGGCTTTTTAGGCAAGGTCAGCTGCAACACGCCGTTTTCGTATTTGGCCAAAGCTGCCGATGAATCCACGCTGTCATCCAGCGTGAAGCTGCGCGCCACGCTGCCGTAATAACGCTCACTGCGAATGACCCTGGCCCCCTCTTTTTCCTCTTTTTCTTTTTTCACTTCTGCACTCAAGGACACCTGATTGCCTGCAAGGCACACCTTGATGTCTTCTTTTGCCACGCCTGGAATTTCGGCCTTGACGAAGAAGTTTTTGTCATCTTCCGTCACATCCAGTCGCATTTGGGGCTCGCCTTCCATCATTCGGAGCATGGGGCGCATCGCAAACCCTTTGAAAAAATCATCGCCGAAAGGGTCACGCAGTTCGTTGAAAGGGTTGAATCGTGTGAGGTTGCTCATGGTTTTCTCCATCCATCAATGCGCGGCAAACGTGCCGCAAGACAATCAGGAGCGCGGTGGAATTACGCATCGCTCCGCGGACTTTTCAGTGTCCAACAGACAATGTCGTTGGTTCAACACAGAACGTCTGTTGATCACCTCACGCAACGCGGACACCATAGCGATCTGCATCCGAGCGCTGGTCGACCGTCATTACTTGAAACAAGGTAAATCCGCCGCTTTCAAGCCATGGCTTGCGCTGGCGCAAATGCCAGCGCCAAGTCGGCTTCAGCATTTGTCCTTTGCCACATCCATCAGAGAATGCCTATGAGCCGACTGCCTTCTGCTGGCAGCAAGCTGAGCCCCAGACAAAGCTGGACACTGGCCTACGCCGTGGTGGCCACCTTGCTGCTGTTCTGGTTGCAAGGCGTGCTGCAAGGCCAAGCCAGCACCGAAACGGTGCCTTACAGCCAGTTTGAACAAGCGCTGGCCGAGGGGCGCATCACCGAAGTCGCCATCTCGGACCAGACCCTGGTCGGTCGCCTGAAAGAGCCCGTGGGCAACAAGTCGCTTTGGCTCACGGTGCGCGTGGAGCCCGATCTGGCGGCCTGGCTGGACGCCTACAAAGTGCCTTACTCGCGGGTGATCGAGCGCACCTGGCTGCGCGACCTGCTGTCGTGGGTCTTGCCCTCGCTGGTGTTTTTTGGGCTGTGGTTTTTCTTGATCCGCCGCATGGTCAACCAGCAAGGCGCAGGCAGTTTCCTGAACATCGGCAAAAGCCACGCCAAGGTCTATGTGATGCGCCACACCGGCGTCACGTTTGCCGACGTGGCCGGGGTGGACGAAGCCAAGCAGGAACTGATGGAAGTTGTCGAGTTCCTGAAACACCCCGCCGATTTCGCACGGCTGGGCGCACACACGCCCAAAGGCGTGCTGCTGGTGGGACCGCCGGGCACCGGCAAAACCCTGCTGGCCAAGGCCGTGGCGGGCGAAGCGGGTGTGGCCTTCTTTTCGATGTCGGGCAGCGAGTTTGTCGAGCTGTTTGTGGGCGTGGGCGCGGCCCGGGTGCGTGATCTGTTTGAACAAGCCCGCAAGACCGCGCCCGCCATCATCTTCATTGATGAACTCGACGCCTTGGGCCGCGCACGCGGCGCCTTTCCGGGATGGGGCGGGCACGATGAAAAAGAGCAAACCCTCAACCAGTTGCTGGCCGAAATGGACGGCTTTGACAGCGCTTCGGGAGTGATCATTCTGGCGGCCACCAACCGCCCGGAAATCCTCGACCCGGCGCTGCTGCGTGCAGGCCGCTTTGACCGGCAGGTGCTGGTGGACAAACCCGACAAAAAGGGCCGCTTGGACATCCTGAACGTGCACGCCCAAAAGGTGACACTGGACCCGCAGCTGTCACTCGACGCCGTGGCCGCCATCACGCCGGGATTCACCGGCGCGGACCTGGCCAATCTGGTCAACGAAGCGGCCATTGTGGCCACGCGGCGCCAAGCCGGCAGCGTGACGCTGGCCGACTTCACCGCGGCCGTAGAGCGCATCGTGGCGGGCCTGGAAAAGCGCAGCCGCGTGCTCAATCCCCAAGAGCGCCTGGCTGTGGCCCACCACGAAATGGGCCACGTGCTGGTCGCGCTGGCTTTGCCCGACAGCGACACGGTGCACAAAGTCTCGATCGTGGCGCGCGGCATCGGCGCACTGGGTTACACCATTCAGCGCCCCTCCGAAGACCGTTACCTGATGACGCAAGATGAATTGCAACGCAAGATCTGCGTGCTGCTGGGCGGGCGGGCGGCCGAAAAACTGGTCTTTGGCCACACCTCGACCGGCGCGGCCGACGACCTGTCCAAGGCCACACAAATTGCCCGCGAAATGGTCATGCGCTACGGCATGGACGAAGAACTGGGCTGTGTCAGCCATGACAGCCAACGCGCGCTGCCCTATGCCATGGCAGACAACCCGTTCACCCCACCCCATCCGGTGTCTGAGGCCACGCAGCAAAAGCTGGACGCGGCCATCGCCGCATTGCTGGCCAACAACCTGCAGCGTGCCACCCGGATCCTCACCACCAACCGCGCCGTGCTGGCGCGCTGCGCGCAAGCCTTGCTCAAGGCGGAAACGCTGGATGCTGACGCACTCAAAGCCCTGACCACGGACCTGGTGCAAGAATCCGCTGGCGCATGATGTGACGGTGACGCACGGCAACCGCGCGCGCAAAAAATGGCGATGTGATCGCCACCCCTTACTTCATCTTGATGACCACTTTGCCTTTGGCACGTCCACTTTCGACGTAGGCCAATGCTTCGTTGGTTTGCGCGAAGGGGAACACCTTGTCCACCACAGGACGGATCGCCCCGGACTCGATGAGCTGCGTGATTTGGCCCAACTGGCTGCCGCTGGCTTTCATGAACAGAAATGAATAGCCCAGATGGCGCTTTTCGGCCAGCCTTCTGACCCCAGCACTCAAAAGACGCATGACTTGCTGGACCACCCAGGGGGCTTTGATTTCCTTGGCAAATGCGATGTCCGGGGGGCCAGAGATGGAGATGGCTTGGCCACCAGACTTGAGGACATTCAAGGATTTCTTGAGTGTCGTGGTGTCCTGGCTGTTCAAGACCAGGTCGTAGTCCTTCAGCACGGATTCAAAATCGGTCTGCTTGTAATCGACCACCACATCCGCGCCAAGGTCTTTGACCCAAGCCACGTTGGCGGTGCTGGTGGTGGTCGCCACCTTCGCCCCCAAATGTTTGGCCAACTGGATGGCAAAAGTCCCCACGCCACCGGAGCCAGCTTGTATGAAAACACTTTGCCCCTTTTGAAGCTTGGCCTTTTCGACCAAGGCTTGCCAGGCGGTCAAGCCCACCAAGGGAATCGAGGCCGCCTCTTCCATGCTGGTGTTTTGGGGCTTGCGTGCCAAAGAGCTTTCTTGGACCGCCACGAACTCGGCAAAGCCACCAATCCGAAAGTCGTCCAATCGGGCATAGACAGCATCGCCCAGTTTGAATTGCCGCACCTTGGGGCCCACGCGCACCACCACACCGGCGATGTCGTGCCCTAAAACAAAGGGCGCACGGTACGGCAAAAGCAGCTTGAATTCCCCGTTGCGCATCTTGACGTCCAGCACGTTGACACTGGCGGCATGCACCTCCACCAACACTTCGTTGTCGCGCAGGACGGGCTCTGGCAAGTCGCCAGCGCGCAAAGTCTCTTTCTTTCCATACCGGTCTGTGATGAATGCTTTCATGGTGTTTCCTTTGTTGTCTAGCAAGTGAGTGGGAGGGGTTTGGGCTGACATGAACACCACATTCGCATGATGATCATCATATTTATTTGCAAAAAAAGGGCTCAAGTGGGAGAAGGCAGCAGTTGGGCCATGGCTGCATGAATCAGTTGGTCTGACAGATGGGCCTCGTCGACCGCGCGCGCCAAGACCAGGGTGCCGACCATCGTGGCCACCGTCACCAGTGCGCGCTCGTGCGCAGCGGGCTGCCCCCAATCGGGCATTTGGCGGGCGACCAGATCCACCATTTCTTTGATGCGCAGCGTGCCGGCACGGCGGACTTCGGGTGACTGGCGTGGCATTTCCGAGCCAAGCGCCGAGACTGCACAGCCTGTCTCAATGCCCTCGACATGCGCTTTTGAAAGATAGGCTTCAATCAAGGTGTGCAAGGCTTTTTCTTGTGGAACCGAGGCAACAAGCCGGCCCGCACGGGCATTGGCAGCCGCACCCGCGCGGTCGGCGGCTTCGGCCAACATGGCTTCACGAGACGCAAAATGCGCATAAAAGGCCCCGTGCGTGAGGCCCGCTTCTTTCATGATGTCCGCGACACCGGTGCCGCCATAGCCACTTCTGCGGATGGCACGCGAGGCGACGTCGACGATCCGCTCGTGTGACGCCTCCTTGGCGCTTGACCGTTTATTGGCTTGTGAATTTCGCATGACGTTCATCATACAATGATTTTCTGGGTCTGGTCAACCTTTAACGTGAAAGAACAGCCTTCGGCCGCAGGAGCGGCCTCCCACAAAAAACCGAACCCTTGTGGGAGCGCGCCCCGCGCGCGAATGCCGGCTCTGAGCCATTGCACGCATTCGGCCGCAGGGGCGGCCTCCCACACCCCCCTGAACCCTGTGGGAGCGTGCCCCTGCGCGCGAATGCCTGTTGACTTCATTCACTTGGCGCGCAGTCGCGAAAAGCAAAGTCAGTGACACGAAAGGTCAAGCGCCCGGTCACGCGTCTGTTCACCATCAGGCCTTGTTGTCCCACCACAGGCAACCAGATGTTCACAACGCAGTCGGAGACCTTTCACCATGAACTTTCTTGATGGCCACCTCTACCCTGAAAACCAGCAACCGCTGATCATCACGGCCGCCCCGTATGCGCCGGGCTGGATTCCTGCGGACTTTCCAGAAGACATCCCAATCACCATGGCCGAGCAGATCCAGAAAGCGGTCGATTGTTACGAGGCCGGCGCCACCGTGCTGCACATGCATGTGCGCGAGGCCGATGGCAAAGGCAGCAAGCGTCTGTCCATGTTCAACGAGTTGATCGCAGGCGTGCGCCAGGCTGTGCCCGAGATGATCATCCAGGTGGGTGGCTCCATCAGCTTTGCCCCCGAAGGTCCGGACGGTGAAGCCAAGTGGCTGAGCGACGACACACGCCACATGCTGGCCGAACTCGACCCCAAACCCGACCAGGTGACGGTGACCGTGAACACCACACAGATGAACGTGACCGAGCACGCGGGCGAAGACGACTTCCGGGGCGTCTCGCGCGGCTTCCCGCACCTGCACAAAACCTACAAGGACATGATCGTTCCGTCGAATCCCAGCTTCGTCGAGGAACACATCCGCCGCCTCACCGATGCAGGCATCCAGAGCGAGTTTCAGGTCTACAACATCAACAGCTTCGAAACCATCGAACGCATGATGCGTCGCGGTGTTTACAAGGGCCCACTGGTGATGAACTGGGTGGCCATCAGTGGCGGCATGGACCAAGCCAACATCTACAACCTGACCAATATGCTGCGTGCCGTGCCCGATGGCGCGGTGGTCACGGTGGAGAGCTCGGTGCTGAACGTGCTGCCCATCAACATGATCGGCATCGCTCTGGGCCTGCATGTGCGCTGCGGCATCGAAGACGTGCTGTGGAAGCAGGACCGCTCGGGCAAGATGAGTTCGGTCGAGCAGATCAAACAGCTGGTGCGCATTGCCGGTGAATTCGGCCGTCCGATTGCCACCGCAAAACAGGCGCGCAAGATTTGCAAGATCGGCGTGTTCTACGACACGGTGGAAGAAACACTGCACGAAAACGGTTTTGCGCCCAACCGCAACGGCGGCAACCAGGGTTTTTTGCGCAAGCCGCTTTGAGCGAACTTTCATGCAGCTGGGCGAACGCCAGATCATGAAAGAAACTTCAAGGGAACCTTCGCGCGCAGGGGCGCGCTCCCACAAGGTTCGTTCGCGCGCCCACAGGGCTCGGAAGTTTTTGTGGGAGGCTGCCCCTGCGGCCGAAGCATTCGCGCGCGGGGGCGCGCTCCCACAGGAGCCGGCCGAAGGCTGTTCTTTCACAACAAGTTAACCGCTTCGCATCCAACACCAACACCAGGAGACAAACCCCATGAAACCCACACTTATTAATCGCCGACGGACCTTGACCACCCTGGTCTGCGTCGGCAGCTTGCTGATGGGCGCCGGCGCCCTGCCCACCTGGGCCCAAGGCAGCGACGCCTGGCCCAACCGGCCCATCACCCTGGTCGTTGCTTCGGGCCCGGGTTCGGGCGTGGACCTGACGGCGCGTGAAATGGCGCAAAAGCTCAGCGCCGTCTTCAAGCAACCGGTGGTGGTGGACAACAAACCCGGCGGCAGCGGCATGGTGGCGGGCGCCATCGTGGCCCGCGCCAAAGCCGATGGCTACACCTTGCTGTATTCGAATGCCTCGTTCATCGTCGTGGCCCCAGCCGTCCTTAAAAACATGAGCTACGACCCGGTCAAGGACCTGACGCCTTTGGCACAAACTGCCGCTGGCGGCATTTTGCTGTTGGTCAACAAGGACGTGCCGGCCAACAACCTCAAAGAGCTGGTGGCCCTGATCAAGGCCCATCCAGACAAATACAACTACGGCACCTGGGGCAATGGTTCGTCCGGGCAGCTGACCATGGAGTGGCTGAAAAAACAAGCGGACCTGAAGATCGCGCACATCCCGTACAAGACCACACCGCAAATCGTGAACGAGCTGGTGTCGGGTGTGTTGCAGGTCGGCTGGACCGACCCGGGCACCCCGGTGGCCATGATCGAAGCGAAACAGCTCAAAGGCATCGCCATGAGCGGCAATGTCCGTGTGCCGCGCACGGCCAGCGTCCAGACCATGGGTGAGCAAGGCTACCCCTTCGATGCCGTGGGCTGGTTTGGCATGTTTGGCCCGGCCAACCTGCCCAAAGCCATCACCGAGCGTTTGAACGCTGAAATCAACAAGGTCCAAAAATCTGCCGAGATGGTCAAACGCATGGAAACCTTCAACTTTGAGCCGCCACCGGTCAAGACCGCCGAAGAGTTCAAAGCCATCATCGCGAACGATGTCAAGCTCTGGGGCGCGATCGCCAAAGACGCCAACATTTCGGCGGATTGAGTCGCGCTGCGCTTGGTGCCGCAACGATTCAAGCGGCGAGGCGAAGGGCCTCGCTTGCGGCTGCGGCCTGTGGGGCTGCAGCCGCCATATGGGTCCGCGCTTCCGTGGCACTGCAACCAAACTGGTTTTGGTACCAGCGCGAAAAACTGCTGGCCGCCGTGAATCCCAAAAGCTCGGCAACCTCAACCAAGGAACGCTTGCTTTCCAGCACATAACGCAAGGCCAGTTGTTTACGGACGTCGTTCATGGCGCAAGAAAAAGTCTGCCCGCTCTCGGTCAGTCGGCGTTGGATGGTACGGGGCATCACGCCCATGTGCTCACCCACCTGCTCGATGGTGCAACGCCCGCTGGACAGCAGCAGCAAGATGGTGCGCCGCACATCGCCCAAAATGCAGGCCTCGTCTGCAGGCAGCGCGAAATCGAGCAATTTTTGCGCATAGCGGATCATGGCCGGATCGGCAAATTCGTTGCATGTGTCCAAGTCAGCCTTGGTACAAACAATGCCATTGAACGCCTGATTGAACGCCAGGCGCGGCCCAAACACCTTGGCGTGCATGCGCCCATCCTTGGGGGCTGCGTGCTCGAAATACACAGCCTGAGGCTGCCAATCCCGGCCAATCAACTGGCGAATGATGCGCACCATCACCCCCAACGCCAGTTCCACACGCTGGCGTGTGGGTTCACCGGCACCGCCTGACAGCAGGCATTCGCGCAAAACAACGGTCTCGCCGGTTTCCTCAATCAGCAGCGACAAGGCGCTGTTGAGCGTGGCCAGATAACGCACCAGCAGGTTCAGCGAGTCACGCAAGGTTTGCTGATCGCGGACCAGCAAACCCACCGGTCCCAGGTTCGACAGCAAGCGGTTGCTGGCCATGCACAGGCCGAAACTCTCGTTGCCCGACTGGCTCACCGATGCCTGCAACAGGCGCCCAACCTTGTCGACCGGAATCATCAGATCGGGCTCGTCCAGAACATGGGGACTGAGCCCGGCATTGAGCAACATGCGCGAGGGATTGAGGCCCGAAGCCACAGCCACTTGTGCATAGTGGGTCAGGCAGGCGGCGCGAACAAGGGTTTGGACCATGGCGGTTCTCAGCGTGATTTGTGCAGATACCCCTGATTGCCGCCACGGCGGTTGGGCGCAAAGCCATTGGCCGCCAGCGCTTCATCGGCGCTGTCGTAAAAAACCCCGATCTTGCAAATCTCACGTGCTTGGCTTGCGGTGGCGATGTCGCGGTCCAATTCTTGCGCAATGCGCACCAGCTGCTCGATCTGCTTGACCGTGCTTTGCTTGGATGTTCGGCGCTGGTTCCAGATACCGTCTTCGGTGCCACAACGCACATGCAGGCCCATCGCAATGCCCATCGTGTTGACCGGCAGCACATTGCGCACATTGCTCTCCACCGTCACCACCGCCCCGTCGGGCACGCCGCGCATGAAGTTGCCCAGGCTGTAGACGTTGGGCGTGTCCATGCCGCCGCCGATGGCCACCCAATTCATCACCAGCGGGCCTTTGTAGAAACCGCGCCGGATCAACCGCTCCACCGATTCAAAGCTGTTGGTGTTGTAGCACTGGAAGGCGCTCTGGATGCCCGCGGCGCTCAGACGCCGCACATGCTCTTCCACCCACAAAGGATTGGCCGGCACGATCATGTCCTTGTAGGTGTCGAACAGCTTGGGGTTCTCGCGCGAGGTGCCGATCACGTCACCGTCTTCCATGTGGTCGGTCACGTTCATCTGGGAGGTGTTGACGGTGACCGTGACCTGATCGGGCACGGGATCGAGTTCGGCCAGCATGTGGCGCGTGTCGTCCGACAGCCACTTGGCCGCTTGGCCATCGCCTTCCGGTGCAAAGCTGATGGAGCCGCCCACCTGGATGATCATCTCGGGCACGGCTTTGCGCACGCCAGCGATCAGCTCGTTGAACATGGACAGCCGTTTGCTGCCCTTGCCGTCCAGTTCGCGCACATGCAGGTGCAGCACGGTGGCACCGGCGTTGTAGCAGTCCACCGCTTTTTGGATCTGCGCCTGCATGGTGACCGGGATATCTTCCGGAAAGTCCGAAGGCAACCAGCCCGGCGCATACGGGGCCGCCGTGATGATCAGTGGCTGCTGGTTTTCTGGGAAAAGGTGTCCGTCAAGAAAGTTCATGTTTTGCTTCTTTGCTCTGATTGAAATGCTCAATAGGGGCGTTCGCCGATGATGGCGGCGCGTTCCATCTTGCGCGGTGCAGGCCAGTAATCCATGACCGCGTAATGCTGCGTGCTGCGGTTGTCCCAGATGGCCACGCTGTTGGGTTCCCAGCTGAAGCGGACCTGGTATTCGGGGATGCTGGCCTGGCTCAACAGGTAGTTGAGCAGGTGACTCGCACCCGGCGTCTTGTCCAGCCCGAAGCGCACGTTCTCGGGCGTGTGGAAGTTGACAAAGTTGGTGGTGAAGCTGCACACGTTGAGCACTTTTTCGCCCGTCTCGGGGTGCGTGCGCACCACCGGATGCTCGGCTGGCGGGTGGTCTGCAGCGAGCTTGCGACGCGCCTCGGGCGCCATCACCGCACCAAAGGAGTGTTCGATGCTGCTGCGCGCGCTCAAGCCGTCGATCTTCTTTTTGATGTCATCAGGCAGGTTCTTGTAGGCCTCGACCATGTTGACCCAGATGGTGTCGCCACCGATGGGCGGGCATTCGATGCAACGCAGCACACAGCCCATGGCTGGGGTCTCGCGCCACAGCCCGTCCGAGTGGTAGTTGTTCTCGTAGTTCTCGCGTTTGTCGCTGCGGTAAATCTGCACCAGGCCCGGATGCGCCGGATCGCTGCCGGCCACCGGGTGGTCTTCAAGATCGCCAAAGCGGCGCGCGAACGCCACGTGTTCGGCGCGCGTGATCTGCTGGTCACGCAAAAAAATCACCCGGTGCTGGAGCAAGGCCGCCTTGATTTCGGCGAACAGTCCGGCGTCGCGGCTGGCATCACCCAAGTTGACGCCGCTGATCACAGCGCCAATGGCGGGGGTCAGTTGTCGAATGTGCATCAAAATCTCCTAAAAACGGGGGGGCGCCCGATGGCGAATCACCTTCATCCATCGCGTCTGCTGCTTGTATGATCAAAAACGCATCGACATGGCGTTCGTTGCGCCAACAGAGGTGATTTTTCAGTTTCCAAAGAAATGGGTCTTGACTTGCTGCGCCATGAATTGACCAATCGCGCCATCCAGACCCGAAATGGCCCTGGGAATTTCCCTTACCTACAGGAGACCCCCACGCGTTGAACCCGGCGCGTGCCCAACACATGACGATTCAGGTACGCAGCGTCACGCTGGCCAAGTACTCGGCCATTGCACGCGGACTGGGCATCGACCCGCTCAGCATGCTGAGGCACGTCGGTCTGGCCCCGGGTTACCTGGCGACGCCCGATCTGCGGATACCGGAAATCTCCCTGGCCCATATCCTGGATGCGTCATCGAAAACAGCCAGCAGCAACTCGCTGGGCCTGCTCATGGGCGAGACCTGGCGTCTGTCGGATTTCGGCGTGCTGAGCTTGCTGTTGCAACACCAGCAGACCTTGCGCCAAACCCTGTCCGCACTGCACCACTACCGCCACCTGCTGAGCGATTCGGTGGCCATCGACATCACCGAACACCCACAAGTGGCTGTGCTGCGCTGCGCCCTGGTCACAGAGCGCCGCCACCCAGGACGCCAACCCGTGGAACTGGCCCTTGCCGCCTTGTTCTCGCTGTGTCGCCACCAACTGGGGCCACACTGGATGCCGCGCCAGGTGCATTTTGTGCATGCCGCACCGCAGCACACAGGCATTCACCACAGGGTGTTCGGCGCCCATCTGGAATTTGGTTCAGACTTCGACGGCATCGTGCTGGACAAAGGCGCGCTCGACCAGATCAACCCCTCCAGCGATCCCAACATGGCCCGGTACGCGCAGGATTTCATCGAACTTCAGCCGCGCTCTGAACCCCGGCAGCTGCGCCATGCCGTGCTGCGGGCCGTGCACATGCTGATGCCACGCGGCCAGCACAGCATTGCGCAAGTCGGCCAGCAACTGGGCATGAGTGCCCGCACGTTGCAGCGTCAACTGGAACAAGAAGGCGCCAACTACCAGACCCTGCTCAATGGTGTGCGGCGCGAGCAGGCGCTGCGGCTGATCGCAGCACGCGCCCACAGCATCACCGAGATTGCACAACTGCTGGGTTTTGCTGAAACCAGCCCGTTCTCCAGGTGGTTCAACCAGCAATTTGGCGTTTCACCCTCACGCTGGAAAGAAGACTGACGCGTCGTCTTCGGGCCGCAAGTTCAAACCCGTGCCCGTGCACGCCGCGTGCGAAAAGTACCCCAGCCACTGAGGAGCGCCGATTTCAAAAAGGCCGACAGGCCGCCTTCGTTGGGGCGCGCCTGCCCGGACGATTCACCGCTCGCCAACAAGATCTTGACGGCGTGCCGCGACGCGATCCTCGCCTCGCTGACGGTTGTTCAGTCCCCGTCCGCCCAGTAAAGGCGGTGTGGATTGATCGCCATGATTTGCACCCAGTGCTCAGCCTCAATCCAGCCACGCGCCTGAGCCATCAATGGCTCAAAATCTGCGCACTGTTCATGGTTCGTGCAGGGCCAATCGCTGCCCCAAAGCAGCGCATCTGGCCCCAGTTCATGAAGCCACAGCGACGCCAGCTGCGACGCATTCACATTCCCCAACCGGTACGCACCGCTCAATTTGACATACACCGTGGCATGCCTGGCGCGCGCGATCAAGGCCACCAGGGATGGGTCGTCGGCACGGGCTTGCGCTGGCTTGGCCATGTGGTCCACCACCAGCGGCAGGTCCGAGGGCAATTGGGCCAGGACATCAGGCAGCCGGCCCTGATCGGTGTGGATCTCCAGATGCCATCCCAGACGCCTCACGGCTTCCCAGACCGAATGGGCATCGGTCCACTCGGGTATGTCGTGCGAGACCGATGCGAGGTTCAGGCGAATGCCTCGCACGCCGGCGTCATGCAAAGCCTGCAGTTCGTCATAGTGCGCATTGGGATTGACGACCGCGATACCGCGCAGTCTGTCAGGGTGGGCCTGGAGAGCTTTCAGCATCAGGCTGTTGTCTGCGCCCAAAAAGCTGGGCTGCACCCACACGCCGCGCTGGATGCCCACGCTTTGGCTTTGCTGCATCCAGTCCGATAACAACGCGCTGTACTGGGGCACATACCGGGCCCCCTGAACAGCAACACCTGCGTTGAAGACATGGAAATGGGTGTCTACCCCGTTTTTTGGCATTGTTGAATTCATGTGCTACATTCTAGTCATCTAGATGTCTAGATCAATCCCATGACCCAGCTTTTGACGAAAACCCTTCCAGGCCAAAGCCGCTACGGCAAATTGGCCTTGGCTTTGCGCGAACGCATCCTGCAAGGTGAATGGGCGCCTGGCGAGGTGATCCCCGCCGAAACCCTGCTCGCGCAAAGCTATGGGGTCGCGCTTGGCACGATCCGGCAAGCCTTGTCACTGCTGGTGGAAGATGGCGTCTTGCAGCGTCGGCACGGCAAAGGTACCTTTGTGACCAAAGGTGTTGATGGTGCATCCATGATGCGTTTTTTCAGGTTTCGCGGCGTGGACGACGGCGCCAACGTCACGCCCCATTCGCGCATTCTGGCCACTCGTTTGCGCAACGCCTCCGCGCAAGAGTGCCATGCTTTTGAACTCAGCCAAGGCGCGCAAGTGCTCCAACTCGAACGCCTGCGCAGCCTGAATTCAGAGCCTTGCCTGCTGGAAACCATTGTCTTGCCGCTGCCGTTATTTGGTGCCCTGGTTGAATCAGACACCGATGCATGGGACGACTTGCTCTATCCCATGTACCAGGAACGGTGCGGGGTGGTGATTCAAAAAACACAAGACAGCCTGAGCTTTTCCCAACTCAACGTCACGCAAGCCAAACGTTTGAAACTCAGCGCCGCTCACCCCTGCGTTCTGGTCGAGCGGCAGGCCTTTGACATCGCGGGCCGTTGCGTGGAACTGCGCACCACACGTGGCGATGCGTTTTCCTTCAAGTACACCGCACAGGTGCAATAACCCCCACCAGGAGACATTCCATGATTGATCTTGTTCGACGCCCAACAGCCGCTTGGGCCGCGCTGACCTCACTCGCACTTTGCGGGGCCGCACCGGCTGCCATGGCCCAAGCGAGCTACCCCAGCAAGCCCATCACCCTGGTCGTCACCTACCCGCCCGGTGGTGGTGCCGATGCCATGGCCCGCTTGATCGCACCCAAAATGGGCGAAGCACTCGGCCAGGCCATCGTCATCGACAACAAGCCCGGTGCAGGCGGACAAATCGGCGCGGCGGCTGTCGCCAAAGCCGCCCCGGATGGCTACACCCTGATGCTCGACGCCTCCTCTTTTTCTGTGAACCCGTCCCTCTACCCCAAGCTGCCCTACGACAGCTTGAAGGCCTTCCAGCCGGTGGGTGTGGTGGCACTGTTTCCCAACGTGGTGTTGGTCAATGCCCGTTTTCCAGCCAACAACGTGGCCGAACTCACAGCTGCTGCACGCAAAAGCAAAGACGCCGTGTCCTACGCTTCGTCAGGCAATGGCTCGGCCCAGCATTTGGCAGGCGCCTTGTTTGAATCTGCGGCCAAGGTGGACATGGTGCACGTGCCGTACAAAGGCGGCGGCCCCGCGCTCAACGATGTCATTGGCGGGCAAGTGCCACTGTTCTTTGGCAACCTGGCCTCGACCTTGCAACATGTGCAATCCGGCAAATTGAAGGCCTTGGCGGTGACCTCTGGCAAACGCTCCAGCATCTTGCCCGACGTGCCCACGCTGAGTGAATCGGGCCTCAAAGGCACCGAAATTTACGAGTGGAACGCCGTTTTTGCACCCGCCAACACCCCCGAAGCGGTGGTGAAAAAACTGGCTTCGGCATTCCAGCAAGCACTGGAAGCACCCGAGGTCAAAGCGCGCATCGCTCAACTGGGGGGAGACATTCAAAAAGGCTCACCCGAACAAGCCAGGAAATTCATCGAACAGCAAATGACGCTGTGGGGTCGCGTGATCAAAGAACGGGGCATCAGCACCGAGTGAAGATGGGCGGCCATGGGGTGGGATGCATGCACGCATGCGTGCATTACTTTTCACCCCACGGGGTGTATTGGATGAACAGCGCCGTACTGATGCCATAGACCGCCATCCCCACACCCACCAGCGCAAAAATCATCCAGGCCGGGGAATTCCAATAGGCCAGCAAAGCGCCACCCACGGCCACCACCAGCAGCCTGAAAGTGCCCGCAAGCACGGGGCCGAGGGCTCGGCCTGCGCCCAGTGAAGAAAAATACAAGGACAAACCCAGCCCAAAAAAGCCATAAAACGGGCCTGCCCACAGAAAATAATGGGCACTCGAAGCCATGACCAAGGGCTCCTGGGTAAAGAGCGCGGTCCACAACTGCGGTGCCACGGCCACCACCATGCCCAGTGTCCCCAAAAGCAGGGAGGCCAATGCAGCGGCCGTCCAAGCCACCTTGCGCGCCCTGGCGCTGTCGCCGGCTCCGATGGCCATGCCCACCAGCGGTACCGAGGCCACACCCACCGCAAAAGCGATGGGCACCAACAAAAACTCCAACCGTGTCCCGATGCCATACCCCGCCAAGGCCTGCGTGCCAAACTTGGTCACCAGATGCGTCAGGATCAAAACGGTCAACACCGTCTGAAAGGGTGAAAAGCAAGCCACCGCGCCGACGCGCAAAATCGCGTGAAAGTGTTGGCGAACCAGCTGTGTTGCACGGATTTTCAATTTGATTTTTCCGCGCCCCGAAGCCAGATAGCCCCACAAAAACAGCGCGCCAACCGCATTTGCCAAGACACCGCCTGCCGCCACCCCCCGCATGCCCAGTTGCGGCAATGAACCCCAGCCCAGCCCCAATGCCCCAGCAAAAAATACTTGGGCCAATGCCACCACAACGAGCGTCACGGACGGCACCCGCATGTTGCCACTGCCCCGGAGCACAGAAGACAGGGTGTTCAGCACCCAGACGAAGATCGAGCCTAAAAATGCCACTTCGCCATAGGCCACGGCTTGCAGCAACGCCTCGCCACTGCCGCCCAAAGCGGCCATCAATGATGGGCCCAACAGCTCCATCATGAGCATGAAAATGCCGCCCCCAGCAATGCCAATCCACAAGGCATGCACGGCCAAGTCATTGGCGCGGCCAGGATCGTTCGCGCCCAGTGCCCGACTCACGGCCGAGGACACCCCGCCGCCCATGGCACCGCCGGACAACATGGTCTGCAACATGACAAACGGAAACACCAAGGCCATGCCTGCGAGCGCGGGCGGCCCAAAATTCCCCACATAAACAGTCTCGGCCATGGCGGCCAAAGCAGTGGCCAACATGGCGACCATGTTGGGCAAAGAAAACCGCAGCAAGAGCGGCAGGATGGGGCCGGTCAACAGGTGTTCCGCGCTGGACTGTTGGGCGACAGCCCGGTTCATCTCAGCGCGCCGCATGGTCAAAAATCATGCAGGTCGTTGTGCCGTGGCCGTAAACCTTGCCGTTTGAATCCACAATTCGACCCTCGGCTGTGGCCACCTGCCGCCCCACATGGATGACCTTCCCTTCGACGCGCACCAGATCCACCGCATCGGTCAATGCCCGAAGCATGTTGACCTTCAACTCCAGCGTGGTGTAGCCCTTGCCCGCCGGCAAGGTGGTGTGCACAGCGCAGCCCATCGCAGAGTCCAGCAAGGTGCAAAACCAGCCGCCGTGCACCGTGCCCAGGGGGTTGTAATGGCGCATCATGGGTTTGCCCTGAAAAACGGCCACGCCGTGTTCCATGTGAATCGGTATGAAATCCATCGTCTCGCCGATGGGCGGTGAAGGCAATTCACCCGAAAAAATGGCTGCAAAAACTTGCAAGCCCGACATGCCGACGACTTTTTCCCGTGGCAGCGGTGCCGAGGCCCCCAAGTGCTGGCGCACCGAAGTTTCTTGTGCCTTCCAGTCTGCAAGGGTCTGTTGAGCGGTCATTGAATTCCTTTTATAGTTGCATCTACAAGTGTTGCAGCTACAATATAGCACATGGCAATCAAAGACAAACCACAAGGCTGTACCAACCTCAAGTTGCGCCAACTCGGGCGCGTGGTGACGCGCCACTACGACCGCTACCTCGCGTCGGTGGATTTGAAGAACACCCAGTACGCCCTGCTCTCCCATGTGGTCAAACTGGGCCCGATCCGCCCAAGTGATTTGGCCCGGCGCATGCAAATGGATGCATCGACCCTGACACGCAACCTGCAACTCTTGGCGGCACAGGGGTGGCTGGAGATTGGCGAAGGAAAAGACGCGCGCAGTCGCTTGGTGGTGGCGACGGCAGCGGGACGGGAAAAGCGCACGCAAGGGCAGCGTGCCTGGAAAGAGGCCCAATTGGCCTTGAATGAGCTATTGGGCAATGAGCGCGTGATGGCGCTGCATGCCTTGCTGGACGCCAGCATCGAAACCCTCGAAGAGGGCACCGTTTGATTCAGTCGCCCGACTGAGCCCATGGGCACGCCGAGGTTTGAGCCACTGAAGGGCGCCGTGAAGGCGCCCACAGACGGCACTGCTCAGTGCCCCATTTTTGATACAAAAACAGGGCACTGGCGTCTTGCTACCGCGTCTTAACGGACCACAGCGATCTGGTCGCGCTTGCCAGCCTTGTAGGTGTACAAGGTCAAGGCGCCATTCTTGATGTCACCCTTTTCGTCAAACGCGATGGTGCCGGTGACGCCCTTGTAGCCACTGGTCTTGGCCAAAGCGGGCAGGTATTTCGCTGGATCGGCCGAGTTGGCACGCACCATGGCATCCACCATCACGTTGACGGCGTCATACACATAGGGTGCATACACTTGCACGTCGGCATTGAAGCGCTTTTTGAAGCGGGCAGAGAAGTCTTCCATGCCTTTTTTCTGCTGACCTTCCACACCGCCTGCTTCTGCGCAAACGACTTGGCCGTCGGCCATGGCATCGCCAGCCAACTTGGTCAATTCAGAGCTGCAAATACCATCACCGCCCATGAACTTGGCTTGGATGCCCAAAGATTTCATCTGACGCAGCATGGGACCGGCGACCGCATCCATGCCACCGAAAAACACCACATCGGGTTTCTTGGCTTTGAGGGTGGTCAAAATCGCCATGAAGTCGGTGGCTTTGTCCGTGGTGAATTCATGACCCACCAGGTTGCCGCCTGCGGCTTTGACTGCTTTTTCAAACTCTTCGGCCACGCCTTGGCCGTATGCAGTGCGGTCATCGATCACGGCAATCGATTTGCCTTTGACGTTCTTCACGGCATAACGGCCCAAGGTGCCGCCCAGGTGCACGTCATCGGCCACCACGCGGAAGGTGGTCTTGTAACCATTGCGCGTGAATTTGGGGTTGGTCGCCGAGGGGGAAATTTGGGGAATGCCCGCTTCGCTGTAAATCTTGGAAGCCGGAATGGATGTGCCGGAGTTGAGGTGGCCCACCACGCCGTTGACTTTGGAGTCCACCAATTTTTGCGCTGCCGCAGTCCCTTGCTTGGGGTCGCCTGCATCGTCTTCCGTCACCAGTTCAAATTTGACGGCCTGCCCCGCAATCTTGATGCCTTTGGCATTGAGTTCTTCAATGGCCAAACGTCCACCGTTTTCGTTGTCCTTGCCCAGGTGGGCAATGGCACCACTGACGGGGCCGACGTGGCCGATTTTCACCACTTGCTGCGCCATGGCCTGGGTCGCACACAGTGCGGCGATCGCCCAGCCAATGTTTTTCATTTTGAATGTCATCTTGTCGTCCTCTTGGTTGTAGGTGAGATTTCTGATCTGGTGTTCACCAAATACAGCACTCGGGCCAAAGCACCCACCATTGAAGCCCATTTCCTGTTCACTCCCCCAGATACGCCGCCCGCACCTTGGGGTCTTCCAGCATGTCCCGGCCCACCCCCGTCATGGTGATCAGGCCCGAGTCCATCACATAGCCACGGTCCGCAATCGCCAGCGCCCGGCTCGCGTTTTGCTCCACCAGCAACACCG
>ERZ1292633.59-Hain-H41-02um-R1-59-length-156460-cov-15_pt1 | contig 156460 bp, 163 predicted proteins | sample MGYA00564406_ERZ1292633 | MGnify/ENA primary metagenome ERZ1292633 (study PRJEB36523, sample SAMEA6512639) | groundwater metagenome | collected 2019-01-08 | study: AquaDiva: Metagenomics assemblies of 32 groundwater samples
CCGCTCCGGTGACACGCCGGGCCGCTCCGGTGACACGCCGGGCTTCGACTCTGCCGTCGCTACGAAGCGTGGTGACGACGGCACCACCGGCCTGCTCTACGGCGGATCGAGGATTGCCAAGGACGACGCCCGGACCGAGGCATATGGCACCGTCGACGAGGCGGTCGCTGCCCTGGGGCTGGCGCGCGCCAACGTCGGGCTGAAGGCGCGGATCGGCGTCCTGCCGCGGGGCCTCGGTGGGTTCGGCGAGACGATCCTGCGGCTGCAGCGTGAACTGTTCGTGGTTGGTGCCGAGCTTGCCACGAACCCGGATGCCTGGGATCGCCTGGAGGACGGCCGGACCCGCGTATCGGCGGCGATGGTCGCCGGCCTCGACGACCTCCTCGAGGTGGTCGAATCGCACATCGAGATGCCGCGCGAGTTCGTCGTCCCAGGCGAGACGCCCACCAGCGCCGCGCTCGAGCTGGCCCGAACCACCGTGCGTCGCGCCGAGCGCCGCGCGGTCGGCCTGCGGCACGGTGGGCTCGCACCCGGTGAGCATCTCGTGCCCTATCTCAATCGACTCGCGGACCTGTTGTGGGTCCTCGCGCGCGCCGCCGAGCAGGCCGAATCGCGTCGTGCCACGCCATCTCGAAGTGGAACCCGGGATCGGATCGACCGATCCCCCGTCAACGCCGGTTGATCTGCAAGGAGATCCATCGATGAGCTTCCAACCGTCCCAGTTCGGGTCGCCGTCGCAGATGGGCGTTCGGCCCGCGGCCGCCCTGTCCGCGTCCTTCCTGACCCAGGCGTTCACGTGGATGTTCGCCGGGCTGCTGCTGACGGCGGCCGTGTCCGCGTTCGTGAGCGGCAGCGAGCAGCTGCTCAGGTTCGCGGCCGACTTCTTCCTGTTCGCGGTGATCGGCCAGCTGGCTCTCGTCGTCGTGATCAGCGCCGGCATCAACAAGATCGGCGCGACCGTGGCCCTGGGCCTCTTCTTCGTGTACGCAGCGACCCTGGGGCTGACGGTCGGTCTGATCACCGCCCAATACACGCTCCCCTCGGTTGCGACGGCGTTCCTCAGCGCCGGTGCGATGTTCGGTGGTGCTGCCCTGTACGGCGCGACGACGAAGCGATCGCTCGTCGGCATCGGCGGATTCCTGACCATGGGCGTGATCGGTCTGATCGTGGCGTCCGTGGTGAACATCTTCCTGGTCAGCGGGCCGCTCGGCTGGATCATCTCGTTTGCCGGCGTGGCGATCTTCACCGTCCTGACCGCGTACGACGTCCAGCGCATCTCGTCCGGCGACCTCGCCGCGCAGTACGGCTCGATGGAGAAGGCGGCCGTCATCGGGGCGCTCCGTCTCTACCTCGACTTCATCAACATCTTCCTGTTCCTGCTTCGCCTCTTCGGCAATCGCCGCTAGTCCGCGGCCCGGGCGCCGGGCGGCCCCGCGGTCCGGGCGACGGGCGGCCCCGCGGTCCGGGCGCCTCGCTTTGTGACGCCCGTTTCCTGACAGACGACACCCACCCGAGCATGCGGCTCCGTTGCCGGTCGAGCATCCTGCCAGAGGTGCTCCGACGCGAGAATCAGGCAGGGTCCGGACGATGCTCCCCGCACGAAGGACGCCGCGATCTCTCGCGGGCGATCGCTGGATCGAGCCTGGTGCTCCCCGTAGGAGCGTCTGGCAGGATCGGGCTCCTCCACACCGGCGGGCGGCCGGGATCGCGATCCTTCACTTCGGCGGATCCCGCGACCCGTCACGTGGCCGATCCCGCGATCCGTCACGTGGCCAGGATCCCGATTCATCACACCATCGGGAGGAGGTCGCCGATCGAGTCCAGGAGCACGTCGGCCAGGCCCGAGAGGTCCGCTTCGGTGCCGACGCCCGAGAGCACTCCGACCACCAGTCCCACCCCGCCTGCGCGGCCCATCACGAGGTCCTTGGGCGCGTCACCGATCACGGCGCACCGCTCCGGCCGAACCCCGAGCGACGCTGCCAGGTGAAGGACCATGTCCGGCGCCGGCTTGACCCGGACGCCGTCGTCCGCGGCCACGATGGCCTCGACCCAACCCGACACGCCGAGTGCCGCCAGCGTCCGTTCGGTCGGGTCGCGATCGTCGGTCGTGGCCACGGCGATCCGACGCCCGTCCGCCGCAAGACGCGCGAAGAGCCGCTCGAGGTTTGCCAGGGGCTGGGCGACCGCGACGGGGTCGGGAGCGTGCCAGGTCTCCGCGACGATCGTCTCCGCGATCTCCAGCGGCACCCGGGAACCCGCGACGACGTCCACGGTCATCTCGCGCAGGCGCGCCATGGGCGTCGCGGCGAGGGCGCCGTGGGCGAGCGTCCGTCGCGTGACCAGGTCGTACCCGAGCATCGCGAAGAGGGGTGCCCGCACGTCGAGGTCGGTGGCCGCGTCGATCCGGTCGGCAAGGGTTTCGGCCCACTCACCCCACGGCCCGTGGAAGTCGACGAGCGTGCCGTCCTTGTCGAAGATGACGAGGTCGATTCCCGTCAGATCGGGTGGCCCGCCGCGGGCAGCCGTCACGCCTCGTCGGCGTCGATCGACAGGGCGGGGATCTCGGCCGCTGCGTCGAGGAGGAGGCAGGCCTCCGGCGGGAACGTGAGGGCCAGGGTGTCACCGATCTTCGGCAAGATCAGGCTCGGGTTGTTGAACGTATCGAACGACAATCGCCCGGCGCCTTCGCCGACCTTGACCCGGATTCGTACGATCGACCCGAGGAACGTGACGTCCTCGATCTTGCCAGAGAGCCGGTTGCCGTCACCCTCGCCGCCGATCGTGACGATCTCGGGTCGCAGGGCCACCGACACCTTGGAGCCGTTCGGCGCCGACACCGACGCGGCACGGATCTCCTGGCCGTCCACCGACAGGCGCCCCGACGCGGCATCCACGACGCTCGCGGCGAGGACGTTGAGCGTGCCCACGAACGAGGCGACGAACGCCGTGGTCGGGAAGTTGTAGATCTCGAACGGCGTCCCGATCTGCTCGATCCGACCCTCGTTCATGACCACGACCCGATCGGACAGCGACAGCGCCTCCTCCTGGTCGTGGGTGACGTAGACGGTGGTGATCCCGAGCTGTCGCTGGATCGCGCGGATCTCGTTGCGCAGGGAGACCCGGATCTTCGCGTCCAGGGCTGACAGCGGCTCGTCGAGGAGCAGGACCTGTGGCTCGAACGCCAGGGCGCGGGCCAGGGCCACCCGTTGCTGCTGGCCGCCAGACAGCTGATACGGGTAGCGACCGGCCCGGTCGGGCAGATGGATCAGCTCGAGCAGCTCGCCGACCCGCTTCTGGACCTGCTCCTTCGGCCGCTTGCGCACCTTGAGGCCGAAGCCGATGTTTTCGGCCACGGTCATGTTCGGGAAGAGCGCGTACGACTGGAAGACCATCCCGACGTTGCGCTGGTTCGGGGAACGGTGGGTGATGTCCACGTCGTTGATGACGATCCTGCCCGCCGATGGCAGCTCGAAGCCGGCGATCATCCGCAGGGTCGTCGTCTTGCCGCAACCGCTGGGCCCCAGGAAGGACACGAACTCGCCCTTCTCGGCCTCGAGGGTGAAGTCCTCCACCGCGGTGAACGCGCCGAAGTGCTTCTGGACGCCGGTGAGGGTCAGGAACGACATCGGGAACCTCATCTCTGGTTGTGGCATCAGCGCGCGCCGCCGACCTGGATCCGCTGTCCCCCTCGGCCCAGGAACTGGATGGCGCCCATCGCGATCCAGGTGAGGCCGAAGCTGATGATCGAGACGCCCGCCGGCTCGAACGCCTTGTTCTGGCCGAGGAGCGACAGGTACGGACCAAAGGTCTTGCTCCCGAGGAAGCTGGCCATCGTGTACTCGCCGATGACGATCGCCAGCGTCAGGAAGGCGCCGCTCAGCAGCGCGACCCGGATGTTCGGGAAGATCACGCCCACGATGATCCGCGGCCAGCCCGCGCCCAGGCTCTGGGCCGCCTCGGTGAGCGACTGGATGTCGATCGCGCGGAGGCCGGTGTCGACGGCGCGGTACATGTACGGGAACGACAGGATCGTGTACGCGCCGACGAGGACGATGGTGCTCCCGAACGTCGTGTCCATCAGCGGAAACGGGGGCCCGCTGAAGGTCCGGATCAGCCCGAACACGGCGACGACCGGTGGGATCACGAACGGCATGAGCGTGATGAACTCGACGATCGGTCTGAGCCGGGGCAAGCGCAGGCGGACCCAGTAGGCCGTCGGGACGATGATCGCGATGCTCAGGATGATCGTGGCGATCGCGACGCCGAACGAGAACAGGAGCCGCGGGAAGAACTCCGATCGCGGGTCGAGGACGACGTTCTCGTAGTAGCGGAGCGACGGCTCCGGCTTGACCGGCCCCGTTGGGTGGCCGAGCGCGAACTCGAACGTGGCGACGAGGGGCAGGAAGAAGTACAGGAAGCCGAGGCCGAAGATCACCCACGCCCACAGCGCTCCGCGTCGGGGCTTCTCGTCCGGGGCGGGCTTGCCGACCGACTCCAGAGCGCCGGGCGCCCTCATTCCGATGGCGCCGCCGCCCTGGGTCACTTGAGCCACCGCTCCGACCGGCGCTGGAGCAGGCTGTACCCGGTGATCGCCATGGCCATGATCACGACCATGCCCATCGCCATTGCGAACCCGAGGCCCGTGTTGTGGAGGACGTCACCACGGATCTGGGCGCCGATGACGATCGACGCGATCGGGATCGTTCCGCCGGTCAGCTGGAAGGCCGTCGCCTGGGCACCGAACGCGTTCCCGAAGAGCAGGATGACCGCGCCCATCAGGGAGGGCAGCAGGATCGGGAAAGCGACATAGCGCCAGTACTGGAACCCGGTCGCCCCCATGTTCTCGGCGGCCTCGCGCCAATCGCGTTTCAGCCCGTCCAGTGCCGGCGCGATGATCAGGACCATGAGCGGGAACTGGAAGTACATGTAGACGATCTCGAGGCCGACCTTGGAATAGAGGCTGAAGCCGGCCTGGCCGATGTCGGTCGCGAACGTGTTGTTGATGAACGCCGTCAGGAAGCCCAGGTTTCCGAGCGTATAGATGAACGCCAGCGCCAGCGGAACGCCGGCGAAGTTGGAGGCGACACCCGAGAAGGTCATGAGCGCATTGCGCATGAACGGCGGGAGTCCGCCGAGGATGACCGACGCCGCCAGCAGGAAGCCGAACAGCCCGCCGCCGATCGCGGTGATCGCGCTGATCTCGATGCTGTTCGCGTACGCGTTCGCGACGATCGGCGTCGTGAGATCCGCGTAGTTCTGGAGTGTGGGCTGTCCCTCCTGGTCGAGGAAGCTGCCGACGACCAGGAAGCCCGCCGGCAGGAACATGAACAGGAGCGTGAACAGGAAGAACGGCGACACCCCGAGCCAGGCGAGCAGCGGGCGGCGCTGCGCGGGGCGCGCGGATCGCGCGCCCCGCTTGTTGCCGTCAGCCGCCGTGTCGGGCACGGGGTGTCGGTCTTGGGCTACTTGACGTCGGCCCCGACGACCGCGTCCCAGTTCTCGGTGATGAGCGTCTTCGCCGCATTGAGCTGATCAAGCGACGGGAAGACCGCACCGGTCACGTCCGGCAGCTTTGCGAGCTGCTCGGCCGGGACCTTGTCGTTGGCAGTGAGATCCTCGTAGCGGATCGGGTGGCAGTAGCCTTCCAGCCAGATGTTCTGCCCCTCATCCGAGTACAGGAATTCCTGCCAGAGCTTGGCCGCGCTCGGATGCGGCGCATAGGCGCTGATGCCCTGGACGTAGACGCCCGCGAACCGGCCGGATGTCGGAACGACGACCTCGATCGGCGGGTTGCCCGCAGAGGCATCCCGGTTCGCGAGCGCGTTGTACGTCCAGCGGATCGTGATCGGGGTCTCGCCCGAGGCGATCGTGCCCGGCTTCGCGATGACCGGGACGAAGTTCCCGGCGAGGTTCAGCTGCTTGAAGAAGTCGAGGCCCGCCTGGGCATCGTCGAGCGAACCGCCGTTGGCGAGGGCCGCCGCATAGACGGTCTGGATCGCCTGATTGGAGGATCGCGGGTCACCGGCGAGGGCGACCATGTTCTTGTACTCGGGCTTGAGCAGGTCGCTCCAGTCCTTCGGGACGTTCTTCACGACGGCGGTGTTCACTTCGAACGAAAGCACGCCGTAGTAGTCGCCCCACCAGTAGCCGTCGGCGTCCTTGGCGTCGCCCGGGATCGTGTCCCAGGTCGCCACCTTGTACGGCTGGAACAGGTTCTCGGCCTTGCCGGACGGTCCGAAGGCGAGGCCGACGTCGACGACGTCCGGGGCCGAGGGGCCCGTGCTGTTCTGGTTGGCCTTGATTGCCTCGATCTCGTCGCCGGAGCCGGCGTTCGGGTCGAGCTCGTTGATCTCGATGCCGTATTTGGCCTTGAAGGCGTCGATGACGCCGCCGTAGTTGCACCAGTCATGGGGCAGGGCGATCGTCGTGAGCGTGCCCTCGGCCTGGGCCGCCTTATGAAGGTCGCTGCCGACATCGGCAGGGGCGAGCGCCGGGGGCGCATCCGTCGGCGCGACCGACGCCGGCGGGGCGTCCGTGGCGGGCGCCGGGGTGGCCGCGCCGGAGCACGCCGCGGCGACGATCGCCAGGGTGCCGACGAGCCCAATGAGTCGGGTTCGTGAATCGATCCTCAACGTAGTCTCCCTGTGGTGGATGGGGGGTTAGTGGGTCCAGCGAATGACAGATGTGATCGGGGCACCTCCTCGACAACGAAACCTGGCGGCGCGAACGTCAAGGCGGCCGGCCACCCAAGCTGGGGGTGCGCCTCCTCGTCAGCGCGCAGTGTGCCGATTCCGGGATATGTCCGTCAATGTTTCGCTCGGCGTCGACCTGCACGTGAGCGCTTCGCCTGTCCGTGTGACAGCGATGCCGGGCCGTCAGGGCCCGGCATCGCCTTGCAGTTGCCTGGGCTCAGGACCGGATCAGGGGATCCAGGCCTTCCAGACGGCCTCGTTGTCCGCCACCCACTTGGCTGCAGCCGCATCCGCGGTCATGCCCTGGTTGGTGATGTAGTCGGAGACGAGGTTCTGGTCCGCGTTGGTCCAGGTGAAGTTCTTGACGAGGGTGGCGGCGTCGCCGCCCTCCTTTGCGAACTTCGTGGAGATCACCTTGTTGAGCGCGTACTCGGGGTACGCGCAGGCGACCTTCTCGAGATCCGCGTCGCACCCATCGGTATAGGCCGGCAGGTTGACCTGCACGTAATCGGCCACCGCATGGATCCAGTGGGGATCCCAGAAATAGAGGAGCAGCGGCGTCTTCTGGGCGTCCGCCTGCTTCATCGCTTCTACCGAGGCCGTCTCGCTGCCGGAAAAGACGACCTTGAAATTGAGGCCCAGGTTCGTCATCAGGGCCTCGTCGTATTGCACGTACGACGGATCGCTGCCAAGGAACTGGCCCAAGTCGCCGGACTCGGACGTCTTGAACAGGTCCGCGTACTTGTTCAGGTTCGCCGAGTCGACGATATCCGGATTCTCGTCGACCATCCACTTCGGAACGTACCACCCGATGATCCCGACATTGCCGGTGGTTCCGGCGACCTCGGCGACCTTCTTCTCATCGATATAGATCTTCTCGAGATCGGGGTGGCCCCAGTTCTCGATGATCACGTCGACCTCACCGGTCTCGAAGCCCTGCCAGGAGACATCCTCCTTCAGGTCCTTCTTGACGACGGTGTAGCCGAGTTCGTTCTCGAGGAGGTACGCAACGACGGCGGCGTTGGCCTCGTACCCGACCCACGGGTTGATCGCGATGTTGACGGTCCCCTTGCTCCCGCTGCCGGCAGGTGTGCAGGCGGCCAGGATGAGGCCGATGGTGGTCACCCCGGCGACGAGGCGGCCTAGACGTCCGATGTTCATGGTGGGTGTCGCTCCTCCAGTCGTGGTCCGACCCGCTCGGGCGGTGTTGGCGGGCCCCATATTGGACCTTTCGACCAATCCGCGATACCCCTCGCCATTCAGGCGCCGCGGCGCGCAACGGCGGGTCGCGCCTCGGCCGTGGACTGCCTGGTGCCGGCGCCCTGGGTGATCCGGTCGAGCATGATTCCAAGGAGCACGATCGCGATCCCCGCGGCTAGGCCCTCCCCGAAGAAGTCGCGCCGGGCGAAGCCGGCCACGACGTCGTAGCCAAGGGCCTGGGCCCCGACGAGACCGCCCACGACGACCATCGCCAGCACGAGGATGATCCCCTGGTTGGCTGCGACGAGGAGCGCCGGTCGTGCCATCGGGAGCTGGACCTTCCAGAGGAGCTGCCGCGGTGTCGAGCCGGCCGCAGTCGCGGCCTCGATAACCGCGACTGGGACAGTCCGGATCCCGATCTCGACGAGACGGATCACCGGCGGAATCGCGTAGATGATCGCGGCCACGATTCCGGTGAACCGAGTCGGCCCGAAGAGGGCAACCGCGGGAACCAGGTAGACGAACGCGGGCAGGGTCTGGGCGCCATCGAGGAGCGGCCGGAGGAAGGCCGCGAAGCGGTCGCTTCGGGCGGACAGGACGCCGAACGCCCCGCCAATCACCAGCGTCAACCCGGTGGCCACGAGGACCATCGTGAGCGTCTCCATGCTGTGCTGCCAGAGTTCGATCCGGATGGTCACGAGCAGGCAGACGATCGCGATGACAGCCGGACGAAGCCCGCTCAGGAGGAAGGCGATCCCACCGATCGTGGCAACGACAAGCCACCACGGCGCGCTCGTCAGGATCGTCTGGAGCGGGTTTAGCAGCCCGTAGGAGACGCCGTTCTTGATCGCCTCAGTGAGGAAGTAGAAATTGAACGTCACCCAGCCGGTGACATCGTTGACCGGACCGCGGAACGTAAATCGGATCTCGTCCGGGAAGTCGCCGCCCCCGAGGACGAACGTCCCGATGGCCACGGCAACGATGGAGGCAACCAAGCCGACGATCGCGAACCGGCGGGTCTGCCCCGGTGGTGTTGGCCGCGTCGCCCGACGGGCGGGGTCCACGCGTTCGCTCGCGCGCGAGGTCAATCGGTCCAGGATGATCGCCATGATGACGATCGCGAGGCCGGCATCGAACGCCTGCCCGACGTCGTTCTTCTGGAAGGATCGAATGATGTCCTTGCCGAGGCCGGGGGCGTCGACGAGGGCGGTGATGACCACCATCGAGAGCGCCATCATGATCGTCTGGTTGATCCCGAGGACGATTGTTTGGCGGGCCATCGGGAGCTGCACCTTCGCCAGCAACTGGCGCGCCGTCGAGCCCATGGATGTGGCGGCCTCGACGGTCGCGGGGGCGACGCTGCGAATCCCGAGGGCCGTGATGCGAATCGCTGGTGGGACGGAATAGATCATCGTGACGATCGCGGCGGTCGCTGGTCCGATGAGGAAGAACAAGGCAAACGGCGCAAGGTAGGCGAACGTCGGCATGATCTGCATCGTGTCGAGGATCGGCTGGATGGCAGCCAGGAAGCGGTCGTTGCGGCCGGCGACGATCCCCAGCGGGATTCCGATGGCCAGCGACAGCAGGACCGCCGTGAACGTCAGCGCGAGCGTATCGACGCTGGCGTTCCACAACCCGAGGACTCCGAAGGCGAGGACCCCGAGCCCGGTCAGGGCGGCCAGGCGCAGTCCACCGATCACCAGGCCGAGCGCTGCCGTGATCGTGATCAGCCCCGGCCAGGTCAGGCCCTGGAGCACGGCAAGGAACACGTTGAAGATCGCGGTGATGAGTGTCCGGATGCCGGTCACGAACACCACGAGGATGATGTTCGAATTTCGGTTGGCGTCGATCCACTCACGGATGTCGTTGATCGTCTCGAACGTCGCGGCGTCGTTGTCGTGTGGCAGCGTGTACTGACCCGCGAACGCGATCCACAGGATCGCCGTCACGGCGCTGAGCAGGACGATCCACGCCGAACGTGGGAGCGACGGGAGCAGGCGGCCGGTGGCCGCCGCCGCGCTCATGGCGCCAGGCCGCTCATGGCGCCCCGCCGCTCCCGGCGACGGCCGTCAGGATCTGCACCCTGTCGACGACCCCCACGAGCGTCCCGTCGGCGATGACCCGGATCGGCTTGTCCGTTGCGATCGCGGCGCCGATGGCGTCGCGGATGATCGTGTCGGCGCTGAACTCGGGTCCGTCCGTCGCGTCGTCGTCCTGCCGATCACGCATGATCCAGCGCAGGGTCAGGACATGCGAGCGGGGGACGTCCCGCACGAAATCGGCGACATACTCGTCCGCCGGTGCCCCGACCAGCTCGGCCGGCTTGCCTCGCTGCACGATCGCCCCGTCGCGCATGATCACGATGTGGTCGCCGAGCTTGAGCGCCTCGGCAAGGTCGTGAGTGATGAAGATCATCGTCTTGCCCACCTCGTGGTGGAGCCTGATCACCTCGTTCTGCATGTCGCGGCGGATGAGCGGGTCCAGTGCGCTGAACGGCTCGTCGAAGAGCATCACCTCGGGGTCCACGGCCAGCGCCCGGGCCAGGCCCACGCGCTGCTGCATCCCGCCGGAGAGCTGGTCCGGATAGCTGTTGTCGTGGCCCTCGAGGCCCACGAGCGAAATCATCTCGCGGGCGCGGGCGTGGCGGGTCGCCCGGTCCTCGCCGCGAATCTCGAGCCCGTAGGCGACGTTGTCGATCACGCGGCGATGGGGGAGCAGGCCGAAGTGCTGGAAGACCATCGCAAAGCGATGGCGGCGCAGTTCGCGCAGCCGCGCTGACGACGCCTTCCCGATGTCCTCGCCGTCGAGCAGAACCTCGCCGGCAGTGGGCTCGATGAGGCGAGTCAGGCAGCGAACGAGCGTCGACTTGCCGCTGCCCGAGAGTCCCATCACGACGAAGACCTCGCCGGGCGACACGTCGAACGACACGTCGCGGACGCCGACCGTGGACCGCGTCTTCGCGAGGAGTTCCGCGCGCGTGAGGTCCGCGTCGGGCGTGCCGATGACCTTGTGCTCGGCCGGGCCGAAGATCTTCCAGAGGCCGCGGACCGCGATCGTGGGGGTGGACGAACTGTCGTTCGTCGCGCTCGCCGCGTTCGTCATCCGTCCGCTCCTCCCGCCATCCGCCCTCGCCCCATGACCGTGTCGTGTCACGATACCCGGGCGCGGCGATCCATCCAACCCCACATCGGGTACCCGGCTTCTGCAGCCGCTGTTACTCGGTATGGGTGTGCTGCAGCACCTGAACCACCTTTCGTGCGACGCCCCACTCCGATGACGGGTGAGGCCGTGCGCCGGACGACCCGATGGAGGTGGTCACGCGCGACAACACACGCCATGCTGGTAAGCACTGGGTGGACGACCGGTGAGTCGACGCAGCCAGGCTGGCGTGATGCGGAGGTCCAGACCGAGTTCATCGCCGATCGGACGCCAGAGGGCACGCGACCTCGCAGCTCGTTTCGGGAGCGAGCTCCGGATCGCGCGCGCCGGGGTCGGGTTGACCCAGGCCCAGGTGGGTCGGCTCGCGGGGTGCTCGCAGCAGCAGGTGAGCCGGGCTGAGCGGGGTGTCATGGATGTCTCGCTCGTAACACGCTGCCGGTTGGTCGCGGCGTGCGGCTTCGAACTTGGCTGGCGCCTGTATCCCGCGAGGACGGTGCGCCTGCGCGACTCCGGCCAGCTCGAGATCGCCACGGCGATCAGCGCAGCGACTCATCCGGGCGCACGTATCGCGATGGAGGTCCCTGTCGCGCCGCGCGATCTGCGCGCTGCAGACCTGTTGATCACGCTCCCCGATGAGATCCTGCACGTGGAGATCGAACGTTCGCTGGTCGATCTGCAGGGGCAACTTCGGGCGGCTCAGCTCAAGCGCCAGGCGCTCGCCGAGCACGAGGAGCGACCGGTGCGCTTGGTCCTCGCGGTCCCGGACACGGCAGCCGCCCGGAGAGCGATCAACGACATCGGGCCTCTCGTCGAGCGTACGCTGCCGGCGACGTCCCGGGCGATCTGGAAGGCGATCAGGACCGGGCGGCCCATCGGGGCTGACGGCCTGCTCTTTGTCCGTCCGGCCAGCCTCGTCGCTCGGGCGCCGCGGTCCTGACCGACCCTCGCACTACGCACCATGGGAGTGCCGTGACACCGGGGGAGCTCTTCGCGCCACACGGCACGCGCTATGGGAGTGTCCGGGAACCGGAGCGAGCCTCTTCGCGTGCTCCACGCGACGAAGTACACCTACTGTGCGTGCGGGAGGGGCGCCACGCCAGCTCGCGCGCCAGGGCACTCGGCACAGTTGTACGCGGATCGCGGACGAGGAACGAGGAACGACGAACGATCTCAGCCTTCGAACCAGCCGGTGGGCGCCGGCGCCGTGTTCTGGTAGATGTGCTTGGCCTCACGATACTCGTGGAGGCCGGTGAGCCCGAGCTCTCGACCCAGCCCGGACTGCTTGAAGCCGCCCCATTCAGCCTGGGGCAGGTAGCGGTTGTACTCGTTGATCCAGACCGTGCCGTGGCGAAGTCGCCCGGCCACGCGCTGGGCGCGGCTCGCGTCCGACGTCCACACCGCGCCGGCGAGGCCGTACGTGGTGTCGTTGCCGAGCGCGACCGCCTCGTCCTCGGTCGAGAACCGCTCAACGGTGACCACGGGACCAAAGATCTCCTCGCGCACGATCGTCATGTCACGCGTGCAGTCGGCAAAGACCGTTGGCCTGACGTAAAAGCCCGCCGCCAGCCCCGGTTCGGTGGGCCGTCCGCCGCCGGCCACGAGCCGCGCCCCCTGTTCGACGCCGGATCGGATGTATCCCTCCACCTTGTCGCGGTGCGCCGCCGAGATGAGCGCCCCCGTCTCGGTCCGCTCGTCCGTCCCGTGGCCGAGGCGGATCCGATCCGCTCGACGGCCCAGCTCCGCCACGAACCGGTCGTAAATCTCGTCCTGGACGATCACCCGGCATCCGGCGGAGCACGACTGCCCGGAATGAACGAACGCGCCGGCGAGGGCGTTGTCGACGGCCGCATCGAAGTCGGCGTCCGCAAAGATGATGTTGGGGCTCTTGCCGCCCAGCTCCAGGGCGACCCGCTTCACCGTGTCGGCGGCGGCCCGCAGGACGTCCCGGCCCGCCTCGGTGCCGCCGGTCAGCGAGACGAGGTCGACGTCCGGGTGTTCCGCCAGCTGCCGGCCGATCCGGCTGCCCGGACCCAGCACCAGGTTCACGACGCCCGCCGGAACCCCGGCCTCCTCGAGGCAGCGGACCATCGCGATCGTGGATAGGGGCGTCAGGCTGGCCGGCTTCACGATCATCGTATCGCCCGCCGCGATGGCCGGGGCGACCTTCCACGAGATCTGCAGGAGCGGGTAGTTCCACGGCGAGATGAGCGCGCACACACCCAGCGGCTCGTACACGATCCGGGACAGCGCGTCGGGCGACCCGGTCGCGACCAGTCGGCCCGCATCCTTGTCGGCAAGCTGGGCGTAGTAGCGGAAGACGCTCACGACGTCGGTCACGTCGAACCGCGTCTCGCGCATCGCCTTGCCGGTGTTCAGGGTCTCGGCCAGCGCGATCGTCTCGGCATCGCGCTCCAGGAGGTCCGCCGTTCGATCCAGGATCGTGGCGCGTTCGCCGGGCGGGCGCCACGGCCAGTCCGTGGTGTCGAATGCGCGCCGAGCCGCGGCCACGGCACGATCGACATCGTCCGACGTGGCCACGTCCACGATTCCGACAACCGACCCGTCGGAGGGGTTGACGATGTCGCTCGTCTCGCCGGACGAGCCACTCCGCCAGGCGCCGTCGATGAACAGGTCGGGCACGCTGCTCCTTCGAGTGTGGCGGCCGCGGCTTGAAGAGCGGCGGCGAGCTCCCGAAGGATTGACCCGCCGGCGCCCGACGTCAAGGCAGGAGCCGCTCCGCGGGACGTGCGCCGCGCCGCGGGATGTCGCAACTCGCGAGTCGTGCGCACCGGTCCGCCCGGCTAGACTTGGACGCCGCGTCGACGCTTGCACCGTGCCGAACCGTTGCCCAGGAGGACCCAGACAGGATGAGCGCGCTTCCCAGCCATGCGAGGGTGGTCGTCATCGGGGCCGGCATCGTCGGCAACAGCCTCGCGTATCACCTTGCCAGGCTGGGCTGGCGCGACATCGTCCTCCTCGACAAGGGCCGGCTGCCCAGTCCCGGTGGATCCACCGGCCACGCCTCGAACTTCATCTACCTCACCGACCACTCGCGCGAGATGACGAACCTCACCGTCGACAGCGTCCACCAGTACCAGGAACTCGGCGTGTTCACCCGAAGTGGCGGCCTTGAGGTCGCCCGGACTGACGAGCGAATGCAGGAACTGCATCGTCGGATGTCATCGGCTCGTTCATGGGGAATCGATGCGGAGCTGGTGAGTCCGACACAGGCGAAGGCGATGGTCCCGTACCTCAACAGCGACATCCTCCTCGGTGCCTTCTCGCAGCCCGGGATCGGCGTCGTCGACTCCCTGCGGGCAGGCACGATCATGCGCGAGCGAGCCCAGGAGATGGGTGCGCTCACGATCTCGGCCCAGACCGAGGTGCTCGGTCTGGATGTCGTCGACGGCCGCATCCGGACGGTTCGGACCGACAAGGGCGACACCCAAGCGGAGGTCGTCGTCGTCGCGTGCGGCGTCTGGAGCCCGCGCATCGCGGCGATGGCCGGCGCGGCGATCCCGCTGACGCCGGCGGTCCACCAGATGATCAGCGTGGGACCGGTGCCGCTGTTCGCCGGGACGCAGGGTGAGATCGAGTACCCGATCGTGCGCGACATGGACACGAACATGTACGAGCGCCAGCATGGCGGCGATCTCGAGGTGGGCTCGTACGCCCATCGCGCGATCCTCATGGACCCCGACGACATCCCGTCCATCGCCGCCGCAGCCCTCTCCCCGACCGAGCTGCCGTTCACCGAGGAGGATTTCGAGCTCCAGTACGAGCAGGCGCTGGAACTGGTCCCGGACATCCTCGGTGACGAGCGGGTGGGCATCCGCCACTCGATCAACGGCCTCCTCTCGCTGACCCCCGACGGGATGCCGATCCTCGGCGAGACGCCCGAGGTCAAGGGCCTCTGGGCGTGTGCCGCGGTCTGGATCAAGGAGGCGCCCGGGATCGCGAAGATGGTCGCCGAGTGGATGACCGACGGGCAGCCGGAGATCGATCCGCACGGATCGGACGTCGCCCGCTTCCACCCGCACCAGACGGCCCGCGCCCACGTGCGCGCGCGATCCGCGGAAGGCTTCAACAAGACCTACGGCATCGTCCACCCCTCCGAGCAGTGGGAGAGCAACCGGAACGTCCGGCTCAGCCCGTTCTACGAGCGCGAGAAGGCCCTGGGCGCCATGTTCTTCGAGACGGCCGGTTGGGAACGACCGATGTGGTACGCCGCGAACGAGCCGCTCATCGCCGAGTTCGGCGATCGCGTGGCGCAGCGGACCGCCGAGTGGGAATCGCGCTGGTGGTCGCCGATCATCAGCGCCGAACACCTCGCGATGCGCGAGCGCGTCGGGATCTGCGACCTCTCGGCGTTCGTCATCTTCGACGTCACCGGCCCCGGTGCCCTGGCGAACGTCCAGGAGATGGCGGTCGCCCAGCTGGACGTCGCCGTGGGCAAGGTCGTCTACACGCCGCTCCTCAACGAGGCGGGCGGGATCAAGAGCGACCTGACGATCATGCGCCTGACCCGCGACCACTTCCGGGTCGTGACCGGTGGCGCCCACGGGATGGGCGACAAGAAGTGGTTCCGCGATCATCTGCCGGCGGACGGCTCCGCGCAGGTCACGGACCACACCTCGACCTACACCACCCTCGGCATCTGGGGGCCACGCTCGCGCGACGTGCTGTCCGCGGCCACGGCCGACGACGTCTCGAACGACGGGTTCCCGTTCGGGACCTGCCGGACGATCGAGGTCGGCGGGATCCCGGTCCTCGCGTCGCGTATCTCGTACGTGGGCGAGCTGGGTTGGGAGCTGTACGTCCCGATGGAGCAGGGTGTCCGGCTGTGGGACACGCTCTGGGACGCCGGCCGGGCCCACGGGATCATCGCGTTCGGGATCGGCGTCTACGGCACCACCGGTCGGCTCGAGAAGGGCTATCGCGCCCACGGCGCGGAGCTGGATCTTGAGTTCACGCTGGTCGAAGCCGACATGCTCCGGCCCCGCGTGAAGGAACAGGAATTCATCGGCAAGGCCGCCTTCCTGGAGCAGCGCGCGAACCCGCCGGTCGCCAGGCTCTGCACCCTGACCGTGGACGACCACACCTCGAGCACCGGCGAGAAGCGCTACATGCTTGGTCGTGAACCGATTCTCACGCTCGAGGGCGAGCCGCTCGTCGACGCCAAGGGGCGCCGTTCGTTCGTGACGAGTGCCGGCGCCGGGCCGTCGGTCGGCAAGCACCTGCTGCTGTCGTACCTGCCGCCGGAGCAGGCGGTCGCGGGCACCAGGCTCCTCGTCGAGTACCTCGGCGAGCGCTATCCGGTCACCGTGGCCGTCGTCGGGAGTACGCCGCTGTTCGACCCGGAGAACGCCCGGGTCCGCGCCTGATCGTGAACATCCTCGTCTGCGTCAAGCGCGTGCCGGTGACCGGCGGGCGGATCAGCGTGACCGCCGATGGCCAGGAGATCGACACCCGGTTCCTCGGCTTCACGGTCAGTCCTCATGAGGAATGTGCCGCCGAGGAGGCCGTCCGGATCGTCGAGAAGCACGGCGGGACGTCAACGGTGCTCACCCTGGGTCCGGAGGTCGCGATCGAGCAGCTGCGCGACCTGCTGGCGATCGGCGTCAACCGCGCCGTGTTGCTGGAGACCGATGGACGTGAGTGGGACGCGACGTCCACGGCGACCGCGATCGTCGACCTCGTGCGCGCCCGGGCGGACGCAGGCGAGCCGTTCGACCTCCTCCTCTTCGGCAACGAGGCCGCCGACACCGGCGACTTCCAGGTGGGCATACGGGTCGCGATGGCGCTCAACCTGCCGTGTGTCGTCGGGGCGAAGGCAATCGAGGTACGCGACGGGTCGATCGCGGTCCAGCGCGACGCGGGTGGCGGTCGCGAGATCTACGAGGTGGCACTCCCGGCGGTCGTGGCGACGAAGGAGGGGATCAACCTCCCGCGCTATCCGTCGGTCCCGGGCCGCCTCCGCGCGAAGAAGCAGGAGGTTGAACGAATCGAGGTCGCGGCCGGGGGTGCCGGCGAAGCGGGGGTCGGCGGGCCAGATCCCGCAAAGGTCGCACTGACCGTGCCGGTCACCGACTCGACCACGGCCGAAATCCTTGGACACGGTCCCGAAGCAGCGCCGCGGGTGGTCGAGCTACTACAGAAGATCGGCGTGCTGTCACGATGATCATCGTCTACGTCGAACATGCCGACGGTCGCGCGGACCGCGTCTCGCTCGAGGCGCTGGCGCTCGCCGGGTCCTTGGGTGGTCCGGTTCATGCGGCGCTCATCGGCCCAGGGGTAACGCAGGCGGCCGCGTCGCTCGGCGGACGCGGCGTGGAAACTGTGCACGCCATCGATCACGACAGCCTGAGCGCGTATGCGCCCCGTGCGTACGGGGCGGCCGTCGCCGAATTGATCGCGACGCACCAGCCCGCGATCGTCATCGGCCCAGGCACGGAGCGCGGCAACGAGGTGATGGCGTATGTCGGCGCGATCACTGGGAAGCCGATGGTCGCGAACGTGCTCTCAGTCGAACCCGTGTCGTCCCCCTTCCCGGTCCGGCTGACCCGCCAGCGCTGGGCCGGCAGCCTCGTCGAGGAGGCCACGCTCAGGGCGTCGCCGGCGATCCTGACGGTCGCTCCCCATGCGATCGAAGCGCCCGAGGCGGCGTCGGGCGCGGCGCCCCCGATCATCTCGATGACGCCGACGCTGTCCGCCGCCGACCTCGCGTCGCGGGTCACTGGCCGGATCGATCCGGAGGGCGACGGCGTCTCGCTGACCGATGCAAAGGTCGTCGTGGGAGGCGGTCGCGGCATGGGCAGCACCGAGGGCTTCGCGATCCTCGAGGAGCTCGCCGACCTGCTTGGCGGCGCGGTCGGTGGGTCGCGAGTGGTGACGAGCAACGGCTGGCGGCCGCACGCCGACCAGATCGGCCAGACGGGGCTGCGCATCGCCCCCGACATCTACATCGCGTGCGGTATCAGTGGCGCCATCCAGCACATCGTGGGCTGCGCCGCGTCGAAGAACATCCTGGCCATCAACAAGGACCCGGATGCGCCGATCATGTCCCGCGCCCACTACGCCGTGATCGGCGACCTCCACGCGATCGTTCCAGCGATCAGTGCCGAGATCCGGCGGGTGCGCGGGACCTGACCCGACGCCCATGGCGCTCCGGCGCCTCCTGCTCGATCTCGGCGGGCGGGTGCATCGACTGGTCACGGGTGACTACGCGTTGATGCCCACGGGGCTGCGCCACGCGCTCGGCAACACCAGTGCCGCGGCCACACGGTTCCTGTCGCCCAACTCGCCGCGCCGCGTCGACCCCGATTCAGGCCGACGCGACACGTTCTTCGAGGCCGCCCATGACCTGGTTGCGATGGCCGCCGCCGCGGAACGGCCGTCATTCGGTGACCCGACGCTCCGGCTCGTGGGCCACTACGACGGCACCCCTCCGCAACTCGAAACCCTTCGGATCAAGGACGCGGCCCGCGAGCGGGCGCCGGCCGGGATGGACACCGCGCTTCTCGCCTACAGCGGAATCTCGGTGAAGATGCTCGTCGATCGCGGCTTCGGTGCCGACCACGTGACGATGTTCACGGTGGACTACGACACCCTCCACGTACTCCGGGACCGGCTCACGCCGGATGCGGCGATCGTGCTGTTCGGTGGCCAGGCCAAGGACACGCCGTACCCGGGCTCCACGACGGTGAGCACGGTCAACGGCGGTGTCGAGGGGTTGACCCGATCGCTCGTCCACGAGCTCAAGCCGATCCGGGTGAACGTGGTCCACCCGGGGATCGTCGGCAACAGCCCGTACTGGGAGACACGCCAGGGGGCGCTCGAGGCGACCCTCGCCCGGACCCCCACGGGTCGACTGACGACCATGGATGACATCGTCGATGCGACGCTGTTCCTGCTGAAGAACCCGGCGATGAACGGCGTCTATCTCAAGGTGGACGGCGGATTGCACGCGAACTGAGGTCGATCCCCTCAGGGATGCCCGGATCCACTATCGGGCGGCAGGGACCGTGGGTCCGATGGTTACCACTTCGAGCGGAGACGCCCGTCCGGCAATCTCGATGGTGCGGACCGAGATCGAAGCATCAGCGGAGGATCGGCCGGCGGCCTCCCACGTCATCCGGCTCACCACGAGTTCGTCGGGGCCGGCGACAGAGCCGAGGCGCGCTGCCACGTTGACCGGGTGGCCGAGTGCCGAGAAGTCGAGTTCGTCGCCAGACCCGATCGCACCGACGAACGCGGTGCCGGTGTGAACGCCCGCACCCACCCTGACACCGGCCTCGGCCAGGTCTGATCCGCGAACGCTGCTCAAGAGCTCCTCGCCCGCCTGGACCGCCCGCATCGCGTGGTTCTCGCCGGCGATGACCGGGATGAACAGGGCCATGACCCCATCGCCCAGGTACTTGTCGACGATCCCGCCGTTCGCCTCGATCGCCTTGCCGGCGATCCCGTAGTAGCGCTGCAGCAGGCGCCTGAATTCGGCGGCCGATGTGCGCTCAGCCAGCGCCGTCGAGCCGCGAATGTCGGCGAACAGGATCGAGAGGTCGATCTCGGCGCCCCCCGGTTCGTCGCGCAGCCCCGTGAAGCACAGATTGCAAACAAGCGGATTCGTGCCGGAGCGGCCGTGCATGATGGCCCGGGTGAGGAGCGCCCCGGGGCCGTGAAACGGGGCGGCACATACCTTGCAGCGCGGCGAGGATGGCAGGCGCTTCCACCACCGGCGAAGATGCGGCAGGGCGGGATCCGCCCCGGTCAGAATCCTCCGCCACTGCTCGGTGCGATCCTCGTCGTGGGTGGTCACGGCGGCGCGATCGTACTCCCGATCGTGCGACGGCTCGATGTCCGAGATGGTACCGCCCGCTCTATCAGGTCGATGACGACGATTTCGGGCTGCCAGGGTTGCCCATCCCGACGGGCTCGCCCAGCAGCTCCCCACGATCGCGGATGGCTCGGCCGAGCCACCACCCGGCAACCTGGGACGTCGCAATCGCCGTGATGACGAGTGCGCTGAACAGGGACGGAGCGATGATGCCGGCCTCGAACGCCACCGTCGCGAGGACGATCCCCGGACCTCCACGCGCGTTCATCGCGATCCCGACGTCTACCGCGTCCCGTGGGGAGATCGCCGCCAGGCGAGACGCCGCGGTGACGAACGAGATGCGGAGCAGAGAGCTGCCGACAAGGAAGGCCAGCAGCACGGGGAGCGAGAATCCGACGCCCAGGTCGAGCCGGGCACCGACCAGCGCGAAGTACACGGGAATGAACGTGGCGAATCCGATCCGGGACACCGAGTCGAGCGCCCCGGCGAATCGGTCGCGGTGCCGACCGCCGAACCCCCCCACCAGCCCGAAGCCGGCCAGGAACGAGCCGAAGACAACGTTCACCTCGAGGAGCCCCCCAACGCCGACGTACCCGAACAGCAGCACCATGGCGTACGCGGGGCGAACGCGACGTGCGAGCGTGTCTCCGCAGAAGTCGTGCACCCGGTCGAGGAGCCTGGGTGCCACAAGGAGGCCGATCACGAGGTAGGCCACCGTGACCGGGATGTGCGTCGCGAGCTCCACTGCAAGCCCGCCGTCGTCACCGCGCGCGAGCGCCGTCGCCACGGCAAGGGCGCCGAACAGCGCGACGTCCTCGAGCATCGCGGTCCCGAGAATGAGGCTCGCGAATCGCGTATGCAGGATCTTGAGGTCAAAGAAGATCCGAGAGATCACCGGGATCGACGTCACCGCCGCCGCCGTCGCGATCACCACCAGCAACGCTGCCTCACCGCCGCGCGGACCCTGGAGGTCGTCGAGCGGCAACACACCCCCGACGCCCAGCGCAATCGCGAACGGCACGGCTGTGCCGAGAGAGAGGATCCACACGGTGGCTCGCCGCTGCTCAGGCGCGAGCACCCCCCGCACCGCCGCGCCCGACACGAACATCAAGAGCAGCAGTCCCAGCCACGAAGCGAATTCCAGCACCAGGGAGGTCGGATCACCGCTTCGCCCCAGCAGGGCACTGCCGACCGACGGCGCCACCCGGCCGAGCACGAAGGGGCCGAGCAGCACGCCGGCGAGGATCTCCCCGACGAATCTCGGCTGCCGGAGTCTGACCGCGCCCCATCCCACGACATGCGCGGCGCCGATGAGCACGGCGAGCGACACGAGGACCTGGGCGATCTGGGGACCCGTCATCAGCAACCTTGATGGTACGGAAGCGGGACCCGGCGGAGGTGGCGGAACGCGCCGGCCGACGATCGCTCGTCTGCGCCGGAGACCCCCCCGATCAGCGCCCGGTCCCAGGTGACGACGGCCTGATCGATGCTCCGATCCGCGTCGCCGTGGCGCTGAGCTGCCGCTCGATCTCATCCTCGTTGCCTGGGGCCGGGAATCGATACGTCGGACCGTGCAGGTGGACCGCCGCGACGACGTTCCCCGCCTGCCCGACGACCGGGGCCGCGACCGACGTGAGGCCCTCGGCGAACTCCTCGCGGACCCAGGCGTGGCCCTCCCTCCGGACGCGGGCCACGCGCTCCCGGAGCCGAACCGCATCGTCCAGCGTGTGCGGCGTGAACCAGGCCAGCGGACGGGACAGGAAATCGTCCAGGGCATCCCGCGCCATATGGGCGAGGAACACCTGTCCGGACGACACGGCGTGCATCGGTACGCGGGTGCCCGTCCAATCCCGGACCTGGACCTCGTGGCGCGAGTCGACCTGGTCGACGTAGTGGACGACATCGCCGTCCGGCACCGACAGTCCGGCCGCCTCGCCAGTGGACGCTGCCAGCTCCACGAGATGCGGCCGGGCGATCGAGATGAGATTGCGGGTGGGCTCCACGGCACGGCCAAGCATGGCGATCCGGGCGCCGAGCCGGTAGCGCGCGTCGTCGTCGAGCTGCTCGACGGCTCCCTCTCGGACGAGCGTTGTGAGCATGCGCGCGGCCGTGCTCTTGGGCAGGCCGACCCGCTCGGCGACCTCGGTCACGCCTCGCGGACCGTCCTCGAGCGCGCCGAGAACGGCGAAGGCGCGGGCGATGGATTGGACTCTGGACATGGCCCCTTCCGTCGGCTAGATTCGCACTTGCCGTTCCATCATACGGCACCGTTCCACATCGTGGAACCCAGGAGCACGACGAACTGCGGCGAGGCCGCAAGACGGCAAGGCGGAGCACATACCGATGAACCAGGAGCAGTACGAGGACATCGACCTCTCGGCGCTCACCGATGAAGAGCTCACCGAGCAGATGCACAACGACCTCTACGACGGGATGAAGGACGAGATCCTCGCGGGGACCAACATCCTGTTGTCGCGCGGGTGGGGTCCTGAACGAGTCCTCAACCACGCCCTCGTCGAGGGGATGCGCATCGTCGGGATCGACTTCCGCGACGGGATCCTGTTCGTTCCCGAGGTCCTGCTCGCGGCCAACGCGATGAAGGGCGGCATGGGCATCCTCCGCCCGCTCCTCGCGGAAACGGGGGCCAAGCCGGTCGGCAAGGTCGTCATCGGCACGGTCAAGGGGGACATCCACGACATCGGCAAGAACCTCGTGGCGATGATGCTCGAGGGCGCCGGATTCGAGGTGGTCGATCTCGGGATCAACACCGACGCCGACAAGTTCATGGCCGCCCTGGCCGAACACAAGCCCGACATCCTCGGGATGTCGGCGCTGCTGACGACGACGATGCCGTACATGAAGGTCGTCATCAACACCCTCAAGGAGAACGGCATCCGGGACGACTTCATCGTCCTCGTGGGTGGGGCGCCGCTGAACGAGGAGTTCGGGACGGCGATCGGCGCCGACGCCTACTGTCGCGATGCAGCGGTCGCGGCCGAGACCGCCAGGACGCTGGTCAACGAGCGACGTGCTCGCGTCGCCTGACGTCTCCGCTGTCCGTCGCGGCGCGGTGCCGGTCGATATCGGCCGCCCGCTCGTCATCGGCTGCGGCGCGCTCGCGCGCGAGCTCGTGGCGTTGACTCGGCGCGCCGGTGTCCCCGAGATGGACCTGACCTGCCTACCCACGACGCTCCACAACCGCCCCGAGCGGATCCCGGCCGCAGTCAGGGCCCGCATCCGACGTGCGCGCGCCGAGGGGCGGCAGCACGTGTTCGTTGCATACGCCGATTGCGGAACGGGCGGCCTGCTCGACCGCGTGCTCGAGGACGAGGGTGTCGAGCGGCTCGAGGGCGCCCATTGCTACGAGGTCTACGCCGGCCCGGCCGCCTTCGCGGCGATGGCCGAGGAGGAGCTCGGGACCTTCTACCTCACCGACTTCCTGGTTCGGAACTTCGATCGTCTGGTCGTCCGCGGCCTGGGCCTGGATCGGCATCCCGAGCTGCTCCCGATGTACTTCGGCAACTACCGCCGGCTCGTGTACCTCTCGCAGGTCGAGGATCGCGCGCTGGTTGCGGCTGGGCGTCGCGCCGCACGCCGCCTGGGCCTGATCTTTGAGCATCGGCACACCGGGCTCGGGGCGTTCGCGGCCTCCCTCTCGCAGCCCGCGGCCGCAGCGTCAGAACCCGCGGCCGCAGCCCCCGGGGCGGTCTCGCTATGACCGCGTTCATCACCGTCATCTGGTGGCGCGACATCCCCGCGCAGGTCGTGGCGAAGGACAAGCGGCGCTCGGCGAAGGTCGTCCTCCATCCCCGTTTCCAGGTGGCCATCGACAAGGCGGCCGATACGGCAGGCCTCCGTTCCTACGACGTCTACCTCGAGGAATGGCGCAAGGAGCAGCGCCCGTGCGGCGACGATCTCGCGGCGGAGGCCGAGGCCGAGGCGACCCGACTCGAGAACGACTTCCCGCAGCCGCGCCTCAAGACGATCATCGCCGCCGGCGGCCTCGACGCAACCCGGGGGCGCGTTCCCGCACCTCCGCGCATGGCGGATGAGGCATGACGGAGACCCGTCTCAGCTCGCCGACGCGCGAGGTTGTCATCGGCCCGGATCGGCCGTTCGTGCTCATCGGCGAGCGGATCAACCCGACGGGGCGGAAACTGCTCGCTGCGGAGATGAAGGCCGGCGACTTCAGCCGGGTCGAGCGCGATGCGATCGCCCAGGTCGCGGCCGGCGCGCACATGCTCGACATCAACGCCGGCATCCCGCTGGCGGACGAGCCGGCGATCCTTGCGAAGACGATCCAGCTCGTCCAGTCGCTTGTCGACGTCCCGCTCTCGATCGACTCGTCGATCGTTGAAGCGCTCGAGGCCGGACTCGCCGTCTACCAGGGCAAGCCGCTGGTGAACAGCGTGACCGGCGAGGAAGAGCGTCTCGAGCGCGTCTTGCCGTTGATCAGGAAGTACGGCGCGGCCGTTGTCGCGATCTCGAATGACGACACGGGCATCTCCGAGGATCCGGACGTCCGCTTCGCCGTCGCGAAGCGCATCGTCGAGCGGGCCGCGGACCACGGCATCCCGCGCGAGGACATCGTGGTCGACCCGCTCGTCATGCCGATCGGGGCATTGCGCGGGGCCGGCCGACAGGTCTTTCACATCGTTCGTCGGCTCCGCGACGAGCTGAAGGTGAACTCGACCTGCGGGGCATCGAACGTCAGCTTCGGGCTGCCGAACCGCGAGGGGATCAACGGCCCGTTCCTGGCGATGGCGATGGCGTCGGGCCTGACCTCGGCGATCACGAGTCCGCTCATGCCCGAGGTGCTGCGGGCGATCATGGCCGCCGACGTCCTCAACGGGAACGACCCGGATGCCGCACGCTGGATCCGGGCCCACCGCGAGCCGCCGGTCGAAGGAGTTCAGGGTCGCCGCGTCAATCGACGGGCTCGTGGCGGAGCGGCAAGCCCACCCGCGGAGACCGGCTGACCCGTCCGCTCCAGGCGGATCTGGGATCCGGCTCGTCGTTCCTCCATGACGACGTCGTCAAGAAGATCGGCGACGACTACGCGATGCTCCTGTCCTACTGGGACGGCGGCTACGTCACCCTGAACGTCAACGACCCGGCGAACAGGGTCTACGTCGGCGACACGGACTCACGAATCGGGATCCCGAACTGTTCGAGTCTACCGGCGCATCATTGCCGCCAGAGGGCAACGGCCACGAGGCCGAGTTCTCGAAAGGCAACCCGCGAATTGCCTCAGCGGCCCCAAACCTCCGCTCCCGGCGGTCGGAGACGCGGGTCTTCCGATTCCATCTCCGTCGGGTTCGACGGTCGGGGATACGTCCACCTCCTACGAGAACGAGTCGGGCAAGATGACCGAGCTCGACACCTATGCGATCCCGGAAGCCCACGACGTCACCAAGGCCTCCGGCTTCGGCGACCCTTGGGTCCATGAGGTTGCGATGTCGGCGGTCGACAACACGCTCGCCTACTGGGAGAGGATTAGAAGCGGTCCGCCCGCGTCGGATCCCGTGGTGCAGGCACCGGAAACGGCGTCTCCGTCCCGGGCAACCACCATCCCTCGCCCGTCGAGCACTTCGAGACGCGGGTTGAAGCGCGCTACGAAACCGAACGGGAAAACGACGTCGACCCGGCCGCTGGGTGTCGTGATCCAGGCGACCCGCGTGTCGGACGGATCTCCCCGAAGCGTCGCCTGTGCGAGGCCTACGCCGCGGCAAGCGCCGCCTCGGACGATCACGGTCGGCAAGGCAAGGACCACTGCGGCCGGTCCCGTGTTCGGGTGGGAGGATGGGGACGAGGTGGCGCAACCAGCGAAGATCACGGTCAACACGGCCGAGCCAAGGACCAGCGATCCCTTCCGAAGCATCACGTGCCTTTCTTCGACGGCGTCTGGCGCCTCAAATGACGATCGCTTCCGCTACACGCCGTCAATGTACCGCGCACCGTCCCTGACGACCTAGATCTTGCGGCAAGTCGGCGACGGTCGGCCGGCCGGAGTCTTCATCAGACCCAGCGCGGCCAATCCTTTCGACATCACACGCCTCCGGCGATTGCTTTCCCGAAATCGAAGCTCCGAGAGTACGTGGCGGTCCAGACGGATCGCCAGCGTCGGCCGGACGCCAGCGAAAGCGGCTCGATCATTCGAGGTCAACGCAGGCGCGAACGGCAGGCCATTGCGCTTCCAATCGCACCTTGCGCTTCGCTCGCGGCCGCCTTCATAATCGAGCTGCTGCGTTCAGGCGCGACCCGTCATTGACGGCGACTGGCGTGCCGAGGAGTTGGGGTGCCACGAGCCATACGATCTTCTGTTGCACTTCTAGTGCTGACGATCCTACTCGCACCGCAGTCGGTGCTTGGGGAGACTTCAGACCCGTCCCCCCTGGTCGGCGAGTTGCGGATGGCGCAGTACCAGGCCGAGGCAACGGCCGCCGGAGCACTCGGCTTCTACCTCGATGAAGCGAATGGAAGTCTGGTGACAGTCGTGCCGGCGTCGCTTTCAACCAAGTTCGTCACACCCGACGCAATTTCATTGGGTGTCGACACCCGTTTGGAGTTCAGGGCAGTCGAGACCGGAGACATTGCGAGGGCATCTGACTTCCTGACCAAGCTTTCGGGAGACCCTCTGCTTAGCGACGAGAGCTACACCTTCCGTTTTGACGCCAGGACGGGAAAGGTGATCGTCGAGGGGACTGCTGAGCCAGCGACGATGCGCACTCTCACGGCAGAGATCAGTACGGCAATCAGCTACTCGCGGGAGGACGTGCGCCGTTTGGGGCGATTCAATGACACTTCGCCATTCTGGGGTGGGGCCTGGGTGGACAACGGAGTGAAATTGTGCACGACCGGGTTTGCGGTCAGAAATGCAAGCGGCACTCGCTTCCTCGTCACTGCCGGTCACTGTTTTGCGCTAGACCAGAGTGTCTGGAGTGGGACAGGTCTGGCGCTTGGAAAGATCACAAGTCGAGCGGCGTTCCCAGCTCGCGACATGGAGCTGATTGGTACCAAGTCGTACGGAGCTTCGATCTACACCGGCGGACAAACCGGTGTTGGATCCATTGTCAAAGGCGCTGCCGATCCAGTTACGAACCGCACGATCTACTGCTATAGCGGAGTCTCCACATACGAGCGCTGCGACTTGACCGTCACGAGCCTCAACGCTTCGTACTGCGACTCATCTGGCTGTACACCCAACCTCGCCCGGTTCCTCCCATGTCCGGCCGATAATGGCGATTCTGGCGCCCCGTTTTACCTTGACTTCGATCTTGGCGGAAACCCCTACATTCGAGGGATGGTGATCGCAAGGGACGGGACCGGTTGCTTTGCTCACAAATGGAGCACTATTAGTAGCCAGTTCGGCGTCTCAATTGTGTCCGGCTAGTTGCAAAGCTGGAACCTGGTCAACGGCGCAGACAGCTCGCCTGACCGAGGCCCTCGCAACGTGGAAAAACGGCACCGTCTACGACCCAGTTCTGGGTTCGTGCGGAAGCAACAAGATCTATGTCGATGGCACCGAGCCGCCCGTTGGGGGATGGCCTACGGGCTTGCTCGGGATCACGATCACATAGGGGTAAGTAGTCCATCGACTCGTTTGCCGTCGCGAAGCGGATCGTCGAACGGGCAGCCGACCACGGGATCCCGCGCGAGGACGTTGTCGTGGATTCGCTGGTGATGCCGATCGGGGCGATGCGCAACGCCGGTCGGCAGGTGTTCCACATCGTCCGGCGGCTGCGCGACGAGCTGAATGTCAACTCATCGTGCGGTGCCTCGAACGTGAGCTTCGGCCTGCCCAACCGCGAGGGGATCAACGGGCCGTTCTTGGCCATGGCGATGGCCAGTGGCCTGACCTCGGCGATCACCAACCCGCTCATGCCCGAGGTGCGCGCCGCGATCATGGCCGCCGACGTGCTGAACGGCAATGACCCGGACGCCGCCCGCTGGATCCGCGAGCATCGCGCCGCCCCGGTCGAAGGGGTCCAGGGCCGCCGCGTGAACCGCCGGGCTCGTGGCGGAGCGGCAAGCCCACCCGCGGAGACCGGCTGACCCGTCCGATGGCGACCTCCGCCCGCGATCCGCTCGTCATCTTCACGCCGTCGGGTCGCCGCGGAAACTTCCCGGCGGGCACGACGATCCTCGACGCGGGGCGGGCGCTGGGCGTCGACATCGATTCGGTCTGCGGTGGTCGCGGGATCTGCGGACGCTGCCAGGTCCAGCAGAGTGTCGGCGACTTCGCGAAGCACGGGATCTCGTCACGTGCCGAGCACCTCGGGCCGTGGACGGCCAAGGAGACCGAGTACGAGCGCGAGCGCGAGCAGCTCGCCGCGGGACGCCGGCTGTCGTGCTCGACCGAGATCTGCGGCGACGCCGTGATCGACGTCCCGCCCGAGAGCCAGGTCCATCGCCAGGTGGTCCGCAAGGGCGTCGACGTCCGCGACTTCGTCATCGATCCGGCGGTGCGGCTGCACTACGTCGAGATCGAACCGCCCGACCTGGCGTCGCCGTCCGGCGACCTCGCCCGGTTGCTCGCCGCGCTCGAGACCGAGTGGCAGCTCACGGACCTGGACGTTGACCTCCACGTGATCCGGGTGCTGCAACCGGCTCTCGAGGCCGGGGGACACAAGGTGACCGTCGCCATCCACGACGGCCGTCACCTGACCGCCGTCTGGCCCGGTTTTCACGACCGGGCGCTGGGCGTGGCGATCGACCTGGGCTCGACGACGATCGCCGGTCACCTGACCGATCTTGCCGACGGCGCCGTTCTGGCCTCCAGCGGCGTCATGAACCCGCAGATCCGCTTCGGCGAGGACCTGATGAGCCGGGTCAGCTACGCGATGATGCACGACGACGGGGCCGTCGAGATGACCCGCGTGGTGCGCGAGGCGATCGATGCGCTGGTCAGCGGACTCGCGGCATCGGCCGGGGCGGATGTCGGTGAGATCCTCGAGCTGACGGTCGTCGGCAACCCGATCATGCACCATCTCCTCCTGGGCATCGACCCGATCCCGCTCGGTTCGGCGCCGTTCGCGCTCGCGACCGACCGGTCCGTGCGCATCCGCGCATCCGAACTGGGGCTGAACGTCAATCCCGGCGCCCGCGTCTACGTCCTGCCGTGCATCGCCGGCCATGTCGGGGCCGATACGGCCGGCGTGATCCTCGCCGAGACGCCGTACCTCGCCGAGCGCATCCGGCTCGTCGTCGACGTCGGCACGAATGCCGAAATCGTCCTGGGGAACCGTGAGCGCCTCCTCGCCGCATCGTCGCCCACGGGCCCCGCCTTCGAGGGCGCACAGATCAGCGGCGGGCAGCGCGCGGCGCCGGGTGCGATCGAGCGGGTGCGGATCGATCGGGAGACGCTCGAGCCGCGCTTCCGGGTCATCGGGTCGGAACACTGGTCGGACGAGCCCAAGTTCAAGGTCGCGCTGCGCAAGACGGGGGTCACCGGCATCTGCGGCTCGGGGATCATCGAGGCGGTCGCGGAGCTCTACCTGGCCGGCGTCATCACCGCCGACGGGATCATCGACGGGGGGAGGGCTGCGCGTTCTTCGCGCGTGGTGCCGGACGGCCGGACGTTCTCATACGTCCTGCGCGAGGAGTCGCCGCGCCTCGTCATCACCCAGAACGACGTCCGCGCGATCCAGCTCGCGAAGGCGGCCCTCTACGCCGGGGTCCGCCTCCTGATGGATCGCGCGGGCATTGAGGCCGTCGACGAGATTCGCCTCGCCGGTGCCTTCGGCAGCCACATCGACACGACGTACGCCATGGTGCTTGGGCTCATCCCGGACTGTGATCTCGCACGGGTCGGTTCGGCCGGGAATGCGGCCGGGACCGGGGCGCTCATCGCCCTGCTGTCCGTCGCCGCACGGCGCGAGATCGAAGCCGTCGTCCGCCGCGTCGAGAAGATCGAGACGGCCGTCGAACCGCGGTTTCAGGAGCACTTCGTCGAGGCCCTGGCGATCCCTCACAAGACCGCGGCGCTGCCGAATCTGGCGAAGGTCGTCGAGCTGCCCAACGGCCGCGGGGCAGCACCCGGCGCCGATCAGGCTGCCTTCGCCGCGGGTCCCGCCCGGCGTCGCCGCCGCACGTCCGCCGCCGCACTGCGCAGGGCAGAATCAAACGAGACCAGTCCGGAGGAGATCCGATGACCGACGACTCCCCGCGTCGCCGCTCCGGGGGCCGCGCCGGCCGCCAGGCGGCCCGCCTTCACGCCCACGTCGAGACGCAGCCGTTCCTGACCCGAACGCTCGCCCCGTTCGAGGTGCTCGACGAAGAGGGCCTCGCCCAGATCGAGCACAACGCCGACACGATCCTCGAAGAGGTCGGCGTCGAGTTCCGCGGCGATCCGGCGGCGCTGACGCTCCTTGCCGACGCAGGCGCGGACGTGACCGGCGAGCGCGTGCGCTTCCAGCGCGGGATGTGTCGCCAGATCGTCCAGGCATCGGCGCCGCGCGAGTTCACCCAGTACGCGCGCAACCCCGAGCGGAACGTCCGGATCGGCGGGATGAACACTGTCTTCGCCCCGAACTACGGATCGCCGTTCGTGCGCGACCTCGACAACGGGCGTCGCTACGGCACGATCCGCGACTTCGAGAACTTCGTGAAGCTCACCTACGCTTCACCGCACCTCCACCACAGCGGCGGGACGATCTGCGAGCCGGTCGATCTCCCGGTCAACAAGCGCCACTTCGACATGGTGTACGCGCACATGCGCTGGTCGGACAAGCCGTTCATGGGCTCGGTCACCGCGCCGTCGCGGGCGCAGGACACGGTGGACATGGCGCGCGTGCTGTTCGGCGCGGACTATCTCGAGGATCACCCGGTCATCATCAGCCTGATCAACGCCAACTCGCCGCTGGTCTGGGACTCGATCATGCTCGGGGCGGCCCGCAACTACGCCCTCGCCAACCAGGCCACGATCCTCACGCCGTTCATCCTCGCCGGCGCGATGTCCCCGGTGACCGCCGCGGCCGTCTGCGCCCAGACGCTCGCCGAGAGCCTCGCCGGGATGACGTTCGTTCAGCTCGTCAGGCCAGGAGCGCCGGTTGTCCTCGGTTCGTTCGCGTCGTCGATCTCGATGCAGTCGGGGGCACCTACCTTTGGGACGCCGGAGCCGGCCCTTGTCCTGTACGCGATGGCCGCCCTGGCGCGCCGGCTCGGAGTGCCATTCCGGTCCGGGGGAAATCTGTGCGCCTCGAAGGTCGCCGATGCCCAGGCCGCCTACGAATCGGCCGCCACGTTCCAGCCTACGATCCTCGCCGGGGTCAACTTCGTCCTGCACGCCGCCGGCTGGCTGGAGGGCGGGCTCGCGATCGGCTACGAGAAGTTCATCCTCGATGCCGACCAGTGCGGGATGGCCGCGGTGTTCCACAAGGGCATCGACATGTCCGAGAACGGTCAGGCGCTCGACGCCATCCGCGATAACGGCCCGGGGCAGCACTTCCTCGGGACGGCCCACACGCTGGCCAACTTTGAGAGCGCGTTCTACCGGTCGGAGATCGCCGACAACAACAGCTACGAACAATGGCTCGAGGACGGCTCCCTCGATGCGCCGCAGCGAGCGAACGTGATCTGGAAGCGGATGCTCGCCGAGTACGAGGCGCCCCCGATCGACGAGGGGACCGACGAGGCGCTCCGCGCCTTCATCGCCGAGCGCAAGGCGTCCTTCGCGGACTCGGACGTCTAGGCGCCCGGGCGCGGAAGCGAGGGGCGGCGTGTTCTTCCGGAGACGGACGGGGCTGTCCGATGAGGAGCGAACGGCGCTGGCGGGCGTCCTCGCCAACCCGACGTTCGAGCTGGTGCCGATCAGGAACGCCCTTGCCCAGGCCCAGTATCTGCCGCCGGGCGCCACCGTGACCGTCACGGCGTCGCCGGCCAAGGGCGTCGAGGCGACCGTGGCGCTGGTCGAGGCGCTCCAGGCGCGCGGTTTCCGCGCCGTGCCGCACCTGTCCGCGCGGATGATTCGCGACCGAGCCCACCTCGTGGACCTCATTGCCTGGCTGGAGGGCGTTGGTGCCGACCGGGCCTTCGTCGTGGGCGGTGACGCGAAAGAGCCGGGCGATTTCCCCGACGGCTTGTCCCTCCTTCGCGAGATGCACGAGATCGGCCACCCACTCTCGGAGATTGGCATCCCGTGCTATCCGGAGGGCCACTCGTTCATCGCGGATGCGCTGCTGCTCGCCGCGTTGAGAGACAAGGCGAAGTTCGCCTCGTACATGACCACCCAGCTGTGCTTCTCGCCTGTGGCGATCGGAACGTGGCTGGCCGACCGCCGCGCGGAAGGGAACACTCTCCCGGTCCACATCGGGATTCCCGGTGTGGCCGATCCGCAGAAGCTGCTCGTGATCTCGGCGCGGATCGGGGTTGCGGATACCCATCGATTCCTGACGAAGAACCTGCGGTTCGTGGCGCGGCTGGTGCGCCAGGGGGGCTTTTACCGACCAGACGCGCTGCTCACAGGGCTGGCCCCGATCGTCGCCGACTCGACGGCCGGAATCGTCGACTTCCATGTCTATACCTTCAACAACGTGGAGGCAACCGAGCGATGGCGTGCGGACTACGTCGGGCGTCGCCTCGGCGTCTCGCGCCGCGAGCCCATCGGCAAGAGATGAGCCGCACCGAACTCGTGGCGAGCTTCGCGGCCGTGCCGGGCCGCCTTGCCACGGTTCTCGCTCGTGACGACGGCCCTCGTGGCGGCCGGCCTTCGGACGGCTGGTCGTCTCGGGAGGAAGTCCTGCACCTGCTCGTCGTGGAATCGGTGGTCTGGCAACGACGCCTCGATGACCTTGAGACCATGGACGACCCGCACTGGTCGACGACCGAACCGGGACTCGGACCCAAACCGGACCCCCGCCCGATCGACGATCTCCTGTCGGCGTTCGCGGCGGCACGCACCGCCACGGTTGCCCGCGTGTCCTCCCTCGACGAGACCGGCTGGGCCCGATCCGGAACGCACGCCAGGTACGGCCTGCTCGATGTGGCCGGATTGCTGCGGCTCGCGCTCGACCACGACGAGGAGCATCTCGCCGCGCTCGAGTGATGTCCGATCAGGTGCGAGCGAGGTACGCGCTCAGCGCGGCGTCGACAGCCGGGTCCCCACCCTGCACGAGCGGATCGAAGTCCGAGCGAAGGAGCCAGGCCGGACGATCGCCGATCTCGGTCAGCCGCCAGACGTGACCGTCGGAGGTCGTGGCCTCCGCGATCGTTCGGACGACCTCGCCGAATTCGACGTAGCCGACGATCGCGCCCTTGCGGTCGGGCGTTGCCCGAAACGGGCGTCGAACCTCGCGTGGCGTCCAGTCCTCGCCCTTGACGGCGGTCAGGTTCACGTCCTCCTCCTCGGGTGCCTGGGTTGGCACCACCCGTCCAACCAGGTGGTGGCCGCTCAACCCGTCGACAAACTGCTTCAGCTCCGCTCTCGACATCCACTCGCCGTTGTATTCGCCCTCGATGAGGTGGTCGATCGGGGCCAGCGGGTCGCACCACCACACCCGCTCGGTGACGTCGGGGCGGAAGATACAAACCGCGTGCGCACCGCCGAACCCCTTGTCCCAGCGTCGCCAGCGGTCGTTGGGCAAGAACGCCCCCATCGAGCCCTGTGCCACCGCCACGGTTCCGGGCAGGAGCGCCGTCCACAGCGCGGCGAAGCCGCTGACAGTGGCTGGGGTAGCCGCCGTGTAGCGCCTGGCAATCGCCTTGCTGACGTCGCCAAGATTGGAGCCCCCGAGCACGCTTCGCCCTGAGTCGCAGCGGAGGCGCTCGCCCTCTTCGTGCGACGCGGGAACGCGCGGATGCCCGGTCGCCCGCCACCATTCGATGGCCGACATGAACGTGCAGTCCTCCCATTTCCTGTCGTCCCAACCACACGGCGACATGTGCGCGATCTCGCGCTCCGTGACGTGGGTGTGGGCGAACCCCGCGATCGTGGTCGTCATCGGGCGTGAGGATACGCAGCGGGTCGTTGATCGGCGTCTCTGGGGATGCCCTGGGGCAGGCGCCGCATTGACGCATCCGTTTCCGTATCGGTCGGCGTATTACCCGGCAGAGGCCTGTGCCCCGAGGCTCGTGGACGCCATGCGTCATCTGGCGGGTCCCTTCGACGCCTCGACTGGCCTCGCGCTCAATCCGGGGAAGGAGGAAATCGTGCGTCGACTCAGTCTCCTGTTCAGCTCGGTTCTGCTGATCATCGCGATGGCAGTGCCCGTCTCGGCCAATGCCTTGATCCACGAGATCATCGGCGCCGCCTGTCGATCAGGCGGTGAGGAGGTCGTCCCGCCCGGCCAGGTACGCGATGGCCAGTCGCTGGTCAGGGCCCTGCAGGCCACGGGCGTGATCGAGTCGTTCGACTTCTCGGTCGCAGGTCAGGTCACGGTGAACTTTGATCTCGACCGGCCCAACTCGAAGTACGTCTCGGCCGGCTTCGATCTGTTCATTCCCGACGGCTTCGGGCCGGGAGTCGACCTCATCCTGAGCCCACTGCCTGTGCCGGATCCGGAGTTCGCGGCACATGCCAACTGCCGGAACCTGGGCGGGTAGCTGATCCCGGCGGCGGCCGTCGGCTCTGATGACGCGAGCCGCGGCCGCCGAACCCTCGCTCAGGCGGATGCGCCGGAGTAATGGCGCAGACCGAACCGCCAGAACCACCGGGTGACCACGACCAGCACCGTCGCGAATCCCGCGGCAAGGGCCAGGGTCTCGGGCGTGAGCCGCCCGGTCAAACCCTCGGCCGGAACCGTCACGGCGAACGCGATGGGGACCAGGAAGGTGAGGCTGATGCGCAGCCACCCGGGATAGATCGTGACCGGCCAGCGACCCGACTGGTAGAGACCACTGAACAGTTCGACGATCTGATCCATGCGGACAACCCAGAACGCGACGACCGTGAGGATCAGCCAGAAGCAATAGATCATCGTGGCCCCGAGGACGAGGGCCGCCAGGAACGCCACCACGTCGAGAGGCCCGATCGGCCCGAGGCGATCCACCGCGACACCGAGGACGACGAGCCCGACCCCGACATCGACGAGCTGCCAGATCCGCACCTGCCGGACACTGACAAGGAGCTGCGCGTCCTCCGGCTTGGTCAGGACGAAGTCGAGCGTGCCTTCGCGGATATCGGCCATCAGGCGCTCCATCCCGGGCTGGATCGTCGCCTGGATGATCCCGCCCATCAGGATGTGAACGCCCATCACGGCGAGAAGCTCCGCCTGCGTCCAGCCGTGGAGATTCGTCGTCTGCGAGAAGACGATGGCCAGTACGGCCAGCCCGGTGACGAGGGCGATCGCGGACTGGAATACCTGCACCACGAAGTTCGCCCGGTACTGAAGCTCGTTCATGGCCCCAACCCGAAGGAACACGCCGGCCAGGGTCACCGGGCCCAGGGGGCCGCGCCGTCGCCCGGGTTCGCCGGGAGAGGTCACGTGCGCCATCAGTTCCCGACCGCGCTGTAGCGCCGGACGGCGATCGGCCAGACGAGTCGGATCGCGACCGCCCCGATCGTGATCCACAGCGCCTGCATCGCCAGGCCGCCGAGCAGTCGATCTGGCGGGAGCCCGCCGACGAGCGCCTCGATCGGGAATCCGAACGTCCACTGGAATGGCAGGAAGTCCGCGATGGTCTGCACCCATTCCGGCATGAGTCCGAGCGGGACGAGGCGGCCGGAGAGGAGCAGTTCCGCCGTGAAGATGATCTCGAAGAGTGGCCCGACCCGGGTGGTCCAGAACGAGATCATCCCGAGCAGCCAGTACAGGACCGATCGGATGAGGTACGCGCCCCAGATCGCGATCGCGAACACGATGACGTCGAGGACCGTCGGTGCGAGCTCCGGCCGGAAGATGAGCGCCAGAACGGCCGCGAGCGGCAACCACAGCACGATGACGACGAACTTCCAACCGGCGAAATAGCCGAGGTCCCAGTGGATGGGGTGCAGTGGGCGAAGGAGCATCCCCGACAGCTCGCCATCGCGGATGCGCCACTCCCAGCCGTACGGCGTAAAGATGATGTTCATGTTGCGGACCAGGGTCCAGACGATGTAGTAGGCCGCGAACCGGCCCGCGGTGTAGCCGCCCACGTCGCCGCCCTGCTGCGCCGCGATCGTCGACCAGACGACGAGGTAGATGACCGGCTCAACGATCATGCCGATCATGTAGAAGTAGTTGGCGACGCGGTACTGGAACTGCTCGGCGATCGCGATCCGGATGGCGGTCAGGTAGACGTCCAGGAGGGCCCGGGCATCGGCCGCCGCGGCGCTCATGACGCCGGATCCACGGCTTCCGCCGACGGCAGCGAGGACGCTCCCGCGAACACCTGCTCGATGACGTCCTCGATCGGTGGATCCTCGATCGTGAGGTCGACCACGGGCAGGTTGCGCAGGAGGAGCGTGGTCGTCTCGGCGGCGGCGGCGCGCGGCACGCGCAGGGAGATCCGGCCCTCGTCCTCGCCGATGACCTCCCCGTAGGCCGAGAGATCGGCCGAGCCGTCGCGCAGGGACACCGAGATCGTCTTTGTCGCCCCGAAGTCGGCGGCCAGCGCCGCGAGCGCCCCGTCGAACAGGATCCGTCCGTGGTGGATGACCACGACCCGCTTGCAGAGCGCCTGCACGTCCGCCATGTAGTGGCTCGTCAGCAGGACCGTCGCGCCCGTTCGGCGGTTGTACTCCGCGACGAACGTGCGGATCCGCTTCTGCATCGTCACGTCGAGGCCGATCGTCGGCTCGTCGAGGAACAGCACGGTCGGCTGGTGGAGCAGTGCGCCGATGATCTCCATCTTCATGCGCTCGCCGAGCGACAGGTTGCGGACCGGCTTTCGGACGAGATCACCGACCTCGAGAAGCTCCACGAACTCGTCGCGTGTGCGCCGGAACTCGTCGCGCGGCAGGCGGTAGATCGCGCGCATCAACTCGAACGAGTCGAGAGCCGGCAGATCCCACTGGAGCTGGTTGCGGTTGCCCATGACCATCGTGATCCGGCGCAGCAAGGCGGATTCCCGCCGCGATGGCACGTGCCCGAGGACGGTCGCCTCGCCGCCCGTCGGGTGGAGCAGCCCGGCAAGCATCTTGAGGGTCGTCGTCTTGCCGGCCCCATTCGGCCCCAGGAATCCAACCACCTCGCCCGGCGCGATCTCGAACGAGACCCCGGCAACCGCGTCGACATCGCGGGTCTCGCGTCGGACGAGGCTGGCGGCGGCCGCCCGGAGCCCTTCGCCGCGCACCGGGACACGGAACGTCTTGCGCAGCTCGGCAACGCGGATCGCCGGACCGGATGCGCCTTCGGGCGGCGGGTTGGGGATGGACGCGTTCGGCATGGACGGCGCGATCGTAGCGCGTCGCGGCCCCCGGATCGCGGAGTACCATCGCTCCGCCATGCCCTTGCCCGTCGGGACCGTGACCTTCCTGTTCAGTGACATCGAGGGCTCCACGCGTCTCGAGCAGGGCGTCGGCACCGACACGTACGCCCGGATCATCGAGACGCACGACCACCTGGCCCGCGCCGCGATCGAGGCCCGCGGCGGAAGCCTCGTCAAGACCGAGGGCGATGCCATGTTCGCGGCGTTTCCCGATGCTGGTGCGGCAGTGGAGGCGGCGGCCGACGTCCAGCGGGCCTTCGCCGCCGAGCCGTGGCCCGACGGCGCGACGATCCGTGTGCGGATGGGCCTGCACACCGGAGAGGGGCGGCTGCGAGAACGCCGCTCGGAGGCGGATCCCGAGGACTACGTGGGGATCGACGTCAACTACGCCTCGCGCATCGCCGCGGCGGGCAACGGTGGGCAGGTGGTCCTCTCAGATACGCTGTTCTCCCTCGTCCGTGGCCGCCTCTCCGACGGCCTCGACCTCGTGGACGAGGGCCCCCGTCGCGTCAAGGACTTCGACGAACCGCGCCGGGTCCATCGGCTGACGATCCGCGGTCTCCCAGCCGATGCCCGCCCACTGCGGACCCTGGACGCGCTGACCAACCTGCCCGCGCAGGTCACGAGCTTCATCGGCCGAGAGCGCGAGGTCGAAGCCGTGAAGGGACTCCTCGCTGAGGCGCGCCTCGTCACTCTGACCGGCCCCGGCGGGACCGGCAAGACGCGCCTGAGCCTCGGGGTCGCCGAGGCGATGGCCGGCTCCATCCAGGGCGGGGCGTGGTTCGTCGAGCTCGCGCCGATCCGCGAGCCGGAACTGGTCGCCGGCGCCATCGCGGCCGCTCTCGGCCTCGTCGAGGAGCCCGATCGCCCGATCGACCAGACCCTTGCCGACCACCTGCGCGACCGCGAACTCCTGGTGGTCCTCGACAACTTCGAGCAGATCGTCGCGGCTGCCCCGCTCATCGCCGAGCTCCTGCGCAACGCGAAGGGACTCCGTTGCCTGGCATCGAGCCGCGAGGCCCTGCGTATCAGCGGAGAGCAGGAGTACCGGGTCCCGCCGCTCGGTGGCAACGACGCGGTGGGCCTGTTCGTCGCCCGCGCCCGGAACGTCCGTCCCGACTTTGCCCTCACCGACGAGAACGCGGCGGCGATCCGCGAGATCTGTACCCGGCTCGATGCACTCCCGCTGGCGATCGAACTCGCGGCCGCGAGGATCAGGCTGTTCTCGCCTGAAGCGATCCTCGCGCGCCTCGACAAGAGCCTGAACCTGCTCACGGCCGGCCCGCGCGACCGAACCGGGCGTCAGCAGACGCTGCGCGGCGCGATCGCCTGGAGCTACGACCTCCTCGACGAGCCCGAGCGGGCCCTGTTCCGACGCATCGGGCCGCTGATCGGCGGTTTCACGATCGAGGCGACCCAGGCCGTGGCCGATCCGGACGGGGACCTCGGGATCGATCTCGTCGACGGCCTGACTTCACTCGTCGACAAGAGCCTGATCATCGAGGAGCCCGAGCATCATGGCGAGCCCCGGTTCGGGCGCCTGGTGACGATCCGCGAGTATGCCCTCGAGTGCCTCGCCGAAGCCGGGGAGGCCGACGTGGCAGAACGTCGCCACGCGGAGTTTTTCGTCGCCTTCGCAGAGGAGGCCGAGCCGCACCTGGTCGCAGCCGACGCCGACGTCTGGCTGGATCGGGTCGGCCACGAGATCCATAACCTGCGGGCGGCATCGGCGTGGTCGATGCGGGTCGGCGAACCGCTCCTCGGCGTCCGGGTCGCAGCCTCCATCTGGCGCTACTTCCAGCAGCGCAACATGCTCCACGGGGGTCGCGACTGGCTCGCGACGCTTCTCGCGCACCCTGCCGCGCAGGGCGATTCGCGTGAGCGGATCCGCGGTCTCTCGGCCCTCGGGGGCGTGGAATACTGGATGCGCGACTACCCGGACTCCCGTGGCCACTACGAGGAGCGTCTGGCCATCGCGGAGCGCTTCGGAGGCGACGACCTCCTCGCGGACGCTCATTTCGACCTGAGCTTCGACGCGCTGATCGAGCAGGACATCGAGCGCCTCAAGGCGCACAGCTCGATCGCCTACGATCTCTACGAGCGGCTCGGCGACATCGACAAGCTGGTCCTCGCCCGGCAGGCGATGATCCTCGGCAGGTACGTCGAGGGCGACTTCCTCGAAGCGGCGCGACTCGAGGAAGAGAACCTCGAACACTGGAGCCGGGTGGGTTCGGCGTTCCGGATGACCGACAGCTCCATCCTGATGAGCGCGATGCTGTTCCGCGCCGGCGATCTCGGGGGGAGCTTCCGGAGGGCCATGGACGGCTTCCGGCTGATGGCTGAACTCGAGATATCGAGCGGGCTCGTGGGCGCGCTGGGGGTCTTCGCCCCGATCGCCTCGGCCCTGGGCGATCACGTCACTGCCGCGCGGCTGACCGGTGCGCTTGACGCGATCCGCGAGTCGACGGGGCTGAGCCTTCCGTCGGTGGATGTGCTCCATATGGACGAGCCGGGTGCGGCCGCACGGGAAGCGCTCGGCCGTGCGGCGTACGATGCCGCGCACCGTGAAGGTGCCGCCATGACGAAGGCCGATACCATGGCTCTGGCGATGTCGCTCGGCGACCGCATCGAGGAGGGGACCCGTGTGGCAGCCAGTCACGACTGACGCCGGGGCGCCACGCCCGGCACAATTCCTGCCCGCGGCGGTGGGCATCCTGATTGCCCTTGCTCCCCTGGGTCTCGTGCCCCTGCTCGAGCTGGATCCGCTCGACGCCACGACAGATTCTCGCCTCGCGATGCTCCTGATCGCCCTCATCTATCCAGGCTGGGTTGCCGCAACGGCCGTCCGGTCTCGGTCCGTTGGGCCGGTCATCGTCGTCGCGGCGCTCGTGCCCGCACTCGCGCTCGCGGCCGCTCTGCTCGGCCAGGATCGGACGGCGGCCACGGTTGCAGGGGATCTCGACGCCTTCCTGGCGCTCGCTCTTCCACCGGCGATCCTCGGGGCCGCGGCGTACGGACTCATCGAGCTGGCAGTGGCCGTGATCCAGCGGATCGATCCCGCCGGAGGCGGAGGAGCGGCTCGTTCGGTGGCGGCGGCGCTTGCCGGGCTCGTCGTGTCGGGCGCGCTTGTCGGGGTCATCGGCTGGCTGGCATTCGGGGTCGTCGGATTCCAGCTCGCGAGCTGAGGATCGTCGCCCCGGGAGGGTCTTAACGCCCCGTTAACGGTATCGAAAGCCGTCCATCACGTTCGTCGACGAGTCTCCACTCGACAACTGGAAGGACGGGCCCGCCGTACGAGCGGGTCGATGCGGAGGACCCGACAGGTGCATCCAGGGAACACAGCCACAACGTTACTGATCGCTGCCACGTCGACAGCGGTTCGCTCAGCGCCCCCGTCAGCGTCACCCGATCGACCGCTGCAGGCTCCAAGGTCGGGAGGAAATGAGATGAACGAACTCGACCTCCCGCAGCCATGGCTTGGCTACGTCCTCCTGGCCTCCGTCTTCGTGGCCGGGATGGTGATCGGCATGATGCTCATCTGACAGGTTTCCGACGACCGGGTCGCCGCCTCCGTGGATGCGGGTGGAATGCGCGGGGACGCCGCACCGCGCACCGCGCGCGTCGTGCGTCGTGCGTTGAAACGCCTCGGTAACGTCGGTCCGTATCATGACCGGCACATGGCCCGAACGATCCTCGTCGTGGACGACGAACTGAACCTGCGCGAAGCCCTGGTCGAGGCCCTCGAGGCGGACGGCTTCCGAGTCGTCTCGGCCTCTGACGGCCGCGAGGCCCTCACGCGATTTCGGGCCGAGCGCCCGGATCTCGTCCTGCTCGATCTGATGCTTCCGGAGCTCTCCGGCATCGAGGTCTGCCGGATCATCCGCGCCGAGTCGGGCGTGCCGATCATCATGCTCACGGCCAAGGACTCGGAGCTGGACAAGGTGGTCGGCCTGGAGCTGGGCGCCGACGACTACGTGACGAAACCCTTCAGCCTGCGTGAGCTGTCCGCGCGGGTGCGTGCCCAGCTGAGGCGCTCCGAGCAGGCCCTCGCGGTTGACGCGCCTCCGGCCATGGTGGCCCTCGGCGACGTCCAGATGGACATTGGCGGCCATCGCCTTCTGCGGGACGGCGCGGTCCTGCCCGTCAAGCCCAAGGCGTTCGAACTCCTGGCGTTCCTCGTCCGCCACCCAGGCCAGGCGTTCTCCCGGGACCAACTCCTCGAGAAGGTCTGGGGATACGACTTCGCGGGCGAGACGCGGACCGTTGACGTCCACGTCCATTGGCTGAGGAGCCAGATTGAGCCGGAGCCCGGGCACCCCGTGTTCATCCACACGGTACGCGGCGTGGGGTACGTCTTCCGACGTCCGTCCTGACGGCCTCGACGCCCGACGGCCCGACGGCCCGAGGGCCCCGTAACGAGACGTTGACCCGCCGATGTCGTCCCGCTCATCCGGGTCGTCCAGACTGTCGACATGTCGATCGAGCCTCGTCAGTGCGGATCGGACCGAAGAGCACGGTCACGAAGCGGCGCTGAGGTACTGATCGGCGGCTCTCGCTCGCCCGAGGCACTCCTCCCCGACGGCGGCGACGCTCCCACTCCCGCGCCGGCACCCCTCCAGGTGGTGGCGCGGGAGACCTTCCCTTGGGCGCCCCTGCCCCGTCCGATCGCCGGCGCCGCGCCCGCGTCACGCCAGTCACTCGCGTCACGCGCGTTGCACGCGTCACCGGACCCGAAGGCCACGTTCGATGCCGAGATCGAGGCCATCCTCCGCCAGCTCGATCCCATCCGGAGCTCGAGGCGAGCTACCGCCGCGAGGCCTTCCACTGCGGTCACGCCGTCGTCGACGCTGCCCGAGCGACCGCCGTTCGCCTTGCCTACGCGAGCCGGTGGGCCCAACTGGGCCCTGATCGTCGTCGGCGGTAGCATCCGAGACGTGCGCTGACCCGACGGCCTGGTCCCGGTCGGCACCGACGCGGGCCGGCGCGCCAGGCCACGCGACCGGGACGACCGCGAGCGACGGCGCGCATCCGGCGATGCACGCACCGGCGCGTGCGGTTCCCGGCGGCGCCCGCATCGCCCGCCCCGCCTGAGGCGACCGGGGCGGTCGCGGGACCTGCGCTGACACGACCGGCCGCTCGCCCTGACGACGACTGTGCCATGCTCGGTTGATGGATCCGTGGGCCGTCGCCTTCGCCGTCGCGGTGGTCGTGGCGATCGTGGCCGTGGTCGAGATCGGCCGCACTCGTGACCGACTGCGACGCGCGCTCATCGAAGCGGAGCAGCGTAGGGCGAGCTTCGAGGTCGCTCGGGCGGAGCGGCGGCAGTCTCGCGACGCCCTGGCAGACCAGCTCGACGACGGGCTCCTGGATGTCGACGCAACGCTCCACATCCGGCGCGCCAATCCGGCGGCGCACCGACTGCTTGGACGGCCCGTCAATGGCCTGGCCGGTCGCAGCGTCATCGAGGCCTTCCTTGACGCCGATGCCGAGACGATCACGGCAAAGGCCATCGCCGACGGCGCTGGGGTGGGCGAGGTGCGCTCGGCCCGGGCCGACGGCCGTGCGCTCTCGATCCAGGCCAGACGGACGCCTGGCGGCGGCGCCACGCTGGTTCTCCGAGACGTGTCGGAGCTCCGGCGGCTTCAGCGCATCCGCACGGAGTTCATCGATAACCTGTCGCACGAGCTTCGGACGCCGGTCACCACCGTGAGTCTGCTGGCTGAGACCCTCACCCGCGAAGCCGCGGCGCTTGGCGAGACGCTGCCGGCCAGGATGCGTGACCGGATCGGCAAGATCGAGGTGGAGACCGGCCACCTTGTCCAGATGGTCAGCGAGCTGCTGGACCTCTCGCGGATCGAGAGTGGAACGAGCCTCGGCCCGCTGGACGATGTCGACCTCGGCCGGCTCGTGCATGACACCGCCGAGCGACTTCGGTTGCACGCCGACCGGCAGGGGATCGCCATCGACGTGAACGTCCCCGCGCCCCTGCCGCCGGTGCGCGGCGATCCCGACCGGCTGGGCCAGGTCCTGATCAACCTCATCCATAACAGCATCAAGTTCAGCCCGGACGGTGGAGACGTCGCGATCTCGGTGCGGCAGGACGGCTCCACGCTGGTCGTGTCGGTGGCGGACCAAGGGGTCGGCATCCCGCGCGCCGCCCAGGAGCGCGTCTTCGAGCGGTTCTACAAGGTCGACCGTGCCCGGGTGCGTGGCGAGGCGGGCGGGACGGGCCTCGGCCTCGCGATCGCCCGCCACGTGATCGAGCAGCACGGCGGGCGGATCTGGGTGGAATCGGCCGAGGGCTCCGGTTCTACCTTCTCGTTCTCGTTGCCGATCTGACCCCGTCCCTCGATCGGTTACGGATTCAGGTCCTCCACATCACCGGTCACCAGATAGACGATGTCCTCTGCGATGTTCGTCCCTCGATCCCCGATGCGTTCGAGATAGTGGGACGCGATGATAATTCGGGTGCCGCGTTCCACGTTGGCCGGATCACGGCGCATGATTTCCACCCCCTTGTCGAAGGTCGAGTGGTACAGGCGGTCGATCTCATCGTCTTCGACCGCCACCTCGCGCGCCTGCGCTGCATCCGAATCGACCAAAGCCCGGAGGACCCCATGGATGAGGACGGCGGCCCGCTCGGTCATCTCCGGGAGGTGGACGTAGCCTTCGAGCGGCGGTTCAGGGGCGAGCTTCAACACCTGTTTCGCCACCGAGGCCGCGTGGTCCCCGATTCGCTCCAGTTCGTACGTCACGTGGTCCAGCGTGAGCAGGTAGCGAAGATCGCGGGCCACGGGCTGCTGCGTGGCGATCGCCTCGACGATGAGACGCGAGACGGCACGCTGCGCGTCGTTGATCGTGGTGTCGCCCCCGATGACTTCCATGGCCAGCGCGGAGTCATGCAACTCGAGGGATCGACCGGCCTGGCGGATGGCGCTCTCCACGAGCATGCCCATCCGAAGGACGGAGTCGCGGATCGCGCTCTCCCGGGTGTCGAGGGCATCGCGCGCCGCCTGGAGGCCGGGCCGGGCGCCCTCGATCGGTGCCTCGCCGGCGAGTTCGTCGATCTCTTCGTCCAAGGCCGTCTCCCGCGTGCGAGGGTCGTCGCTCATCGTGACGTCCCGACTCAGCCGAACCGACCGGACACATAGTCCTCGGTCAGCTGGTTCCTGGGATTGGTGAAGATCTCCACGGTCTCACCCTCCTCCACGACGTAGCCGGCGCGATCCTCGCCCATCGTCATGAAGATCGTCGTGTCGGATGCGCGGGCCGCCTGCTGCATATTGTGGGTGACGATGACGATCGTGTAATCCTTCTTGAGTTCCGCCATCAGCTCCTCGATCTGGAGGGTCGAGCGGGGGTCGAGGGCCGAGCACGGCTCGTCCATCAGGATGACCTCGGGATCGACCGCGATCGTGCGCGCGATGCACAGGCGCTGCTGCTGGCCGCCGGACAGCGCCATGCCCGACTGCTGGAGTTTGTCCTTGACGTCGTCCCAGAGTGCCGCCCGCCGCAGGCTTCTCTCGACGAGCTCGTCGAGATCGCCCTTGTAGCCGTTGATCTTCGGACCGAACGCCACGTTCTCCCAGACCGTCTTGGGAAACGGATTCGGCTTCTGGAAGACCATCCCGACTCGGCGGCGGATCGCCACCGGATCCACGCCTCGGGCGAACAGATCCTGGCCGTCGAGGAGGACCGTGCCCTCGGCGCGGTAGCTCGGAACCAGGTCGTTCATCCGGTTCATCGTGCGCAGGAGCGTGGACTTGCCGCATCCGGACGGGCCGATGAGGGCGGTGATGCGTTGCCTGGCGACCTTGATGTCCACGTTCCTGACGGCCCGGAACGAGCCGTAGAAGCACGATACGTCCTTCAGCTCGACGACGGTCCCGGTTTCGGCTGCAGGCTGCGTCGCGCCACGCTCCGACGCGGCCGAGATGCGGATGGATGGGCCCGCGCCACGTGTCGACGATTCGTGGACGGGGGCCTCCGAGAGCTGGGTGTTCAGGGAGTTCTCCTCTACCACTGGATGTGCCTCGACAGGCGGGCTCGGACGACGAGGGCAAGGGCGTTGAGCGCCAACATGAGGACGAGGATGACCACGATCGCGGCGGCGGCCAGGCCGTGGAAGTCGGCCTGGGGACGCGTCGCCCAGTCGTAGACCTGGATCGGCAGGACCGTGTAGCCGCCCGAGAAGGGCTGCGGGATGAACGTCACGAAGGTGAACGCACCGACCAGGATGAGCGGTGCCGTCTCGCCGATGGCTCGGGCCATGGCCAGGATGATCCCGGTCATGATTCCGGGAGCGGCGGCCGGTAGGACGGCCTGCCGGACCATCTGCCAGCGGCTCGCGCCCAGGGCGTAGGCGCCTTCACGCTGGGCGTCGGGCACGGCCTTGATCGCCTCGATCGAGGCGATGATGACGACGGGCAGAATGAGCAGCGTCAGCGTCAACGCGGCGGAGATGACCGTGAAGCCGAATCCGGCGATGCGCACGAAGAGAGCCAGACCCAGGATTCCGTAGATGACCGACGGCACGCCGGACAGGTTGGAGATGTTCGTCCGCAGGATGCTGGTCAGCCGGCTCGAGCCCGTGTATTCGGCCAGGTAGACCGCCGCCGCGACGCCGGTCGGGAAGGCCATGATGCCAACCAGGATGGAGATCTCGAACGACCCGATCAGCGCCGGGAAGATGCCCGCGATTTCGACCTTGCGCGAGGGGCCACGAGTCAGGAAGCCCGTGTCGAGCCAGGGCAGGCCCTGCGAGAAGACATCCCAGAGCAGAAGAATGAGCGTCAGCAGGAGCAGGCCGATCGCCGCCAGGCAGGCACCGTAGAAGAGCGTCCCGCTCAGGCGTCGCCGCATGAGCGCCGGCTCCCATCGACCGCCCTCGACGGCTGGGGTGACGGTGGCCCGCGTCATCAGTAGCCCGTCCGGAACCGGCGCACGACCCGGTTGCTGATGAGGTTCAGGGCGAGCGTCATCGCGAACAGGGTCGCCGCCACCGCAAAGAGCGCCTTGAACTGGATCGAGTCCTGCGGCGTATCCCCGAGGCTGATCTGGATGATGAATGCCGTCATCGACTGGACGGACTCCAGGGGGTTCAGGGTGAATTGGGGCTGTGTGCCGCCGGCAAGCACGACCGCCATGGTCTCCCCGATGGCCCGAGATGCGGCGAGGATGATGGAGGCCATGATCCCCGACAGCGCCGCCGGGAAGACCACCTTGCGGACGACCTCGAACTTCGTGGCGCCCATCGCGTAGGCCCCTTCCCGGAGACCGCGCGGCACGGCGCGCATGGCGTCCTCCGAGATCGAGGCGATGAGCGGCGTGATCAGGACGCCGACCACGATCCCTGCGGACAGTGCGGAGAACGTCCCGATGCCGTCACCGAAGATCGGCTTGAGGACGTTCGGTGTCAGGAAGTACAGCCCGAAGAAGCCGAGCACGATGGTCGGGATCCCGGCGATCGTCTCCAGGGTCGGCTTGATCACATTTCGGACCCGCGGCCCGGCGTACTCGCTCAGAAGGAATGCGCCAAGCAGACCCAGTGGGACGGCGATGATGATGGCGATTCCCGCGACGAGGAGCGTCCCCGACATCAATGCCAGGACGCCGAAGGTATACGGTTTGATCGATGCCGACCAATGCGTGCCGGTGAAGAAGTCGATCGGGCTGACCTCCAGGAAGAACTCGACGGTCTGGACGGCCAGCACGCTGACGATCCCGACGGTCGTCACCACGCCGAGTGCAGCCGCCAGGAACAGGAGCGGTTCGATGATCCGCTCGCTCGTCGCCCTGGATCGAGTGAACGACGTGGAGGTGCTTGGGCCGTTCATTCGCTCGTCTGGCTCCATGCTTGGGTCACCCAGTATGAACGGATGCGCCAACCCGATCCGAGTCTCGGGCCGGCGCATCCGGTGGGAGTGACGAGGCGGCCGAGCCGCCCCGGGTCAGCCGCCGACGGCGGCCGCCCAGGCGTCCTTCTGGTCCTGCAGGAGCGCCTCAGGGAGGGCGACGTAGCCGACCTCGGCGGAGAGGGCAGTCGCGTTCTCCAGGTAGAAGTCTACGAACGCCTTGAACTCGGGTCGCGTCTTCGCCTTGGTGACGTCCGGGTAGATGAAGAGCGGGCGTGAGAGGGGCGCGTAGCTGTTGTCGTTGATCGTCGCGTCGGTCGGGGCCACGCAGCCGCCGCCCTCACCGGCGTCGATCTCGAGCGCGCTGAGCTTGTCCGTGTTCTCGACAAAGTAGGCGTAGCCGAAGAACCCGATCGCATAGGTGCTGCCGGCGACACCCGTCACCAGCGTGTTGTCGTCCTCGGACTGCGTCGCGAACTGTGTCGCGGCGTCCGTCTCGCCGTTGATCTCCTCGGTGAAGTAGTCGAAGGTGCCGGAGTCGGCGCCGGGCATGTAGCGTTCGACCTTCTCCGCCGGGAAGCCGGCACGGACCTGGCTCCACAACAGCTCCTCGGGCGAGTCTGGACCGTAGATCGTCGCGAGTTCCGCGATGCTGAGACAGGTTGCGAAGTCATTGGCGGGGTTGACCACGACGGTCAGTCCGTCGATGGCGACCTGGAGCTGGATCCACTCGATGCCGGCGGCTGTGCAGGCGAGGCCCTCGCCTTCGTCCGCCTCCTTGATGGGGCGGGACGCGTCGTTGAGGTCCGTCTCACCCTTGCAGAACTTCTTGAATCCACCACCGGTTCCGGAGAACGCCACCGGGACCTGGACCCCGGGGTTCGCGATCTGAAAGTCCTCGGCGACGGCCTGCGTGATCGGGAAGACGGTGCTCGAACCGTCGATCGTGATCGTGCCGGAAAGGGTCGGCGCGTCCGAGACGGCCGGCGACGCACTCGCACCGCCCGTCGCCGGTGCGTTCGTCGCGTCGCCACCGCTGGTACAGGCAGCGATTGCGAACGCCGCCACCAGGGTCAGCGTCACGAGACGCTTCGGGTTCGTGATGGACACTCGATGGTTCCTCCAGTATGGCCGGGCGACTCGGGCGCACGGTCGGAATCGGACGTAGGTCCTTGTCGTGACGTTGGGTACCGTCCGATCGGGCCATCAACGGCCGATGCCGCCGTCGTTAACAGATGGTTAAAACGCCATCGCGGTGCCCCCCAACGGGGCAATCCAGTGGCAGACTTGCTGAGCCCGGGTCGATCTCGACCGGGAGAAATGCATCGTCGGAGGCAAGCGGTGGCGAAGTCCGGAAAGCAGCGCAAACGATCGGCAACGTCGGAGTCGGTCGAGGCCATCGCGGTGGCCGTCGACACCGTGCGACAACTCGAGGATCGCCTCGCAGCCGCTCGCAAGGAGCATGCCCGGCGTTTGGACAAACTCGCGTCGGCGAAGGCGGCCAAGGATCGGCAGAAGGTCGCCAAGCGACGCCGCCAGGTGGACGAGGCCATGAAGGAGGTCGCCGCGATCTCGGACCGCCTCGCCCAGCTCGCAGGTTCCGTCGCCGCCACGCCGACGATCGTTCCGCCAGACGCGACTGACGCTTCCAACGCGACTGACGCAGCTGCAGCTTCCAAGGCGACGGCTGCCACCTCAGCCGCGACGGACGCTCCTGCGCGATCGGCGCGGCGCAGGCGGGTGTCCGGTCGAACCGCCGAGACCGCCCCCGACGAGGCCGGATGAGCTCGGGTCCGCCATCGGGGGACACGGCAGCGTTTCCTGTCTCCGGGGCCGCCGTCGACCTCGGCTCGAACTCGGTCCATCTCCTCATCGCCGGAATCGGGTCTGATCAGTCCCTGGATCCCCTCGTGGACGAATCGGTCTTCCTGGGTCTCGGAGACAAGGTGGCGGCGGACAGTCGACTGGGTGGCACCGTCCGCGCGGCAGTGGTCGACACGCTCATCGATTACGCAAGAATCGCGCGTGATCTCGGCGCGGCGTCGACCACCTTCGTCGGGACCGAACCGATCCGCCGAGCCGGGGACGCTGCGACGCTCGCTCGCGACGTCGAGGCGGCAACCGGGCTCGCGTTGCATGTCCTGAACCACGAGGAGGAGGCCTACCTCACGGTCATCGGCGTGACTTCGGGGCGCCGCATCGGCCGCGAGACGCTGATCGTGGACATCGGCGGTGGAAGCTCCGAGTTCTGCATCGTTGGTCCCACGAAGCCGCCGCATGCCGTCGGTCTCAGGCTCGGAGGCGCCAGCTTGACGGCCCGTCACGTCAGCGCCGACCCGCCGACCCGCGACGAGGTGGAGGCAATGGTCGTCGAGGCCCGCACCAGCCTTGACGCGGCCCCGGAGTCAGCGACGCTCGAGATCGTGGCGGTCGGCGGCACCGCGTCGAACCTGCTCAAGCTCGTCCCCGAGGCGATGAGCGGCATCCTGACCACCGAGACCGTCGCCGAGGCGCGGCGAATCCTGGAGCGCGAGACCGCTGCACAGGTTGCTGCGCGGTACTCGATGAAGCCGGTCCGGGCGCGCCTCCTCCCGGCTGGCGTGGCGATCATGGAGGCCCTGCTCACGCGCTACGGCGTCGAGGAGATCCGAGTCTCTGAGGCAGGGATCCGGGAAGGCGCGATCCTGGCGGTCGATCAAGCCGGGGGTGCGTGGCGGGATCTGCTTCTGGAACTCGCCCACGGCTGGCGTGCGTGAACGCGAGCGCGCGTCGGTGGGCCCGGCCTGGCATGCGGTCGTGGAGGCCGCCAGCTAGGCGCGCGAAGGCCGTTCGGCACTGGCCCGGGAGCCCACCGGCGCCCAGACTCGTGATGTGACCGCCTTGAACTCGTCGCTCCCGTACGGGCCTCGGATGGTCCGCCTGCTCCGACCGCTACAGCGGGCGTTCCTCGTCGTCAACCGCTGGTTCATGGTCCCTGCACTGAAGGCCGGCCTCGGGCGCCTCATTGGCAACCCATGCACCGGCCACCTCATGGTGCTTGCGACCCATGGACGGAACACCGGGCAGCTCCGCGAGGCGCCGCTCGGCTACGTCATCCTCGACGGGGCCGTCTACTGCGTCGCCGGCTACGGACGGACGACTCCCTGGTATCGCAACCTGTGCGCCGACCCGGCAGTGGACGTTACCCTGCCCGACCGGACGTTCCACGGCATGGCCGAGCCGGTCGAGGATCCCGCGGAGTGGCTCCGAGCCTACCGGGCCCTCGTGTCGAGCTTCGGGATGATCGGACGGGCGATCGTCGAAGATGTCTCGAAGCTGGACGATGTGACCCTGATCGAGCGGCATCGCAGCCTGCCGGTCGTCCGGATCCGGCCGAAGGACCCGAACGGCACGATCGTCTCGGGGCCATGGGATCCGGGTGGCAACGGCTGGGTGGCGGCGAACGCCGCCACGCTCTCGATCGGAGCCATGGTTTGGTACCTGTTCCGCCGCCACGAGGCCCGTCGATTGACGGGGCAGTTGCGGCGAGGCCCGCAGCGAGGGCTGCAAGAGGCACTGTAACAACCCACCCAAACAGCGCTCGATCGAGCTTCAGCGGGCCCACGACCACGCTGCTGACCCGCGACGTTGCAACGGGCCATCTGTTCGACGACACTCCCCAGCATGGAGCCGTCCGAGGAGATTCGCCGGATCGTCGACCGCTGGCTTCGCTCGAACGCCGAGGGCGACGCCGACGCCGTCATCGGGCGGATCTCGGAGCATCCCGGCCTGCTCGCGATCGGGACCGACAGCGATGAGTGGTGGCATGGACAGGAGCGCCTGGTCTGGAAACGCCAGGTCGAGGAGTCGGGGGGTTTCCCCATCACCTGGGATGAGATCGAAGCCTGGGAGGAAGGGACGGTCGGCTGGGCCGGTGCGCGAATGACCCTGCACGTGCCCGAGAGGACGTTCGAGGCGCGCGGGACGTTCGTGCTCCGCCTCGAGCGTGGCGAGTGGAAGATCGTCCAGGCGCACTGGTCGATCCCCAGGGCGAACCTCGAGGTCCTGGGGAGGGAGTTGACCGTCAGTCTCGAGCAGCTCGAGAGCTCGATCCAGCGCGAGCAGCCAGATCTGTCGAAGACGCTCGCCGCCGACGGCACGGTGACCATCGCCTTTACGGACATCGTGGATTCGACCGTCCTCACCGCACGACTCGGTGACCACGCCTGGCTCGGGATCGTCCAGCGCCACAACGCGGTGATCGAGGGGGTCACCGCGACGCACGGCGGCACGGTGGTCGAGACCCAGGGCGATGGATCCATGCTCGCCTTCGCGAGCGCCCGGCGGGCAGTCGCCTGCGCCCAGGCGATCCAGCACGAGATCGCCAGCACCTTCGCCGATGCCTCGCCGCCGATCCGAGTCAGGATCGGCCTTCACACGGGCGACGCGCTGCACGAGGCCGACCACTTCTTCGGCACCACGGTGAACTACGCAGCGCGCGTCGCGAGCCATGCGCTGGGGGGCGAGGTGCTCGTCTCAAACCTGGTCCGCGAACTCGTCGCCGGCCCAGGCATCGAGTTCCTCCAGAGCCGCGATGTCGAACTGAAGGGTCTCGACGGTTTGCATCGGCTCTTCGCCGTCGACCTCAACTGACTCGGATCCCGCCCCCGTGACTCCCCGTCAACATCGAGGGCGTCAGGGGGAGCGGCCAGCCGGTCGCGTCCTCCTTGAGACATGGCACGGGCGTGCCCCGGCGCAGGTCGTTGACTCAGGGACACAGAATCTCGTCGAGACGGGGATCGGACGCGCCAGCCTGGTGTCGTCACGGGCCACAGCCCGTCGGTGCTGACTGGCAGTCACGGCCGGCCGCGATAGGCCGTGCCGCGACACGGGGCCATCAGGCACCCAGTAGCGCCGAAGCCCGGCGGGGCCGTGGTGGCTCACGGCCTATGGGCGAGGGCGCCCGTCGGGTGCGGCAACTTCGGAGCGCTCTACCTGCTTCCCCATCCGTCGATTGACGCCTCGCGAGTTCGCCGCGTAGACTTAATCCCGACGAAATCACTCGGGATTGAGGACCGTTCGCTGAGCCATCGACCACAGTTCCACGGCAGCGGCGCCATCGCCTTCTCCACGAAGGGCGAGTACGGCGTGCGCCTCATGGTCCAGCTCGGGCGTCACTTCGGGACCGGGCCGGCCAGCCTGGCCGAGATCGCCACCGACGAGGACCTGCCGCGGGCCTATCTCGAGCAGCTCGTCGTCAGCCTCCGCGAGGCGGGCCTCGTGGCCAGCACCCGCGGCGCACATGGCGGCTACGAGCTGACCCGTCACCCGCGCGAGATCCGGATGGGCCAGGTCCTCCGCGCCCTGGAGGGCCCGATCGTCCCGATGATCTGCGCCAGCGACGATCCCGAACACGCGACGATCTGCGATCGGACCGCCTCGTGCACGGTGAACGTGCTCTGGGTCCGGGTTCGCGACGCGATCACCGGCGCGCTCGATGGGCTGACCCTCGCCGATCTCGTCCCCGCGCTGTTCACCCCCATCGAAGCCATCACCCCCAAGCAGGGAGCGCTGACCCACTCGTGAGCACCGACAGCACCAACGGCACCGGCCCCGCCGGCCACGCCTCGGACAACGACCTCGTCATCCGCGGCCTGCGCGTCGCCCCCGTCGCCAACCGCGAGACCGAGATCCTCCAGGGGATCGATCTGACCGTCCGCCAGGGCGAGGTTCACGCGATCATGGGCCCGAACGGGTCGGGCAAGACGACGCTCGCCTACGCGCTCCTCGGCCATCCGGCCTACGTGGTCACCGGAGGCGAGGTCCACTGGCAGGGTCGCGACATCCTCGCCCTGTCCCCGGACAAGCGTGCGCGCCTCGGGCTGTTCCTCGCGTTCCAGTACCCCACCGCGATCCCCGGCCTGTCGGTCGCCAGCTTCATCCGGAGCGCGCTCAACGCGAAGCTCCAGGGCATCGACAAGAACGACGACGTCGACCCGACCGACCCCATGAAGGGCGGCATCTCGATGCGCGACTTCCGCAACAAGATGCGCGAGAAGATGGCGATGCTGAAGATGGACGAGAGCTTCGCCGTTCGCTACGTGAACGACGGCTTCTCGGGCGGGGAGAAGAAGCGCCTCGAGATGCTCCAGATGGCCGTCATCGAGCCGCAGATGGCGATCCTCGACGAGACCGACTCGGGGCTCGACATCGATGCCCTGCGGATCGTCGCCGAGGGCGTCAACGCGATGCTCAACCCGAACCTCGGCGTCCTGCTGATCACGCACTACCAGCGCCTGCTCAACTACATCACGCCCGATCATGTGCATGTCCTGGCCCAGGGCCGGATCGTCAAGAGCGGCGGCAAGGACCTCGCGCTGCGCCTGGAAGAGGAGGGCTACGGCCCGATCCTTCGTGAGGCCGGCCTCGAGATCAATGTTTCCGACGAGGCCCTCCTGGTGCCCCAGGCGCCCGGCGAGGATCTGCAGGCGGTGCACTGACCGTGGCGATCGCGTCCGACCGACCGCCGACCGACGGGGCGGCTCAGGCTGCTGCCGGGACCCCGGCCGCCCCAGCCTCGCCGTCTTCGACCGTCGACCGCGGGCCGCTCGACGCGCATGCACTCCGCGCGGAGTTCCCGATCCTCGGCACGACCGCTCACGGCAAGCCGCTCGTCTATCTCGATTCCGCGGCCACCAGCCAGAAGCCGCTCGCCGTGATCGAGGCGATGGACACCTACTACCGCGAGTACAACGCGAACGTCCATCGCGGGATCTACCAGATCGGCGAGCGAGCCACGGCCGGCTATGAAGCCGCGCGGGCAAGCGTCGCCCGGTTCATCAACGCCCCGTCGCCGCGCGAGATCGTCTTCACGCGCAACGCGACCGAGGCGATCAACCTCGTCGCGGCGAGCTGGGGTCGCAAGAACATCGGCCGCGGCGACGCGATCATCCTCACCGAGATGGAGCACCACGCGAACCTCGTCCCGTGGCAGATCCTCGTCCAGGAGAGGGACGCCGACCTCGAGTTCATCCCGATCACCGACGACGGGATCCTCCGGCTCGACGTGTTCGAGGTGCTCCTCCGCCTGAAACCGAAGCTCGTCGCGTTCACCCACGTCAGCAACACCCTCGGCACGATCAACCCGGTCGCCGAGATGACCGCGCTGGCCCACGCGGCGGGAGCGCTCGTGCTCGTCGACGGTGCCCAGGCCGTGCCCCACGTGCCCGTCGACGTCGCGGCGATTGGTGCCGACTTCTACGTCTTCAGCGGCCACAAGATGCTCGGGCCCACCGGCTCCGGCGCCCTGTGGGGTCGCCGCGAGCTGCTCGACGCGATGCCCCCGTACATGGCCGGCGGCGAGATGATCCGCGAGGTCCACCTCCGCCGGAGCGAGTTCAACGAGGTCCCCTGGAAGTTCGAGGCGGGGACGCCGGACATCGCGGCGGCGATCGGCTTTGGAGCGGCGGCCGAGTACCTCATGGCCCTCGGCATGGGCCGCGTCCAGGCCCACGAACACGAGCTCATCGTCTACGCCATGGACGCCCTCCGGCGCGAGTTCCCGAACCTGGACCTGTACGGCCCACCGGCCGACGCCCGTGGCGGGGTCATCCCGTTCAACGTCCCGGGCGTCCACCCCCACGACGTGGCCCAGGTCCTCGATCGCTCCGGCGTCGCCGTCCGCGCCGGCCACCACTGCACGATGCCGCTCCACGAGCGGCTCGACCTCGTGGCCACCGCCCGGGCCAGCTTCAACGTCTACTCGACCCGCGAGGACGTGGACCAGCTCATCGTCGGCCTGCGCGAGGTGTACCGACTCTTCGCGTAGGCAGGAGGGCCGAACCGGGCGACGCGTCCCGGTGGTAGTCACTGATGCGGTAGAGTTGCATTACACAATGCGTGAAAGTGGTATTCTCGCACCATGGATGCCTATCGCCCCAGGCTGGTCGATCGCCTGATCGACACGCTGCTGACGGAACTGCCGGCGATCTTCCTCACGGGTCCGCGCGCCACCGGCAAGACGACCACGGCCGCTCGCCGCGCCCGCACCGTCGTTCGCCTCGACCGCGAGGCCGATGCCGTCGCATTCCGAGCCGACCCCGATGCCGCGATGCGGGGCCTGCCTGAGCCGCTCCTGCTCGATGAATGGCAGCTGGTCCCAGGAGTGCTTGGAGCGGTCAAGCGCGCCGTCGATGCCGAGTCCCGGCCGGGGCGGTTTCTCATCACCGGGTCCGTGCGCGGCGACATGGATGGTGATCTCTGGCCGGGGACCGGACGACTCACGCGGGTACCCCTGTTCGGCATGACCGTCCGCGAGCAGGCGGGCAACGGTCCTGGGTCAACCTTCCTCGACCGGGTCGCGGCAGCGGCCGACCTTGTCCCTGCGACAGATACACCGGACCTCCGCGGCTACGTGGAACTGGCCCTCCGCGGGGGCTTTCCGGAGCCCGCCCTGCGATTGGGCGAAAACGCACGGCGCCATTGGCTCGAGAGCTACATCGATCACCTGCTCACCCGTGACGCCGAGCAGCTTGACGGCGGCCGGGATCCTGCTCGACTGCGCCGATACCTCGAGGCCTACGCGCTCAATACGGCGGGGATCGTCGACGAAGGGACACTGTTCGAGGCGGCCGGAATCAACCGCAGGACGGCCCAGGCGTACGAGCGCCTGTTGACGAATCTCCTGGTGGTCGAAGCGCTGCCGGCGTGGACCTCGAACCGGCTGAAGCGCCTCGTCCTCAGGCCCAAGCGCCATCTTGTCGATCCGTCGCTCGCCGGTGCCATCCTCGGTCTCGACACCAATCTCGTGTTCCGCAGCGGCGACCTCCTGGGCCGGCTGCTCGACTCATTCGTTGTCGCGCAGATCCGCGCGGAGATCGCCGTCTCGGCCGTTCGGCCTCGGCTGTATCACGCTCGCCAGCAACAGGGCAGGCTCGAGATCGACATGATCGCCGAGCTCGCCGGGGGCCGCCTGATCGCGATCGAGGTGAAGGCCGACGCCGCCCCATCGTTCGATGCCGCGCGCCACCTCGCGACATTGCGCGATCTGCACACCGACACGTTCGTGGCAGGCATCGTGCTCCATACCGGTCCGCGGACCTACGGTCTCGGCGACCGCCTCATCGCGGCGCCGATCTCGACGCTCTGGGGGTGAACGCCACGCGCGGGCCACTCGGGCTCTGAGCCCACCGAGGCCACCCCGAGGTGCTGATCCGGTCGGGATCGTCCTCAGAGAGCCGCTTGGTGGAAGAGTGCTGCTCGACGGCGGTCAGTTCCCGCCACGCGCGGTGGATCCGTAGCCGGGGGATCGGCCAGGCGGCCGCCTTACCTGTCGCGCCGGGACGCGATGGCGAAGCCCATGAAGTAGCGCTCGAGCGTTTTGGCCGTCGAGCCGTACTCGTTGTCGCCCACCAGGAAGTCGCACACGACCTCGCGCGTGCGGGCGATCTCGCGGAGGCGTGGGCCCGCCCAGCGGGGATCGGCCATCGTCAGATCGAGGAGCTCGAGCGCGCGATCCAGTGCCGCGTCGAAGCGCGCCGGGTTGCCAGTGGCCTTGGCGCGGATAGCGCGTCCGACATCGGCGCCAGCGTTCGCAAGTTGTTCCGCGAGCGTCATCGTGTGCCATCGGCCGCTGGCGAGGTCGGTGTGGAGGGTCATCGTGCGACCAAGCGGTTGACGATCGCCGCGATCCGCGCACGCACATCCGGATCTTCAACCGATCGCGTTCGATTGCCCTGGCTCGGGCGGATGTTGATCACCGAGTCGAACTCGATGAACTCGGGCGTCCCGAAGTCCTTGGGGTAGAGGTTGATTCCCCACAGGTCGCCCTGCCGCGAGCCCTCGCTCAGGAGCAGTGCCTCCTCGTCGGCATGCATCTCGGCGTCGATCGCCATGATGCCCTGCTCGACATCGACGACCGCCTTCACGAGGTTCCCGAACATGCGCTGGGACATCTCGTCGAGGGTCGCAGTGAGGATCGGCTCTCGAATGACGTGCACGACTGGGTGCCATCTCCTGGGGAGGACTAGCATCACACATCATGCCGCGAACGACGCTCGACCTCGATCCCGCGGTTCTGCGCGATTTGCGGCGTCTTGGTGCCCGGGAAGGCAAGAGCGTGGGCCAGGTCGCTTCCGAGCTGCTGGCGCATGCCATCGCAGAGCGGGTCGCGCCGCCGCTGTCCGAGTTCAACTGGACGAGCGCGGATCTCGGTGTGCCTCTGATCGACCTCCAGGACGCCGAGGCGGTCCATAATCCCGACGGATGCACTCGGGATTGAGGGGAGGTACACTCGGCGGCGAGATGGACGATCTGTACCGGGACTACATCCTCGAGCACTACCGGCGGCCGCACAACTTCGGGCCGCTGCAGGCCCCGACGGTCAGCCGCGAGGGCGCCAATCCGCTGTGCGGCGACCGGATCACCATCGAGCTCGGGATCCGCAACGGGGTCGTCGACCAGGTCGGGTTCACCGGCCGCGGTTGCGCGATCAGCCAGGCGTCCGCGTCGCTCCTGACGGACGAGATCAAGGGCAAGACCGTGGAGCAAGTTGTGGCTTTCCGCGCCGACGACCTGCTGGATCTCCTCGGCATCGAGATCAGCCCGGCCCGCCTGAAGTGCGCGATGCTCTCGCTCGAGACGGTCGGAGGGGCGCTGGGCGACCTCGATCCAAAGCCGACCCCCGCGGCGAACGCCTCATGACGCTCGCCGCACTCAGCCACGAAACCCAGGGTCGCTGCAGGTGTCGGCGGCCGGCCTGACGCCGGCGAGCCAACCTGACCCTCGCGCCCACGGGCGCGACTCGCCCTGCCGAGCAAGCCACCGGCAGCCCGTCGACGATCGGAGCTACCCAGACCCAGATGCCCAAGTCCTACAGCGACCTCCTCCGCGAGGCCCGCGCCGCCGTCCCGGAGATCGCGCCGCGCGAAGCCAACGACCGCCGCGCGGCCGGAACCCTGACGATCATCGACGTCCGCGAAGTCGAGGAGTGGGAGCAGGGCTTCGTGCCCGATGCCCTGCACATCGGCCGCGGCTACCTCGAGATGAACATCGAGGCGTTCATCCCAGAACGCGATCGTCCCATGGCGCTCTACTGCTCCAGCGAGATCCGCTCATATTTCGCGGCACGCGATCTGAAGGCGATGGGCTACCAGGATGTTTCCGTCATCAGCGGCGGATTCAACGCGTGGAAGTCGGCCGGGCTCCCGTGGTCGATGCCCGTCGCCCTGACCAGCGAGCAGAAGATCCGCTATTCCCGCCACCTGCTGATGCCCGAGGTGGGCGCCGAGGGCCAGGCCAAGCTGCTCGGCTCGAAGGTGCTGCTCATCGGGGCCGGCGGGTTGGGCTCATCGGCGGCGCTCTATCTCGCGGCCGCCGGGGTGGGCACCATCGGGATCATCGACTTCGACGTGGTCGATCTGTCCAACCTGCAGCGCCAGGTCATCCACGCCAACGACCGGATCGGCGAGCGCAAGACCGAGTCGGCCAGGCGCACGATCAACGCCCTGAACCCCGACGTGAACGTGCTGCTCCACGACGAGATGCTCATCGCCGCGAACGTCGAGCGGGTCATCGCCGGCTACGACGTGATCGTCGATGGCACCGACACGTTCGAGACCCGCTACCTGCTCAACGATGCCGCGATCGCCCTGCGCATCCCGGTGGTCCACGCCAGTGTCTTCCGGTTCGAGGGCCAGCTGACCGCGTTCGTGCCCTACGAGGGTCCCTGCTATCGCTGCCTCTATCCCACCCCGCCACCACCGGAGATGGCCCCCGGCTGCTCCGTCGCCGGCGTCCTCGGGGTGGTCCCCGGGATCATGGGTCTGCTCCAGGCCAACGAGGCGATCAAGCTCCTCCTCGGGATCGGTGACAGCCTCGCCGGGCGACTCGTCCTGTTCGATGCCCTCGATGCCTCGTTCACCGAGCTCCGCCTGCGCCGCGATCCCGACTGCCCGGTCTGCTCCGATGCCGCCGTCGCGGCCCGCGCAGCCGGCACCCCGCTGGCCGTCCCCGCGTTCGGTGCCGATGCGCCGTTCGTCCTCGGCGGCGGTCTCGGGGCCGGAGCCGTGGCGGGGGGCGGCGCATGAGCCGCGTCTGGATTCCCCATGTCCTGCGTGCCGCGGCCGGCGGGATCAAGCAGCTCGAGCTCGAGGGGGAGACGGTCGGTGAGCTCGTCCGGGCCCTCGCCGACGCCCACCCGTCGGTCGGTGCCCAGCTCTTCACCGAAGCGGGCGAGCTGAACCGCTTCGTCAATGTGTACGTCAACGGACAGGACGTCCGCTATCTCGATGGGCTTGACACCCCGGTAAGCGCCCACGACGAGGTCCGCCTGTTGCCGGCGATGGCCGGAGGCCGCGACGAAGGCATGCGGGACCGCGATGTGCGATAGTCCCGTCGTGTTGGATGTCATCGAGTTGGGCAGTTGCGTGTGTACGGGGCGGGTCCCGGACGGGTTCTGCGCGCGTACCCCACTGCGGCGGGGTGCCTCGAAGGCGTAGGACCAAGCCACGAATCGGGCCCGCCATCGCCGCCGTCGACCACACGTCCCAGTCGCTCGACGGAGATCCTTCGATGACCATTCAATCGCACACCACCGAGTACGCTCGCGCGCTCGCGGAGAACGAGCGCTACGCCGCCCAGATCGATCGTTCGGTCCTTCCGCTCCCACCCGGTCGCAAGCTCGCGGTGCTCGCATGCATGGACGCGCGACTCACCGTCGAGGACGTCCTCGGCCTGCGCACCGGCGATGCCCACATCATCCGGAACGCCGGAGGGCTTGCCACCGACGACGCCATCCGCTCGCTCGTGATCAGCCAGCAACTTCTCGGGACCGAGGAGATCATCGTGATCGAGCACACCGGCTGCGGCATGCTGACGTTCCATGACGACGCGGTGCACAGTGACCTCGTGGAGCGCACCGGCCAGGATGTCGACCTCGCCTTCCACGCCTTCCCCGACCTCGAGGAGAACCTGCGCCTCCAGCTCGATCGGATTCGCTCGCACCCGTGGATCAAGGACGTGCCCACGCACGGTTTGATCTACGAGGTCGAGACCGGCAGATTGCGCGAGGTCTTGTGAGCGCCTCGACCGATTCCCTTCACGGACGAGAACATGACGAACCAACGATCATTCACTGCACGACACGGGAGGCCTGACATGGCGATTCGCCTGGGCGATACGGCGCCGGACTTCACCGCTTCATCCACCCAGGGCGAGATCCGATTTCACGAGTGGATCGGCGACGACTGGGCGATCCTGTTCTCACATCCCAAGGACTTCACGCCGGTGTGTACGACCGAACTGGGCGCCGTCGCGAAGCTCAAGCCCGAGTTCGCGAAGCGCGGCGTCAAGGTCCTGGGGTTGAGCGTCGACGGCGTCGCGGACCACGAGGGCTGGTCGCGGGACATCGAGGAGACCCAGGGCGTCAAGCTCAACTTCCCGCTTGTCGCCGACAAGGATCGCGTCGTGGCCCACGCCTACGACATGATCCATCCGGAGGCCGACAACACGGCGACCGTCCGCTCGGTCTTCGTCATCGACAACAGCAAGAAGGTCCGCCTGACGCTGACCTACCCAGCGAGCACCGGCCGCAACTTCGACGAGATCCTGCGCACGGTCGACTCGCTCAAGCTCACGTCGCAGCACTCGGTGGCCACGCCGGCCAACTGGGCGCACGGCGACGACGTGATCATCCTCGCCACGCTCAGCGACGAGCAGGCGAAGGAGAAGTTCCCCGAGGGCTGGCGCGCGGAGAAGCCGTATCTCCGTTACGTGCCGGACCCGACCAGGTAGGCGACGCATGGCGAAGTCCTACGCCGATCTCCTGCGCGAGGCGCGGGAGCAGATCCCGGAGGTCACCCCGGCCGCTGCCGATGGCCTCCGGGACGGCCGCGGTGCGTTGATCGTCGACGTCCGCGAGGACGAGGAGTGGGACGCCGGGCACGTGCCCGGCGCCGCCCACATCTCGAAGAGCTACATCGAACAGCGGATCGAGGACGCGGCCCCCGGCCGTGATCGCCCGATCGTCCTGTACTGTGCCGGAGGCGTCCGCTCGCTGTTCGCGGCGCAGACGCTCGCAGCGATGGGCTACACCGACGTCACGTCGATGCTCGGGGGCTTCCAGCGCTGGAAGGCCGAGGGGCGCGAGATCGCGATGCCCGTCGCCCTGACCAGCGAGCAGAAGATCCGCTATTCCCGCCACCTGCTGATGCCCGAGGTGGGCGCCGAGGGCCAGGCCAAGCTGCTCGGCTCGAAGGTGCTGCTCATCGGGGCCGGCGGGTTGGGCTCATCGGCGGCGCTCTATCTCGCGGCCGCCGGGGTGGGCACCATCGGGATCATCGACTTCGACGTGGTCGATCTGTCCAACCTGCAGCGCCAGGTCATCCACGCCAACGACCGGATCGGCGAGCGCAAGACCGAGTCGGCCAGGCGCACGATCAACGCCCTGAACCCCGACGTGAACGTGCTGCTCCACGACGAGATGCTCATCGCCGCGAACGTCGAGCGGGTCATCGCCGGCTACGACGTGATCGTCGATGGCACCGACACGTTCGAGACCCGCTACCTGCTCAACGATGCCGCGATCGCCCTGCGCATCCCGGTGGTCCACGCCAGTGTCTTCCGGTTCGAGGGCCAGCTGACCGCGTTCGTGCCCTACGAGGGTCCCTGCTATCGCTGCCTCTATCCCACCCCGCCACCACCGGAGATGGCCCCCGGCTGCTCCGTCGCCGGCGTCCTCGGGGTGGTCCCCGGGATCATGGGTCTGCTCCAGGCCAACGAGGCGATCAAGCTCCTCCTCGGGATCGGTGACAGCCTCGCCGGGCGACTCGTCCTGTTCGATGCCCTCGATGCCTCGTTCACCGAGCTCCGCCTGCGCCGCGATCCCGACTGCCCGGTCTGCTCCGATGCCGCCGTCGCGGCCCGCGCAGCCGGCACCCCGCTGGCCGTCCCCGCGTTCGGTGCCGATGCGCCGTTCGTCCTCGGCGGCGGTCTCGGGGCCGGAGCCGTGGCGGGGGGCGGCGCATGAGCAAGGCGGCGGGGACCAAGGAGGCGCTCGGGGCGCACCCGAGTCATCGGCATGCCCACGACGACCTTGCCCCTCACGGCGGTCGGTACGACGACATCCTCGACGCGATCGGCCACACGCCGCTCGTGGAGATCCCCCGGATGTCGCCGAACCCCGAGGTGCGGATCTTCGCCAAGCTCGAGTTCATGAACCCGACCGGTTCGGTGAAGGACCGCGTCGCGAAATATCTCGTCGAGGATCTCGAGGCACGCGGCCTGCTCCACGAGGACTCGATCATCCTCGAGCCGACGTCCGGCAACACCGGCATCGCGCTGGCGATGATCGGGCGTCGCAAGGGCTACCGCGTCGCTCTCGTCATGCCCGACAACATCACGATGGAGCGGCGCCAGATGGCGGCGCTGTTCGGGGCGGAGGTCATCGATTCTCCCGGGGAGCAGGGTTCGAACGGAGCGATCGCGCTGGCCAAGCACCTCGTGGCGAAGGATCCGCGCTTCGTGATGCCCTATCAGTACGGCAACGCCGCGAATCCCCTGGCGCACTACGAGACCACGGGGCCCGAGATCCTCGCCGACTGCCCCGAGATCGACGTGTTCGTGGCCGGCCTCGGGACCGGCGGCACGCTGATGGGCGTGTCGCGCTACCTGCGCGAACACAAGCCGGGCGTCCGGATCGTGGCCGTCGAGCCGTTGCCCGGCGAGAACGTCCAGGGGCTGCGTTCGCTCGACGAGGGTTTCGTGCCGGAGATCATCGACCCGTCGCTGCTCGACGCGAAGTTCCTCGTTTCCAATCGCGATTCGATCGCAGCATTGCGCGAGCTCGTCTTTCGCGAGGGGATCTTCGCCGGTCCGTCCTGCGGGGCCGTGCTGGTGACGGCGGCGAGAGTTGCGAGCACGATGGAGCACGGAACGATCGTCGCGCTGTTGCCCGACGGCGGCTGGAAATACCTGTCCGCGGGCACGTTCAGCCGTGACCTTGACGACATGGACGACGACCTCGAGGGCGGGGTCAGTTGGTGGTGAGCCGCCATCCCGGCCCTGCGTCCGTGACGATCCCGGGCACGATCAGAGCGGCGATCGTGGTCCAGGCTCGCGCCGAGGACCCGAACGAATCATGCGGGCTGATCATCGGCGACCGATCCGCCGCCGATGGAGGCGCGGCGCTGCGCTACGAGCCGCTCCGGAACCTCGCCGCGTCTCCCTACCTGTACGAGATTCACCCGGACGACCTGTACCGCCTGACGATCGGGACGGATGAGGCCGACGAGGTCTTCTGGGGGATCGTCCACTCCCACACGCACACGCCGGCCCGCCCATCGCCGACCGACATCCACCAGGCGTTTTACCCGGACGCGCTGTACATCCTGGTCTCGCTGGACCCGAGCGAGGCCGACCCATCGGACGGCAACGAGAGCCTCCGGGCGTGGCGAATCATCGACGGTGACGTGCACGAAGTCGAGGTCGCCCGAGGCTGACGCAAGGGCCCCAGCTGACGCGAGGGGCCCCAGCTGACGCGATGGGCCCAGGGGCTGTCTCAGCGAACGATCATCACCGAGCAGTCGGCGTGGAGCAGCACATTCCGGGCCACTGATCCCAACATGGCCCGCACGATCCCGGTCCGACCCCGCGAGCCGAGGACGATGAGCCCCGATCCCCGGGCCTTGGCCGCCTCGAGGATCCGATGGGCAGCATCGCCCTCGGCCGTGATCGCCTCCGCGCGGAACCCGGCCTTTCGCAGGCGTTCGGCGCCGGCGCTCGCGATCGCGGTCGCCTGCTCACGGGCTGCCTCGACGTCGGCCGCATGAGCGGCCAGCACGTCGTCATACATGGTGGGTGCGACGCCCACGATCCACGGTCCTGCAACTTCCGCTACCGAGAGAACGCCGCACGGTTCGTCGGCGAACGGGGACCACGATTCGAGCAGCTGCATCGCCCGCTCGGAAACGGGTGACCCGTCGTCGGCAATGAGAATCGGCCCGATGGCCGCTCGCCGGGCGACGAGGACGGGGCATGGGGCGTGATCGACGACCTCAGACGATGTCGATCCGATGAGCATCGACGCGATCGGGCCATGCCCGCGGCTGCCGAGGATCACCAGATCGGCTCCGAAGGCGCGCGCCTCGTCCACGATGCCGGTCGCGGCACGACCCTCACGGCGGACGGAATCGACGGTGACGCCTTGGCGGCGCAGGTCCCGCTCGACCGCCTCCAGCGCCGCCGTGATGCTCCGGACGAGGTCGTCGTAGAGCTCGCCGAGATTGGCCGGTCCGGGCGCAAGCCACGGTGTCGGGATGACGCCGACGGGGCGCTCGACGACCGCAACGACGCGGATCGCCGATCCGTCCGGCCACGGCAGCGACGCCGTCAGGTCTCGCGCAACCGCCGCGCTCTCCGATCCGTCGGTTGCCAGCAGGATCCGCATCGGGCACCTCCTCGTGCCGACTGATCATCGCTTCAAGACGGGTCGCTCACACCGGGCGAAGGCACCTTCCCGAGGGGCCATCCGGCCCGATCGGTGCCCTAGCCGGCCCGCGCAGCGAGGGCCTCGATCAGGCTCACTTCAGTCGCCGTTGCGCCGAGATCGAGACGAGCGCCAACGCGCGCGGCAAGCGGCGGCTCGAGATAGGTGGTGGCCAGCGTTGGCCACCCCGCCTCGGCGAAGACGTTGGCCGGTGGTCCATCGAGGAGAACGCGGCCGGCCCCCATCACCACGACGCGCTCGAACGAATCGGCGACGAAGCGCATATCGTGACTGATGGCGATGACCGTTCGTCCGGCCGCCCCGAGGTCGCTCACGATCCGCCTGACCCGATCGACGCCGTCGGCGTCCTGGCCGGTCGTCGGTTCGTCCAGGATCACGACCCGTGTGTCCATCGCGAGGATGGAGGCGAGGGCGAGGAGCTTCCGCCGGGAGTAGCCGAGGTCGTACGGGTTCTGGTCGGCCACCCCGTCGAGACCAACCGCGACGAGCGCCGCGTCCACGGCTGCCGCCAGCTCCCCTCCGCGCCGGCCAAGGTTGCGCGGCCCGAATGCCACCTCGGTCCGCACCTTGCCGGCGAAGATCTGGCGATCGGGATCCTGGAACGCGAGCCCGACGCGGGCCGCGAGGTGGGCGACTCGGATTCCCGCCGTGGGCGCACCGTCGAGGAAGACCTCGCCCATCGTCGGCCGCAGGAGGCCGTTGAGGTGCTTGACGAGCGTGGACTTGCCCGAGCCGTTCTGGCCGATGATGGCCACCCGCTCGCCGTCCTGGATCGTGAGATCGATGCCATCGAGAGCACGCGATCCGCCCGGATAATCGAAAACGAGACCGCGAATCTCGATCATCGGGCGAACGCGCCGGCGGGGATCGTCAGTCCGCGCTCCGTGGCCGCGCGCGCGAGCCGAACCCGCGCCGGCGACTCCACGCCGATCGCGGCCAGTGCCGGGTCCTCGAGCACCGACGCAGCCGGTCCGTCGAGCGCGATCCGGCCGCCGTCGAGGGCGATGATCCGGCTGCAGAGGCCGTCGAGCAGGTCCGTCTTGTGCTCGGCGATGAGCAGCGCGGTCCCCGTCGCCGCAAGATCGCGCAATGCGGCCCCGACGAGGCGCGTCCCCTCGGGATCCAGTTGCGCCGTGGGCTCGTCGAGGACGAGCAACCGCGGCCCCATGGCGAGGATCGACGCGACGGCCACAAGCTGCGCCTGGCCGCCGGACAGCCGGGCCGGATCGCGGTCCGCCAGCGCCTCGATCCGCAGCGTCGCCATGGCGTCGCGCGTTCGTCGGACCGTCTCCGCGACCGACCGCCCGAGATTGACCGAGCCGAGTGCCACCTCCTCGAAGACCGTCGCCGTCACGCCCGAACGCTGGGTGTTCGAGTCCTGGAAGACAAGGCCGACACTGGCGGCAAGCTCATGGGTGGGGCGGCCGACCGTCGAGATGCCGTCCACGCGCACCTCGCCCGTCAGGGTCCCGCCGATCGAGGCCGGGGCAAGGCCGGCGGCCACCAGGCACAGCGTCGACTTGCCGGCATCGTTGCGACCGACGAGACCCACGATGTCTCCGGGGGCGATCTCGAGATCCAGGTCCTGGAGGACCTGCCGGGCGTAGCCGGGATAGCGGTACGAGACTCCGCGCATCGACAGCATGGCGGTCTACAGCGGCGCGGGCAGCGAGCCGCTGACCCGGCCGACGGCCACGGCAAGAAACAGCCCGACGAGCAGCCAGCGAACGAGCCGCTGCCGCCCCGAGTCGGGGAGCGTCCACAGCAGGTGCCTCCGCCCCGGCCGCCCGAAGGCCCGGACCTCGAGCGCGAGGCTCCGCTCCTCGACCTCGGTGAGCGATGACAGGATCACCGGCCCGACCAACGGCATGACGCCGCGAACCCGGGCGCCGAGGCTGCCCTCCGTGTCGAGGCCGCGGGCCCGCTGCGCGGCCTGGATCGTCTGGGCCCGCTCGATCATCGCGGGGATCGTCTCGAGGGTCGCCGCGGCCGCGAACGCGACTCTGGGCGGCACACCGCGTCGCTCGAGGTCAACGACGAGGGCCCGTGGGTCCGTGGTCAGTCCGAACAGCCCGAGGGCCATCGCGATGACGAAGAGGCGCACGATGATCTGGGCCGCGAAGTCCACGCCTTCGAGCGTCGCGTCGAACGGTCCGATCACGAACAGCACCGTCTCGCCGGCCCGCGTGAACACCGACACGAGCGCCACCGATACGGCGATCGGCAGGCTGATGAGCGCGGCGAGCCGCACCAGCCGTCCCAGGAGTCCGGCGACGATCGCGCCGGGGACGACGCCGAGGACGAGGATCGCGAGCGGTCCGACGTATCCGCCGAGGACGAACGCGCCGAGTGTGGCCATCGTCGCGGCGGTGGCCTTCGTCAACGGATTCTGCCGGTGATACGCGGTCGGCGTGGCCGGGGCGAGCCCGGCGAGGTACGCCGCATCCGCCTCCGAGAGCTGGTCGGCCCCCGGCGGCGGAGCGGTCGTCGCGTCGTCGATGCCGTCAGCCCTCCGCCGTGCCGACCGCTCGCTCACCCTGCGGGAACCGGGCGGTGAATCGCCGCGAGAGTGTCCCGAGCAGCGCGAACACGACGATGTACGTCAGCGTCTTGTCGATCGGATCGGAGATGAGGCCCTGTTGCAGTACGGCGGTCTGGAGGTCGGCGCCCGCCTGCTGGAACGAGGCCACGAGGATGTCGGTCCCGGATCCCGTGACTCCGCCGAACACGACTGCTGAGATGGGCGCCGAGATGAGCGCCGAGACGACCCCGCAGATTGCCCCTCCCACCACGATGTAGGCCACGCCCAGGTCACGGCGCAGGAAGAGGTACACGACCAGCAGGATCGCCGTCAGGACGACGGCAATGCCGATGATGACGGCGATGGCGATGAAGAACGGCTCGACGGTCGCCAAGTCGCTGCCGATCAGGGCACCCTTCAGGTAGGCAGGCAGGATCCCGAAGTAAGCGAGCGACGCAAGTACCCCGATCGCCACGGCGGCACCGAGGACGAGCGGCACAGTCGGGGTGTTCGGTCGGCTGCGGAAGAAGCCGTAGTAGCCGAAGATCCCGGCAAGGAGCCCGATCTCTGCAGCGACGATCGCAAATGGCCAGGCGTACGGGCTGCCGAACGGGGTGCCCGACAGCACGAATGTCCAGATGAGATTGGCAAGCAGGCCGGTGAGGGCGCCGGGGATGGGCCCGGCGAGGACTCCCACGAGGATCGTCCCGATCGAGTCCATGTAGACCGGCATCTTGAGTGCCGTGCCCACGGTCTGGCCGAGGACGATGTTGATCGCGATGGCGATCGGGATCAGGACGATCGTCCGCGTATCGAACTGACGGGTGATCGAGTCCAGACGGCGGGTCTGGAGGTACTCCACGAGCGCGTAGGCGACGAACCCGACCAGCAGGGCGATCGCCACGATGAGCGCGAATTGATTGGAACCGGCGATCAGGAACGTGTCCGGGTCGACCGTGGGGTCCAGCGCCCCGACAGAAGCAAGCCCCAAAACGATCACCGCCAGCGCCGCGACGACGCCGATCAGGACCCGAATGAAGCTCCCTGACATACCGCCCTCCTCCTCGTGGTTGTCCGGCTGTCGACCGGCCAGCATCCCTCCACCGTTCAGAGTGCCATGCCGGACCGGGCCACGGCTAGTCCCCCAATTCGATCGATGAGTCGATCGAGGAAGGTCGAAGCATCCGCTTCGACGGCGACGTCGAGGTTCGGGGCCTGCCCCGTGAGGTGGCGCCAGTCCGCGACGGTCATCCCTGCGGTCAGGTCGCCGCTCGTCTCGACATCCACGTGAACGGCCTCGGTGCGCACCAGCGTCCGATCCAGCGTTGCGGCCACGGCCATTGGATCGTGCACGAAGGCGCCGTAGAAGCCGTCATAGCGCTCATGGAACTCCATGTAGAAGCGGAGGGCGTCGGTCATGTAACGAACAATGGGGTTGGCTGCGCCGGCACGAACCGTGAGGCGTTCGAGATGCGAAGGCAGAAAGATGCCCTGTTCGGTGACGTCGAGGCCAAGGGCCAGGGGACGTGACACGGCCGGGTTCGTGGCTGCGGCCGCGCCCCATGCCCGGAACACGGCCCGGGCCGCGTCCGGGTCGCAATGAATGTTCCATTCGGTCGTCGGCGTCGTGTTGCCGGATGCGCGGTAGGCGCCGCCCATGAGTGCGTAGCCGCCGAGCAGTCGGGGCAGGTCCGGCTCACGTTCGAGCGCGACGGCAAGGTTCGTCAGCGGCCCGAGGGTGATGAGGGTGATCTCGCCCGGCCGGCTGCGCGCCTCAGCGACGATCAGGTCCGGGCCAGACCGTGGACTGAGCGAGCCGCGCGGGGCCGGCAGCTCGGCGTGTCCGAGCCCGAGCGGGCCGTGCGTTTCCGGCGCGGTGCGGAGTGGACGGTGGAGCAGTTGCTCGCATCCGAGGGCCACCTCCACGTCGCCGCGACCGGCAAGCTCCAGGATCATCTGTGTGTTGCGCGCGGCGGTCGCGGCCTCGGTGTTGCCGAAGACGCACGTCGCGGCAACGAGCTCCGCATCCTCGGACCCGGCCGCGTACAGGAGGGCCAGCGAATCGTCGATCCCCGTGTCGACGTCGAGGATGATCGGCGTGCGCTGGGGCATCCCGCAATGCTACGTCGTCGGGCTGGCCGAAACCGGCCTACCGGGCGACCAGACCCTCACGCGGCGCTGCGATCGGGCTGAACGGCAGGACGAGAACGTACTTGCCCCGCAAACCGCCCCATCCCGTGCTGACCCCGTTGTTGGCGGCGGCCGGGTCGGACGTGGGGGGCAATGTCGCGGCCGGCTCGCCGGGAGGCGTCCTCCCGCTGCCGCGCGGGACGAACTGCCTGCCGACCTCTGTCGGGGTCAGCGCCGCACGCGGCTTTGGGCTCGGCCCCCAGGTCTGCGACCCGTACGGATAGAGCGGGTCCATGATCACGGCCGCGGTGACGTCGAATTCGTCGGTGATCAGCGGATCGGCTGTGGCATGGAAGCCGCTCATCACCCAGGCGTGGCGGCCGCGCCAGACGAGGAGTCCAACCGGGTGACCGGTCTCACGGATCGCCGCCGCGGCGACGTGCAGCGCCTCCTCGAGGGTCTCCGTGCCAACCAGGCGATACGGGCCTGCGCCGAGGAGGTTCAGTCCGGCCGACCAGCCGCGCACGCTCGCCCCCTGCCGCTCGCGACCGTCGGGCCGGGATCCGCTCAGGTCGCGGGCCAGGTCCTGGAGCGACAGCTGGGTTGCCGCCGTCCGATCATCGGTCGGCTGCACCATGTTGAGCATCATCTGCATGCTGGCGCCGACGCACTGGACGAAGTTGGTCTGGGCAACGTAGTCGCGCGGCGTCGAGAGGTCGTAGGCGTAGGCAGGCCCGGCGGAACGTACCGTGAAGGCGCCGGCGGATACCGCGAGGAGCAGTCCCGAGAGAGCCAGCGACAGGGAGCGGCGGCTGAGAATCCGGGCGGACATCGTTCCGGCATGCTACCCCGCATCGTCCAGCCTGTCCGTCACGGCGGCGTTCCATCACGCGACCCTCGTGACCGACCACGCGACCCTCGTGACGACCTACACTTGGCCGACCGATGAATGCAGGCGCGCCGATCCTTCCGCCGGCCACGATCGGCATCCTGGGTGGTGGGCAGCTCGGTCGGATGCTGGGACTCGCCGCGCGCGAGCTGGGCTACCGTGTCGCCGTTCTCGATCCGGATCCGGACTGCCCCGCGGCGGCGATCGCGGATCGTGTCGAAATCGGCGCGTACGACGATACGGCGGCGGCCCTCCGGCTCGCGGCCGACGTCGATGTCCTGACCTACGAACTCGAGCATGTCTCGGCAGCCATGGTCGCGACCGTTGCCGAGATCCGTCCCGTCCGCCCCGGGATCCGTTCCCTCCAGGTGACCCAGGATCGGCTGGCCGAGCGGGCGTTCTTGGGGGAAGCAGGCGCGGCAGTCGTGCCCTGGCGAGCCGTCCACACCGTCGACGACCTCCGGGTCGCTGCCTCCGAACTCGGCTTTCCGCTGCGGCTGAAGGCATCGACCGGTGGCTACGACGGACGGAGCCAGTTCCGAATCGCCGACAACACCGCGATGGTCGGGGCCATCGCCCGATTGAACGCACACCACGGTCAATCGCTCCTCGCCGAGCACGAGGTCGAGTTCACGGCCGAGTTGAGCGTCGTCGTCGCGCGCGGCGCCGACGGTTCGCTGGCCACGTATCCTGTCGGCCGCAACCGTCACGACGAAGGGATCCTCGTCGAGTCGGTGGCTCCGGCACCCATCGACCCGGACGTCGCCGCCGCCGCGACCGCCCTCGCCCGTCGGCTGGCCGACGCCGTGGATCTCGTCGGCGTCATGACGGTCGAGCTGTTCCTGATGCCCGGCGGAGGGCTCGTCGTGAACGAGCTGGCGCCGCGCGTCCACAACAGCGGACATTGGACGATCGAGGCGGCCATCACGAGCCAGTTCGAGCAGCACGTCCGGGCGATGTGCGGACTTCCCCTCGGGAGCACGGTGCTGCGCGCGGCGGCGGCGACGGTGAACCTGCTCGGCACCGGGGCTCGGCGTCCGGCGCGCCTCGCGGGGCTCGAGGACGCCCTGGCGCTCGAGGACGTCCATCTCCACGTGTACGACAAGCGCGAGGTCTTCGAGCGCCGGAAGATGGGTCACGTCACGGCCACGGCCGCGACGATCGAGCTCGCGCTGGGGCGGGCGATGGCCGCCCATGCGATGCTGCGCTGGTCCGAGGAGGGTTGACGATGGCGGATCCGAAGCCGCTGGTCGGCGTGGTCGGCGGCAGCCGATCCGACTTCCCTGTCCTCGAGCAGGCATCCGCGCTCCTGGAGATGTTCGAAGTGCCGTGCGAGATGCGCGTCGTGTCTGCGCATCGGACGCCCGATCACCTCGCGCGGTACGCGGGAGAGGCGGCAGGCCGAGGCATCCGCGTCATCGTGGCCGGAGCCGGTGGAGCAGCGCACCTCCCCGGGATGATCGCCGCGCACACGCAGCTCCCGGTCATCGGCGTGCCGATCCCCACGCAGCACCTGGGCGGCCTTGACTCACTGCTGTCGATCGTCCAGATGCCCCGCGGTATCCCCGTCGCAACCGTGGCGATCGGCAATGCCGAGAACGCCGCCCTGCTGGCGATTGCGATCCTCGCCCTGTCGGACCCGGCGCTGGCCGACCGGTTGGCCGCGTACCGCGCCGCTCAGACGCAGGCGGTCATGGACGACCCGTCGAATCGCCTGATTCGCGACTGATCGACGTCACCGACGAAACGGGATCGAACACCGGGCCTCTGACGCGACCTCCGTGCCTTCAGTCATCGGCGGCCTCTGACGCGAACTCGGCCACGCTGACCAGCACGTCGTCGGTTCCGCGTACGAGCTCCACCGCCACGGGGAGCGTGGCTGCGGCCAGCGCGTCAATGAGGTCGTCCGCATCGGTGACGGCTCGCCCGCCGATGGACACGATCAGATCCCCCTCGCGGATGTCGGCTCCGGCCGCTGGACCATCAGAATCGACGCCGCGAACCAGGACGCCCTCCCGATCCGGCAGGCCGACCGAACGACGGAGTCGACGCGCCACGCGCGACGGCACGATCGCGATCCCGAGCCGTCGTCGGCGAGCGGATTCCCCGCGACCGAGTGCGTCCACGCGGGTTCGCAACGCGTCATCAGCCGGTAGCGCCAGGTAGAAGCCCTCGCCGATCCGGTTCGTGTTGAGGCCCACGAGCCGGCCCTCGGCATCGAGCAGCGGTCCGCCCGACGATCCCGGGGCGAGGGGAGCCGTGTGTTCCAGCGAACCGGCGATGCGTCGACCCCCGGGGCCGCGGAACGCCCGCGAGACAGCACTGATCGTGCCGACCGTGACGCGCGTGCCGCCGCCTGCTACCGCCGCGGCACCGAACACGACCGCCCCGACGCCCACGGCCGCGCCGTCGGCCCACGCCACGGCCGCCGCCTCGCCGGTGCCCACCTGGACCACCGCAAGATCGCCGTCGAGATCCGCGCCGGCCACGCGACCCCGCTCCGTCCGGCCGTCGGCGAAGGTGATCGTGACCTCGCCACCGCGCAGATTGTGGGCATTCGTGAGGACGAGCCCGTCGCCGATCACAACGCCGGCGCCGCGCAACCGCGAGCCGACCCCGACCACCGATGGACCGACGGCCGCTGCGACGGATTCGATTGCCGTCTGGAGTTCCCGGATGAGTGTCACTTCGGTCGCGCCCTTTCGCTTCTGGTAGTCACTTGCAAGGTGCAAGTTACTATGTCGAGATGGCGCGCGCAACCCCATCGTTCATCGGCTCGGGCGCCTCGACTACCATCGGCGCAATGGCCGACCCGAGCTCGCCGCTCGCGACCGCCCTCGAAGACGTCGGGGATCGCTGGAGCCTGCTCCTCGTCGAATCGCTGCTCGAAGGGCCGCGTCGCTTCGGGGAGCTGCTCGAACGTGTCGACGGCATCGCGCCGAACATCCTCACCGATCGGCTGCGTCGGCTGGAGCGCGACGGCATCCTGGTTCCACGCGCCTACCAGGAGCGCCCGCCGCGCTTCGAATATCGCCTCACCGCCGAGGGCCGGGATCTTGCTTCGGCGCTCCGACTGCTGGCCGACTGGGGTACCCGTCGGCACGACCCGACCGACACCGGCGGTTCCTCCGGCCCGATGCCGGCCCATCACGACCGATGCGGGACGACACTCGAGACCCGCTGGTTCTGCCCGACCTGCGCCGTCGTGGTCGACGAGCCGTCCGATCCGGAGGTCCGCCGCGTCTGACCCGCGGGTCGGCCGGAAGCCGTCGGGCGTACACTCGGACGCATGGACGACGAACGCTGGCAGCCCGGGATGCCCGCCCTTGACCGGCAGGCGGTCCGCACCCCAGGCCTGCCGCCAAGTCTGGCTGCGCTCCCTGCGCGCTCGGTGCCCGAGACTGCCCCGACGCCGCTGCAGAAGCAGTACATCAACGTGTCGGCTGTCGCTCTCGTCGCCGGCGCGGTCGCCATCACCGCACTGGAGCTCGGGACCCCGCTGGACAGTCCGTTCATCAAGGTGTGTGTCCTGATTTCCGCGCCGCTGATCATCCTGGTCAACGGCGACGCCGTCGTGCGCATCTGGCGATCGGCGTGGGCCTGGATGCCCGTCAACAGGGGACGCGGGCTCTTCCGGCTCATCTGGGTCGCGGCCGGGATCAGCGGCTTGCTGGCGATCGCCGCCGCGGCCACGGCCGTCCTGCTGGCATGAGGGTGCTCCAATGAGCGACTGGGAGGTGAACCTGGCGGCGCTCGGGCGCGGTCCCGACGGTCGCTCGACCGACGTCCCGTCCGGCCGCGGGGTGCCAGACTGGCTGGCCGCCACCCTGAACTACTGCACGCGCTGCGGGGGCGATCTTCGCCTCGGCCCCGTCGAAGGCGAGGACCGCGACCGGTTGGCCTGTGCGTCCTGCGGCCACGTCGCGTACGTCAACCCGCGCCTCGTGGTCACGACGATTCCGCTGCTCGGTACCGGGGAGGTGGTCCTCCTTCGGCGGGGGATCGAACCCGGTCGCGGCTGGTGGGCCCAGCCGGGTGGGTTCCTCGAGGTGGACGAGACCGTCACCGAGGCGGCGATCCGTGAGACCCATGAGGAAACCGGGCTGATCGTCGAGCCGGGCGAGATCATCGGTCTCTACTCACGGATCGAGGCCGCCGTCGTGGTCCTCGCCATGGAGGCGCGTGTCGTCGGAGGCGAATCCCGCCTCAATCCCGAGGCGCTTGAGATCACGCCGTTCGCACCGGAGCGCATCCCATGGTCGGGGATCGCGTTCAAGACGACGCACTGGGCGCTGCGCGACTGGATCGGGCGGCGCCATCCGGAACTGCATCCTCGTCTCGACGATCGAGCCCGCCCGGAGGAGTAGCTGGCGAGCTCCGGAGATCGCGACGTCAGATTGCGAATCCGGCCGTCGGCCGCGACGGTCGGACGCCGGGGCCGGGCGTCGGAGCGGGCACCGGCCCCACCAGCTCGCCGATGTCGATCCGTCGCCGGGTGGCATCGACCGGGATCCCGCGATCGTTGTAGCCGACGACAAAGATCCACATCGTGCCGTTCGGGCGCAGGGCCGGCAGGTCGAACTCCGTCGCGAAGGCCACCGGCCGCCCGGCACTGGGTGCGGCGTTGGGTCGGAAGTCGAACCGCTCGAGTGTGTGCTGCCCGCGCGACTCGAGACGAACATCGACGTAGCGGACTGGAGCGGCCAGGTAGCCGCTCACGATCAGGCGCTGTGTCGTGATCATCGTCCTCGACGCGGACGGCTCGAGGATGGCGACGGAAATGGGCCGAGGCGAACGTGCCGGCTCATCGGTCGGTGTGGATGTGGCCGGCGGTCGATCGCGCTGCGCGGCCTCCGGGTCGCCGGCTGTGGACCCCCGTGGACCTGCAAGCCCAACGACGACGACGGAGGTGATGACGACCACCCAACCCGTCAGCGCGATCCTGCCGCGTTGGCGCGGTCCGCGGCCTCCCCCAGGATCGAGCGGCCGGATCTCCTGGACGAGCTCATCGTCCATCTCGCGGCCCTCCCCGGTTCGACCCCGTTCAGCTGAGGTCGATGTAGACGTTCTTGACTTCGGTATAGAGATCGAGCGCGGACATCCCGAGTTCGCGCCCGATGCCCGACATCTTGTAGCCGCCGAACGGTGCCTCGGTGTGAACCGAGCTGTTCGAGTTCACGCTGATCACGCCGGCCTGCAGCGCGCGGGCGGAGCGCAGAGCGCGTCCGATGTCGCGGCTCCACACCGAACCCGACAGTCCGTACGGCGTCGCGTTCGCGAGGCGGAGCGCCTCTTCCTCCGTGTCGAACGGGATGATCGACACGACCGGCCCGAAGATCTCCTCACGGGCGATCCGCATGTCGTTCGTCACGCCGTCGAAGATCGCCGGCATCAGGAATGCCCCGTCGGCGAGGCCCGCTGCCGTTGGCACACGACCGCCGGCGACAAGGTTGGCGCCCTCGGCGATGCCGGCTTCGACGTAGTCCATGACCCGTTCTCGCTGCTTGAAGCTGACCAGCGAGCCGACCTCGGTGGCGTCGTCGAGCGGATCGCCGACCTTGACCTTCTCGGTCGCCGCGGCGAACAGCGCGACCACCTGGTCGTGCACCGAACGCTCCACGATGATCCGGCTCCGTGCACAGCAATCCTGGCCGCAGTTGTCGAACACGGAATACGGCGATTCCCTGGCGAACTTCTCGAGATCAGCGTCGCCGAAGACGATGCTCGGGCTCTTGCCACCGAGCTCCAGGCTGATCTTCTTCACGTTGCCCGAGGCGAGGCGCATGATCTCCTGGCCCGTGGTGGTCTCGCCGGTGAACGCGATCTTGCCGACACCGTCGTGGGCCGCGATCGCTGCGCCGGCGCTGCCACCCGGTCCGGTGACCACGTTGAGGACGCCCCCCGGAATGCCGGCTTCGAGGGCCAGTTCACCGAGCCGGATCGCCGTGAGCGGCGAAAGGCTCGCCGGCTTCAGGATGCACGTGTTGCCCGCGGCCAGGGCTGGCCCCAGCTTCCAGCTGGCCATGAGGATCGGGAAGTTCCAGGGCACGATGAGCCCCACCACGCCGATCGGCTCGCGCAGGGTCATGTCGAGGCCCGGTTTCGACACGGGGATCGTCTGGCCGAAGATCTTGTTCGCGGCGCCCGCGTAGTAGTCGAAGACGAGGCTCGCCCCGATCACTTCGCCGCGGGAGCCCGAGATCGGCTTGCCGACATTCCGCGTCTCCAGCTGCGCCAGTTCCTCGCTGTTCTGCTTGACGAGGGCAGCGAACTTCGAGAGCGTGCGCCCGCGCTTGCCCGCGGCCCAATTCGCCCAGCCCTTCGGGTCGTCGAACGCCTTTCGAGCGGCTGCAACCGCACGATCGACGTCGGTTTTCCCGCCGAGGGGAGCCGTGGCGATCACCTTGCCGGTCGCCGGGTTGACGACCTCGAAGGTCTGGCCATCGGCGGCGGCGACCTGCTCCCCACCGATGACCATCGTGGTGCGGATGATCTCCGCCGTGGCGGCTGAGGTTGTGACCTGCTGTTCGATCGTCATCGGGTGGTCCTCACGGGTAGGTCTCGCGGCCGTCGCTCAGGGTGCGGCCGCCGTACAGGGTGCGGGTGGTCCGGGATGCGTGTCCCGATGATACGCCCCGGGTCGCCGGGTGGCCGGGTGGCCGAACCTGCGCTACTCGTCATGGGCGTCGCCTGACGCGCGAAGCCCCGGAGTCGGTTCGCGGCACGCGGCACACGCGTGAAATGGCACAGATCGGGGCTCGGAAGCCCCTTCCCGCTACGGATCACTCCTCTGTGGTGTGCGCTGGGGTCGACCTGACGCGATCTTGCAGCGGCACTCCCTACGGTTGTGCCCGGTTGCCCGGTCGCCCGGTCGCCCGGTGCGTCCGGGCACAGTTCAGACCCGATCGCGCCCGTAGACGTCGCGCCGCAGGCCGGTGACGATCGCCGTCAGTTCGGGCCCGGAGACACCCATCCGCTGGAGCGCGTGGCGGGCGAGTTCGAACGCGGCCTCGGCATCGGGGTCGGCGATCCGGCGCGCGCCGACATCCCGGAGGTCCACCACCGAGTGTTGCCCGCGCGCCCGGGCCGCGATCATCAGGCGCGGGTTGATCCGCAGCGCGCGCTCCGTCGCAAGCCGGGCCGATAGCGGGTCGCCGACCGCGATCACGAGGACATTCGCATGGTCGAGCCCGCAGCGGGCGAGAATCGCCGGGTTCGCGGCATCGCCGAACAGCGTGGCGGCCCCGGTCTTCGACAGCTCCTCGAGCCGACGCGGGTCGCGATCGACGACCACGACGCGGAAGCCGCGGTTTCGGACGGCCTTCACGACGACGCCGCCGACGTGCCCACCGCCGAGGACAACGACCGCCGGCCGGTGCGCGTCGGCCTCCTGGGTGAGGAGCTGTTCGGTGCGCGAGGTGCCGGCCATGCCGGGACGTGGAGGCTGGACCTGGGGGCCGGTATCGGGATCGGGCGCGTACCTCCCATCGTGCCCTTGGGCTTGGTGGTCGCGCCGCGCCTCCAGGCGAGTTGCAAGGTGCGTCGCCGCACCCTGCGCAAGTGGGCTGACCAGGATGCTGACCACCGCCGTGCCCAGGATCAGGTTGTAGGCCTGGGCGGACAGGATCCCCAGGTCAAGGCCGTTCTCGGCAAGGATGAAGCTGAACTCACCCACCTGCGACATCCCGGCCCCCAGCAGCAGTGCGGAGCGGACCGGGAGCCGTCTCCACCAGCCCAGGAGTGCGATGACCGCGCCCTTGCCGACCACCGCGAGGCCGACCAGAAGAGCGATCGTCGGCAGGTCGTCGAGAAGCGCCACAGGGTCGAGCAGCATTCCTACCGACACGAAGAACAGCACCGCGAAGAGGTCGCGGAACGGGATGACCTCTGCGGCGGCCTGGTACGACAGGTCGGATTCAGAGACGAGCAGTCCCGCCACGAACGCCCCCAGCGCAAGTGACAGCCCGAACAGCGCGCTCGATGCGAATGCCGTCAGCAGGGCCGTCGCGACCACGGCGAGCAGGAACAGCTCGTTCGATCCGAGCCGGGCGACATAAGCGAACCCGAGCGGGAGCAACCGGGTCCCCAGCACGTATGCCAGGACGAGGAAGATTGCTGCCTTCACGAGTGCGATGACGAGGGGACCGATGAAGTCGGCGCCGGCCAGCGGGGGCAGGGCGACGATGAACAGGATCGTCGCAATGTCCTGGACGATCGACCAGCCGATCGCCGCTCGACCGTGGAGGCTATCGGTCTCCCCCCGGTCGAGGAGCGTCTTGATGACGACGAGGGTCGACGAGATGGACAGGCACGCGCCGATCACCAGCGCCTCGCGCAGTTCGTGCCCGAGTACCACCATGACGATGGCGCCGACGCCGAGCACGATCGCGATCTGGACGACCCCGCCCGGCAGCGCCACGTGACGGATCTCGCGCAGCTCGCGGATCGAGAACTCGACGCCGAGAGCGAAGAGCAGGAGCACGACGCCGACGTCGGCGAGAACGGCGATCCGGTTCTCCTCGCCGGCGTTCTCAGGCGACAGCGCCCCGATGGCGATGCCGGCGAGCAAGTAGCCCACGATGGCCGGCTGGCGCAGGCGCAGCAAGATCGCCCCGCTGACGAGCGCCGCGGCCACCGTCCCACCGAGCTGCAGGATGAAGCGGAGCTGCTCGGTCAACTCGAGATCGAACGCGTAGGCCGAGAGATCAGGCATCGGCGACCCAGAACTCGGGTCGCATCGCGATCAGCTGCCCGCGCGGCCGCCGCGCTCGACTGCGGCCATCGCAGCCCCCACGATCCCTGCGTCGTTGCGGAGCCGCGCCGCGACCACCGGTACCTGAACGGTGAGCCGACCGATGAACCTCTCGGCGCTCTTGCTGATGCCTCCGCCGACGATGATCAGCTTCGGCGAGAACAGCTTCTCGATCGCCAGGAGATGCTCGTCGAGATCCTGGGCCCAGGCCTTCCACGACAGCCCGCGCCGGACCTTGGCGGAGGAAGCGGAGCGACGCTCTGCGTCCCTGCCGCGAATCTCCATGTGGCCCAGCTCCGTGTTCGGGACGAGCTTCCCGTCGCTGAACATTCCGGATCCAACGCCGGTGCCAAGAGTCAGGACGAGGACCACGCCGTCGCGGCCCACGCCGGCCCCGAAGCGCATCTCCGCGAGGCCAGCCGCGTCGGCGTCGTTGATCATGACCACGGTCCGTCCGAGGGCCTTCGTCAGCGCCGCGTCGGCGTCATAGGCCACCCAGCCCGCGTCGATGTTGGCCGCGCTGCGCGTCACCCCGTCGATGACGACGGACGGGATGCCGATCCCGACCGGTACCCCGGCCAGTGCCGCCGCAAGGATCGGCGGTCGGGCGGACGTCGGCGGGTCGCTCGAACCGGCCGGCTTCCCCGCGACCGCCGCGTCCAGGGTCCGCTTGACGAGCCGTCCGATCGTGCGACCGACGGCCCCCGGCGTCGACGGATCGGGCGTCGGCACGCGGATGCGGTCCGTGAGCAGGAGACCCGTGTTCGCGTCGACGAGGGCCGCCTTGATGCCGCTGCCACCGACGTCCACGCCGATCGCCAGGCGACGCTCGCGCGTCTTCGCGCCACGCCGGGTGGGCGGCGTCGCGGTCCGGATGGTGGTGGGCTCGGCCATCGTCAGAAGTAGTTCACGGAGATGCCGCCATCGACCACCATCTGGGCGCCGTTCGTCCAGCGAGCCTCGTCGGAGGCGAGATACAGCGCCATGTAGACGATCTCCTCGGGCTTGCCGAAGCGCCCCGTCGGATTCCTGGCGAGGCGGATCTTCTTTGCCTCTTCGTCCTTGACCAGCCAGTCCATGAGGAGCGGCGTCTCGACCGGACCTGGGCAGATCGCGTTCGTGCGGACACCTTGCGGACCGAACTGGACGGCGAGGCTCCGGGTGAGCGCGAGGAGCGCCCCCTTTGATGCCGTGTACGCGTCCTGCGGAACGGAGCAGCCGAGCAGTGCGACGAAGCTGGCGATATTGATGATCGAGCCGCCGCCGCCCGCGATCATCGCGGGAATGGCGTACTTGCAGCCGAGGAACACCCCGCGCACGTTGACAGCCATGACCTGATCCCAGGTCTCGACATCCGTATCGGTCACCGAGTGGTCGGCCTCGGGCATGACCCCGGCGTTGTTGTAGAGCGCGTCAACGCGGCCGTAGGTCGCCAGCGCATGATCGACCATGGCCCTGGCGTCGGCCTCCTTCGAGACATCCGTCTTGATAAAGGTGGCCTCGCCGCCGGCCTCACGAACCAGCCGGACCGTCTCCTCGCCGGCCGCCTCGCCGAACTCGGCGACGACGATCTTCGCGCCCTCCGCCGCGAACATCAGGGATGCGATCCGGCCCATGCCGCCGCCGGCGCCCGTGATGATGGTGACCTTGTCCTTGAGTCGCACCTGTCCGGAACCCTCCGCTCGTGTCTGTTCGATGACCTTCCCTCGTGCCGGGAAGGATAAGCGACCGCCGACGCCCGCAGGCGCCGGCGGTCCCGGATCGCACGGATTGGTGGCCGCGGCGCTCAGCTCCGCTCGAGATACGTCTCCCGGTCCCACGCATGCACGACCGAGTCGTATGTGTCGCGCTCGACGCGCGCGGCGTTCAGGTAGTGGTCCACGATGTCCTGACCGAAGATCTCGACCGCCGCGCTCGACTTCTCGAGCGCCTGGATGCCCTCCCACAGTGCCCGGGGCATGCGCTCCACGCCGGTGGCGATGTAGCCGTTGCCCTTGAACTCGTCCACGAGCGGCAGCTCGTGCTCGATGCCGTAGAGACCGGCGCCGACCATGGCCGCGTAGGTCAGGTAGGCGTTCATGTCACCGCCGGGGAAGCGGTTCTCGACATGGAGCGCGTTGCCGTGCCCGACGAGCCGGAAGCCCGTGGTGCGATTGTCGCGGCCCCAGACGATGTTCACCGGCGCCCATGACAGCGAGGCATAGCGCTTGTACGAGTTGATGTTCGGGGCGATGAACGGGGCGAGTTCACGCGACAGCGCCATCATCCCGGCGACGAAGTGGCCGAACTGCTTCGAGATGCCGTACGGGCCGCCGGCGGCCGCGTCGTGGGTGAGCGACTTCTCACCCGCCGCGTCCCAGATGCTCATGTGGAGGTGCCCGGACGAGCCCGTCCAGCGGTGGTCCGGCTTGGCCATGAACGTGATGCCCCAGCCGTTGAGGTAGGCGATCTCCTTGGCGCCGTGCTTGAAGAGCACGCTCCGGTCGGCCGATTCGAGGACATGGTCGTAGCGGATGTTGACCTCGTGCTGGCCGGGCGCGGCCTCGCCCTTGCTGAACTCGATCGGGATCCGGGCTTCGGTCATCTGGTTGCGCAGGAGGCGGTGGAGCGGCTCGGCCTTCGTCGCCTGCAGCAGGTGGTAGTCCTCGTTGTAGTAGCCGAACCGCTCGGGGATCGCCCAGCCCTTGTGGTGCTGGTCCTCCCACGAATCCTTGAGCACGTAGTACTCGAATTCGGAACCGGCCTTGATCGTCAGGCCCATGGCCGCGGCGCGCTCCACCTGGCCCTTGAGGATGGTCCGTGGTGAGACCGGGATCTCCTGGTGCGTCTCCTCGTCGATCGTGTCCGACAGGACGAGGGCGGTCTTTTCGAGCCACGGCAGCACGCGCAGGGTGTCCCAGACCGGGGAGGCGATCCAGTCGCCATAGCCCGTCTCCCAGTTCATGAGCTTGTAGCCGTCGGGGGTGTTCATCTCCATGTCCGTGCCCAGGAGGTACGTACAGAAGTGGGCGCCGTGGTCGATGACGCCGTTCAGGAATGCCTCGCCCTGGACGCGCTTGCCCACGAGCCGGCCCTGCATGTCGGTGAGGGCCACGATGATCGTGTCGATGCGCCCGTCGCGGACCATCTGCTCCAGCTCGACCAGCCGGGGATGCTTGTCGTGATGCCCGTCGCTGCTCATCGTGCCTCTCTTCGTGTGTGTTGATGCGAGGGCCGGCCGGGGTAGCCCGGCCGGCCCTCGATCCAAGGTCCAGGTGGGCCCGGCCGCTGCCGGGCCCGTGATCCGAAGGTCGGCCTAGGAGACGATCTCCTCGGCCGCGTGTTCGAACTCCTTCTCGAGTTCGGTGAGGTCGGCATCGGCGCCCATCACCTTCGGGCCCTGGAAGCGCGACTTCGCCCAGGCGAAGTAGTACACCACCAGCAGGGCCACCACGATCAGCATGAACGTGATCGAGATGTTGCCCGAGGTCGGGAAGCTGAACAGGACCATCAGGACGAGCACCCAGAACACGGCGACCATCGCGACCGGCTTCGAGAACCGGCCGAGACTCCAGACGCGTTCCTTGAGCCACTCCTTGGTGGTCATGCCGAGGTAGATCACGATCCCGTACGCGGCGTACAGGAAGATCGTGCTGATCGCGGTGACGATGACGATGGCCGTGCCGCCACCCAGGCGGAACGCGACCAAGGTCAGGATGAACGCACCCACGACCATCCCGGTGAGGGCGTTGGCCGGCGTGCGGTACTTGTGCGAGACCTTCTTGAGCCAGCCGCTGCCGGGCATTCCATCGTCGCGGGCGAACGCGTAGAGCATCCGACCGGCCGAGGCGACCGACGAGAGGCCGCAGAAGCTCATGGCGATGGCGATCGCGCCACCGAAGATGGCCGCCAGCCCACTGTCAAGGTTCTGCTGGAGGATGTAGACCACGGCCGCGTTGTTTCCGAAGTAGTACTGGCTGTACTTGTCCGCATCGTCGAGCTGCCCGAAGAGCGGCGTCAGATCCGGCAGGTGCAGGGTGAGCGCGACCAGGAAGACGAACCCGACGAGCGCCGAGACGGCGACCGAGAGGAAGAGTCCCCAGGCGCTGGCGACGCGGGCGCCGACGGTCTCCTCGGCCACGTGGGCCGAGGCGTCATAGCCGGTGTAGGTCCAGTTGGCCAGGAGCAGCGAGAAGAAGAAGGCGACGAAGACCGGGGTGTACGTGCTGGCGGCCCCCATCGACAACAGGTAGAACGGCGTGGTCGTGTCGGGTGCGACCCCGGCCCACGGCGGGATGCGGATCTCCCATGAACCGAGCGTGTCCTGCGGCTGGATCGCGAAGAGCGTCAGCCCGGCGTCCCTGGCCGTGTCCTGTGTGCCCAGGATGAAGAGGGCGGCCGAGATGAGGATGACGAACGCGATGTGCCACCACACACTGATCTGGTTGAGCAGGGCGACGACGTTGATGCCGGCGATGTTCAGCACGAGCTGGACGGCCATCAGGATCGCCATCGTCAGCAGCTGGCCGGAGATGAGCAGGGTGCCACCGACCGTGAGGATCTCGGTCGTGTTGTTGAGCGCGCCACCGGTCAGCGGGGCAATGATCGTCTGGTTGAGGAAGAACGCCGCGGCGAAGTTGATGCCGGCGACGATCGCGAACTGGCCGATCAGATTGAGCCAGGCGGTCCACCAGCCCCAGTTCTTGCTCTTCATCTTCGACGCCCAGTAGTACAGCCCGCCGGCCGTCGGGTACGCCGATGCGACCTCCGCCATCGAGGCGGCGATCGTGAGCACGAACACGGTGACGAGCGGCCAGCCGATGAGCACCGCGGCGGTGCCCGCCCAGGCCAGGCCGTAGTCGTACAGGATGACCGCGCCGGTCAGGATCGAGATGATCGAGAAGCTGATCGCGAAGTTGCTGAATCCGCCCATCGTGCGGAACAGCTCCTGGGCGTAGCCCAGCTTGTGCAGGTCCTTGATGTCCTGCTGGATCACGTCTTCGCGGGACTTGCCCTGTGTCATGGGTTCCTCCATCACTCCGAACGCGGATCGCGTCCTTGGCGATCCGACTGCCGGCGCGCCCTCCACGGCCGGTCGAGACGCCGGTCCATGTTGGGCCGGACCGGCCGGATTCAGCGGGAGTCAGAGCGCGCGGGCGGCCCTCCTGCCACGCACGCGTCGATACAGCGTTCGGTCCCTCGCTGCGTCCTCCTCTCTTCCGGATCGAGGGCCTTCATTGCGCCTGGGACGCGCGTCCAACCGGTGGGCGCAGGGATCGCGAGCATCTGGGCTGCTCGCCGGCGTCAATGGGCGGACTATACGCGAGTATTCGGCCGCTGCGAAGAGAGTTTCTGCAGGCGATCCGGCAGGATCCGCGGGCCTAGTAGAGCGTCGCGCCGTCCGTCGGCAGCGGATCTTCGAAGACGAAGGCCGCGAGCGGTGCATCGGGTTCGAACGACACGACCTCGGCATGGCGGGTAACGCCGCCGCCGATCGTCTCGATCAACCTGAGGATGGCGCCGTCCGCCCGGTCGACTGCGATCTGGATGTGGAAGTCGGGGCGGTCGGCGGCGAGCTCCGTCGAGCGCGGGTGATCGCACTCCACGACGATCGTCTCGCGACCGGCGACGATCTCCGTGCCCGAGATCCAGGTCCTGCCGGTGGCCAGCACGTTCTGACAGTACCCGGCCGGATGAACGAACGTGTCCGGGAGCGACTCCATCGGCAGTGCGGTCAGGGGTTCATAGACCCGCGAGGCACCAGGAAAGTCCTTGTCGGCCAGCCCCCGCGGCCGGTTCCTGATCGGTCGAGTTGTCGAGAGCCGATGGGCCGCCGAATAGGTCCTCACGACGGCGCCGTCCGACACCCAGACCTCGTAGCTGTCGGCCGGCCCGCGCGATGGATCGGTCGTCGTCACTCGGGCGTCGCCCTCGTGACGCAGGGCGACGTCCATGACCGCGAGGTGTTCGCCGCGGGCCGTCATCGTCCGCTCCTCGATGCGCATCCTGAGCGTCTCGAATCGGAGCTCCGCGTCGCGCATGAAGGTGAACAGCTCGGAGACGCTGGGGATGCCCGCCGTCAGGGCGACCAGCTCGGCTCGCCGCCGGCCGCTCGTCGCGACACCGAGCGCGCCGGCGCGATCCCAGCTCCGGTTTGTAGACATCTGGCGGATTGTAGCGGTCCGGACGGTCCGAGTTCGCCACCTATCTGCCTGGAGCGGCCATTCTCGAGGCGCTCCCGTAGACTTCCCGTCGATGGAGCCGATTTCAGCCGGGTACTTCCGCCAGGTCATGGGCCACTTCGTGACCGGCGTGAGCGTGGTCACCGCCCTCGACGGCGATCGCCCCGCCGGCATCACGGTGAATGCTCTTTCCAGCGTCTCGCTGGATCCGCCGCTGGTGATGATCGCGCTCGACCGCAGCCGCGTCATCACACCCGTTGTCCGGTCCAGCGGTCGCTACGCGGTGAACATCCTCGGCGATGGTCAGCAGGCCCTCTCCGATTGCTTCGCCAATGCGCCGGTATCGCCGGGTCGCGACGAGTTCTGCGGAGCAGCCTGGCAGCACGGGCCGACCGGCCAGCCGATCCTCGATGGCGCGATCGCGAGCCTCGAGTGCACCATCGTCGAAACGTTCTCGGCGGGCGACCACGACCTGTTCATCGGCCGCGTCGACGCCCTGACCACCGGGCCGGCCGCGCCGGAACCACTGCTCTACTTCCGACGGCACTACGTGAGCATCGAACGCGCCGCCACGGCGCGGGTCGAGGGCAAGCCCGAGGGCTGACCGATGCCGACGGTACGCGCCAACGCGATCGATATCGGCTACGACGTGCACGGCGCCGGCCCGCCGGCCATCCTCCTCCACGGCGCTACCTCCTCGGGCCGCGAGGATTTCGCGGCGCAGATCCCGTCGTTCTCGAAGGCCTTCCTGGTTCACGTTCCGGACGCGCGTGGCCACGCCACGACAAGATGGGACGCGGCCGATGGCTTCGAATGTGCCTGGCTGGCCGACGACGTCATCGCATTCGCCGATGCTTTGGGGCTCACGACCTTTCACCTGGTCGGTTTTTCGATGGGTGCCATGACGGCGCTCCAGGTCGCCGTTCGACATCCCGAGCGACTCCGCACCCTGGCCGTCATCGGGATCACGACACAGCGCGAGCCGCGCGCCTCGATCACCCGTCGGTTGATGGATCCGGAGCGGATCGATCGAGAAGACCCTCGCTGGGCCGCGGAACTGGCCGCACGACACGATCCCGTGCAGGGACCCGGGGCATGGCGGCGCCTGCTTCCCGCGATCGCCGCCGACGTGGCCCGCCAGCCGCTTCTCACGCCGCGAGACCTGCGCCGAATCGCGCTCCCGGCGATGGTCGTGTGCGGCGACCGCGACCAGTTCTGTCCGGTCGACCATGCCTGGGGGCTGCAGCGCCAGCTGCCCGATGCGCGGCTCCTCGTCGTGCCCGACAGCAGGCACGAGGTGATGGTCCACCGACCCGGACTGTTCAACGAGGCGATGGCCGGCTTCTATCGCGCCACCGAGACGACGGCGCGGAGCCGGTCCGCCCGACAACCGGAGCGTCGAACGTCGTCCGCCCGGGCTCCCGCCCCGGAGTCCGATTCCGGGCCGACCGATCTCCTACGTGCGCCCGACCCTGGCGCCGATACAAAGGCCGAGACGGAGGTGTCCCAGTGACCACGCTGCTCGTTCTGTACCGCCGTCCAGAAGGTGGCGAGGAGGCCCTGGCGACGCTGGAGCGGCGCTATCGCGATGAGCACCTGCCGCTCGTTGCCCGGACGCCGGGGCTGCGCGCCACCCGGGTCGGCCGGGTGGCCGAGGCCCTGGGCGCTGAGACCGACCTGGTTCTGGCAACGGCCATGGACTTCGACGATCGGGCGGCGCTGGACGCGGGTCTCGGTTCCGACGCCATGCGCGCGGCCGGACGAAACCTGCGCGAGATTGCCCCCGGTCTCGCAACGTTCCTTGTCGTGGAGGATGCGCCAGACCTGGCTTCGGCGGCCGCCCAACGCGACGGCTGAGCGTCGGTTTGGACGCCAAAGCTCCGTTTCGCGCCGTCGCACGGCGGCGGGTGGGTGATACTGTGCCGACGCATCCACGAGGAAACGCGTGACCGAGCGAGCTGATTCGACCACCGCGAGCGCGATGTCCAACGCGACATCCGGCTCGATGTCCAGCGGAACCGGCGACGATCCGATGACGGTCCGGCTGACGTTCCCGGCCGTGGGCGACGCGGGGCAGGTTCCCGGGGTCGCGCTCGTCACCCTGGATCGACCGCGGGCGCTCAACGCCCTCGACTTCGCGACGATCGCCCGCCTGACCGACATGCTCGAGGCACTCGACGCGGATCCGGACTGCCGGGCAATCGTCATCACCGGGGCGGGGGATCGGGCGTTCGCGGCCGGCGCCGACATCCGCGAGCTGGCGGTTCAGACGCCAACATCGCTCAGCCGTGACAACCACTTCCATCGATGGGAGCGGATTGCCAAGATTCGCACGCCGCTCATCGCCGCAGTCCGCGGTGCCGCGCTCGGTGGTGGCTGCGAGCTCGCGATGACCTGCGACATGATCGTAGCGGCCGACGACGCGACGTTTGGGCAACCGGAGATCCGGCTCGGGGTCATGCCCGGTGCCGGCGGAACGCAGCGGCTCACCCGCGCGATCGGCAAGGCCCGCGCGATGGAGCTGGTCCTGACCGGCCGACCGATGACGGCGCCCGAGGCGTACGCCGCGGGACTGCTGACCCGCGTGGTCCCTGGCGCCCAGGTCATCGCCGCCGCCCTTGGGCTTGCCGCCGAGGTTGCCGCCATGGCGCCCGTCGCGGTGCGCGCGGCCAAGGAGGCCGTGCTGCACGCCGCCGAGGTTTCACTCAGCGCGGGGCTGGAATTCGAGCGCCGGAACTTCTATCTGCTCTTTGATACCGAGGACATGCACGAGGGCACGGCCGCATTCCTTGAGAAGCGGCAACCAGCCTGGAAGGGTCGCTGAACGGCGGGGGAAGCCGGTTCAGTCGAGGAGGACGGAATGGAACGAGATCAGGGCGGAGGCTCGGACTACGGACGCGATCTCGAGCGTGAGCTCGGCGACGAGCCGGCGCCGGCCTGGCGGGACTCACCTCCGGACATTCTCTCGCCGATCGATCCCAATGCGCCGGTGAGCGGCCACGTCGCACCGCGACCGGCCTCGTCGTCAGCCCCCGCGGCACCGGAGCACGACTGGGAGGCCGCCAGCGGGATGATCTTCCCGGCATTTCGGCCGGTCGGAACCGCGGGCCTTCGGGTCGAAGAGATCGATCAGGCGAGGTTGCTCGCGGAGGTCGCCAAGAGCCACGCTCAGCCGATCGTCGATGAAGGGCCGTGCGGGTTGGCGGTCGTGTACGCCCTCCATGCGGGCGCCTACGACGTGATCGTCAACGGCGACCACCTGCTGTCGTGGAACGTCGGCCCGGAAGAGATCCAGGACGCCGCGATGCGCAACCTCGAGGCATGGGCCGCCGGAGCCGCCTGGATCGAGGAGGCGTCGGGCGATCGACGTCTTCTTTCGAGCGACACGGGCGATGGTTGGGATGCCAGCCGGATCCTGGTTGCCGGGGCGCGCGAGCATCTCGCCGATCAGCTCGGACGCGATGGGCGGGTCCTCGTCGGACTCCCCGACCAGCACCTCCTCGTGGCCGGCACGTTGCGCCCGGACGACCCAGATTTCGCAACCCTCTTCGCCGACTTCATCGTGGAGCAATCGGGCGGCGCCGACATGCCGATCGACCGGCGAGTCTTCGAACTCGTTGACGGCCGCCTCGTCGAATTCGCCGGCTGACCCTCCGGTGACGGCGGCAGGCTCGTTCGCCGGTCTTCGCTACGACGTCGACGCGGCGATCGCGACGATCGTGCTGGATCGCCCTGACGCGCTGAACGCCTTCACCGTTCCGATGAAGGAGTCGCTGCTCGTGGCGCTCGACGCGGCCGAGGCGGATGCGCGTGTCCGTGCCGTCGTCCTGACCGGTGCCGGCCGCGCGTTCAGTGCCGGTCAGGACCTCAAGGAACGCCTCGATCCCGATGCGGCGCCGCTCGATGTGGAGCTGCGCGAACGCTACAACCCGATCGTTCGGGCGATGCGTCGGTCGACGAAGCCGATCGTGGGGGCCATCAACGGCATCGCGGCCGGCGCGGGGGCATCGATCGCGTTTGCCTGCGACGTGCGGATCGCCGCCGAGAGCGCGTCCTTCCTGCTCGCCTTCGGGAGGGTGGGCCTGATCCCGGATTCGGGTGCCACGTGGCTGCTGCCTCGCCTCGTCGGGGTGGCCAAGGCCGCCGAGCTGGCGCTCCTCGTCGAGCCGCTCTCGGCGCACGATGCCGAGCGGTTCGGGCTCGTCGCGCGGGTCGTCCCCGACGCCGATCTCGCGTCCGAGGCGCGAGCAGTGGCCCTGAAGCTCGCCCGTCTCGCCCCGCGCGCCCTCGCCTGGACCAAGCGCTCAATCAATGAGGGATCCACGCTGTCCTTCGATGCGGCGCTCGAGCTGGAAGCGGACCTCCAGGGCGAGGCCGGTCGAACGGCCGATCACGCCGAGGGAATCAGCGCGTTCCTCGAGAAACGCGCGCCGCTCTTTCGCGGGGAGTGACCTACGGGATCGTGGCCTGCACGACGTCGGTCTGCGCGACGAGGAACTTCCCGAACGGGGTATCGCGGAATGTCTGGACACGGAACCAGTACGTGCCGGACGTCATGCCGCCCACCTCGGCCGTTCCGGCCCCAAACGTCGTCCCGACCCAGGCCGCCGGAGATCCGCCGAGGTAACTCGGCTCGGGATTGTCGGCCGAATACACGAGCTTGTCGAAGGAGTAACAGGCCGACGCGCTCGCGTACGCGGGCCAGCTGAACGATCCACCGCCGGGACCCGGCGTGATGGCGAGCGCCCCGAGCGCCTTGACCGCCTTGGAAGTGACAGACTTGATGTCGCTCGCCCCGATGACCCGGTTTTCCGCATCGAACGCCATCGCCCGGTAGTAGACGGTCGTGCCGCCATCGAGCGACGCGTCGAACGACTGCTTCTTGGTCCAGTCGGTCGTATAGGTGTTGCCGAAGTCGACCGCGCCACCCTCCGGCGGATAGGCCAGCGGGATCGTCGGTGTCGTGTTGCGCAGCGCCGTGTAGTGATTGAAGGCATCCCCCGTGAACTTCGACCAGTCGAGCACCACGCCGCCGTCACAGCTCGTCAGGCTCAGGGTCATCGCGGCCACGGGCGGCGCCGGTGTCGGCGTGGGTGTCGGTGTCGGCTTGGGAGTGGGCTTGGGCGTGGGCTTGGGCGTGGGCGCGGCTGTCGGGGCCAGCGTCGGCAACGGCGTCGGATCGGGCGTCACGAGAGGCGCCGCGGTCGGATCTGCCGGCCGCGCGGTGGCCAGCGGACGCGGCGTCGAGGCACGGGTCTCGAGGTCCAGGTCGATCGCCGTCATCACGCCCAGTTCGTGACCGAGCGCGCGATCGATCTTCGCGTTGCGCAGGAGCCATGGATCCTGGAGGTCGTCCGGATCGATGGTGCCGATTGCGAGATCCGCGCCGCCCGCCCCAAGGCCCACGGCGACCGAACGACCCTCGACGATGGTCGCCTCGATCCCCGGCCCGTCGACCGCGACGTCGTGCTCCAGGCTGCGCTCGACGACCTGCTCACCACCGGTAACCGGTGATCGATCGAGATCGAAGGCCGTCCCCAGCGCCCGCCAGGTGACTGTTGCCGTGGTGACTTCGTAGGTGCCGCCGTTCACCAGAACCACCCGGTGGTAGGCGCGGCCGGCGAGTTGATCGAGGACGATCCGTGTCCGTCCGAGCGTCGCGATCCGCATCTCGGCGCCGCCGGAAAGGCGCGCCTGGCTCGCCCCGAACTCGAGCGTGGCACGACCGTCGGCGGCAACGCTGATCGCGTCGCCCGCACGCAGTTCCGTGCCGGCCGTCAGGGGCGAGGTCGTGGCATCACGCGTCAGGGTGGCGCCGACCACGTCGGATGCGCGCGTCTCCGGGAGCCCCGGAAGGAAGAGCCCGGCCTGCAGGCCGACGATTCCGACGACGAACGCCGCCGCGACGGCGAAGACCGTCCAGCGAGGTGCCGGCAGGACGGTCGGCGTCCGCCGCACGACCCTCGGATCGCCGACGCGGGATGGGGCGTTGGTCCAGGGCGTCATCGGCCGGGATGATCGGCTCGTTGCGACGGCCGCTTCGTTCGCGACGATGTCCCATGTTGTCGTGGGAGCCGGCGCCGGCAATTCGGCCAGCAGCCGCGCCCGGAGGTCGGCGGCAAACGTCGCTGCCGGTCGCTCGACGGCTCCCGTCGCCCGTTGTGCGCGAACGCGCGAGCCACCCGCGGCGAGCTCCAGCTCAATCGCCTCGAGATCCGTATCGATCGCGAACATTCGATCGTCAGGCCGCATCGGTCGACTCCTGGAGGACCACGGCTCGAAGCGCGCGGAGCGCTCGATGGAGCTTGACGGCGAGCGTGGATCGGGAGCAGCCGAGTGCGCCGCAGAGCTCGTCGAGTTCGAGCCCGTCAAAGTACTTGAGGACGATGACGCGGCGGTGCGTATCGGGCAGGCGCAGCAGGGCGCGCCGCACGACGTCGCGATCGAGGGCGGCGGCGAACGCCGCCGCAGCCGCGTCATCACCCGGCTCCGGCACACCGGCCGTGTCGGCGTCATCGCCCCACCCGTCGGACGCGCGGACGCCGAGCGGGATCGTGCGGCGCCCGCGCCGGACGTGATCGACGACGGCGTTGGAGGCGACCCGGTAGAGCCAGCCCCCGAAGGCGTCGTTGCGGAATCCGTCGTGACGGACGGCGCTGAGAGCGCGTTCGAAGGTCATTGCGGTGAGATCCTCGGCCACGGTCCGATCGCCGACGCGGCGCACGATGAAGCCGTAGAGCCGTGGGAGATAGAAGTCGTAGAGCTCGCCGAACGCGGACGCGTCGATCCGGGAGCGAGCCACGAGGGCCTGCTCCCGGATCGCGTCCATGCGCGTGCTGGTCGAGTCACGGGACATCGGACGTCAGACGGTAGGAACGGATGGGTGGGGTAACCATCGACCAGCAGTACTCCCACCGGGCGGACCACCCGGGTCATCCATCCGTTCCCGACGTCCGTCGCCCTGCTCCTCGATTACTGGACGGTCAGGGTGGCGACCGGGGTGATCCCGAGCGTCACCTTCTGGCCACCCCAGTCGCCGATCGAAAGGACCCGGTAGAACCACGTCTGTCCGACCTGCACGTTGGCATCGACGAAGCGGGTCGTCGCGGGGTCGCCGATGGCGGCGATGACCTCGGTCCCGTCGTTGGCCGGGTAGGTGGGATTCGGGTTGGTCATCGACCGGACGACCTTGTAGTACATGAACCCATCGATGCCGCGCGCCTCCCATTCGAGGACGATGCCCTCCCCGGTCTGGGTGACCGAGAACCCGAGGACGTACGGCTCCGGAGTCGGCTTCGGTTCGAAGGTCGGCGTCTCGATGGCCTTCGCCGCACTCGCGGCGACGACCACGTAGCCGGATTCCGAGGATCGAACGCAGAACACCCGGTACCAGAGCTTGGTGCCGGCCGGCGCGTCGCCGTCATAGAACTTGGTCCCGCCGTCCCGTCCGACCACGCCCACGACCTTGTCGTTGTCGCCGGCCGGCCAGGTGACGGTGGAGTCCGTCGAGCGGACGATCTTGTAGTAGTCGAAGGTGCCCGGGCACTCGGTCCAGCGGACCTTGGGATGGCCCTCGACGATCGCCAGCTCGAGGCCGAGCGTTCCCGCGTCGGGGGTATCGGTCGGTGCCGGCTTGGTCACGATGCCGCGAAGGGGCGAGACGCACGCCGGGATGAGCTTGCCTTCGTATTCGACGACCGCGACCACCTTGTAGTAGACCTTCGTGCCGGCCGGCGCCTTGGCGTCGTACAGCACGGTCTTGCCCATGTCCTCGACGGCCCCGACCAGCGAGTCACCACTGCCCAGCGGCCAGGTGGCGGCATCGTTCGTGGAGCGGATGACCTTGTAGTAGCGGAACCCCACGGGATCGCAGGCGCCCCAGTCGATCACGACCTTCGAGCCGTCGAGGCTGACGGTCAGGCCGATGGTCTCGAGCTCCGGCTTGGGTTCGGTGACCGGGTCGACAACCTGGTCCGGCTTGTCGGTCGGCTCATCGGTCGTCGGCTCCTCGTCACCGGGCTCGCTTGCGTCGGGGCCCTTGGAATCGATCGACTCGGAGCCGGGCTTCGCGTCGACGCCGGCGCGATCGCCGTCCGTCGCCCAGTTGTCGAAGCCGGCGTGGCCGAAGATCGTGCTGTTCGAGTTCGTGTCGGACGCTGCGGATGCTGCTTCGTCGGCTGAGCTGCTGGCCGGGTTGGTTGCCGCGCCGTCCGGTCGGACCGCCGCTCCGAACGCGAGCGCCGTGACGAGGAACGCGCCCGCGATGGCGCCCGGCATGGATACGCCTAACCGGCGGCCCGACCGGCCACCGGTGATCTTGCGGGTGTGGTCCTCGAGCAGTTCGATGTCGTCGAGCGGCTCGCCGTGACCGCGCGGGTGGCGGTCGTGCTCCGGATAGCGATCCATTCTGCTGTCTCCCTTTGGTCCCCGAGACCGGTGGTGGCCGCCGCCGATCGGCGACGGGACAAGTCCGATGCAGACAGAACGCCCGGGAGGGCCTGGGATTACCAGGTCGAGCGCATCCGATGGTCATGGGGATGGGAGTACAGTCGGCAACGCTTCGTCGGGGCCGGATCGCCGGTGTCCCCGCGATCGGAGCGGGGTGAGGCATGGAGGACGTCATGACGAAACCGGACACGGCGCGGGCGATCCACGCGGCTCGCGCGCACCTGGCGGCGAACCCAGGGGATGGACGTGGTCCGGACAAGCCGGCGACGGCGGTCGTCGAGTCGGGACTGCGCTGCCGCGTCGATGGCGAATACGCCAGCCTCGTCAGTGACATGCCCCGCGCGGCCGGTGGCGCCGGTTCCGCCTCGAGCCCCGGTTGGCTCATGCGGGCCGCGCACGCTGCCTGTGACGCGACGGTCATCGCGATGCGGGCAGCCGACGTTGGGGTCGAGCTGTCGACGCTCGAGGTGACGGTAGGAAGTGAGTCCGACGACCGCGGCATGTTCGGTTCCGATGACGACGTCCCGGCCGGATCCCTGGAGACGGTCGTTCGAATCCGGATCGGCGCCGAGGGCGTGCCTGAAGGGGAGCTGCAGGACATCGTCCACTACGCGCTGGCGCACTCTCCGATCGGTAGCACGGTCTCCCGTGCGGTTCCCCTGCGCGAGGTCATCGAGATCGCCTGATATACCCTCGGTGACGAACGGCATTGACATTGACGTCGGCTCCGGATAGGTTCCCTAACGAACGTTAGGTAGGAGTTGCGTCCCGCGATGGCCATGCACGCCCAGATGCCGTCCCGGCGCCGCGAGATCGAAGACGCTGCCAGCGTCCTGTTCCGCGATCGCGGATATGCGGCGACGAGCATCCGCGACATCGCCCGCGAACTCGACATCCGCGGCGCCAGCCTGTACGCGCATGTGGCCTCGAAGGAGGACGTCCTGTGGGCGATCGTCGACCGGACTGCGTCGCGGTTCGAACGGGCCGCCGACGACGCGATTGCCGATCGCTCCAGGGCGCCCGATCCGATCGGGCGGATGACCGCCCTCGTGCGCGGGCACGTTCGGGTCATCACGGAGGACGTCGGCGCGGCGAGCGTCTTCATCTCCGAGTGGCGCTCGCTCGGTGAGATGCGTCGGGCCGCCGTGCTCGTGCGGCGCGACGCGTACGAGACACAACTTCGTGACGTGATCGCCGACGGCGTCGCGAGCGGCGACTTCACGATGACCGACGCCGCCATGACCGCGTCCTACCTCCTGACCGCCCTCAACGGCATCGCGACCTGGTACCGCCCGGATGGGCGTCTCGGCGCGGATCGCATCGCCGATCACTACGTCGATCTCTCCCTGCGAACCCTGACGGAGGACCACCGGTGACCGATCCGCTGAGTCTCGACCCGGTCCTCTCGCCCCAGGAGCGCGGTCGGCTCCCGTTCAACGAGGACCTCCCGCACGACGAGCGGTTCGAGCACTTCGAGGCCCATGTCCTCGCCGGAGGCAAGGTGGAGTCCACCGACTGGATGCCCGACGAGTACCGGACCGGCGTCCTGCGCTTCGTTGAGATGCACGCGAACTCGGAGCTGATGGGCGTCCTCCCCGAGCGCGAGTGGCTCATGCGCGCGCCGACGCTCCGCCGGAAGCTTGCGCTCACCGCGAAGGTCCAGGACGAGGTCGGCCACGCCCAGCTTCTCTACCGCGTGGCGGAGGACCTGGGGAAGCCGCGCGAGGCGATGTTCGACGATCTGCTTGCGGGCAAGACGAAGTTCCACAACGTCTTCCACTACCCGACGCGGTCCTGGGCCGACATCGGGGTCATCGCCTGGCTCGTGGACGCCGCCGCGATCGTCGCCCAGCAGGCGCTCCGCGACTCTTCGTACGCGCCGTACGCGCGAACGATGAAGAAGATCTGCTGGGAGGAGTCAGTCCACATCATGCACGGCCGCGACGTCGTCGTGACCATGGTCACCGGCACCGACGAGCAGCGGGCGATGCTCCAGGAGGCGCTCGATCGCTGGTGGGGCCCGCTGATGCAGATGCACGGACCGCGGTCGCCGCGGGAGAAGGATCGCGACCTCCACTGGCGGATCAAGGCGAAGACCTCCGAGGAGCTCCGCCAGGAGTTTCTGACGATCTACGTGCCGCGGATCCTCGAACTGGGCCTGACGCTGCCCGATTCCGAGCTCCGTCGCGACGACGACCTCGGCGAATGGCGCTACACGGAGCCGGACTGGCAGGAGCTTCGAACCGTGGTGACGAACCACGGACCAAAGTCCCAGGAGCGCCTCGAGTTCCGCCGGGTCAGTCGCGAAGAGACGCGCTGGGTGCGCGAGACGATCCTGCGGGCCGCGGGGGCCGCGGCATGAGCGATCAGGGCGCCGCCGGCCCGGGCGAGACGGGAACGCTCGAGCCGTGGGAGGTCTTCCGCCGCGAGAAAGAGGGCGATCCGATGCGTCACGGCGGGAGCGTCATGGCGCCCGATGCCCAGCTGGCGATCCACTATGCGCGAGAGCTGTATGGCCGAAGGCAGGAGAGCGTCGCGCTGTGGGTGGTGCGGCGGGCAGATGTGCACGAACTGGAGGATCCGGACCTGCTCCAGCCGCCGCTCGATCGCTCGTTCAAGAAGCCGGGCGGCCACGTGATGCGCGACAAGCTGGCGGCCGCTCGTGAGCGGTCCGGTCAGCCGAAGCCGAAGGCGCGCGAGGGATGAACGCCGAGCGGACGGGCGACACGGCAAACCTCGACCCGACAGCGCGGCTCGCCCTCGGTGAGCTCCTGCTGTCGATGGCCGACGACGAGTTCGTCATCGGTTTCAGCGACTCCGAATGGACGGGAATCGCGCCACTTCTTGAAGAGGACGTGGCGATGAGTTCGCTCGCCCAGGACGAGATCGGCCACGCCAAGGCGCTGTACGAGCTCCTCGCGGGGCTCCTTGACGACGGCCATGACGCCGATGCGATCGCCTACGATCGCGAACCTCCCGACTACCGCCACTGCCGGCTCCTGGACCATCCGCGCGGCGATTGGGCCGACACGATCGCCCGACGCTTCCTGTACGACACGGCCGATGCGGTGCGCCTGGAGGCCGTTGCGTCTGCGTCGTGGGCGCCGCTCGCCGAGCTCGTCGGCAAGATCCGCCGCGAGGAGCGCTACCACGTGATGCACGTCGGGGCGTGGCTGGAGCGATTGGCGCTGGCCGGCGGCGAGGCACGAGTTCGGTTGGAGGACGCGCTGGAGCGCCTCGCACCGGACGCGGCGACGGTCTTCGCGCCGCTTCGGGACGAGGCCGCGCTCGTCGCCGGTGGCATCCTGGCGGCCCCGATGAACGACCTCGAGGCCCGGTGGCGCACCATGATCGGCCCGACATTCGAGCGTCTTCGGCTCACGCCTCCTCCGCCAGCCACCGAACCGGAGCGGGGTCGTCTCGACCACACGGCAGCTTTCGAGTGGTTGCACAGCGAGTTCACCTCCGTCCGCCGTCTGGACCCGGCGGCGACGTGGTGAGCCCCACCGCCTCTCCCGCGCTCGTTGAGCCTCGGCGACCGCCGACGGTCGCGGCCGTTCATTCGGCGCTGGCCGAGGTCGCCGACCCGGAGATCCCGGTGGTGTCAATTGTCGATCTCGGGCTGGTCGCACGCGCGGCCGTGGACCCGACCGACGGCAGTATCCACGTCACCTTGCTCCCGACTTTTGTGGGCTGCCCGGCCCTCGACGTCATCCGCGCTGCGGTAGAGGAGCGCCTCGCGGCATTCGACCGCCCGGTCCGTGTCGATTTCTCGTTCGCGCCGCCCTGGACGTCGGATCGGATCACAACCCGCGGTCGCGAGCGCCTTCGCCGCTCAGGCTTCGCACCACCCTCGCCGGCCCCCGCCGCCGACGCTCCGACGCTGATCCAGCTGGCCCCGCCCGCGTCCGTCTCGTGCCCGCACTGTAGCTCCCGCCGGACCGTCCTCGAGAACGCCTTCGGCCCCACCCAGTGCCGATCGATCCACCACTGCACCGGGTGTCGACAGCCCTTCGAGGCGTTCAAGCCGGTCTGATCCTGGGCGTCGCCCAGCCCGGGTGGCCCCGGGCGCAGGACGGCGCTACTCGGGCCCGGCCGGCTCGTAGGTCCGGTAGTAGATCAGCTGACCGGCCTCCCCGCCCCGGGCGCCCTCACTCGGCACAAAAAGGGTCACCACGATCGCCATCTGTCCGCCGATCTCGATCCTTTCGACCGTTGGATTGGTGAACGCCGTGCTCCCGGCTTCAGTCCGGATGTCCAGTTGGTCGGCTTCGCCCGTCGCGTCGTCGTACAGGAAGACCCGCCATGTGCTCCAGTCGCCCTTGATGACCTGACCCTCGATGAGCGTGAAGTCGAACCCCCGGAAGCTGATGATGTCGCGATCCCCGACGCCGCCCATGACCCCGAGCGTCCGTACGGACTGTTCGAGCGAAGGCCGCTCGGCTGCGGCCCATGCCGTCCAGTCCGTCGTGCCGTGCGCCTGCCGATCAAGGTCGCAGTCGTCGTAGAAGTGGAAGCCGACATCGAGGAACGTACGGCTCGCCGAGTACAGGTTGGGCGTGCCCTCGGCGCAGGTCGACAGGCTGAGCGGCGCATCGAGCGTCTTCTGGGCCGCGCCGGCGAGCAGGTCCGTCCAGGTTGGGTAGTAGGCGAACCTGAGATGGTTCGGTGGCTCCTGCTCCCAGGCCACCACGTACCCGCCATCCGAGGCCGGCTTGATCGTTGGTTGAGAGGCCTGGTCGGCAAGCCGCACCCTCCAGGTCCAGTCGAGGAGGTTGCTCGACGTTGCCAGATGCACGTCGAAGGTTCCGGCGGCTTCTCGAAACGTGTGATACACGCCGATGAAACCACCAGTCTCGCTGGCTGAAATGATCTTCACGGCGTCCAAGACCTGGCCCCGGTCGTCCGTGACGCCGTATCTGCTCGCCGTGGCCCCGGCGGCGTCCTCGACATAGCTGCGAAGTTCGGATCGAGCGTCAACCGGCCTCGATGCTCCGAGGTCAGCCGGATCGGCCGTGCCCGCGGCGCCGCAGCCAATCACCGACCAGCAGGCGAGCGCCGGCAGCACGACCGCGCGGCACCGAGACGTCCATCCCTCTCGATCAATGATCATCCCGGCCTCGCGCCGCCGAGGGCGCAGAGCGCGCCGGCATCCGGAGCGCAGTACTCGACCCGCCCGCCGACCATGGTCATCTCCACGCGCACATCCGGAAGCTTGTCGACCGCCACGCTCCGCGGGTCGTCGCTGAGGACGACCAGGTCGGCGAGCTTGCCGGCGGTCACGGTTCCCTTCCGGTCCTCCTCGAAGGTCGCGTAGGCGCCGCCGCGGGTGATGAGCTCGAGTCCCTGCTCGACGGTCACCGCCTGCGCGGCCAACCATGGCGGCGGCGGGCCCGCCTCCTGCCCGATCCGGGTGGCGCCGTTCCAGAGCGCGGTCATCGCCGGGCCCGACGCGCCGTTGAGCTTGTCGCGGATCGCCCACGGGAAATCCGTGCTCCCGACCACCGGAACGCCGGCCTCCAGCAGGTCCCGCCAGCGCCCGGCCCAGGCGAGCCGGTTCGGCCCGAGCGTGGGCTCCAGGAGCTCGCCCCAGTCCGAGTTCATGAAGGGGAGCTGGATCGAGGCGAGGATGGACAGCTGACGCATGCGCTCCACCTGGTCATCGCGGATGACCAGCGCGTGTTCAATGCGGTGCCGGTGGGCGGCGTTGTGTGCACCGGCCAACGCCGCCTCGTACGCGTTCAGGACGAGGTCGTGCGCGGCGTCTCCGCACGTGTGGGTGGCGATCTGCCAACCCTCGTCGTGGAGCGAACGAACCAGGTCGGTCAGCTCATCGGGGGTCCAGTAGACATCCCCGTGGTAGTCGGGGCGATCGATGTGTGGCTCGGTCAGGAACATCTTGTCGGGATCGGCCCGGTCGGCAAAGATCTTGACGCCGCCGATCCGCAGGTGTGGACTGAACACCTGTCGCGGCTCGTAATCCCCGAACCAGACGCCGAACTTGTCCTCGAGGTAGTTCACCGGGAGGTAGCAGGCGACGCGGAGCCGAAGCCGATCCGCTTCGTCGAGCTCGCGGAGCTCGTCCAGGCGTTCCTGGTTGACGAAGAGCTCCGAGATGCTCGTCCAACCTCCGGCCAGTGCGTCCTCGATCGCGTCCTCGGCGGTTTCGATGCCGGACACACCACGATCCCCGATCCGGTGGCAGTGGGCGTCGTTGAACCCCGGGAGCAGGACGCGCCCGCCGAGGTCCACGATCGTGGCGCCCGGAGCCGCAGCGGCCAGGACCTCCGCTTGCATACCGACGGCCCTGATGGTGTCGCCCTCGATGGCCACGGCGTCCGCCGTGGGGACCTCGGGATCCATCGTGAGCACGATCGCGTTGCGGAGCACGAGATCCGGGGTATGACCCGACGGCGCCGGCGTCACGGGTGTTCGAGGTGATGGTCCGCCGATCAGCGAGCATGCGTCGAGGGCGGTCCCGAGGGCGACGATGGAGATGCCGCCAAGGAACTGTCGGCGAGTGACCGTCACGCGCGACAGGCTCGCCATCATCTGGCGGTGTATCGAGCGTCAGGCGCGTCGCGTCAGTGGGCGGCGTCGCGGACGTGCCGCCAACGCAACCCACCTGCCGCCAGGAGAGAGACCGCCATCGCGGCGAAGACCGGGATGTCCCGCTCTGGAGCTCCGCCGAGGTCACGGCCGGCGATGTGGGAGACGGTGTGGAGCGCCGCCGCCACACCAACTCCGACAAGCGCACCAGTCAGGCCATCGGCGCGGACGGACCGGCCCGCGAGCAGGAGGACCACTCCGAGCCCGACCTGGAAGGCGCCGATATCCTGCAGGAAGTGCTGGTTGTACGGCTCGAACCTGGCAAGGGCCTCGAAGAACGACCGGGGATCGACCATCGCCCACGCCCCGAGCACGACGAATCCGACGCCGCCGACGATCGCGACGATGCGGGGCAACGAGCTGCCGACTGCCGATCGATCCCCGTCGATGTCGAACTGTGCCATCGGATCAGGCGGGACGCGGTTCGGTGGACGGCCGGTCGACGCGGATCGCCTGGACACCCAGAGCGACCCAGCCCACCCCGAAGCAGCCCAAAGCTGCGACGATCAAGGCGGGCCCAAGGTCCACCGTGCCCGCTAACGCGACGATCGTCGTCACCGAGCCGACCCCGAGCAGCGCCGACGCTCGACGCGACAGGGCTGCCGCTCGATACGTCACGACGGCGAACAATGTCGAACCCACGAACGAGGTGAGCGTCCCGAGACCCCACACGACCCAATAATCCCCACCGCTCAGAATCCCGATGATTCCGACGATGCTCGCGATCGTCCCGACCGCGGGAATTGCAAAAGCCGCCCAGGTGAGACCCGGGTTCGTGCGCGCCTGAAAGGCGCTGAGGCCTGCGAGGGCCACGACCAGTGCCAACGAACCGGTGACCAACAGGACGGCTGCGGCGATGGCGTCCGACGTGCCGCCGTCGCCCGCGCCCGCAGTGAGGAAGAACCCCACGGGCCAAAGTACGCCACCAATGATCGCCGCGAGGCCACCGATGCGAAGCGACACGGTGAATCTCCTTCCTTGAGATCGTTCTGCTCCTGCCCCACGCCCACGCAGATGGATCTGGGCATCGAGGGCGCCGAGAAGGATGTCCGCCACATCGAAGGGTCCGAGCGGGCGCTCCTCGAGGATCGCCTCGAACTCGTCGCCGTAGCGGGCCCGCCAGCGGGCGGGGTAAAGGCGGACCAGGAGCGCCGTCATGGCTGGGTCTTGCCGAGCTGGCGGAGACCCTGCTGGGCGAAGGCGGACAGTCCGCGAAGCTGCTCGGCGAGGTTGGATGCCCCGATCGCGGTGAGCCGATAGGGCCGGCGCCGATCAACCGGTGTCAAAGGTTCGACAAGGCCCTGCTCCTCGAGGCGCACGAGCGCCGCGTACAGGGTCCCCGCACCCATCGGCCGCCCGGTGCCTCGCTCGACGTCCTGCATGATCGCGTAACCGTGCTTGGGCCCGTCGCTCAGGCTGACCAGGATGAGCAGCGACGGTTCGGCGAACCGCCCGAACTCTGGGACCTTTCGTTCCATGTGGCTCCCCATGCTCTTACGACCATCGCTATACCGTTGAGCGATATATACCCCCAACTCCGGAGGATGTCAAGTCAGACGGCGGGCAACCCGGCGACGTATGGTAGAGTGTATGGCATGGAGAAGACGACCGTCTACCTGCCGAGCGAACTGAAGCGGGCCCTCGAACGCGCCGCCCAACTCGAAGGCCGGAGCGAGGCCGACCTGATCCGCGAGGGCATCGCCGCCGTAACCGAGCCGCACCGCGTCGCGGAACCGATCCTGCCCCTGTTCGACAGTGGGACCGGGGACCTCGCGTCGCGCGTCGACGAACTCCTGGAAGGCTTCGGGGAGCGGTGATCCTCGTCGACACGAGCGCGCTTCTGAGCGCGATGGACGCGAGCGATCCAGATCAGCGGCGCACGTCCGCCGCCATCCGGGCGGCTCGAGGGCCCCGCCTGATCTCGCCCTTCGTGCTGGCCGAGCTGGACTACCTGCTCGCTCGAAGGGTCGGAGTGTCGGCAGCCCGCCGTTTGCTCGATGAGGTCATCCGCGGTGCTTATCGACTGGAGACCTTCGACACGGACGACATCGAACGAGCCGCCGCGGTCATCGATCGCTACCGGGACCTCGATCTGGGCCTCGCGGATGCCTCGATCGTGGTGTTGGCCGAGCGCCACAGCGTCGATGTGGTCGTCACCTTGGACGAGCGACACTTCCGTGCTGTCCTGGGACCCGGCGATCGCCCATTCCGGATCCTGCCGGCCGACGCGACCGTCACGTGACGCGATTCGTGGCCGCGATCGCGTCGCAACCCTTCAAACAGGGACGGGCTGATTCGCGAAGACCCGATAGACGTGCCAGCGATCGGGCACGCCCCTGAGATCGTGCTCGCCGCGGTCCTCGAACACGATGCCCGAACCCGCGGTGAGGTCCTTGACAGTTGACGAAACGACGATCTCGGACGGCGCGGCGAACGCTGCGACCCGGGCTCCGATACTCACGGCGAGGCAGCCGACTTTGCCGTCGATTGTTTCGACCTCACCGGTATGGACGCCCGCCTTGACCTCGATCCCGAGAGGTTCCATGGCGGCCACGATCACCTCGGCGCAGCGGACCGCGCGAGCTGGGCCGTCGAACGTGGCGAAGAACCCGTCGCCCGCGGCCCCGGCGCGTCGCGTTCGCGACTTGATCGGTGGGAGTCTGCGACGGATCACGCCCGGAGGCAAGGGGCGGAGCGCGCTGCAAGCGTCTAGGCTTGCCCGTACGTGAACGACGTGGTTGCTGTCATCGGCGCAGGGACGATGGGCGCGGGAATCGCCCAGGTTGCGCTCGAGGCCGGGGACGTGGTTCGCCTGTACGACATCGACGCGGCCGCGCGGGAGCGCGGGCATGCACGGATCGCCGAGGGCCTGGCTCGAAGGGCGGCCAAGCTCGAACTCGACGCCCACGCGATCGACGACTGGATTGCGGGTCGTCTCGCGCGCCTCGCCACTGTGGGCGCGCTTGAAGCAGCCGTCGACGGCGCCGAACTCGTGATCGAGGCGGCGCTCGAGGACCTCCCGGTCAAGCGCGAGCTCTTTTCCCGCCTCGACGGCGCAGCCCCGCCCGACACGATCCTGGCCACGAACACGAGCGCGCTGCGGGTTGGCGACGTCGCCGCGGCCACGAGCCGGCCAGAAAACGTGATCGGCCTCCATTTCTTCAACCCCGCGCCGTTGATGGCCCTCGTCGAGGTGATTGCCACGCCCGCGACCGCTGCCTCCATCGTGGAGCGAGCCAGCGACATCGTTCGTCGCTGGGGCAAGACTCCCGTGCGCTCGACGGACAGCCCCGGGTTCATCGTCAATCGCGTGAACCGGCCGTTCACCCTCGAGGCACTGCGGATGCTCGAGACGGGCGCGGGCACGATCGAGGAGATCGATGCGGCCGTCGTCGCGGCCGGGTTCCCGATGGGCCCGTTCGCGCTGATGGACCTCGTCGGCATCGACATCAACCTGGCGGCGGCCCGCGGGGTCTTCGAGGGCTTTGGTGGGGGCGCGGTCCCAGAAGCGGCGCGCTTCCTCCCTTCACCGATCCAGGAGCGCCTCGTCGCAGCGGGCCGGCTCGGTCGAAAGGCGGGCGTTGGCTTCTACCGGTACGGCGCGAACGGTCGACCCGATGGTCCGGCGGAGGAGTTCGTCCCTCTCGGCCGACACATCGAGGGTCCTCGCCTCGACCCGGCCGACATCGCGGGTCGCATCGTCACCGCGATTGTCGCCGAGGCCGGCCGAGCCCAGGCTGACGGCGTCGCGTCCGCCGCCGACATCGACCTTGCGATGAAACTTGGTGCCGGCCATCCGTGGGGTCCATTCGAATGGGTCGCCCGCGCTACCATCCTGGAATGAGCCGAGACGCATGACCCGCGACCAGCACCGAGCCCTCCGCGAGGCCTGGATCATCGACGCCGTCCGGACGCCGATCGGGCGCTACGGCGGGGCGCTCGCGTCCGTTCGCCCGGACGACCTCGCGGCATTGGTCCTTCGGGCGCTGGTCGAGCGGACCGGTGTCGACGGGGCGGAGATCGAGGACGTCATCCTTGGCTGCGCCAACCAGGCCGGCGAGGACAACCGCGATGTTGCCCGGATGGCGGTCCTCCTGGCCGGCCTTCCGGTGGAGGTCGGGGGCCTGACCGTCAATCGATTGTGTGGTTCGGGCCTGCAGGCGATCAATTCGGCGGCGCATGCGATCGCCGTCGGGGACGGCGACGTGTTCATCGGGGGCGGCGTGGAGTCGATGACCCGGGCGCCGTATGTCCAGGCCAAGGCCGGTGCGGCATGGGATCGCGGCGACCGCGAGATGCACGACACCACCCTCGGCTGGCGGTTCGTCAATCCGAAGCTCGCCGAGATGCATTACCCGTATTCGATGGGCGAGACCGCCGAGAACGTGGCCGAGCGCTGGGGCGTCTCGCGCGAGCGCCAGGACGCGTTCGCGCTCACGAGTCAGCAGCGGGCCGTGGCGGCCATCGAAGCCGGCCGCTTCGATGGCCAGATCGTCCCGGTCAGCGTGGCCCAGCGGAAGGGCGACCCGGTCGTGCTGTCGCGCGACGAGCATCCCCGCGCCGAAACGTCTGCCGAGGCGCTGGCGAAGCTCCGGCCGCCGTTCCGCGACGGGGGGTCGGTGACCGCGGGGAACGCGTCCGGGATCAACGATGGCGCGTCGGCGGTCCTCGTCGTCGAGGCCGAACGTGCCCGCGCCCTTGGGCTTCGACCCATGGCTCGCGTCATCTCCACGGCCGTGGCGGGGGTCGATCCTGCCGTCATGGGTGTCGGCCCGGTTCCTGCCACCCGAAAGGCCCTTGCCCGCGCCGGATTGGACGTCGCGGACCTCGATCTCATTGAGCTCAACGAGGCGTTCGCGTCGCAGTCGCTCGTGTGCATGGACGAACTGGGCTTCGATCCGGACCGAGTCAACGTGAACGGTGGTGCGATCGCCCTGGGCCACCCGCTCGGGATGAGCGGCGGCCGCCTCGTGACGATGCTGGTTCACGAGCTGGCTCGAACCGGCGGCCGCTACGGCCTCGCGACGATGTGCATCGGCGTGGGCCAGGGCATCGCGACGGTGATCGAGCGCATCGAGGACTAGGTTCGGCCGATTCGGTGCGGATCCGTCGCTGACCGCAGCCATCACATGGCTCTCATACGACCGCCTCAGGAACGTTATCCATGAACCGAACCGGTCGTCGATCGCGAAACGACCTCTGCCCCGCACGGATGGACCGCTCCGGCTCCCGTTCTGGCCTCAAGCATCCTCCATTTGGTGGATAACGTTCCCCCGGTGATCGTGTGCAAGAAACCGCGCCACGCGCCGCGCAACGCCGATTTTGCCGGGTGGTTGTCGAAATCGGTTGACATGCGTACGATTGGGCCATACGCGGCGCCAGCGCCGTCCTCGACACTAGCGCCGATGGCCTCCCAGGAGGAAGCACGAACGATGATCGAACAGCAGCCCATGATCGACCAGCCGATGGTGGACCTGACCACGGTCCTGTCCCTCAGCGACGCCGCAGCCTCGAAGCTGCAGGAGTTGACGAAGGAAGAGACCAACCCGAACATCGGCCTGCGGGTGTACGTGTATTCCGGCGGGTGCTCCGGCTACCGCTACGGGATGATGCTCGAGGACGCCCCGACGCCCGAGGACCAGATCCTCGAGACGAGCGGAATCAAGGTCTACGTCGACACCCAGAGCATCGGCCTGCTCCAGGGCTCGCAGATCGACTACGTCGACACGCTCATGGGTGCCGGCTTCACCGTGAACAACCCGAACGCGGTCGCGGCCTGTGGCTGTGGCTCCAGCTTCCGCACCGCGGACGACGCGGGCACCGCAAAGTCCTGCTCCCACTGACAACCGCGCGACCTCGGCGCCAAGCGGCGTCGGAACAAGAAAACCGCCGGGCGACCGGCGGTTTCTTGATTCTTGGGATGTCCTCGATGCCGAGCGCCGCGCTGAGCCCGCGCGCTCGTTCCGATGGTCGATGGCTTGACGAGTGAACGTTACTCGCTGAAGCGCTCTTCCTTCCAGGGGTCTGCGTCGTTGTTGTAGCCATAGCGCTCCCAGAAGCCGAGCTGGTCGTGGTCGAGGAACTCGAGGCCGCGGATCCACTTCGCACTCTTCCAGAAATAGCGTTTTGGGACGAGAAGGCGGAGCGGGTACCCGTGTTCCGGGTCGAGCGGCTTGCCATCGAAGATGTCGGCGAGCATCACGTCGTCATCGTCGAGGACCGACAGCGGCACGTTCGCGGTATAGCCCTGCTCCGAATGCGCCAGCACGTGCGAGGCCGATGGCCGGACCTGGGCCAGCGACAGGATCTCCTAGATCGCGACACCCTCCCAGACCGTGTCGAGCTTCGTCCAGCGGGTGACGCAATGGATGTCCGTCTCGACGGTCTTGCGCGGCAGGCCCCTGAACTGATCCCAGGTCAGGGTGAATGGCGAGTCCACCTGGCCCCACACCTTGAAATCCCAGGCGACCAGGTCCGCACGCGGCACGGAGCCGTAATGGAGGACCGGAAACTTGTCGGTCTTGTACTGGCCGGGCGGAATCCGTGCGGCGACGGCCGAATCCTTCTCGCGCCCACCGAACATGCGATCGAGCATGGCTTGAGCTACCTCGAGTGCGTGGCTGGCGATGCCACGATCGTCCCACGACCGGGTGCCGGTCCGCGATCCGCGGGCCTTCAGCCGCTCGTGGAAGTCACGAACCCCCGGCGTCGGGCCGGGGGTTCGATCGGCCCACAGAGCGATGACTACGGAAGAAGGCCGTTCGCCTTCAACCACTCCGCCGCGACGTCCTCGACGTCACGGTTGTTCACGGCAACTTCAACGCCGAGCTTGGTCAGCTCGACCGTCGTCAGCTTCCCGGACACTGCATCGAGCAGCTTGGCGAAGGCAGCCTTGTCGACCTTGGCAAGGTAGTCGTCGCGGACGATCGGGGCGAGGTTCTCGGCGGGCTGGGTGCCCTTGTCGTCCTCGAGGACGACGAATCCGAACTGCGAGATCGCCGGCTGGGTCGAGCACAGCTCGGCCACGTCGACGGCCCCGCCGTTGAGCGCTTCGGCCATCGGAGCGTCACACGCTCCGAGCGACTGGAGCTTGGCCGGCGGGAACGTGATCCCGTAGAGATCCGTGAGCGCCCCGGCGCACAGGGGGTTGGTCTCGCATTCCGGCGGGAGTCCCCAGGTGAGATCGTTCTGGATCGCGGTCAGGTCGCTGATCTTGGTCAGGCTGTACTTGGCGGCCGTGTCGGCCCGGACGACGAAGGCGTTCGTATCCTGACCGGGGGTATAGCCAAGAACAGTGATCCCGCCGCCCTTGGTGGCGAGGATGGTTTGAAGCGCGGCCTTGTTGGCGTCCGAGTCGCCGGTGGTCTTTGTCGCGTCGTAGTAGCCGAGGCCGCTGCCGAGGTACTCGGGCTTGAGGTCGATCTGGCCGCTTTCGATGGCCGGTGTGGTGACCTTGCGGGGTCCGAGGCCCAGGCTGCGCTCGACGGTGTAGCCGTCAGCCTCCAGGACCTGGGCGTACATCTCCGCGACGAGCTTGGATTCGTAGAATCCGTCCGAGCCGATCTTGATGGTTGCCTTGCTGCCCCCACCCGTCGTGCAGGCGCTGATGAGCACCAGCAGCGACGCCCCGAGGGCGAGCGTGCGGGATAGCCGCATGTGGGTCTTTCCTCCTCTTCTGGGCACGGCCGGTCTGACCGCGCCGACCGGGCGACATTACAGCAGTCGCAGATGACACTTCTGTGTCGAGGCCTACACCGTGGGTTACGTGGAGGCCGGGCGACCGGTTCACTCGGTCGCGAAGGTCAGGCTGTCCCGACTTCGCCCCCGCCTCGCGGCACCTCGGCAAGCTGCCGATACGGTCGGGGGCCTGCCGCCGGACCCGAGCCGGTGGAGGCCCGCAGGCCCGGCGAGGTGATCGCCCGTTGGATGAGCGCGAACCCACCTTCGACGGCGAGGGCCAGCGCGGCGACCAGGACGACCCCGGCGAATAGCCGGTCCGTCTCGTTGCGGGCGATCCCGTCGATGAGATATCGACCCAGGCCACCGTAGGCGACGACCGCGCCGAGCGTCGCGGTGGCAACGACCTGGACGGCGGCCGTCCGGACGCCACCGAGGATGACCGGCAGGGCAAGGGGGACCTCGAGGCGGCTGAGAATCTGGCGCTCGCGCATCCCCATCCCGCGAGCCGCCTCAACAAGGTCGCGATCGACCTCGCGCAGCCCCGCGTAGGTCCCGACGAGGATGGGCGGGATCGCGAGCAGCGTCATGGCGGTGAAGGTCGGGATCTCCGAGAGGCCCCACGCCGGTGGATAGCCAAGGTCCGGTGCGAGGCGCAGGGAGATCGGGAGGACGATCACGAGGATGGCGTAGGACGGGACGGCACGGCCGATGTTCGCGAGGTTGATGGCGAGCGACGCCGCGCGGCCGGTGTGTCCGATGAACGCACCGATCGGCAATGCGATCACCGCCGCGGTCAGGACGGACAGGGCGGAGATCCAGACATGTTCCCAGAGCCGGATCGGGATCCCGTCCGTGCCGCTCCAGTGGGCAGGGTCCAGGAGCCAGGCGACCGTCGCCGTCAGCGCGTCCACGTTACGCGCGGGCCGGTGTCGCGGCCGACGTGACCGCCGCGCCGCCTTGCGCTCGTGCCGCGGCCCACGGCGTGAGACGGCGCTCGACACGCACGAGGATGAGGTCGACCAGCACGGCGAGCGTGACCGACAGGATCGCCCCGACGTAGACCTTCGTCGCGAAGAAGGTCTGGATGCCCTCCTTGATGAACAGGCCAAGCCCGCCGAAGTTGTCGCCGATGAGCGTCAACACCATAACCAGCCCGATCATCGTGACGGCGGCGAGCCGGATGCCGGTCACAATCAGGGGCACGGCGAGTGGAAGTTCGACGCGCGAGAGGCGCTCGCGCCGCGAGTAGCCCATGCCGTCTGCCGCCTCGAGCACGTCGATCGGGACCGCATCGAAGCCGGCGACAATGTTGCGGATCAGGATCTGCTGGGTGTACAGGACGAGCGGGATCTCCGCCGTCAGGATCGAGAATCCGGTAAAGGGGACCAGGGCCGCGAAGAGTGCCAGGCTGGGGATCGTGTACAGCCCGCCGGCGAACGCCGTGAGCGGCCCTCGGATCCGCGGGTTCCGCACGGCCCAGATCGACAGGGCGAACGCAATCGCGAACCCGATCGCCACGGCGATCCCGGCCAGGGCCAGGTGCTGGGCCGTGCGAAACGCGATGTCGTCGAGGTGGCTCCCGACCCAGGTCCAGTCGAGGAGCGGCTCGTCCGCCCTCACGTGCCGGCCCTCACGCGCCCGACCCCGCGACCCCGCTGCGCATCCGCTCTGCGATCATCTCCGCGGTCACCAGGCCGAGCACGGCCCCGGCGGCGTCCACCACGATGCCGGCCTGGACGTCGGCGTCGAGGAGCATCGATAGCGCGTCCTTGAGCGTGGTCCGTGGATCCAGGAGCGGGGACATCGACTCGGTCATCGACTCGACCAGCGCCCCGTCCGCAGGCAGCGCCTCCTGGTGCACCCATCCGACGGGACGATTCAGATCGTCGACCAGCAGCATGTAGTGGAACGGATCGGCCAGGATTCGGTCGCGGACGGTTCGGACATCGTCGCCGGTACGACCGGTCACCGCAGGGATCAGGGCCAGGTCGCGAACCCGGCTCAGCGATAATCGTTTCAGGCCGCGGTCGGCACCCACGAACCGGGCAACGAAGTCCGACGCGGGCGCGGCCAGGATCTCCTCGGGCGTTCCGAATTGGGCGAGCTTGCCCCCGAGCTGGAGGACGGCGACGAGGTCCCCCATCTTGATGGCCTCGTCGATGTCGTGGGTGACGAAGAGGATCGTCTTGGCGAGGTCCTCCTGCAGGCGCAGGAATTCGTTCTGGAGCCGCTCCCGGACGATCGGATCGACCGCTCCGAACGGCTCGTCCATGAGCATGATCGGTGGGTCGGCAGCAAGGGCCCGAGCCACGCCGACGCGCTGGCGCTCCCCACCGGACAGCTGCGACGGATAGCGGTCGCGGTAGGTCGCCGGTGGTAGTCCCACAACCGCGAGAAGCTGCTCAGCTCGCTCCCGTCGTCGCGCCGGCGTCCAGCCGAGGAGCCGCGGCACGGTGGCCACGTTCTCGCCGATCGTCTGATGGGGAAACAGGCCGGTCTGCTGGATCACGTAGCCGATGCCGCGTCGAAGGTCGGTCACGTCGCGGCTCGCCGCATCGACCCCGTCGAGCAGGATTCGACCGTTGGTCGGCTCGATCAGTCGATTGACCATCTTCAGGCTCGTCGTCTTGCCGCAGCCCGACGGGCCGACGAGAACGCAGATCTTCCCGGCCGGCACGATGAAGCTCAGGTCGTCGACCGCCGCCCCCGCACCGGCCTGGGTGCCCGGGTAGCGCTTCGAGACGTGCTCGAACTCGACCGTCGCCGCGACCTGCGCCTGCCGCTCGGCCGCCATGATCAGCCCCGATCGACCAGCGGCTTGACCGCGCCGATGAGGCGCTCGATCGTCTCGATGTCGTACGGCGCCGGCAGTTCGACAATGACCGTCTCGAAGCCCACATCGACCCGACTGCGGATCTCGGCGGCGACCTCCTCCGGCGTGCCGATCCACAGGGTCTCGACATCGTCCCACTCGTCGCGAGGCGTCCGGTTGTGCGCCATCTGGTCCGCCCAGACCCGCTCGGCCTCCGAGCGGCTGTCGCGGATGACGATCTTGCAGCCCACCGTGCGCTCGATCTCGGCCTCGTCGCGCCCGACTTCGGCGCAGTGGCGGCGCAGCACCTCGTCCTTGTGCGCCAGCTTCTCGGCCGTTCCGAAGGCGTTCCACTGGTCCGCGTAACGGGCGACCGTCCTGAGCGTCTTTTTCTCGCCTGAGCCGCCGATCATGATCGGGAGATGGGCCTGAAGAGGGAGCGGCTCCTGGCGAAGGTCCTGGAATGCATACCGCCCGCCGTCAGGGGAAGTGACCGTCGCACCGTCGAGCAAGCCGCGCATGGCCGCCACCGCCTCATCCGCCCAGTCCAGCCGTTGCCCGAACCCACTCCCGAAGTCGATGCCGTGGGCAGTGTGCTCGTGCTCGAACCACGCTCCACCCAGGCCGAGGATCGCCCGACCGCCGCTGATGTGGTCCAGCGTCGTCGCGGTCTTCGCTACGAGACCCGGATTGCGGAAGGTGTTGGCGCCCACGAGCAGCCCGATCCGGATCCGCTCCGTGGCCATCGCCCAGCCGGCGAGCAGGGACCAGCCCTCGAAGATCGGCTGGTGGGGGTCGCCGTAGATGGCGTAGAGATGGTCCCACGTCCATAGGTGGTCGTAACCCGCGGCCTCGATTCGCCGCGTCGCAGCGAGCATCTCGGGCCACGTCGCGGCCTGGCTCCAGAGCAGCATCCCGAGCTTGAGATCGGTCATCTCGAGAATCAGGCGTTGTCCAACTCGCGCGAAACCGCCCGAAGAATGAAACGGGCGGCCTCGGCGCTCTTGCCGCCGAGCTTCTGGCCCTCATCCTGCTCGAGCGCCTGCATCAGGTCCATGAGCATCTGGCCGAGGAGCGGTGTCCGCGTGAGGGTTCCGGCTGTGAACGCCGCCTCGAGGCCGGCCACAGCCGCGCGTGCGTTCTCCACCGCGTGACCCTTCGCGTCCATCAACTCGCGAAATGCGTGGCGAGCCGCGTCCGCCGCCGGGTCGCTCGAAGCCACGATCAGCTCTCCACCGTCGCCCGGGCACGCTCACGCGGCGCGGGCGTTCGAGGCTCCGTGCTCCGATCCGACCACTCAGATGCAAGGATGCTCATCATCAGTTCGTCCCACCAACGGCCGTCGCGCCAGATCGACTCTCGAGCCCGGCCCTCGATCGTGAAGCCGCAACTGACGTAGGAACGGATCGCCCGTTGGTTGAACTCGAACACGGACAGCGAGATGCGGTGCAGGCCGAGCCCCTCGAAGGCATGGCCCAGCATGAGGCGAGTGGCCTCGGTCCCATACCCGTGACCCCAGGCATCCAGCTCGCCGATCGTGATGTGGTACATGGCCGACCCGTTGTCACCATCGAGCTGGCTGATGGCACAGGTGCCGATGAGCCGGCCCGTCTCAAGGACGTGGACTGCGAGGGCCAATGAATCTGGCCCGACGACCCGCAGGTGGAAGAAGCGCTCCACCTCCTCGCGACGCATGGGTCCGTCCTGGTAGCGGGTCAGGCGAGCCACTTCGGGATCCGAATACCAGCGCTCAAAGGCGGCGAGGTTCTCCGGGACGTGGCGCCGCAGCTCCACCAGTCGACCGGTCAATCGCTCCGGGAACCACGCTCGATGGGCCATTCGGGTCACGGTATACCATCGCCGACATGCGCCGCTGGAGCGAGCTTGCCGAGCGCGTCGCCGCGACCACCCGCACCTCTGAGAAGACCGGGCTGCTCGCCGCCTACCTCCGCGAGCTCGAATCGGATGAGCTTCCGATCGCGGCCGTGTTCCTGACGGGGCGGCCGTTCGCGGAGGCAGACGGGCGCGCGACCGGATTGGGCTGGGCGACGATCGCCGCGACCGTGGCCGATGTCGCCGGCGTCGGTCGCTCGGCGCTGGGCGAGGCCTACGATCGATCGTCCGACCTGGGCCGCGCCGTGCATGACGTCCTGGAGGCAGCGGGTCACGCGCCGGACCCCGATGTGAGCCCGACGCTGCCGGAGGTCGCCGAGGCGATCTCGAGGGTGGAGGTCGCGAGCGGTCCTGCGGCCAAGGCGGCGATCCTCGCCGAACTCCTCGGGCGGTGCGATCCGCTGACGGCGAAGCACATCGTCAAGGTCCTGTCGGGCGATCTGCGGATCGGCCTGCGGGAGGGCCTGGTCGAGGCGGCGATCGCCCGGGCGTTCCAGCGTGACCTCGACGCCGTCAAGTGGGCCGGGATGTTGATCGGCGACGTCGGGCGCCTGGCCGGGCTGGCCCGCGACGACCGCCTGGCCGATGCGACCCTCCGCCTGTTCCACCCGATCAAATTCATGCTGGCATCGCCGGCCGAGGACGCTGCCGAGATCCTGAACCGCCTGGGCCCCACCGTGTGGGTGGAGGACAAATACGACGGGATCCGCGCCCAGCTGCACAAGTCCGGCGGCGACGTGCGGCTGTACTCACGAGACCTTCACGATGTGAGCCGTCAATTCCCCGAGATCGTGGACGCCGCCCGGGAGTTGGCGTGGAACGGAATGCTCGACGGTGAGATCCTCGGGTTTCGCGACGGAACCGTCCTGCCGTTCATCGCGCTGCAGGCCCGCCTCGGGCGCAAGGATCCTTCCCTCAGGATCCGTAGCGAGGTGCCGGTTGTCTTCGTTGCCTTCGATGCACTCGGCCTGGGCCCGGGCGACAGCGCGGTGGTCGAGCCGCTCCTCCGTCTGCCCCTCACGGAGCGGCGCAAGCGCCTCGAGGAAGTCGGGCTGCCGGCGCCCAGCGCTGGAGGTGCCTTCGCCCTGTCGCACCTGACCCGAGCCGACTCGCTTGACGAGCTCGAGACGCGCTTCGCCGAGGCCCGAGCTCGGCGCAACGAGGGGTTGATGGTCAAGGACCCGGCAAGTCTCTACTCGCCGGGGAGGCGGGGAATGGGGTGGCTCAAGATGAAGAAGGCGCTGGCCACCATCGATTGCGTGGTCGTCGGCGTCGAAGTGGGCCATGGCAAGCGCCACGGGGTCCTGTCGGACTATACGTTCGCCGTTCGCGACGAAGCCAACGACCGGCTGGTCACGATCGGGAAGGCCTACAGCGGTCTGACCGACGCGGAGATCGCCGAGATGACTCGCTGGTTCGACGCACATACGGTCTCGAGGCACGGTCGGTATCGCGTCGTGGAGCCCTCGGTTGTCGTCGAGATCGCGTTCGACGCGATTCTCCGCTCGACCCGCCACAAGTCGGGTTTTGCGTTGCGCTTTCCGCGCATCATCGGGCTTCGGCCGGACAAGCCGGCGTCCGAGGCAGAGACGCTCGACGCGGTCCGTCGACTCCACGGCGAACTCCAGCAGGGAGCCGAGCAGCTGGTCACGGCCGGCGCCCGGGAGTCTTGAGCCCCGCCTGCGGGCGTCGGCAGGCGCCGTGTCACACGCGCTAGACTGATCGCGTGTTCAGTGGGATATCCGGGGACAGTCATCAGGTCGGCCTGACGCTATTTACGGATTCGCACGTCGTCCGGGGGAGAATCGTCACCCGACATCGGCGGATCAGCGACATCCTGAACCAGGCGGAGCACGAGTTCCTCGTGATCACCGATGCCGTGATGGACGAATTCGGCGCGCGCGACCAGCCAATCCGGAGCGAGTACGCCCAGATCAACCTGGGTGCCGTCCTGTTCGCGGTCGCGGACGCAGAGGTCGAGCCGGTGCCCGAACTGCGCACTCCGAAGGTTGCCGAGGTTGCCCTCGTCTCGATTCCACCGTTTCGAGTCACCGGCCGAATCCATCTCCTGCCGGGGCGGCCACTCGACGATGCCCTCGGTGAGCTGCTTGGTCGGTTCTTCCCGGTGACCAATGCCACCTACTGGTCGGATCGGGTCGGCGAGGCCCGGACGACCGCCTTGATGGTCGCCGTCAACCACTCGCGGGCCCAGATCCTCGCCCCTCATCACGAGATCGATCCGTGGGCCGGACTGGACCGATCGACGGCCCACGGAACGGTCAACCGGGTGGCCGACCTGGACTCCCTTGATCAGGGTGGAGACCCGGTCTAGATACCCGGGCGTCGTCGGGCTTTCAGCGATCGACCGGCAGATCGAGCCGATCGCCCCATTCGGCCCAGCCGCCGTCGTAGACCGCGACGTCCTCGTGCCCCAGGAGCGCCAGGACCCAGGCCATCTTCGCAGCGGCCACACCGGAACCGTCATAGCACACGACGCGCGGACCGCGGCTGACGTTGGCCCTCAGCAGGATCCTGCGCAGGTCCGCTGCGTCACGCAGACGCTGGCTTCCGGGTTGGGTCATGAGTCCCACCGGAACGTTGATCGCGCCGGGGATGTGGCCGAGGCGTCGGGTGTTGCCCTCCAGGCCACGGAATTCAGCGGGCGCTCGTGCATCGATCAGCACGACCTCCGGCGAGCCGAGCAGGCCGCGAATGTCGGCCGTGGTCAACCGTTGGCGTGGATTGAGTCGCGGCGTAAAGGTCGTCGGAGCAGGGGTGCGGCTCGCGTTCGCGAGCAACTGGCCGTGGCCGATCCACGCCGGTAACCCGCCGTCGAGGAGTCTGGCCGACTCCAGCCCGTACACCCGGAGCGACCACCACGCCCGACTTGCGTAGAGCGACGACGTGTCGTCGTAGAAGACGACCTCGGTCCCGTTGCCGATCCCGGCCGCGGCGACGGCAGCGGCGAGCTGGTCGGGTCCGGCGATGTTGAGACTTCGACCGTCGTCGGTCGGGTCGATCAGGTCGTGGGCCCAGTCCAGGTAGGCGGCACCTGGAATGTGGCCTGCCGCATAGGTGTCGCGGCCGGTCCCGTCCGGGCGCCAGCGGACATCGACGACGCGAATCTCCGGACGTTCCAGGTTCATCGACAACCACTCGGGCGTCGCAAGGAACTCGGGCCGGGCAAAGCCCGTCATCGGGCGGGTCCTCGGGAGTGCGCGAGCATGGCCGGTATCATACGGGCGTGGTCTCCCCCTTCATGTCCGATGTCGAAAAACTTGCTGCCGTCCGGGCCGGGTTGCCGGCACTGGCCGCCGGGATCTACCTGAATACCGGTTCCGTAGGGCCGCTCCCGTCCGAGACCGCCAGGGCCGTGACGGCCATGGACGCCTACGAACTCACCACGGGTCGGGCGAGTAGCGGTTACTTCAACGAATTCATCGACCGGATGGCCGAGGCACGTGCCGGCGTTGCCGCGGTTCTCACCACCGATGTCGACACCATCGCCCTCAATCACGCAACGACGGACGGCATGAACATCGCCGTCTGGTCCATCGACTGGCGGCCCGGAGACGTTGCCGTCACGACGCAGCACGAGCACCCGGGCGGGGTCGGTCCGCTCTACGCCCTTCGCGACCGGGCAGGCATCCAGGTGACGTTTGTGGCCATCGCCAACGACGACGATGACGACACGATCGTCGCGTCGTTTGAGCGCGCCATCCTGCCGAGGACGCGACTCGTGGCGCTGTCGCACATCCTGTGGACCACCGGTCGGCTCATGCCGGTCGAACGAATTGCCGAGGTGGCCCATGCCCGGGGTGCCCGGGTGGTGATCGACGGGGCACAGTCGGCCGGCGCCATCCCGCTCGACGTGGCGGCCACCGGCGCTGATCTGTACGCGGTGTCCGCCCAGAAGTGGCTGCTGGGCCCCGAGGGCATGGGGGCGCTCTGGTGCTCGCCGACGATCCTTGACCGAGCCATCGTCGCGTTCGCGGGCTATTACAGCTTCGCGGCCAGCGACTCGATGGGGAGCGCAACACTGCACCCCTCGGCGCGCCGGCTCGAATCGAGCAGCTGGCACCGCCCATCTGTCGTGGGTTTTGCCCGCAGCCTCGGCTGGCTGTCGATGTACGTCGGGCTCGACTTCGTCTATCGACGCGGCGCCGAGCTGGCCCGTCGTGCGCGGGCAGGCCTCGCCGCGATTCGCGGCGTCGAGATGCTGACCCCGCACGACAGGATGGCCGGCCTCGTGTCCTTCCGGATCGGCGGCTGGCCGTGCCAGGACGCCCTCGACGAACTCGGGGCACGCGTGTTCGCCGTTGCACGGGTCGTTCCGTTGATCGATGCGCTGCGGATCAGCGTGGGGTTTTTCAACAGCGAGGACGAGATCGATCGGTTCATCGATGCGGTGCGTCTCCTCGCCGATCACGAACCGGGAACGTTGCCGCGGCGAAGCCTGACGGTGCTGGGTGATTCCTGACGTGGGGTCCACGCCTGACCCGCAACACCGGGTGCGGCCGCGTTCCGCGGTCGAGATCCGCTGGCGTCAGTTTCGCCGCGCGCCACGTCCGATCGTCCGCGCGGTGCTCAGTAGCCTCACGGTCGCCGTCGTGCTCGGCATCATCTACCTCGCCTACGACATCGCTCTCGATCGAGGCGTCGCCATCGTGGGCGGGGACCTCCGTGTCCTGTTTGTCACGGTCGATGTCCTGGTCGTCCTGGTCGTCGGGTCGTTCGCGACCTGGCTGCTTGTTCCGCAGCCCGCCGGATCCAGCGGCCGACGCGCGCGCAGCGGCTGGAGCGCCGCGCTGGGTTTCTTCGCGGCTGTCCCGATCGCCTATCTGACGCTCGTCGTGATCGTTCAGGTGGTACGACCGCTGGTTGCCCGCTAGCTGCTGGTTGCCCCTAGCGTGGTTCCGTCGCCTTCAGGCACCACTTGTCGCCCCGCATGATGCAAATGCGACTAGCGGAAACCACCTGTTTCGCGATACCCTCCGCTCGCTATCATCTCCGCGGCGTCGGGTATCCGAGCAGCGGAACGGGATTCCAGAGGTCGTCGCCGTGTCCATCGACGAACAGCATGTGGCGCTGCCGAAACTGTACGGCGCGCCCCCATACGCCCGTCCCCGTCCACCTGTGACGCCGACCCCGCGCCCATTCGATCCCGACGATCTGCCGATCGCCGTCGCACGTACGCCCGAAGAGCAGCAGATCGCGGAGACGCTGCCCGCCCGTGCCTATCTGCCCGGTGGCCACCGAGACGAGACCAACGAGGCGGGACATTCGGCGGGTGGCGCGCTCAACGCGCGCTCGTTCCGCCTGCGGTCCATCGCCGGCCGACTGTTCGGTGGCAACTCGTAGGAGCATCCTCATCCGTGGGGGAGTAGCTCAGCGGTGAGAGCAGCCGTCTTATACACGGCCGGTCCCTGGTTCGAATCCAGGCTCCCCTACCAGTACCGTATGGTCGCAGGCGCGCGAGCGCTCCAGTCTCAGACGCGTTGGCGGAGGCGGTCCAGGATCTCTTCACGCCGATCCGGGCTCAGGGAGCGCTGAACCGGCAGCGAGGCAAGCCACGCGGGGAGTTGCGCCGCCGTGATCACGGCGCAGCTCGGCGTCCGCGAAATGGTGTCGTCCGGTGCAACCACCGCAGCATGGACCTTGACGACGAAGTCCTGGTCGCCGTCGGCGAACCAGCGGCGGATGCGGTCTGCGTCCCGCCCTGCCCGTTCGAGCGGATTCTCGATCGGGACCCACTGGCCGTCCACGGTCCGCGCTTCCCAGCTCTCGCCGCGATGCCGGCTCACGGCGGGAGGAGGCAGCTCCTCGATGACGGCCACGCCGAACGGGCCGATCACCAGCTCGGGGATCAATCGCCCATCCGGGAGACGAACACGGGTTGCAATCGAACAGTCCTCGCCGATGGCAGCCGCTGCCCGAAGCGCCGGCGTCACGCGAGGTCGCGTCGTCGCCTGGTCCAGAACCGTGGCCAGCCGAACGGCGCCGGCAAGTCCAAACCCGGCGGGCGCCGTGAGCGCGAACGACCATGCCGCAATACCGGCCAGGATCTCTCCCGGAGCCGGCCTGCCGGATGGGGTGAACTGGCTCAGGAACGGTGTTCCAAAGATCAGGAAGCCGAGGATGATGGCGCCCACGAACAGGACCCCACCGACGAGCAACCCGCGCAGGACATCGCCGCGCTCACTGGGCCGGCGGACGGTGGTTGACTGGATGATCTGCACACGGTCATGGTGGGCCACTGGCGCCCCAGGACCAATGACCACTTCGGGCTAGCCGGGCGGCGCCAAGATGTTCAGCGGCCACCACGCTCCCGACAAGACCACACCGGCCGCGTTGGCAGGGCGCACCACGATCGAGACGGCCGACCCTGGAAGTACGTCGACCGATCGGGACGAACCGCTTGCCGGTAGGGGGACGCCCGTACCATTGTCACGTGCCCGGCGCACGGGCCATCCTCGGCAGGCCGGGTGATCATGCCCGGGTGCAAGGGATTTGCCTGTGCCCGTATTCCCGCGAGTGACGTCCCCGTCCAGCGCGCGAACCTGGCGATACGCCATGTTGATGGCGGTCGTCCTCGCGTTCGCGATGGCCTGGCCGGTTGCCGCCGTGAGCGGGCCAACAAAGGTCTCGGATCCCGTTGCGACCCCGACGGCCGCGACACCCGCGACAACGATCTCGTTCGGCGTGACCTACCGGAACCGGGAGGGCTCGCCGCCAGATTACGTGCGCGTTGTCATCGACGGCGTTGCGCGCGACATGATTGGCTCGGGCGATACGTGGAAAGCGGGCGTTCGCTTCTCGTTCAGCACGCAGCTCCCGATCGGCACCCATGAGGTGGCGTTTACCGCACAGGATCGAGACAGGTTCAGCGACACGATCGCCGGGCCCGTCGTAACGGTCGTACCGGCGCCGACCCCAGCCCCGACACCGACTTCAACGCCCGCACCGGCGCCGACCCCAGCCCCGACACCGACTTCAACGCCCGCACCGGCGCCGACCCCGACGTCCGGATCAGGTGGCGCAGGCGGGTCCACGCCGACATCCGCGCCAGGTGCGACGACATCCCCGAGCGCCCCCACCACGAACGCGCCGACGCCGAACGCGCCGACGCCCGATGGCTCGGAGCCGGACCCCTCGACCGGCAGTCCCGAATCGCCCGATGCGACCTGGACCGATACTGCGGAACCGTGGTCGGGCGGCGGGCCGGATGGCCCGGCACCGTGGGTGATCGGAGCCGGGACGGCGAGTTCCTCGTCGGGTGGTCCCGGGGTGGGATCGGCAGGCGGTGGTGCGGCCGGCGGGACCGCGGCCGGCAATCCCGAGTCCGGCGAGGGCGATCCTTCGGGTGGCGCCGACGACGCATTCGATCCTGCGGCCGCTCTCGACCCTGCGGCGGCTCTCGCGAACCCTCCCCGAGCCTTCTCGACCGCACTGACGGCGCTTGGACTGGACGGGGACATGCTGGGTACGGTCTCCGGACTGCAGGTTGCGATCACGACATCTGGTGCTGTGGTCCTCTGGATGGGATTTCTGGTCTTCGGCAGGCGCCGGCGCGACGGCGATCCACCCGAGGAAGACGCGGTCCTGGCAGCCAGCGCCGCTCGGGCCGAAGCTGCGGCTGCATCGTCATCGCTCCTGGACGCCCCTGTGGTGGTACCCGGCGGTCACGATCCGGACGCCGGGGTGCCGCGCTGGCGCCGGGCTTCGTTGCTTGAGGCGCGCAAGGCCGATCCGCTTCGCTCGCCCGCAGCGGCAGTGCGTCACCAGACCTTTGGGCGGGGATTTGCGGATCCCGATGACAGGCTCGAACGCCGCCTGATCCGATACCGCGTGGTTCGATTGCTCGACGCACCGGATGAATTCAGGGCAACAGAGATCGGCGTTCTCGATCAGGGCGATGAAGTCGAGCTTGTCGAGCGATCGGGCGTCTACTGGCTCGTTCGCTGCCCGGACGGCGGCCAGGGCTGGATCCACAGGATGACCCTCGGCGACGTCGTCGGAGAAGCACCGGCGCCGATGCCCGCCCAGACGTGGGCCGCCCGGCCCGGAGAGCCCGCGGACAGCCAGGCCGACGCGAGCCTCATCGGCTCATTCATCGGCGGGCGCTCAGGCGCCTGACCGTCGGCGCCTCAACGACGGCGCCTGAACGTCGCCCTCACGCCCGTCAACGGCGGGGGCGATTGACCGGCACCACCCCTGCTCGCAGCACGAGGATGTGCTGGTGCGCGATGTTTGGGACAAATACCTTCGGGTAGCCATACGGCCGCAGTCTCGTCCCGGCCTGGTACCAGATCAGGTCGCCCTTGACCGTGAACCCGGCGGTTTCTGCGCGCCCGGCAAGGTCGGCTCCCGTGAACACGTAACGCCCGCCCTGGTAGGCATCGCGGACAATCACGACCGCGTATCGACCGGGACGAAGGACGCGGTGAAGCTCCCCGAAGACCTCGGTCATGCGGTCCAGGAACTGGGCATAGTCGTCGCTGTTGGCGAGATCGGCCGGGCTCTCGCTGATCATCGCGTAGTCGGTTCGTCGGTTGGCGTGCGCCTCGGCGAGCTTGCCGCCGGCCATTGTCAGCGGAAGTTGCACGTTGTACGGCGGATCGGTCGCGACGAAGTCGATGGTGCCGGCCTCGATCGTGGGAAGGATCTCCCGACAATCGCCGAGCAAGACGTCGAGGCCGCTCGGATCGAACGTCCGCGGTCCGCCAGGATCGTGCGGCCCGAGATCGGAGAGCAGCGGTCCGACTCCATCGCGCTCTGTTGACGCAGCGGCGACAACTTCGCGATAGACGGCGATCCAGCGCGGATCGAGCTCGATCCCGATCGCGCGCCGTGGACCGCGGGCGATCGCGGCACCAAGGAGCGTCCCGCCGACGCCGGCGAACGGGTCGAGCACCGTTTCGCCGGTCTTGGTGAAGAACTCGATCAGGCGGGCCATGAGCCGCGGCGGCTTGTTGGCGCCGTGTGCACGACGCAGTGTGTGTCCGAGCTCCGACGGATAGGCGGTGGACCAGACCGACTTCGTGAAGTAGAGCCACTCCTCGCCGCTGAGATCGTTGAGCTGGTTGCCGGGGTGCGGCGGCGGGCGATCAGTCACGGCGCGAAGCCTACCGGTTCCCCGGGCCGCTCTCGCAGCCGCTCCGTAGAATGGATCGATGTCCGCCCGCCACAGCAGCCCTCGGTTCGTGGGGCGAGAGCGCGAGCTCGCCCGGATTGCGACTGCGCTCGAGCGCGCGGCCGGCGGCCGAACGACCAGTCTGCTTCTCACGGGATCCGCCGGCCTCGGGTCGTCAAGGTTGCTCGATGAGGTCGAACGTCGGCTTGCATTGCTCGACGCACCGTTCCAGGTGGTTCGGTGCTCACTCGAGGCGTCCCTCCCCGGGGAGCCGTACGGCCCAATCGTCGCCGGGTTCCAGCCGGCCCTCGGAGCACTCGATGACGCGGCTCTCACCCGGGTGATCGGACCAGTTGCCGAGCCCATCGCGCGGCTGCTCCCCGACCTCGAGCCACGACTGGCAAGCGCCGGGATCCTGACCGACCGCCCGTGGATCGTCGATCCCGAGCGGCGCCAGGCCCGGCTGCTCGAGGCGCTTCTCGGGTGCCTCGAGCGACTCGGCGAGCGTGCGCCCGTGCTCCTGATCATCGAGGACCTCCACGCAGCCGACTTCGGCACGCGCGCGCTGGCGACGTTCCTCGCCCGGATCACCCGTCCCGGGCGACTGGCCATGATCGCAACGTATCAGCCGGATGAGCTGACGCGCGATCATCCGCTCCGCGCGGACCTGGAGGCCATGGCCGAGGCCAATGAGCCGCCAGCGACGATCGCGCTTGATCCGCTGGGCCGCGACGCCCTTGCAGCACTGATCGAGGGCATCGAGGAGCGCCGTCCGTCCGCGTCCGAGCTCCTGTTGGTGACGGAGCGGTCCCGAGGCAACCCGCTCGTCGCCGAGGAAATCGTCGCTGCGCGGCGCGAACTGACGGGTGTCTCCCTTGCCGGTCCGTTCGAGCAGATCGTGATGGCGCGGCTCGCCGGACGGACGTCGAACTGTCAGCGGGTCCTGCGCCTCCTGGCACTGGCCGGTGGAACGATCACCCGCGACGAGCTGGCGGCCGCGGTGAGCCACGATGGGGCGGATCCCGCGACGACGCAGCGATCGAGAAGTATCACGTTCGACCTCGCCGCAAGCATCGAGGAGGCGGCGGACCACGGCTACCTTCTGGGAGTCCCGGGTGGATCGGGCGTCGCGACCGGGTCCGATCGGGCCCCCGTCCAGCTGCGCCATCAGCTGATCGCAAGCGCGATCGCGGCCGATATGCTGCCCGGGCAGTTTCGGCGGGATCACACGGCATTGGGTCGGGCCCTCGATGGGCGTCCAGCTGCGAGCCTGCGGCACTGGATCGCGATTCACCGAACGGCAGAGACCCGGAGTACCGCTCTGCGCGCAGCCGAAGAGGCGGAACGCGTCGATGCACCGGGGGACGCGCTCGCAGCCCTCGAGATTGCCCTGCGGATTGGCGAGCCAGCCGGCAGCGTCGTCGACGTGTCGGCCCAGGTCGTGCTGCTGCGGCGTGCGGCCGAGGCCGCGTTCTCGATTGGCCGCACCCGCCGTGCGGTTGCATTCATCGAGTCGGCTCTGGGTCAGCTTGGTCCGTCTCATCGACTCGAGGCTGGACGCCTCCACGAACGTTTGGGCCTGTATCGCCGGGTGGACGGAGATCATGCTGGTGGCCTCGAGGCGCAGCGCGAGGCCGTTCGCCTGATCCCGCCTGCGCCGTCCGTCGACCGCGCCACGGCCCTCGCGAGCCTCGCGCAGGCGCTCATGCTCGACGGCTCGTTCTCCGAAGCGAAGGCGCGCGCGAACGAGGCCGTCGCCATGGCCGACGACCTGGGCGAGGTCGGCCTGCCTGCAAAGAGCCACGCGACCTGCACGCTCGGTATCTGCGAGGCCTACGGCGGGGATCTCAGCCAGGCTGTCCAGCTTCTCGAGGAGTCGCGAGCGCTGTCCGAGCAGCTACGGAGGCTGGACCAGGTTTTCCGCTCACTCGCGAACATCACCACCACCTATGAGTTGCAGTGGCGGCAAGGTGACGCGATAAGAACGGCGACGGAGGGGATCGACCGAGCCAATCGAGAAGGCCTCGAAACGGTATATGGCAATCAGCTCCGGGGCAATGTTGCTAGTTCACTCATCCTTGTTGGGCGATGGGACGATGCGCGGGAGATGAGTCAGCGGGGCTTGGAGTGGAGCCCCGCCGGCCCCGCTTTTGTCGACCCTGCAATCTCCCTGGCGGCTGTCGAGGTCGAATCGAAGGCTGATGAACATTCAGCAAACCTGCTGGGCCGCCTGCTCTTGGAGCTTGAGATCCTGCCTGACCCGCAGTACGTCGTCCCCGCAAGCCGGGTCGTGGCGTCCTTTGCTCTGTGGCGCGGAGACGTGGGCGATGCGAGGGGCGCAGCCGAGCGAGGGTGGTCGCTCCTCGATGCGAGCGAGGACTGGATCGCGATCTCGCGGATGGCGGGCACCCTCCTGGAAGTGCTGGCAGCACAGGTGGCTGATGCTAAGGAACGGCGTGACCTGGCGACAGTGGCAGAAGCGCGTACGAGGGCGGCGGTTGTCCTTGATGTCGCCGAGCGCGCGGTCCAAAGCGCGGACGTATCAAAAGAGATGGGTTCGCGGCGTGACGCCGACTCATGGCTGAACAACGCCCGCGCTCATCGAAAGCGACTAAACGGGGACGTCGAGCCAGACGACTGGAACGAAGCGGCGGAGGCATGGGCGGCGATCGGTGACCCATATCAAGAGGCCCGCGCTCGTTGGCGCCAAGCTGAAGCCCTGCTCACGTATGGGGATGGGCGTGCTGGCCGGTCCAAGGCCATCGGGCCGCTGCGTGAGGCCTATCGTGCTGCGACCAAGCTTGGTGCTGGGCCGCTCATCCGCGAGCTTGAAGCCCTCGCTGGACGTGCGCTGATCAAGCTCCCACTCGCCGCTTCGAATGCCCCCCGCCGGGAGAAGATCTATGTCCAAGGCGCAACCACAGCAGCGGCGATCACCTCCGCGTTCGCTCCACCCCCAAGCGGGCCGCGCAGCGATGCCTTTGGCTTGTCTCCCCGCGAGCGGGAAGTGCTGCGCCTTATTGCCCAAGGTCGCACAAATCGTGACGTTGGTGATCGTCTCTTCATTAGCCAGAAGACCGTCGGCGTTCACGTTGGCAACATCCTTGCCAAGCTCGGCGTTTCGGGTCGCGTCGAAGCAGCGACGGTTGCTCTTCGGCTCGGTCTAGCGGACTCACGAAGGGACGCGTGAATCGAAGAGACCCGGACACAGTCCGGGTCTCGACCCTATTGATGTTACCCGTCGGGCACGACGGACAACCCGAGTTGCTAGAGCCAGCGGCGGCTCGCCACCAGCGTAAGCGCGAACGCCACGAACGGCGTCAAGGAGACGGTCAGCCGCCAGATCCGATCGGTGAGCTTCATGGTCCGGGCACTCCAGGTCGAAGGTTGAGGTTGGCCCACGACCGCAAGGGTCGAAGGACCGTCAACGTATCGGTGGTCTGACGTGCCGGTAATCCCGACGAAGGTACTTGTCCGACCCGGACTTTGGTCCTAGGTGTGGTTACCGGATCAGGCCCAACGTCGCCCCGCAACCAGGACAAGGGCGATTGCGATGTATGGCGCGAGGCTCAGGCAGAGATGCCATGCGCGACGAGCGAGATGGTTCATGAGCTCCTCCCAAAGACGTGTCGACGCTGAGCCGGGCAGCCCCAAATGCGACAGGGTAACCATAACGCCGCGGACTTACCGCCGACTTATCGCCGCGCACCGGTCGACCGAGGGAGATGAAGAGGGCCGGCGGCCGACCCGATTCTGTAGAGTCTCGGCATGGGTCAGCAACTCTGCTACGTCGACGCCTACGCGCAGCGGATCGATGCCCGCGTGGTCGCAACCGAACGATCCGAGTCCGGGAACCCGCTCGTCGTTCTCGATCGCACCGTGTTCTATCCGGGTGGCGGCGGCCAGCCGTCGGATCGTGGCCTCATCCTCCGTGCCGCCGATGGGCGGACCTGGACAGTCCGCTCTGCACGCAAGACCGAAGGCGAGATCGTCCACGAGATCGACCCCGACGATCTTGGGCCGCCGATGGTGGGCGACACGGTCACCATCGACCTCGACTGGGCCCGGCGCTACGCTCTCATGCGTACCCATACCGCACTCCACGCCCTGTGCGGCGTCGTGTGGCGCGACTACGGTGCCCTCGTCACCGGCGGCAATATGGAGCCGGGTTCGGGTCGAATGGATTTCGAGTTCGAGCGGATGACCGGCGACCTCGTCGACGAGATCGAGACGATGGTCAACTTCGAACTCGAATTGGGACGCGCGGTTCGAGTCAACGTCCTGCCACGCGATGAGGCCTTCGCGATCCCGGATCTGATCCGGACCAAGATCAACCTGCTGCCCGAGGGCATCGAGGAGATCCGGACGATCGAGATCGTCGGGCTCGACCTTCAGGCCGACGGCGGGACCCACGTGGCCAACACGACCGAAGTCGGGCGGATCAAGGTCGTCGGATATGAGTCGAAGGGGCGGATCAACAAGCGGATCAGGATCGCGGTCGAGGACGCGTGAAGGTCAACCTCCTGATCGGCCAGCCGACGGGTCCGAGGGCATCACTTCGTCTCCCGCCGGTCACCGCCGCACCTGGTGCGTTCAGCCGGCGCCGCTCCGCTGGACCTCAGGCGACAGGGGCATGAACACCTCGCCGACCGTCGCCTTCTCCGATCTGGAGATCCCCACGGAGTCCGCGACAGCCTGCCACTTCGACACCGCCGAGGCCACCTCGTGCACGATGTCGCGGGCCCGGGCATCGGAGAGTCCGTACAGCCGGTGCGTCGCGATCGCCGCCGACAGGCTCGGCGCCGTGGTCGTCCCGTCGATGGCGAGCGAGTGCTCGCGCATCTCGCGGGCCGGGTTGAGGTCGTAAGCGGGTGCGAGGCGCCATCCCTCGGGCAAGCGCAGAAATCCATGGTTCCGCAGGTGGTCATCCCGGTTGCCTGCGAGGACATTGAACGCAAGGCGCCGGAAGAGTTGCTCGAGGTCCTCGCGCACGGCGGCCGGTGCGACGTGATCGGCGACGGCCATGGCGAGGTCCGGGTAGCCGGCCGGCTCATCATCGCGTTTCCCGGTCATGGTCATCGCCGATGCGAACAGGCGCCGCCCCGCTTCCGTCCGGTCGAACCGACGCGTGGCAAATGTTCGACCTCGGGCCCCGAGTCTCAGTAGTTCCGAGTCCGCGACGTGGATCCCGGCATCCCGGGCGAGCTGTGCGAAGACCTCCTCCCACGCACCAGAGTCTCGGCGATCTGTGCGAGAGGGAAACTTGGCGATCCACAGGTCGCCGCCGACCCCACGGAAGTTCGCCTTCGGCCGTCCGCCGCCGAGCGAGCTGCCTGGCGCGATGAGCAGGGAGATGGTCGGGTCGGCGATGGAAGCCCCCGGGTTCTCCTCGAACTCGCGCGCTGCCGCCTCGAGAGCGCGCAATCCCGTCATCGGGGGAATCGCAGGGTCGGCGTCGTCGATGAACGGGCCCTCGACGCCGCGGCGTAGTCGAAGGGCGCCCATCCGCGATTCGTCGGATACGCCAACGAGGAACTCCCACCCGCTCAGGCGCCGCGCGCGGCGGCCTTCGCGATCTGCCGACTCTGCTTCACGGCGCTCAAGGAGCAGTTGCCCCCAGAGGTCCGGCGCCGTGTCGGCGAGGATGGGCGGGAGCCCGCCGCCGGGGGCGTACTGGCGACCTTCGATCAAGGGGAGTCGGGGCTCAAGGGCGAAGGGGTCCCGGCTGTCGAGCCATGAGCGCGCGTATGCGAAAGCGATCGCTCCGCGAGACCCGGGATGGCGAGTCAGCACACCCACCGGGCGCGACGGCCCAAGTTCGGGCGCGTCCAGGGTGACGACCAGGTCCTCCTCAGAGTTCATCCGCGAGGCTCTTCGTGCTGGAGCGATGTGGCCGCGGTGACCGGGCATCGACGAGCCGGTGGCCGAGATCGTCCTGCTCCGCGATACGATCGATGTCGTCCTCCAGGGCAAGCACCTCGAGAACCCGCACCAGCACCGCCGCGCTGACGGTCAGGGCACCAGCTTCGAGCCGACGGATCGTGGGCCGGGACACGAGGGCGCGCGCCGCCATGTCTGCCGCGCTCATGCGGCGCCGGAGTCGCGCGGCCTTCAGGCGCTCACCGAGCGCCCCGGCCTGTCGCTGGGTCTTCGGGAACAGGGTTCTTGCCGGTCTGCTCATGGCACATAGTGTTTACCGTACCAATAGGTGTTGTCAATACTATGTGCCACATCCGGAAGATGCTTGCAGGATTCGATAGACGATCGGCCCGGCCCGGCCCGGCCCGACCGGCGGACGCCATGCGACTTGGCTGGTCACGACCCGGGCGTTGTGGCACGATCGCACCCATGGCCCGACCCCGGCTGAATTCGCTTGCGCTTCCCGTTCTCGCCTCCCCCATCGTTCGGCGGGTCGCGTGGCACATCAAGCGAATCGGCGGACAGCTCGACCGGCGCTTCTTCCTGACCCTTGGCCAGGGCATCCTCGGCTTCGTGCTGATCGCCGCGCTCCTGATCACCGGGCTCGAGAAGCCATGGACGTTCGAATCCGTGTTCGATTCGTTCAACTGGGGGATCGCGACCGTCCTCGGTCAGGGTGATTCCGCCTATGTGACGTCACCCGCGGGGCGGATCATTGCGTGGGTGCTGATCCTGTTCGGGGTGGCCATGCTGGGCCTCATCACCGGCGCGCTCGTGGCGATGGTCATCGAGTTTCTGCTCAAGGAGGGACAAGGCTTGGGTGCATCGGGATACCGGGACCACATCGTCGTGTGTGGCTGGAACACCACGGCGCGGGAGCTCATCGGGGAGTTGCGCGGCGACGCCTACAAGCAGCAGGTCGTGGTCATCGCCGACGCCGACAAGAATCCCGCCGGCGACGGTGTCTATTTCGTTCGCGGCGACCCGACCAACGAACAGGATCTGGCACGAGCCGGGATTCACGAGGCATCGGCCGCGCTGATCTTTCCCCATGACGCCTCGGACGACGCCGACATGCGCTCGATCCTGACGATCATGGCCATCGAGCACATGGCGCCCGGCGTCAGGACGGTCGCCGAGGTCAACAATCCCAAGCACGAGCCGCACTTTCGGCGCGCGAATGTCGACGAGCTCCTCGTGACCTCGAAGGTGGCATCCCACCTCCTGGCGCGATCCGCGCTCTACCCGGGCCTGACCGGCATCGTGACCGACATCGTGTCCGGAGGGGAAGGCTCGGAGTTGTATCGAATCGCGCTGCCGGACGAGTACATCGGGTTGTCGATCGACGCGGTCGCGGGGCGCCTCCGCGCCGACCATCGGGCCACCCTGTTGTCGGTCAATCGCGCGGGCCACGCGTTCGTCAACCCCGCGGTCGATTTCGTTCTCCAATACGGCGATGACGCGGTCGTCGTGGCGGAGTCCCTGGGAACGCTGGCACCGCTCGAGATCGCGGACGTGAACGCGGCGCCGCGGGCCGCTGTGGTCGCGCCGCCCGCCTAGCGACGCCGCTCGCCGACATGACCGAGCGAATGGGCGAACCTGCCGATCGATCACGTCCTCTGGTCGGGCGGGTTGCGCTCGTGACCGGCGCGGCGTCCGGAATCGGGCGGGCGACGGGGCTCCGGCTGGCCGCCGAAAGTGCGCTCGTCGGGTGCCTCGACCGGGACGGCAACGGTGCCCGGGATGTCGCGCTGGCGATCCAGGCGAGCGGGGGCACGGCCGTCGGCCTGACGGCCGACGTCACCGATGCGGCTGCGGTCGCGGCGGCGATCAGCGAACTTGTCGAACGGTTCGGGCCCGTCGGCATTCTCGTCAACAACGCAGGAATTCCAGGGGCCGGGAAGTTCATCGACGTCGCGTTCGACGACTGGACCCGGGTGCTCGATGTCCACGTCAACGGCGCGTTCCACGTCACCCAGGCGGTGATGCCGGGCATGATCGCCGCGGGATACGGCCGGGTCATCACGATCGCCTCGGAGTCCGTGTGGCTCGGGAACACGAGCGTCCAGTACGCCACGGCCAAGGCTGCACTGCTGGGGTTCACGCGGTCGCTGGCCCGCCAGGTCGCCGGCTTCGGCGTCCGTGTCAACGCGGTTGCTCCGGGCCCGGTCGAGACGCCCATGCTCTTCGACAATTCGCCCGACGAGATCGAGCGCGAGCGTGCGACCGTGCTCATCGGCCGCTTCCTCCAGCCCGACGAGATCGCGTCATCGGTGGCATTCCTCGCCGGTCCCGGCGGCGATGCGTATGTCGGCCAGGTGATCTCGCCCAATGGCGGAACGGTGTTCCCCGGATGATTCCTCCGGAAACGCCTTCGACGCGGGCGATCGACGCCATCCGGGGGACCGGGGTCGCACATCGTGTCGTGACAACGGCATCGGCCGGCAGTGCCGCGGAGAGTGCCGAACTCCAGGGCATTCCCGTCGGCGCGCTCCTGCGGACCATCGTCGTGCGCCGTGCCGAGGACGACTACGTGTTCGTCCTCGTGCCCGCGGGACGACGCTTCGATTGGCCGCGCCTTCGCACGCACCTCGGCGTCAGCCGGCTGTCGCTTCCCGATGCCGATGAGGCACTTGCCGCCACGGGCTATGAGCGCTACACGATCACCCCGTTCGGGGCGACGCGTCGATGGCCGGTCATCGTGGACGCGGCGGCCATGGCGGAAGTGGTCGTTTCGGTCGGCGGCGGGGCGCGCGGCGTGAACCTGCACCTTGCGCCGGCCGACCTCGTGACGGGCCTCTCGGCGGTCGTCGTCGACGTGAGCGGTGCGGCCGACGTGTCAGCGGAATGACAGCGCACGTCCGTTGGAGGCCACTCGTAGTCGCCGGTGGCTGCTGGACTCAGCGGTCGACCTGGCAGCAGAGTCCGTCCAGGCACGGTCAGGTCCCCTTGTTCGGATCAGGTCCAGAGGTTCGGGGCGCCGATCGTGAGCCCGGTTCGGTCTGCGAGCCGGCTCAGGATAGTCCACCAGTCGTAGCGGCTCGTGACCTCCGATGCCCGGACGGTGACGAGGCGATCGTCGGAAATCAGGCTCGGCAGCTCGCGGTCCAGGATCGCCTCGACCTCGTCGCGGAACGCATCGCTCGTCGAGCGGACGCCATCCGGCTGGAGGGCCACATCGGGCAGCAGGCGCACCACGAGATCGTACGTTTCCGACCAACGCCGGACGAGTGGACCCACCGCGAACCGATCCTCGCCGCCGCACGCTCGAAGGTAGTAGGCGAAGTTGTCCATCACACCGCGATCGGTGGCGAGGACATCGGCCTTGCCGGCCAGCTCGAGTTCCTGGCGGATCTGGGAGACGAGCACCCACAACTGCGCTTCGCCCGTGGCGCCTTCGTTGATCCCCAGTGGGTTGTCGCGGACGACCTCGCGCCCCAGCTCGACGGAGAGGCCGGCTCTCTGAACCGTCGCTGCGAAGGCGAGCAGTGCCGACGTCTTCCGGATCCCGTGCGATCCGATGAACGCGATCTTGACGGAGCGTCGTCGCGGCGGCGCCTCATGGGCACCCTGCGCGGTCCGGGCAGATCGACGGCTCACGCCCAAGAGCGTAGCGCGGCGGCCACCGATCCGGGTTCGCGTGCTGTCCGCCCGGGCGTTCATGCGCTGCGATTACCCTGGCTGATCAGATTCGGGCAGAGCGAGCGTGGCACGGCGCCCAGAGCGTCGGAATCGCCGACCGGTCACGCTTGCTGGCGCCCGATCTCATTACCGGGAGCAATCACCGGCGGACGCGCGGGCAGACGATGGGCGCAGACGCAGATCGGAGCTACAGCGCCTTGACCGCCGCGGTCAGTGCCGCCAGGCCGTCCTTCGCGTCGGCGAAGAGCATCCCGGTCTTCTCGTTCGTGTAGAGCTCGTTGTCGATGCCGGCGTAGCCGCGGCCCATCGATCGCTTGATGACGACGATCGATCTTGCCTTGTCCACGTCGAGGATCGGCATCCCGCTGACCGGCGAGCCCGGGCGGCGAGCCGCCGGGTTCGTGACGTCGTTGGCGCCGACGACCAGGGCGACATCGCACCGTTCGAACTCGGGGTTGATGTCGTCCATTTCCTTCAATTGGGGATAGGGGACATTGGCCTCGGCCAGCAGCACGTTCATGTGCCCCGGCATCCGCCCCGCGACCGGGTGGATCGCGTACTTGACGTCGACGCCACGTTCCTCCAGGAGCTCGGCCAGCTCGCGGACGGCGTGCTGCGCCTGGGCGACGGCGAGACCGTAACCGGGCACGACGATGACGTGGCTCGCGTAGGCGAGCTGGATCGCCACGTCGTCGGCGCCGATCGAGCGGACCGAACCGCCGCCTTCGACGGCCGCTCCGGCGGTGCCCTCACCGCCTCCGAATCCTCCGATCATGATGTTCATGACCGAGCGGTTCATGGCATCGGCCATGAGTTTCGTGAGAATCGCGCCAGAGGCACCGACGAGCGCGCCGGCGATGATCAGGACGTCGTTCTCGAGGACGAAGCCGGCCATCGCGACGGCCGTGCCGGTGAACGCGTTGAGGAGGCTGATCACGACCGGCATGTCGGCGCCGCCGATCGGCAGGACCATCGTGATCCCGAAGATGAGCGCCGCGGCGATGATCAGCATCAGCACCGGCGAGCTGACGTTGCCGGCGAACAGGAAGAGCGCACCGCCAACCGCGATCGCCGCCAGCGCGAGGGTCACGATGCGGCCGCCGGGGATGAGGATCGGCTTGCCGGCGATGAGCCCCTGGAGCTTGCCGCTCGCGATGAGCGATCCGGTGAAGGTCACGCTGCCGATGATCACGTCGAGGACCACTGCGATCGTCGTCTCGAGTGCGACGGCCTCACCGAGGCGTTCGAAGCGCAGGTAATCGTCGATCGCGACGAGGGCGGCCGCGCCGCCGCCGACGGCGTTGAACAGCGACACCAGCTGCGGCATCGCCGTCATCTTCACGGTCCGGGCGGTCCACAGGCCGGCCCCGCCACCGATCACGACGCCGACGGCGATGATCAGCCAGGCGGTCCCCGGGGTCCCGGCACGGGCCGCAAGGAGGATGCCGGTCGCGACGACGGCTGCCGCCATACCCGCGGCCGACAACCGATTGCCGTTGCGCGCCGTGGCCGGCGAATTCATCCGGATGAGGCCGATGATGAAGCAGGAGGCGCCGGCCAGCCAGACGAGGCGAACGATCGATTCGAGGGTCGCGAAGTCCATCGCCTAGCCCTCGCTCGGCTCGGTCGGCTTGGGAGCCACCGGCTTCTTCCTGAACATCTGGAGCATCCGATCGGTGACCACGTAGCCACCGACGACATTCATCGTCGCGAAGGCCACGGCCACGAGGCTGAGCACCTGGCTGAGCGGTTCGGTCGCGTTGGCAGCGATGAGCATCGCGCCGACCAGGATGATCCCGTGGATCGAGTTCGCGCCCGACATCAGCGGCGTGTGCAGGGTCGCCGGAACTTTGCTGATGACGGCGAACCCGACGAGGATCGCCAGGACGAAGATCGTCAGGGCGAAGAGGAGGGCTTCGTTCACGCGGTTCTCCCTTCGCTGGCGGCCGCCGGTGCGAGCAGCTTCTTCGTTGCCTCCTGGACGACCGATCCGCCGTGGGTGATCACCGTGGACTTCGTCACCTCGTTCTCGAAGTCGAGATCGAGATTGCCGTCCTTGACCATCTCGAGGAGACAGGCGGAGATATTGCGGGCGTAGAACGCGGAGGCGCTCACCGGCATCGTCGCCGGGAGGTTGTCGGGTGCGATGATCGTCACGCCGTTGTCGGACACGACCGTCTCGCCGGCCTTCGACAGCTCGCAGTTGCCGCCCAGCGCGGACGCCGCCATGTCGACGATGACCGAACCGGATTTCATTCGCGCGACGGCATCCGCGGTCACGAGGACCGGCGGCTTTCGCCCCGGGACCTGGGCCGTGGTGATCACGATGTCCATGCCGCCGATGGCCTCGTTGAGCTCGGCCTGCTGGGCGGCACGCTCCTCGGCGGTCAGCTCGCGGGCGTAGCCGCCTGCGCCGGTGGCATCGATCGTCGTCCTGAGCTTGATGAACTGCGCGCCGAGCGACTCGGCCTGTTCGCGGGTCTCGGGTCGGACGTCGTACGCCTTGACCACGGCACCGAGCCGTCGCGCCGTGCCGATCGCCTGGAGTCCGGCCACCCCGATCCCGAGGATCAGGACATTGGCCGGCTTCGCGGTGCCGGCGGCCGTCGTGAGGAGCGGGAAGTAGCGACCGAACGCGTTGGCTGCGATGAGCACCGCCTTGTACCCACCGACGTTCGCCTGGGAACTGAGGGCGTCCATCGTCTGGGCGCGCGACAGCGTGCGCGGGATCGCGTCGAGGCTGATCGCCGTGACGCCCTTCTTCGCCAGTTCGGCCGCGAGCTTCGGATCGATCAGCGGCTGGAGGAAGCCGACGACCGCCTGGCCCTCGCGGAGACGCTTGACCTCATCGCCGGTCGGCTTCTGGACGCGGAGGATGACGTCGGCGTCCTTGTACAGCGCGTCGGTCTTGACGATCGTCGCCCCAGCATCGACATACGCCTGGTCGGGGATGGCGGCACCGTCTCCGGCACCGGCTTCGACGAGGATCTCGAGCCCGGCGGACGTGAGCTTGCCGAGCGCTTCGGGTACCAGGGCGACGCGCCGCTCTCCGGCCGCGGTCTCCCGGGCGACGCCGACCTTCATGGGCACCACCTTGAGAACGTCTGGGGACAAAGGGTCTGGTGAATCCGGTGAAGGATACCCGCTGACCGAGCGTGGTGCGATGCGGGCTCGGTTGCGATTTGGTTTCGCCGGTCGGCCCGCGCTAGCCCTTCGGGCGGATCCGGACAATGAGGATCGCCGCGTCGTCGCCCTCGAGGACCTCACCGTCGTGGGGAATGGTGCCGTCCCAGCGGAGGTAGTCGCCGGGACCCAGGTCCACCGCGTGATCGCCCTGGCGCAGGCGGTACCGGCCGCGAAGCACGATGTGATGTTCGTCGCCCGAGTGTGCGTGGGGGGCGATCCGGCTCCCCGCCGGCACGTCCCGTACCTCGATGATCGTCACGTCGCGCGACGTTCGCCCATCGACGTGCTCCACTCGACCGAGATCCGTCGGGCTGACCGGCCGCTCCGAGGCTCGAACCACGGCAGGCGGCGCAGGATCCTCCATGAGGAGCCAGGCAGCCGAGACGTCCAGGGCGTCGGCGATCGACGCCAGGCACTGGAGCGACGGTGACGCCTTGTCGTTCTCGATCTGCGAGAGGTAGCCGACGTTGAGGCCGCTCCGCTCGGCGACATTCGCGAGGGTCAGGCCACGCTCGGTCCGCCAGCGTCTGATCTGCGCCCCGACGGCGGGGCGCCGTGGCCGGGCGATCGGCGATGTTGCTCTCACCAAACTCATATTGACAACAGTAACATACTGCGATATCGTTGCCTCCGCAACCAAATACCCCGATCGACTCGGCAACAACCGCGTCGACACCCTGGAAGGACGAGACGACCATGAACATCGCCATCATTGGAGCCGGCAACGTCGGCAAGGCACTCGCGACCACATTCGCGCGGGCAGGACACACCGTCATCGTCGCGTCGCGTGATCCGGAAGACGCCGGCACTCTCGCCGCCACGACCGGGGCTCGGATCGCTTCGACGAATGCCGAGGCCGCCTCCGCCGGCGACGTCGTCATCCTCGCTGTTCCCTTCGCCAGCGTCCCGGACATCGCTGGAGAGATCACCGCTGCCGTCGCCGGCAAGCCCGTGATCGATGTCACGAACCGCATGTCCTTCGGGGCCGGCGGTCCCGAGATCGACACGACGTCCTCGAATGCCGAAGACCTGGCCGCCCTGCTTCCCGGTGCCCACGTCGTCAAGGCCTTCAACACGCTGTTCGCGTCCAACCAGGGCGATCCCATCAAGGACGGCATCCAGCTCGACGGCTTCGTTGCCGCCGATGACGCGACGGCCAAGGCGACGGTCATCGAACTGATCGCATCCATCGGCCTGGAGCCGGTCGACGTTGGCCCGCTGGCCCGCGCCCGCCAGCTCGAAGGCCTGGCCTTCCTCAACATCACCGTCAACGTCGCCAACAACGGCTCCTGGCAGTCCGCCTGGAAGCTCATCGGCGCGCCCGAGACGGTGAAGGTCGCCGCCTGACATGTCGGCAGACAGCAGCGCGGCGGGGATGCACACTACGACGGTGAGCATCCCGGTCGCCCGCCTCAATCACGCCGTGCTGTACGTGCGCGACGCGCGCCGGGCCGCGGACTTCTACGCTCACGTGTTCGGGTTCGAGGTCGTCGGCGAGGAGTTCGGCGGGAAAGCGATCTTCATGCGGGCCGCCGGGGGCGACAACCACCACGACCTCGGCCTGTTCTCGGTCGGCGATGCCGCCGGCCGGGCGCCCCGCGGCTCCGTGGGCCTTTACCACCTCGCGTGGGAGGTCCCCACGATCGACGACCTCGCGGCCGCCGCGCGGACGCTGTCCGAGGCCGGCGCGCTGGGCGGGGCGTCGGACCACGGGGTCTCGAAGTCGCTGTACGGGGCGGATCCCGACGGCAACGAGTTCGAGATCATGTGGCGCGTACCACGCGAGTCCTGGGGCGACTACGAGCACCACGGTGCTGTCCTGCCGCTCGATCTCGAGGCCGAGGTTCGTCGCTGGGGAGCCGAAGGGGCCGCTCGCGCCTGACAGTTACCCTGGCGGTCCGACCGCCGCGACGGCGAGCGTGAGGATGTAGATGTGCGCAGCCGCGCTCCACACGATCGAACCGGTCCGCCAGTTCAGCCAGCCGAACACGAGCCCGCCGAGCATCGTCGAAAACAACTCGACCTCGGGTTTGCCGAGGTGCACGAACACGAACGGGATCGTGGCGACCACGAGTCCGATCGGCCCCATCGCTCGCAGGAGCGCGAACAGCAGGAATCCCCGGAACAGGAATTCGGCCGACGCCAGATCCAGGATGTAGGTCAGCAGCAGGTCGCCGGTGGGCGCCCAGCTGATCGCGTAGTAGTCGCGGAAGTCCGGTTGGGCCGCCAGAATCAGCACCAGCGGGGTCATGACGAGGCAGCCCAGCCCGGCGAGACCCGCCCCCCAGCGCCAGTCGCCGAGCCGGAGTCCGTACGCGGATGGACGGTCGCGGAACGCGAAGACGACGACGAGCAACGGGATCAACCCGAACAGGATCGCGCGCTCGATGGCGTTGTAGCGGATGGCGGGCGCCGCCCGTCCGAGATCCTGGACCGGCTCCGGGATGAACGTGCGAGTGAAGTCGAACAGGAGGACGAACACGGCGACGGCGATCGCCGTCGTTGCCAGGAGCGGCAGGTCCAGTCCCGCGATCCGCACCGTCCGCCGGTCGGCATCGCTCGGCGGATACGCCGGCGCCGCGGTGAAGCCCGAGCGGACCCGCTCCGCGAACCCGCCGCTCACCGGACGGTCCGGCGGGGTGTGCGAGTCAGACGACGGATCAGCCGATCCACCAAGGTCACGATTGCTACGCCGGCATAGGCGCCGAGCAATCCCGCGAACATCACGATCAGCGTGACTCCGCCGACGTTCGGTTGTCGGTCGGTGGTCGGCGCCAGGGCAATGACCCCGATGACACTCCCGATGGAGCCTGCGATCCCGCCGAGAGCCCGCGCTGCCGTGGCTGCCGACATGTCTGGCCGGTACCTGACCGATCGCCCGGCGCGGACGATTCGGACAATGCCGACGAGCGTCCCCAGCCCGCCGCCGATTCCCGTGATCAGGAGGCCGATCCCATCGGACGCGGTGCCACCACCGTTCGCGATACGAAGGGCTTCCTGCTCATTCAGTCGGTACGCGGTGATCGTCAACGACAGCGTTGCGAACCCGAGCAGGACCGGCGCCAGGACGACCGGAGCCAGGCGACTCCGCGTGGCCGACGCGAACCAGCCGAGGACGACCAGTCCCAGGCCGATCGAGAGTGTGATCGCGCCGTCTCCGGGCAGGTCGAAGCCGTTCGTCGACACGTCGCCGTGGAACGGCAGCATCGCGTTGAGCCAGGGGAGGGGCGCGCCGATCACCAGCAGCACGCCGGCTCCGAGCAGCCCCAACCGGAGCGGTTCTCGCCACGGTCGATCTGCGACGACCTGGCTCGGATGATCGAGCGAGCGGCCCCACGTCATCGCCGGAGTCTACGACCGATGGCAGCGCCGCCGAACCTGGCGATACCGGCTCATGGCAGGGTCCAGGCCGGACCGGTCAGGCCAAGACCGTCGAGAATCGCCTGGCTGTAGTCACGCGATCGCGGCCGCCAGTTCGGGTCGAGTCGATCACCCCACCAGGCGTAGGCGAGATCGCACAGCGTGCCCACGCTGATCGTCGCCCCGGGCGTTCGCCCCGCGAGCCACCGTGTCACGTGCTCTTCCGACCGGAAGAGGAGCATCGTCCCTCAGGTGTAGCCGATGTCGGCCCACCATTCGGCGGCGGGGACCAGCACGTGGAAGACGAGGTCGGTGTCGTCCGGGCGGGAGTCGGTCACGGTCACGCGGATCGGATCGGCGCAGTCCGGGCAGGTGGTGTCGATCACCGAGTCGACATGGAGCGCGGCACCGACTCCGAAGGCATCCCAGGCGCAGTTCGCGAACCACGACCGACCGGCTGCCTCGACGCGATGCGCCGTGGGCCGCGCGGCAAATGGATTGACCATCCGCAGCTCAACCATGTCGCGATCGAGGACGACGGCGTGGGCCTCGTGCAGTCGCCGCCAGCCTGCGCGCACCGCGTCGACGGACTGCTGGCGCTCCGTGGCGATTTCGGTGGCGGTTGGCGCCCGACCCAGATCGATGAACCGCCGGTAGGTGAGGTTGCGCAGGTCGAGATCCGGCTGATCCACGGCGCGATCGTAGCCGCCCGAGCGCAAACCCGTGACCCGCTGGCGCGCGCCTTCGGCCCCAAGAAGCACCGTCCGCCCAGGGCCCGCGCAGCGTTGCGCCATCGCGCGTACCCTTCCGGGACTGCCCGGAAGCACCGGGATGACACCGATCGAGGAACCATGACGAAGCATTCAAAGGCCGAGCGAGAGAAGCGCGCTGCCGAGACCGAACGCATCCAGGAGATCGAGCGAGCCTGGCAGGGGAGTATTCCCGCACCGGTCGCCAAGGAGTTCGCGGCACAGGTGAAGGCCGCCAAGGACCGCGGTCCATGGGTTCGCCCGCCCGACATGGCGCCCGGAACCGCCCCGCGGCCGCCGCGGCCCGGGCACGAGCCCAAGCCCAAGAAGGACGACACGACAGCTCGCCGCCGCTACTAGCCCGTGATGCCAGTGGACCCGGCGGTCGACGTCGCGGCAAGGCGATGTTCGCTCGAGGCCGTCGTCCGAGCGCGGTGTCGCGACCGCGACCAGGGTGGCCCCGGAGACGTACCGGCGGCCAGTTGATCGAATCGAAACCCCATTGTGCTGGGCCCGGCCGAAGGCGTACCATCGGTGGCCCTCAACAGCACCGGGAAGAGGAGCGGATCGATGGCCGAGTTCGACGCACAGACGGGATCGGACGGCACCCTGGACGAGGCGCCGACAGCGATCGCCGAGGCGGAGCGACCCGACGAGGCGGAGCGACCCCTCGCCGACGCGAACGCCGACGCTGATGGTGATGAAGGCGAGGATGGCGCCGAGGTGATGAGCGCCGAGGTGATGAGCGCCGAGGTGATGAGCGCCGAGGTCATGAGCGCCGAGGATCCGGCTCAGCCCAATTACCAGGCCGCGCTCCTGGTCGATCTCGCCCGCGCGATGCACGACGCGGCCGACGTTCGGCATGAGCGGGCGCTCGAGACCGTCGACAGGCTCCGAACTGCGCAGGTCCAACAGATCAGCGAGCGCGGCGTTTCCGAGGCGGAAGCCGCACGTGATCAGGCCGACCGCGATATCGCCGCCATCCACGACTGGGCCGAAGGCGAGATCGAGCGGATCCACACCGAACGCGAGCGGCGCAATCAGGCGCGTCGCCGCGAACTCAAGGCGTTGCTCGACCGGTTCGACACGCAGACCGAGTGGGAGATCGGGGCCATCGAGGCCGCGGTCGCCGACCATCGGGCGGATCTCGCCACGTTCTTCACCCGACTCCGCGGGGAAACGGACGTGAGCGTCATCGCGCGGGTGGCCCAGGACGCTCCGCAGCTGCCAGAGCTCGACGACGTCACGGCGGCGGCGCGCGCGCGGGCCGCCGCCGCGGGATCGATGGTGGGGTCAGCGCGGTCAAGCGAGGAGCAGGACGTATCGGATCCGCCGAAGGCCGAGGAAACGTCGTTGGACGATGCGCCCGGAATCGATGCCTCCGACGCCGACGACCAGCCGCTGGTCGGCGTCATGGATCTCTCCGGCGCGGCCGCGGTGCAGGACCCGTGGTCGTTCGAGCGCCCGATCGAAGCGACTGGCGATGGGTCCGCCGCGAGCGAGATCGGAGCGGGCGCCGAGACCGTTGAACCGCGATCGATCGAGGTGTCGGGCGCGCCGATCGAGGCGATCGCGCCACGTTCGACCTCGACCGGGCTGCTTCAGGCGATCCCTGCGCTGCGCCCCGTGGCATCCTGGCTCAACCACACCAACGGCGACAGCGACAAGACGACCTGACCCAGGGTCGGGCCTTCGAGCGCGTACAGACCGCCGACACACGCGAGGAGCGTGTGTCGGCGGGGGTGTCGTTGAGATCGCCAGCGGGATGCTCGGCCGAGCTATCTCCCGACCGTGAAGCTCACGACCATGACGCCGGAGTCGACGCCGCGCGGGCTGGCGCTCTGCGCGTCGGTGCGGATGACGAGCTTGTGGGTGCCGGTTGCCAGCGCGGCCGTATCGATCGCGAGCGTCGTCTTGGCAGCGCCGTCCGCGTGATAGAGCAGGGTGCCGGCTGATCCGTGGTGGAAGTCGGGATCGAGGTATACCTCGCACATTGACGGCGACGCCCCGGAAGGAGCCGCACACTGGACCGTCGGACGCCACGTCCCGGTCACGGGCCCAACAGGCAGCGCCGTCAGGAAGCGAGCGTTCTCATAACCGATCCCGCCGGTGTACCAGCCGCGCGCCTCGGTCCAGTTGTCTGCGGAGCGCGTGAGGCGCGGCGTGCACGATCGGACGCAGAGCTGCCAGCCCGATGAGACCAGTTGCGTCTGGTCGTCCGGCTGGCGCGTGGCTGCCGCGAACCGCAGCTCATGACGCCCGGTCGAGAGCCGGTCGGTGTCGATCGTCGCGTTGATCGTCACGCCGACATCGGCCACCCCGCCGACGACGGGCAGCCCAGACGTCTGGGACCAGATGTTCGAACCGTCCGCCTGAATGCGGACTCGGGTCGCCGTTGCGCCGAGCGGTTGCGCGTGCCACTTGACGGTGATCGGGAACGTGATGCGACCGGATACGACCCCGGTCGGGAAACACGTCGCGATGTGGGTGTGCCTACCGGGGGCTGCCTCGTCAGGAGCCAGCCACCATGCCTGGGCCTCGATCGGCGCACATGGAGTAGCCGCCGTTGATACGGCCGATGGGAACAGCAGGGCTGCGATCGCAATGCAGATGCCGAGTCGTTTCATTCGATAGATCTCCCGTCAGTCACCCGCCGCAGGCCCGAACATCACTCGGGAGGTGATCGCGCACCGCGTTCGCCGGTGAGCGTCGTGCCGTGCCGCGGGAACGTCGCCGTCATGCCTCCCGCCTGGGCGATCGGCATTCCGGCCTTGGCGCCCACTGCCGCCGGAAGGCCGGCAGGCTGAACGCGAGGGCGGCCGCGAGCCGCCGCGACCCACTGGAGGTCGCCTCCTTCGACCATCTCCTCCGTGATGACCGTTGCGGGCTCCGAGCCCGGCAAGGTTTCACGACCGTACGGTCCAGGGCGGCTCCGTGCGCAAGAGATTGGTACCTGTGGACCACGTCCGATGGTCCTTGCAGCTACCCTCGGGCCGGCCTCGCGGGCAAACGAATCGCATTGACGACCCGTCTCGCTACGGCCAAAGTGCCCACCATGTCCGGGATCGTGATCAAGAGTCACCGAGCGCCCGACGAGACGGTCCGCTTCGAGCGAGGCTTCTCGGAGTTGGTGACTGTCGGACCTCTGACGATCAGCCGCGAGGTACTGGAGCCCGGTTGGCGTTGGTCGACCCATGTCAAGCCGATCGTGCGAACGGAACGGTGTGAGTTCCATCACGTCGCCCTGGTGATCTCGGGACGCATGGCGATCGAGTCGCGCGACGGCGAACTGCGCGAGGTCGGTGCAGGCGACGTGTACGACGTCGCGCCCGGCCACGACGCGTGGGTCGTCGGCGACGAGCCGTTCGTTGAGGCGACCTTCCAGGGGATCGCCGGCTGGGCGAAGGCGCCCGATGCGGGCGAGCGGATCCTGACGACGATGCTCTTCACAGACATCATTGGATCCACTGTTCTGGCAGAACGGCTCGGCGATCGACCATGGAAGCAGCTGCTGACAAGTCATCGCGAAGACGTCCGCAGCCTGCTGGAGAGGCACCGAGGGCGTGAGATCGACACGACCGGCGACGGCTTCCTGGCCATCTTCGACGGTCCGGCCCGCGCCATCGCGTGCGCACTTGCCATCCACGCGTCTGCCCGGAACCTTGGCATCGAGACCCGGGCTGGCATTCACACAGGCGAAGTGGAGTTGGCAGATCGCGACATCCGTGGGCTCGCGGTGCACCTCGCCGCGCGGATCATGGACGCGGCCGGACCCGGCGAGGTCTTCGTTTCGTCGACTTCGCGCGAGCTGGCAAGCGGCGCCGGCGTCGAATTCCTGGATCGAGGCACTCGGCTGCTCAAGGGGATCAGCGGGGAACGCCAGCTCTACGAAGTCCGCACCAGCGACGGGGCCACACCGGACTGACTCCCACGAGCTGCGGATTGCGCCCGATCGGGCTTGACAGAGTCGCCAGACGCTACGACTCGCCCATCAGGGCGCCGCCTGAGCCTTCGATTCGAGCCAGGGTCCGATGGCAGCCGCGATCAGATCGGCCGCCTCGACGGTCGAGCCGATCGTCGAACGAAGCGAACCGACGAAACCTGGTTCCATCGTCGCCCGCAGGATTGCCATTGCCTCTCGATCATCGGCCAGCGGGCCAAGCGCAACGCGACACAGGCGATCCCAGCCCGCCCCGGCGTCGGCCCCCGCTTGTGCCCATGGGCCGGTTGTCATCGGCTCGCGCAGCCACATTCGGTACCACGGCTCCGCTCTCTCGAGGAACAATCCTGACTGTTGGCTCAACCGCCTGACCCGCTCGGTGAGGGTATCGGCTTCGTCGAAGACCGAGATCTCGGGTACCGGCATCTCGGCCTGGGCCCGCTCCACGATGGCGCCATCGAGCTCGAGGCGAGTCGGGAAGTGATTGAGCACGGTCGCCACAGCAACATCCGCTCGGCGGGCGATCATGTTCATCGACGTTCGCGAAATGCCGCGAGCTCGTCATCCTCGCTGCGGTCGTCGGCGTGTCATCCGTCGTGCTCGTCGAGGGTCACACCTGGCTGGTTCGAAGTCGGCGGGGCATGAATCAGCCCATCGGGCCGTCATGACCTGGGCCCCACGTCAGACCTTCCGACCGATCAGGGTGCGATCCCGTTGAGCTGCTTCCGCGTCTCGTCGGCGTGGCGAGTGAGGCCCATCTCCTCGAAGCGGGTCACGGATTCAGTGAGAAGGACACGATCGGCCCGAGCGATCCCCAGGGCCCTGACCGCGAACGGAGCGACGTACGCGTCCGGCCGGATCCATGCCGGAGCCTCTGCCTCGATCCGCTCGTGGTCGCCGAGCAGCGCGAGGCCATCGAACAGGGCCGCCCACAACTCGAAGGCATCGGGCTTCAGCCATGCGTCTTCGATCGAGCCGACGTGACGACGGACCTCACCAGGATCCCGGCGCGCGATGGCCAGGCGAAGTCGCTTCGCGGCGTGCACCCGGGCGTAGCCGACCATCCCGATCGACTCCGCCTTCGCCACCAGGCGGACGGCTTCCTCCTCGTCGCCGAGGCTCGCCATCGCGATCGCGCACAACAGGGCAAGCCCGACATTGGCCGGGCAGGGCGTCACCAGGTTCTTCTCGATGGCCGACTCGACGCGTGGCGTCAGGCCGCGGACCGTATCCCAGTCGGCGACGGCTGATTCGAGCAGGATCCGCATGAGCAATCCGTGAACGCGATGATGCGGCGTCAGGCCCACGACCGCCTGCTCGAGCCGCTCCGTCTCCGTGCGCGCCGACGTCAATCGACCGGCGTTCAGGGCGAGCCCCGCGTTGGTGAACAGGGCCTCCGCGCGATGATCGGGATCGCTGACCGCCGGGAGCAGGACATCCCGGAGTTCCGCCACCTCCCACGCCTCCGCGAACCTTCCCGCCGCTTCCAGGGCCCACTGCTTCGCCCCGAGCGCCTCCGACCGGACCTCCACCTCACCGAGCTCGTCCGCGGCCGCCACCGCTGCGCTGGCGTCGGCAAGGTCGCCATCCCACGCGGCCCTCGCCGAGAGGGCGCGGACGCGCGCGCGGCTGCCCTCGGGAGCGGCGGCCAGCGCCTGCGCGATCCAGCCGTCGACGAGGGCGGGATCGAGCCGTCGCTGCCACATCCCCGCGCGCTGGACGGTCTGGGCCGCCAGCTCCGGATAGACATCCTCAGCAGGGGCTCCGAGTTCGAGGGCCCGCTCCATCGCGGCGACCATCCCCGCCCCGTCGTACTTGAGCGCGCTGGCATGCCCGATCTCGTACCACAGCGACGCCTGCTCAAGCGCATCAGGCTCGAGCGCAACGGCCTGGCGGAGGAGTGCGAGGGCATCGTCGATCTCATAACGCCCGATGGCGAGCCCGGCGGCGCGGCGCGACCAGGCGACGGCATTCGCCCGGAGCCGCGCGGCCTCGGCGTCCTGACCGGCCCACGCGAGGTCGAGATCTTCGGGCACGACCGCCTGCGCGTAGTGATGGGCCAGGAGCGGGGTCAGTTCGTCTCGGCCTTCAGCACGACGCTCGAGCCAGCCGGCGAAGGCGGCGTGGAGCTGCGCTCGGCGGGCCTTCGACAGGGTGCCGTAGGCAACGTCGCGGGTCAGCGCATGCTTGAAGGCGTACTCCCGCTCGCCGGGCAATGACGAGACCGGGTGGCGACGGATGAATTCGTGTTCCTCCAGGAGGCCGATATCGGGACTGGCCCCAGCGAGCAGCTCATAGGTGGGGCCCGTCCAGAAGGTGCGGCCGATCACCGCGGCTGCCTGGAGGGCCGCTCGGTCATCCTCGCGAAGCGCGTCGATGCGCGCGGCAAGCACGGCCTGGACGGTGTCGGGGATCGCGAAGTCCGCGGGCAGCTCAGCAAACGACCACGATCCGTTCCGCCGCTGCAGGACCCCGCGGTCGATGAATGTCGCGATCAGCTCCTCCACGAAGAATGGGTTGCCCTCGGTTCGCCCGACGACCATGTCGAGGATCGGCGCCGGGATCTCGCTACCTACCAGCTCCCGAAGCAGGCGTCCGGTTTCGGCATCGGGCAGCGGCTCGAGGCGGAGCGAGGACGTTCGGCGCCACGATCCTCCCCAGCCCGCGCGGCGGTCGAGAATCTCGAGCCGGGCCGTCACGAGGACGAGCAGCGGGCCGCTGAGCTGGTCCACGACGGTATCGATCAGGTCGCAGAGATCGGCGTCGGCCCAGTGCAGGTCCTCGAGGAGCAGCACCATCGGGCGATCGACGACAAGCTGTGCCAGGAGACGTACCCATGCGTCGTGGAGGCGCTCCCGCGCGACGAGCGGGTGGACCTCCTGATCGCCTGCGAGCCCCAGCGTCATGCCGAGGTAGGGATGGTCGGCGAGCTTGGCCGCGATCGAATCGTGAGATTCGCCGTCGGTGATCCCGAAGTGCTCCTTGAGCACGTCGCCGAGCGGCCAGTACGTGGTTCCCTGCCCGTAGGAGAGGGCACGGCCGGTGCGCCGGGTAGGAGCGGGGGACTCTTCGCCCAGCCAGGTCCAGAACTCCCGGATCAGCCGGCTCTTACCGACGCCCGCCTCCCCGAGGACACAAACGAGGCGGGGGACCCCGTCATCGACGACGCGCCGGTAGTGGTCCTCGAGCTCTTCAAGCTCTGACCCGCGACCGAGGAAGACCGAGGCAAGTTCGCGGACGCCCCGCGGCCGCATGTGGGCGAGCGCGCGAAGAACCGGACGACCGATGACACCGCCCGGCTTGCCCTTGGCCTCGATGGTCAGCGGTTCGCCGAACTCGAACGCCCCTCGAGCCGACGCCGCCGTGCGCTCCCCGGCCAGGATCTCACCCGGGTCGGCAGCCTGCTCGAGCCGAGCCGCGATGTTGACGACGTCGCCTGCCACGAACGAGCTACCCTCACGCGGCCGCCCGACCACGACGTCCCCGGTGTTGATGCCGATGCGGATGGCAAGGCGCCCTTCGAACAGGTCGGCGAGTCGCTGTCGCATCGCGAGCCCGGCATGAAGCGCTCGCTCGGCATGGTCCTCCAGGGCCGCAGGTGCCCCGAAGGCGGCCATGACCGCGTCCCCGACGAACTTCTCGACGGTCCCGCCGTACCGTTCGACCTCCTCTGACATGGCGTCGTAGAAGCGGCTCAGGGCGAGCCGGATCCGCTCCGGGTCCTGGCCATCGGCGAGCTCCGTCGAGCCCACGAGATCCGCGAACAGGACCGTCGCGAGCTTGCGCTCCTCGTGCGTCATCGCTGAACCTCGCCGACTCGGTTGCGCTGCGTCGCGGGACGGACGGCCACAGGTACGGGCGGCATACTACTCCCGATCCGGGTGGCCTCCAGGGTGTCGCGGACAACGTCGGTGCGCACGACCCCCTCCGGTGGGGTCCTTCGGTGGGCCGCTGAGCGTGGCACCCGTCAGACCCGGTCCTCGAGCAGGTAGGAGCCCGGGCCTTCCAGTGCGGACACGTCGTCTGCGTTGAGGAGCCGGCAGGTCCGCAGCGACAGGCAACCACAGCCGATGCAACCGGTCAGATCGTCGCGGAGCTTCTCCATCTCCCGGATCCGTCCGTCGAGCCGTGGGCGCCAGGCGCGGGTGAGCCGCGCCCAGTCGGCCTTGGCGGGCGCCTTGTCCGACGGCAGGCCGGCCAGCGCCGCCGCGATCTCGTCGAGCGAGAGCCCCACGCGCTGGGCCGCCCGGATGAAGGCCACCCGGCGAAGCGTGTGGCGCGGGTACCGCCGCTGGTTGCCCTCGGTGCGACTCGCCCGGATCAGGCCCTGGACCTCGTAGAACCGGAGCGCGGACGTCGCCACGCCACTCCGCGCGGCGAGGACGCCGATCGGGACCTGGTCGGGCAGCAGCGGCATCCGCGGATGATCTCAAACTTTCCTCTTGACTTCAAGCGGACTTGAAGTCGTACGGTGTCGCGAACGCGGCGCCGGACGGCGCGGCCGAGATGGGAGAATGCGACCGTGGTGGTTGACGAGATCGTACGCAGCGCAGCGGGGCTCCACGGCGCGTTCCGAGGCCAGGTGCTCGAACCCGGCGATCGCGACTACGACCAGGCCCGCCGGGTCCATAACGCGGCGGCGGACCGGCACCCCGCCCTCATCGTCCGGCCGACCGAGGCGGAGGACGTGGCGCTCGTGGTCGCCCATGCTCGCGAAACGGGCCTCCCCTTGGTCGTCCGGGCCGGCGGGCACAGCATGGCCAACCACAGCACGGGCGATGGGGCGCTGGTCCTGGACCTGTCGGCCATGCGCGGCATCGACATCGACGCGGCCGGCCGCACTGCGTGGGCCGAGGCGGGCGTCCTGGCTGGCGAGTACACGGCAGCAACCCACGCCCTGGGCTTCGTCACGCCCTTCGGCGATACCGGGTCCGTCGGCGTAGCCGGGATCACGCTCGGCGGCGGCGTCGGTTGGCTGGCGCGCAAGCACGGGATGACCATCGACAGCCTGCTCGCGGTCGAGATCGTCACCTCTGACGGTCGCCGGCGGATCGCCAGCGCAGACGAGGAACCCGATCTGTTCTGGGCCGTGCGCGGCGCCGGGGCGAACTTCGGTGTGGTCACGCGCCTGCGGTTCCGGCTCCACCCGCTGGGCAACGTCCTCGCGGGCGACATCCTCCTGCCGGCGACGCGCGAAGTGCTTCACAGCCTGATCCCGACCCTGCTCGCCGCCCCCGACGAGCTGACTGCGATGCCGAACATCATGCTCGCGCCGCCTGACCCGGCAATCCCCGAGGAGCACCGCGGACGTCCGGTCGTGTACCTCTCGGTCGCGTGGTCAGGCTCGCGCGACGCCGGGGAGCGGGCGCTGGCTCCGCTGCGCGCCCTCGGATCGCCGATCAACGACACCGTGGCCTGGAAGCCGTACCCGGACCTGTTCTCTCCGGTCGACCGCGACGAGGTGTCGAGCTGGGGCGTCTCGAGCCGCGCCCTGTATGTCGACTTCCTCGACGACGCGACGATCGACGTGATCGAGCGCCGCCTCACGGAGCCGGGCGCGCCCGGCTCCGTGGTGCAACTGCGGGTGTTCGGCGGCGAGATGGCGCGCGTCCCGGGCGATTCGGCCGCGTTTGGATGGCGCGATCGCCCCGCCCTGATGTGGATCATCACGCCCTACGAGGACCTCCGCCGGGCGGCCGAGCACGAGGCCTGGACGGCCGCGTTCCGCACCGAGCTGCCGATCGGCGACACGGCGACTTACGTCAACTTCATGGGCGCCGAGGACGCCGAAGCCGTGCGCGGCGCCTACCCGGCGCCCACGTACGCCCGATTGCGCGAACTGAAGCGGCGGTACGACCCGGACAACGTGTTCCGCGCCAACCACAACATCCCACCGGGGTGATGCTGGGCTGAACCGGCGCGGCAAGACTCCCACGGGACGAGTGGCAAGTCGCCGACGTCATGCGATCTGCCGCATCGCTCTCGAGGACCATTTCGTGGGTTGATGGCGCGCCCGGAGGGAGTTGGGCGCGTGAACAGTGGCGCCGCTTGGCCAGATCTCCTCGGTACGCATGGTAGGTTTGATCCTGCGGACAAGGCTCGTCGGGCGCGCATGGTCCATGTCCGGCAGCTCATGCCGTCGCGGGCCCCCTCGCGCCAGCGAGGCAAAACGCCACGAAGCCGAGGCCAAGTTGCGCACGCTTGAGATCGGTCTCGTCCTCCCCATGGGGGAGTCCTTCGTCGATGGCTCAACTGCGCGGTGGATCGAGATCCGCGAGCTCGCCGTCCGGGCCGAGGAACTGGGTTTCGACTCCGTTTGGGTGGCCGACGAATTGCTGTGGCGCTCGCCGTCTGGCCCAACACAGGGGTGGTGGGAGTGCGTCGCGATGGCCGGCGCAGTGGCAGCCGCGACCTCGCGGATCAAGATAGGTACGTGGGTCTTGTCCGCGCTCCACCGGAACCCGGGAGTCACGGCCAGGGCCGTCGAGACGATCGACGAGATCAGCGGCGGCCGGTTCGTCCTGGGTATCGGCTCCGGGCACGCCGGCGGGCAAGCGCGAGCGTTCGGGTTGCCCGAGGACCGAGTCTTTGGGCGCTTCGCCGAGGCGGTCGAAATCATCGTTCCGCTGCTGCGGGACGGGCGCGCCGACTTCGAGGGAACCTTCCATGCGGCGCGCGCCTTGGAGCATCGACCCGTTGGACCCCGGCCGGGCAGGATCCCGATCATGATGGGCGCCAAGGGCCCCAAGATGCTGCAGCTCACGGTCCGTCATGCGGACATCTGGAGCTGGTACGTGGAGGAGCGGAGCGACCTCGCAGAGTTCGGTCCTCGGCTGGACGCTCTCGAGGCGGCGTGTCGTGATGCTGGCCGCGATCCGTCATCGATCGGCCGGTCCGCAGGCATCGTCGTCGAGCCCACCTCCGTTACGGGCGCCGCTGAGGCCCTGGCGGTGCCCGTGCGTGGTTCGCCCGAAGAGATCGCAACGGCTCTTCGAGCCTTCGGCGACCGGGGATTCACCCAACTCGAGCTTATTCTCTGGCCTCCTACGCTGACCGCACTCGAGGCGCTCGGCCCGGTGCTCGAGCTCATGGAGAGCAACTGACCCGACGGGCCGATCAGGCCCATGGTGCACGACAGCCGAGCCCGTGATCGTAAGGCGGTGCCCGCCGGCACCATATCGACCGAGAAGCCCCTTCAGTCACGTGTCCGTCTGATGCATGATGTCTTCAACTCAGGGTGGCAGGGGCAGCGGAGGAGCTCCACGGCACGGCGTCCAACCGCAACGGTCGCCCGACGCGTGCCGGCCAATGGCGAGACCGACCCGGGCAGAGGAGGTGTATGGGTATGCCCCATCGTCTGGCGATGAGGCTCTGGGTCGCGGTCCTGGCGCTGGCCGTTGTCCTGAGCCTGAGTGTCGGCGCGGCGTTCGCCGGTGAGATCACCGGAACCGGGAAGAGTCTCAAGACCGATTCGGGCAAGTGGGGCACGGGCTTGCACGCTCGTTCCTTCTGTGCCTACTCGGGTCAGGAAGACCAGCAATATCCGCCCTACTCGGATCCCAATGCTGGTCACGCCCAGTCCTGGGGCCAGATCCCCAAGGCGTTCCGGGATGTGATCAGCCCACTGGGGTACCACCCTGGCATGGCCTGTAACCCCACGATCGGGCTTCCTTCGGAGGAGTAGGAGCAGTCCGACGGCCCTCCGGTCATCCCGGAGGGCCGTTTGATGTCTGGATCGGTGGCGCGCCCGGAGGGGTGTTGAGCGCGCGAATGCCAGTAAGTATCCGGATCCCGTTCCAGGGGGCGGCAGAGCGGCTGAGGACGTCGAGCGAGAACGCCTGATCCAGAGCTGGACCGCATCGGATTGCCCGGAAATCGTCATTCAAGGACTCCGTTCAGTGCCGCTTCCATGACCGCCGGGTCGAGGCCGCCGATCTTCATCAGACGAAGCACGCCTGAGCGGTCGATGAAGTAATGCGACGGGATGCCCATGATCCGGTAGTCGGAGGCGATCCGGGTGTCGGGGTCGGCGACCTTCCGGTAGGTCAGCCCGACGCGGTCCGCATAGTCCCTGACGGCCGAGGCGTCTTCTGCGATGAAGATGGCCAGGACGATCAGGTCGCTGTCCGCGAACTCCTCGGACATGGCTTGGATGTCCGGGTTTTCCGCCCGGCAGGGCTGACACCAGCTCGCTCCGAAGGTCAGCCAGACCGGCTTGCCCTTGAGGTCGCTGAGCCTGACGGTCTTCTCGTCAACGGTCGTGGCGAGGAGGTCCGGGGCCGCCTCCCCGACCGTCGGTGGCTCCCCGCTCGCGCCGCCGGAGAGGGTGACGGACGTGAAGCCGTCCGCGCCCGCGGACGGCTGATTCGCCATGAAGGCGAGGGCGGCGATGATCGCTGCGGTCACGCCCATGATCCCAAGCGTGGCGGACCGGCTCTGGCCTGCCCTCGCGGCTGGGTCGCCGTTCGCGGTCAGCGTCGGTGCTTCCACTCTGGACCTCCCGCGTCCCGCGCAAGGGACGCCGTACAGCAAGACCGTCGGCCGGTCGACTGACTAGCTCAGGCCGCTGTAGCTGTGCAGGCCGCCGAAGAAGAGATTGCCGAAGTACGTGAACAGCACCGCCCCGAAGCCGACGACGAGGAGCCAGGCGGCCCGCTGGCCGCGCCAGCCGCGGATCACCCGCGCGTGGAGGTACGAGCCGTAGATCAGCCAGGTCACCAGCGAGGCGGTCTCCTTGGGGTCCCAGCTCCAGTAACGGGCCCAGGCGACCTCCGCCCAGACAGCGCCGAGGACAATCGTGAGGGTCAGGAAGGGGAACCCGATGACGACGGCCTTGTACGAGATCTCGTCGAGGAGCTCGCGACCCGGCAGGCCGCGTCGGCCGGTCTCGCCACCGGTCAGGTGGAGGATCGCCGCAGCGAACGAGATCGAGAACGTCCCGTAGGCGACGATCGCGACCGCGACATGGATCGACAGGAGAAGGTTGTTCTGGAGGGCCGGCCCGAGTGGGTCGATGGCCGACGGGATCGTCATCGCGTAGAGCAGCAGCGCGAGCGCGATCGGCAGGGCGATAAGGCCGAGGGCGGGCTGGCGGTAGCGCCGCACGAAGTAGACGTACATCACCACGATGCCCCAGGCGAACGCGACCGTGAACTCGTACATGTTGGCAAAGGGGCCGCGGCCGCTGGCAATCGTCCGGAAGAGGATTGACGCGCTGATGAAGACGAGGCCGAGGTAGGCGAGGAGCGTCCCGTATGCGGCCACGTTGCTCGCGCCGCGCCGGCCGACCGCGATGGTGCCGCCGCCGCCCGCGCCGGTCATCACCATCCGCCGCCGCGCGAGGCGGGCCGCCACGATCGCGAGCACGTAGCAGCCCAGCGCCAGGCCAATGGAGATGACCCCGGCGATGAAGCTGTACTGCGACATCTTGAACATGGGTGCTGTCCCTTCCTTCAGGTTGGGCTCGACCCGGTCAACGCGAGCTCGATGTCGTCGACAAGGTGCTGGAAATCGGGCCGGAAAGTGACGTCGTGCCGGACGATCGCCCCGACCTGGATCGAGCTTCCGTTGGGCCGCCGCTGGATGCGTGCCCAGGCCCGCCGACCTGGGAAGAGGAAGACAAGGCTGATGCCGGACACGAGGAGACCTGCGCCGATCCAGACGAAGACCGCGCCCGGGTCCCGGGCGACGATCAGGCCGGTGAACTGGCGCTCGCGAACGAACGTGAAGTCGAGCTCGGCGATGTTCGCGGGTTGGCCCTGGGAGATGATCTCGGTGGCGATCGGCTCGCCCTCGAGCCCGGACCGGTAGACCTCGATTTGCATCTGCCCCGGCTTGATCCGTGGATCCACCTCTCCCGAGGTTGCCCCGACGACATAGGCCGTGAGCCCGGCGTCGGGCAGGATGATCTGGCCGACGCGGTACTTGTCGTCGGACGTGGCCCACTCGAGCGGGACGCCCCGGTCGAAGACGACTCTGCCGGTCGGGTCAGCCACCGTCATCACGGCCGCGGCGCCATAGAAGGACTGGTAGAAGGTCACGTCCCCCGCGCGCAGCGGCTCGTTGACCCGGACGGTCTGGGCAATCACCTGCACCCCATCCATGTACAGGACGAGATCGCTCGCGAAGTCGCTCGGGCTGCCGTTCGTGTAGTAGGAGTCGGTGAAGCTCTTCGCCTCGATCGACATGCCCGTGCCGTACCCGACCTCGACCCGGGACCCGACCGGCACCGCGAGGCTGTTGTTCCGGAAGCCCCAGGCGGTGCCGATGAGAGCGCCCGCAAGGATCAAGGTGAGGCTGAGATGGGCGATGACCGTCCCGAACGGTCCCCAGCGGAACCGGTCCGCGTAGAGGTGGATCGTGTCACCGTCGTGATTGACGATGGTCCGGAAGTGGCGAGCCCGGAACGCCGTCTGGACCTCGGCGAGGGCGGTGCCGGGATCCGCCGCTGTCGCGATGCTCGCTCGGAGCGGCGCATGCGCGAAGAACGTCTCGCTCATGTTCGTCCGGGGGTGGACGGCCCGCTTCCAGAGGCGGGGCGCCCTGTTCACGGAGCAGGCCAGGAGGCTCATCGTCAGGAGGACGACGATTCCTCTGAACCAGATCGAGCTGAAGACCGAGAAGAGGCCGAGAGCATCGAAGACTCCCGTCCAGCCACCGTACTTGGGGCGGACGGTCTCGAGCCAGACTGCGTACGCCTGCCGGTCGCCCTGGAGGCCGGGGTCAGCCTGTACGAGCAGCGTCCCGATGAAACCCAGGACGGCGAGTCCAAGCATGAGGGCGAGCCCGGTCCGCATCGAGATGAAGAAGTGCCACAGCCGCTTGCCGGGGTCTGCGGGCGAAACCGTGAGGCCTCCGTCGAGGTCGTCGGTCGTCTTGCGATCGGCCCGAGTGATCGCCGGGGTCCGAACTGGCTGGGTCATGCGCGTCATCCCCAGGGGCCGAGCGGGGTGAAGAGGCTGGAAAGGCGAGTGAACGTGTTCGTGATCATCAGGACGCCGACCAGGCCGAGCATGACCCCGGTCACCGCCGAGACCGCCGTGTGGTGGTCGCGCAGCCAGCCGAGTCGATGGCTGACCGAGGTGGCGCCGACGGCGACGAGGATGAACGGGATCGCCAGGCCGGTCGCGTAGGCGACGAGCAGCATGGTTCCCTCTGCGACGCTCGCGCCGACCGAGGCCAGGCCGATGATCCCACCGAGGATCGGGCCGATACAGGGCGTCCAGCCAGCCGCGAAGACGACCCCGAGGAGAGCGGAACGCGGGTGGCTCGGCGTCGAGGGGGCCACCTGGCCGAAGCCCGGCGAGGCCCCACCCATGGGACCGACGGACAGGCGGACCTCGCGGTGCAGGGCGGTGATGTCGATCGCACCGGCCACGTGGAGGCCCATGAAGACGAGGATCGTGCCGCCGACCTGGCGGAGCAGCCCGACGTGGTCGCGGAGCACGTAGCCGATGAGGCCGACCGACGCCCACAGCGCGATGAACACTGCCGAGAAGCCGAGAACGAACGCGACGGCCTGGCTGAACGCGGCCCTGCGCCGGACCGTGCCGTCGTCCGGCTGGCTCCCGGCCATGTACCCGATGTACGCCGGGACGAGCGGCAGGCAGCATGGCGAAGCGAATGAGACGATCCCAGCCAGGAAGGCGATGAGGATCCCGATGCCGACGCCTGTCTCCATGGCGTCAGTTCCCGCTCCCCGCCGACGAGGCGCCTGGTGCGGCTGGAGCGGCGCTGGCACGGGCGCTCGAGGCAGACTCCATGACCACCACCGCCTGGGCGTTGGTGGCCGGTTGCGTTCGGGCGGTCATGGTGACGGCCTCATGTTGGCTTGCGGCATTGGCTGGTGAGGAAGAATTCGACCCTTCAGTCTCCCGATGCTGACGATCCCGACGAAATTGCCGTGCGCGCCTCTCGTTGTAGCCCTGATTCCCGCGGCGGGCGACGGTCAGTCCGCCCCGGTCAATGCTCGCTCGATCGCGTCGGCAAGGCGGGCTCCCGTCGGTGCGCCGACGAGTGGCGTCACGCGATGAAGGCCGGCAATCTCGATCCAGTTCGGTTCGATCCCGGATGCCCACAGCACCACGGGAACGTCCGGGTGGATGTCGCGCAATCCCTCGATCAGTCTGCGGGCGCCGTCAGGTTCGCCCGTGGCGAAGGCGTCATAGACCAGGACGTCGGCCTGATCGGCGAGATCGCAGGCACGGCCAGCCAGGATCGGGCAGTGCATGACCGCCGGGCCGGCGCACTGCTGAATGGCGTAGCCGCGCCGTCGCAACGCGTCGGCCTCCTGGTCGGCGACATCGATGTCGTGATGGACGAGCAGTACCCGGGTCATCGCGTCACCTCGGCCACGTCGAGGGACCATGTGGATCCGCCGGAGGTCGAGGAGGCTGCCTTTCGGATCGCCTTGAGGAAGGCATAGATCGTGTCGAGATCGTCATCGCTGAGGACCTCCTCGGTGAACATGGGCATCCCCCCCGGCCCGGACCGGACGACAGGGCCGAAGTCCTCGAGCCACACGTCCTCGAGGTCGAGGTTGGGACCGACGACGCCCCCTTCGCTGGCGAGGCCGTGGCAGGCGGCGCAGCCGTACCCGACGAAGAACAGCCGGCCGCGCGCGACCGGATCGGCACTCAGGACGAGCGCCGGATCGGCCAGCCCGATGCCCGTGTAGGGGATCTCCTCACCCGCGTAACCGATTGGTGTCCGGTCGAAGCCTTCCGGGCGCACGTTGGCGTGCGTCTCCGGGCTGCGTGCGACGACACCGACGATCAGGCCGAACGCCAGGCCGCTGATCAGGGTGAGGAAGACCGCCGGGACGAAGAAGCGGCTCATCGTGTCTGGTCCAGCCCGGGTGTCGCGGACGCACCGCCGGCTCGGGCGATGGCGACGAGCCGGAGCGTCACCAGGAACAGGATTGACCAGACGGTGGCGAGGGTTGCCATCACGAGCCCCGCGTCGACGCCCGGGACATCGACGCCGGCCGCGGAGCGGTAGAGCTGTTCACCACCGGTGACGTCGAAAGCCGTGCTGATCACTTCGACCGCGCCATCGTCGGATGCGACGTACTCCATCCGGAGCTCGTGGCGCCCGGCGAGACGTGGCCTGTAGGCGAGGTTGGCGACGCCGGTCTCGTCGGTCACCGCCCGGCCGATCTCGGCCTCGCCCGCGACGCCACCAAAGGACACATGGAGGTAGAAGATGACGGTCGTCCCCGGAAGTGGCGTCCTGTCTCCGGCGCGCAGGTCAACGGCGACAGCGACGGTCTCGCCGACTGTCATCTTGTCGGGAACGGTGACATGGGCCAGTACGTGCGAGGCGAGTGCGGGTGCTGCCAGGGTGACGGCGATCGCTCCCACTGCGAGGCAGCTGATCGCGGTCCGGACAGCCCGCCGGGTGATCACGTTCATCAGCCGACTTCTCCTGCCAGTTTCGGGGTTTCGGGGGCGGGCTGAACGGTGCCGGACCCGGCGACCGTCGCCTCGTGGTCCTCGGCAACCTCCCAGACCGCGATGATCGGGAAGACCTTGGTGAACACGGTGATCAGGAGCGCGAACAGGGCGAGCCCGGCGGCCAGGAGCGACCACTCGACCCAGGTCGGGGCGTAGCTGGCCGGCTCGTATGGCATGAGCGGCACCCGCAGGCCGGTCACCACGATGAAGTACCGCTCGATCCACATCGCGACCGTGACCAGAGCGGCCGCCGCGACGAAGCCGCGCACATTCCGCGTCGCGGGGAGCAGGGCGATCACGATCGGGGCGATGAGACCGCCCAGGAGGTAGAACCAGAAGAGGGGGGCGAACTCCGCCAGGAACAGCTGGCGGAAGTGGAACTCCACCCCCTCCCTGAGCTTGTAGCCATGGGTCATGAACTCGCTGATGTTCGCGTAGATCATGATTGCCGCGAACGTCGCCAGCAGCAGCCCGAGGTACACGAAGTGCTTCTCGGTGAGGTATTCCTCGAGGTGATACGCGCGGCGGAGGATCGCCATCACGACGATCAGGATGGCGATGCCCGAGAAGATCGCCCCGGCCACGAAGAAGGCTCCGAAGAGTGCGCTGTCCCAGG